>Ga0207675_100001132_pt1 | contig 26462 bp, 13 predicted proteins | sample KBSSwiS42_FD_184305 | JGI IMG/M metagenome (GOLD analysis project Ga0207675, IMG submission 184305) | Switchgrass rhizosphere microbial communities from Kellogg Biological Station, Michigan, USA - KBS Switchgrass S4-2 (SPAdes) (version 2) | ecosystem: Host-associated > Plants > Roots >...
CTTCTGGGAGCTGATCCCGTTCACGCTCCAGATGGCGCTGATCATCATCACCGGGCACGTCCTGGCCACCTCGCCGCCGATCGGCCGCGTCATCCGCTTCCTCGCGTCGCTGCCCCGCTCGCCCCGCGGCGCGGTCGCGCTGGTGACCTTCGTCACCCTCGCGGCGTCGTGGTTCAACTGGGGGTTCAGCCTGGTCTTCGGCGCGGTGCTGGCGATCGAAGTCGCGCGCCGGGTGGAAGGGGTCGACTACCGCGCGCTCGCCGCGTCGAGCGTCCTCGGGCTCGGCTCCATCTGGGCGCAGGGGCTGAGCGGATCGGCGGCGCTGCAGATGGCCACCCCGGGCGCGCTGCAGCCGCAAATCCGCGACATCGTCGCGCACGGCGGGCTCGTACCCGGCGGCATCATCCCGTTCCGCCACACGATCTTTCTCTGGCAGAGCCTGGCGTCGGTGGCCGTGGAGATGGTGTTCGTCACGGCGGTGATGTGGCTCGCAACGCCGCCGGCGACGCGCGCGCGCACGGCGCGCGACCTGGGGATCGATCTTGGCCGAGGGAAAACGCCGGGATCTGATGGCGTTCCGGTCGCACGCAGTGTTGGTCAAATCGCTCGTCCCACACCGGGCCAATGGCTCGAGCACTCGCCCATCCTCACCTGGTTCGTCGTCGCGCTCGGCGGCACGTATCTGGCGCGCTATTTCATCGACGCGCCCGAACCCCTGAACGCGATCAACCTGAACATCATCAACCTGTCGTTCCTGATGCTCGGCTTCATCCTGCACGGCACGCCGGCGCGGCTGATGCAGGCGGTGCAGAACGCGACCCCCGCGGTGTGGGGCGTGATCCTGCAGTTCCCGTTCTACGCCGGCATCGCCGGCATCATCACGACGACGCACCTCAGCGAGCAGGTGGCCAACCTGTTCGTCCGCGTGTCCACGCCGCCGTCATTTCCGGCGCTGGTCGCGATCTACTCGGCGGTCCTCGGCGTCTTCGTGCCGTCGGGCGGATCGAAATGGGTGATCGAGGCGCCCTATGTGATGGAGGCGGCGCACACGCTGAAAGTCCATCTCGGCTGGGTCGTCGCCGCCTACGATCTCGGCGAGGCGCTCGCGAACCTGGTGCAGCCGTTCTGGATGCTGCCGGTGCTCGGCCTGTTCAAGCTCGGCGCGCGCGACGTGATGGGCTACACGATCGTCGTCTTTCTCGCGCTGACGCCGGTCGTGATCGTGCTGGTGACGCTGCTCGGGATGACCTTGGGCTACCCGCTGTAGGGACCGGATCGTTAGGCCTGCTTGACCGCGGAGCGCGCAGAGCGCGCCGAGAAAATTTAGCTCTGCGGTCTCAGCGGTCTCCGCGGTTCAACTGTCGTCGCAATTCAGCGTAGCTGCTTCGAGTACTTCTCGCGCTGGCTGCGGATCTCGCTCGCCAGCGGCTCGGCGGGCTTCAGGCGCAGTGCGGCATCCGCTGCCTCCACCGCGCGATCGAACTGGCCCGCCATCGCATACGCCGCCGCCAGGTTCTTCCAGCCGACCGGCGATTCGGGCTGCAGGCGCGCGACCTCGGTGAATTCGTGGATGGCCGCGTCGAAACGGCCATCGGCCAGGTAGACGCTGCCGAGGTTGTTGTGCGCGGCGGCGTAAGACGGATCGATCCGCAGCGCTTCGCGGTACTGCGCCCCGGCTTCGTTCAGGCGGCGCGCGACGGTGAGCGCGGTGCCGAGGTTGTAGTGCGCGGCGGCCGTATCCGGCTTCAGCTTCAGCGACGCCTCGAAGTGCGCAATCGCCGGCTGCGCGCGCCCCAGCTCGAGGTAGAGCATCGCCGCATCGTCGTGCAGCCCGGCGTCGCCGGGATGCTTTTCGATCTCGACCTCGTAGCCCTGCACGTCCTCAGCCGCAACCTTGGGCCGGAAGTCGCGGTTCAGCCGCTCGAGGTCGGCGTCGTCGCGCGTCAACACCTGAACCCACAGATCGCCCATTTCGTCCGACGACCGCTGCCCCCAGCGCGCGCGCGCCGGCGGCTGCTGCGGGTTGCGCGGGTTGGCCGATGAGTTGTCGTAGGCGTATCGCATCGACAGCCTGGTGCCCTTGGGCAGCCGCACCGGGTTGACGAAGCGGTAGACGTGCTGCCAGCGGAAGTCCCAGTCGGCAATTCCAATCAGCGGCCGCGTGGTGCCGTCGGGCAGCGTCGCGTCGCCGCGCGCCTCGCGCAGGCGATAGTGCGCGTGCGGCTGAACCGCCTGCACCTCGACGTCCACCGGCAGGACGTACGAATCGGTCACGACGTACTGCGCGTCGCCGGCGGCGATGTCGATGTTCTGGCGGCCGAGGCGGAGCATCGACGGCGTGCGTGAGGGCCCGCCGTGAGCCGCGTCGGAGGACACGTCGTCGCCGAAGTAGAAGCCGATCGACGGCGCGACCTGCTCCGGCTTCCCGCTCGGCTGCATGTGCAGCTCGACCACCAGATCGGTGCGGCGATCGAGACGCCACGCCAGATCCGGCGGCAGGAGCGGCGCTACCTGACCCGGCGTCCAGCCGAGGAAATGACCGTCGGGATAAACCGCCGTGCGCGCGAGCAACCCGTCGTAGCCGGGCCGCGGATCCTGATCGTCGAGCCGCCGCGATTCCGACGTCGGATCGACGCGGATGTTCGCGTGATGCACCACCTTCGGGTTGCCGGGGCGGAACTCGAGGCCGCGAACGAAGCGCGCCTGCGCGATCGGGATCGGCAGCGCGAAGATGCGGAAGACGTCGGTTCCTTCCGCCGGCAGCGTGAATGCCTTCGGCAGCGTCACGATGACGTCCGGCTTTCCCAGCTGCCATCCTTCCGTGTAGACGCGCGGCGGCGGCAGCTGCGCCGCATCGCCTTCGGGCGCGCCCTGCTCGACCCAGCGGGAGAGCATTGCGATCTCACTGTCGCTCAACGGATGCTGGCCGAGAAACGGCCCGTTGGACGGATCCGCCTTCCATGGCGGCATGATCCGGCTCCGGGTCACCGAGGCGATCTGCGTCGCGCGCTGCTTGACGTCGGCGTAGGTGAGCAGGCTGAACGGAGCGGAGCCGCCGGGGTGATGACAGACGCCGCAGCGATCGGCGACCAGCGGCGCGACATCTTTGCTGTAGGTCGGAGCCTGCGCGGCCGCCGGCAAGGCACACGTGGCGACGAACACGATCGCCAGCATTGTCCGATGCCGCGCTACCGTGAAAAATCGGCGATGAAGCATCCCACAGCCTGCGTCGTCGCCGCGGCGACGGCCTTCCCCGCGAGCACGGACGCCAGCGCGTCGGCGAGATCGCGCTGGGTCGCAGCCGGCCGCTCGACGCCGAGCTCGACGTAGCGGTTGTCGATCCGGCCGCGATACATCAACTTCCCGCCGGCGTAGACGGCAGCTTCCGGCGTCACGGTGGCGCCGGCAAATTTCGCCAGCGCCAGCGCCGGATCGCGAAACGCCTCCGCCGCGCCGGCGTAGCCGAACGCCGCCATGTGCTCGCGGATCGCGGCCGGCGTCTCAGCCGGGTTCGGATAGATCAACCGGAAGACGACGCCCTTCGCGCGATACGTCTCGGTGAGGCGACGCACCTCGGGCGCGTAGCGGTTCGAGATCGGGCACTCGGTGCTGGTGAAGAGGAAGACGATCGCCTTCGTGCCGGCCGGGGCGTCGAGCGGATCGACGCTCGCGCCCGACAGCGTCTGGACGAGCACCGCCAGCAACGGAAGAAGGAGCACGACCCCGATCGTACACAAAAAAAGGGGCTGGGAGCGCCCGGCCCCCAGCCCCTGGTCCCCAGCCCCTTCGGGCGCCAGTTCCCTAGAACTTGACGATCGCGCCCAGCTGGAACACGCGGCCGACGAGCACCGACGAGGGCTGCATGTACGACTGCGTGCCATAGATCATCGCGCCGCCGCTCTGGCGCACGTCGATGACCGGCGAGACGTTGAGCAGGTTGAAGAAGTCGATCTTCGGCTGGAAGCTGGCGCGACCGGCACGGATCGTCTTCGAGATGCTCAAGTCCAGCTGGTTGATGCGATCGCCGTACTCGGTCATCGGCGCGACGAGCGGCACGTTCAGCGATGCCACCGTCATCCCCGGGTCGACCAGCGCGCCGACGACGCAGCCCTGCGACGCCGAACTGCCGGGGCACACCGTGTAGCGCGTAGTCGGCGTGATCTGCCACACCGTGCCGGAGCCGTTCGGCGGGTTGTTGGTGGTGGTACCGCTGGGCCCCGACGTGCCGGTGAGTGCGTATTGGGCCGGGGTTCCGAGGCGATATCCCGGCAGCGCCTGGAAGGCGAAGCTGGCCTGGACGCCATACTTCAACGGCACCGAGCCCGAGATCTTGAACTGGGTGCGCCACGGGATGCCGCTCTGAGTCTGATCGCAGTAGAGCAGCAGGTTCGGGTTGGCGGTCTCGTCGCAGACCTGGGCGATGGTGCGCTCCATCGTGCCGCCGCCGAAGAGCGTGATGCCGTGGCCGAGGCGGGCGTTGAAGTTGTACTCGACGCCGTTGTACCACATCTTCCGATCCGGCGCGTTCTCGTCGATCGTCGACACGGCCGACCGTTTCGCAGCGCTGACGTTGTAGTAGGTGATCGCGCTGCCGTCGATCGGGCTCCACATCGTGAACGCCGTGTAGTCGGCAAACGTCTGCAGGGTGTTGCGGCGGCGGAACAGGTTCTTGAAATCGCGATGGAACCAGCCGGCCGTCACCGAGACGCGCGGCAGCAGCTCGTGCTGCACGCTGGCACTGTATTCGAGGTTGTACATGCGGTCGATGTCCGGGTCGAACTTGGTGATGTTGGCGGAGCCGAAGCCCGCCGGCAGCTGCGCCAGGTTCAGCTCGCAGCCGGCCGACAGGAAGACGCATCCGAGTTCACCTTGCGGAATGCCGTCCCGGTTCAGATCGTTCCAGGCGACGTTCGCCGTCGTCAGCGCCAGCGGGTTATAGGCCTCGGAGAAGCCGGTCGTGCCGGCCTGCATGTACTTCCCGATGCTCACCTTCAGAGCGGTCTTCTGGTTGCCGAAGAGGTCGTAGACCGCGCCGAACCGCGGCGAGATGCTCTTCCAGGTCGGCATGTCGATCGCCGGAAAGGTTCGCGCAACGGTGAAACGGCCCGGTGTCGCGGTCGCTTCCGAGGTGCCGGAGGTGAAGTATTCCCAGCGCGCGCCGTAGTTCAGCGTCAGCCGGTTCATGGTCCAGGAATCCTGCCCGTAAATGCCGACGTCGGCGTGCAGGTTGTCCTGGAAGCGGACCGGCGTGTTGAGGATCACCGCCTGGAACGGGTTGCCGTTCTGGAAGTTCGCCCGCAGGTCGCCGTTGGCGCTGCGGAAGCGGTGGTACCGGCCCCAGTTGTCCTGCACGCCCACTTTGATGTTGTGCGCGCCGGTGATGTACGACAGGGCCGTCATCACCGCGAAGCGATCGGGATACATGCCGGTCTGCGTCGTGCCGGCGTTCCAGGTCGTGCCGAGGGAGGTGTCGGCCTTGTGAATCGTCGTGTACCACTCGGGCGTGCCGGGCACCTTCTCGATGCCGGGCTGGTACAGGTTGTTGTAGCGCTCGTAGTTGAACGAGGCGCCGGTCTCGAACAGGAGCTTGTTGCTCAACGTCGAGGTGAGCTTCACCGAGCCGGTCGAGTAGATCGGCGAGTTCCAGACGATCGACGCCGTCGCCGGATCGAACCCGGCGGTCATCGCCGCGCCGCGGTCCTTGCCCAGGCGATCGTTGTAGGCCGAGAGCTTGTGCTTCGACGACACCTGCCAGGTCAGGCGCACCTGCGCGCTGTCGATCTTCTGCGGATCGACGCCCGGCTCGCTGCCGCGTGGGGGCGCCGCCGTGGCGGTGGCCGGACCAGCCGCCAGGAAGACGTCGGCCGGCAGCGTGTCGAGGTGGAAGGTGCGCGCCGACATGAAGAACCAGATCTTGTCCTTCTTGATCGGGCCGCCCAGCGAGGCTTCGACGTTATAAAGCCGATCGATGCCGTCAGTCGACCGCAGGCCGCGCGCCTTCAGGTCGTCGGTGAGGTTGTCGGTCTGGAAGCCCTTGGTCTGGTAGCCGCCGAAGACGCTGCCGGCGTAGGTGTTGCCACCGTCGCGCGGGATCATGTTCAGCCGCACGCCGCCGCCCGAGACGTCGGCCGCGGCGCCGCTGGTCGTGTAGACCATCTCCTGGCTCATCGAGCTGTTGAAGTAGTTCTGCACCGCGCCGTCGACGTCGAGGCCGTTCACCATCAGGCCGTCGACCTGGACGGTCGTCTGCGACGCGCCGCTTCCGTGCGCCGACATATAGGTCTGCTGCATGGCGCGGGAACCGCCGACGTCGGGCGCGTTCAGCGAGACGCCGGTGATCAGCTGTCCCATCCCCTGGATGGTCCGGCCGGTCGGGACGGCGTCGAGCACCTCGCGGGACAACACCTGCGACTTGGTCGTCGTCTGCACGTCCACCACTGGAGAGGAGCCGCTGACGGTGACGGTTTCCTCGAGCGCGCCGACCTTCATGTCCGAGTTCAAGGTCATGACGAAGTTCGACTCGAGCTCGACGTTCTCGCGCTTCACCGTCGCGAAGCCGGGAAGAGTAAACGTGATGGTGTAAACGCCGGGCCGCAGGTCGACGATGCGGTAGGCGCCGTTTTCGTCGGTGACGACGGAGCGGGTTTTCTCGATGAGCACCGGGCTCGAGGCTTCGACCGTGACGCCGGGGAGGACCGCGCCGGATGTATCTTTTACGACCCCCGTGAACGCGCTCTGCGCGCGGGCAATCGACGGCAACAATAAACATCCGAGTGCCACGATGAGGACCACTTGGATACGGCTTCTCGACATGCGCAATCCTCCTGAGTCTGGTTCAGCAGTCGTCGAACTGACAGGATGCTACGGCGCGGCGCCCGGCCGATCCACCGTGAAATTGCAATTGGAGATGAGCTGCCGGCGGGGTTTACGGAAAGTTGGATCCGTCGGGCGCCGGTTTCACCCTTTTGCAGTGAAACCGGCGCTCGAGTCAGGCTGCTACCACTTCATTTGCATGCCGAGCCGGATCTGACGGCCCTGCAGCACGCTCGCCGGCACGAGGTACGCCGCCGTCGTCGCGTTGGTCGAACGATAGGAGAGATCCGTGTTCTTGTTGAACGCGTTGAACACGTCGATCTGCCCCTGGATGCGCGTGCGTCCCACCTGGAACCACTTCGCGAGGCTCAGATCGAGCTGATTCAGCCGGGGGAGGAACTCGGTCCCGGGCGCCACGAGCGGCACGGTGAGCGATCCAAGGTTGAGGCTCGGAATGACCAACTGTCCCGCCGGACATGGCGCCGGGCAGTTCGCCGGGTACCGCGTGGCCGGGGTCAGCAGCCACTGCGTCCCGATCGGGCTGCCGACGTCGCCGTAACCCGGGCCGAGGATCTTGTTCACGTACTGCGCGGTCGTGTCGGTGTACCCGCCAAGCGCCCGGCCTGCCAGGCTCTGAAGCGCGCCGCTGACCTGGATGCCCCATTTCAGCGGATACATGCCGGAGAGCTTGAGCTGCGGCCGGTACGGGATGTTGTTGTCTGCGTCGTTGCAGAACAGCAGCCGGTTGGGATCGTCCGGCTCATCGCAGATGTTGCGCGTCGTCCGCTCGGTCACGAACCCGCCGAACAGCACCGCGCCCTTGGGCAGCCGCGCGTTCACGTTCAGATCGACGGCGTTGTACACCTGCGATCGGCCCGAGCCGGCGTTGGTGTCGAAGTTGTTCACGCGGCTGAGCGACGCCGCGCTCGGGTTGTAGACGGTGAAGGGTTGTCCGGTGATCGGGTTGAAGACGCTGACCGCGCTGTAGTCGGCCATCGTCACCAGCAGATTGTCGGTCACCCTGAGATTGTGGAACGTCCGGCGGTAGAAGTTGGAGCTGACCGAGACGCCGGGCAAGAGCTCGTGCTGGACGCCGAAGGTCGTCTCGATGTTGTAGACGCGCTTGAAATTCGGATCGACGGTGTTGAGCGCGCGGCGGCCGAAGTTGGTCGGCATCTGCGCGAAGTTCATCTCGCATCCCGGCGTCCGGTAGACGCACCCGACCGCGCCCTGGGCGATATCGTCGCCATTCAAGTCGGTCCAGCTCAGCGAGGCCGATGTCAGGCCGAGCGGGTTGTAGATGGTGGCGAACTGCGTCGTGCGCGATTCGTTGTAGCGGTTGAGGCCGAACTTGAGTGCGGTCTTCGCGTTGCCGAACAGGTCGTAGATCACGCCGAACCGCGGTGCCAGATCCTTCCACACCGGCATCGGAATCGCGTCGAACTTGCGCTCGCCGACGAACCGGCCGGCACCCGATTCCTGCGCCGACACTTCGGAGTTGAGGTACTCGAACCGCAGCCCGCCGTTCACCGTCATGCGTTTGAGCGTCCAGGAATCCTGCGCGTAGATGCCGACGTCGGCAACCAGCGCCTCCTTGGACCGCAGCGGCGTGTTGTAGATGGTGACGGTGCTGGGCACGCCGTTCAGGTAAAACTGCTCGAGGTCGCCGTTGGTTTCACGCGTGTTCACGTACGGGCCCCAGTTGTACTGGACGCCGGTCTTGAAATTGTGCGCGCCGGTCACATACGAGACCGCGCCCTGCATGTTGTAGCGGTCCGGATAGCGACCGCCCTGGCCCGACCCAATCCCGTTGCGGCGCGTGATCAGAGCGGAGTCCCTGCGCATCGCGCCGGCGATCCATTCCGGTGAACCGAACGGCTTGTTGATGCCGTCCTGGTTCTGAATCACGTACTGCTCCTGGTTCATCGAGAACCCGGCGTCGAGCATCATCCGGTTGGTGACGGTGCTGGTCCACTTGATCGCGCCGTCGTTGTACGCCGGCGAGGTCCACACCTGGGAGGCCGTGGCCGGATCGTCGCCCGCGTTCATCCCGTGGCCGCGGAACTTGTCGATCTCGTCGTAATAGGCGGAGAACTTGTTGCGCGGGCTGATCTGCCAGGTGACCCGGAACATCGCGCTCTTGATTTTCTGGTCGTCGACGCCCTGCTCGCAGCTCACGGCCCCGGACTGACACTGCGCCTGCGTCGAGCCTGCCGGCACGTAGAAGGTGTCGGCAATCGGCGCGTTGACCGACCACTTGCGCGCCGAGGCGAAGAACCACAGCTTGTCCTTCTTGATCGGCCCGCCCTCGCCGACGTTGAAGTCGTAGATGTGCTCGATTCTGTCCACGGCGCGGAGGCCGCGCGCCAGCAGTTCCGGCGTCAGGTTGTCGGCCTGCCAGCCGCCGTCGCTCCAGGCGCCGAAAAACGACCCGCTGAACCGGTTGCCGCCGTCGCGCGGGATGATGTTGACGCGGATCCCTCCGGGCGAGATGTCCGCGCCCGCTCCCGCGGTCTGGTAGCTCATCTCCTGGATCATCGCGTTGTTGATGTACTGCTGCACCGCGCCGTCGCCGTCGAGGCCGTTGATCATCAGCCCGTCCACCTGGACGATGTTGTTGGCCGAGGTCAGCCCGCGCGTCGACATGTAGGTCTGCTGCATCGCTCGCGCGCCGCCGACGTCGGGGACGTTCAGGCTGACGCCGGTCACGAGCTGCCCCATCGAGAAGATGCTTCGGCCGGTCGGCAGGGCGTCGAGCACGTCACGGCTCATGACCTGCACCTTCGATGTGCTCGACACGTCGACCACCGGCGACGCGCCGGTGACGGTGACGTTCTCCTCGAGCGCGCCGACGCGCATCTCCGCGTTGATCGTCGCGGTGAAGTTGGTCGACAGCTCGAGCCCGTCGCGCACGAAGGTGCTGAATCCGGGCAGCGCGAAGGTCACCCGGTAGGTGCCGGGCCGCAGGTCGGTGATCGTGAACTGACCTTGATCGTTGGAGACGACCGACCGGACCTTCTCGATCAGGACCGGGCTGGACGCTTCAACGGTGACGCCGGGCAAGACGGCACCAGAAGTGTCCCGAACCGTGCCCGCGATTGCGCTCTGCGCGGAGGCCAGCGCGGGGAGTGCCGCGATCCAGACGATCGCGAGCAGTGCCGACCTCGCCATGCCGCAGTTTCTCGCCATAGCCATGCTCCTTCGAAGGGCAATTGAGGTGGACGACCGATAGGGTGGCCAGACACTACCACCGCCGGTCGGCGAAATCGCAAGAGAAAAGGCGGCGGGCGGGCGCGGTGTCGTCGCGCGGTTGCAGAAAAATGGATCAGAAGAGAAGGCTGGAAGGCTGGAAGGCTGGAAGGCTGGAAGGCGGAAGGGCGGGAAGGCAAAAGGTCGAAGGGGCGCAAGGCTCGAAGGCCGAAAGGACTCGCTTATTTCGGGGCTCGGTAGACCTCGCGTCGCTGATAGAGCGTGAGCCGCTCCTTGAATTGGGCGGCGACATCGGCGCGGCCGGCCGCGGTCGCCAGATTGACTGCCGTTTGGGCGGTTTCGACCGCGGCGTCGAACCGGCCGGCGGCGGCATACGCCGCCGCCAGGGCATCGAGCGCCGCCAGGTCGCGACGGCCGGTTGCGGCGGTCGCGCGCTCGGCAAGCGCCACCGCCTGGTCGGGCTGCCGCAGCGCCGGGTCGGCGGCGGTGGCACGGATCCAGGCGAGGCCGCTCAGCGCCTGCGCGTCGCCGGCACTCGCGTTGAGAACCTGTTCGAACTCGGCGATCGCCTCGGCCGCCTTGCCCTGCTGCGACAGCAGCTGCGCGAGGTTCCTCCGCGCCTCGGCGTTGTCGGGCCGCAGCGCCAGCGCACGGTGATAGTGCTCGAGCGCCTCGTCGTTGCGTCCGGCCAGCTGCAGCATCGCCGCCAGGTTGTTGTGAGCCTGCGCGTAGTCGGGATCGAGGCGCAACGCCTCGCGGAACCGTCGAATCGCTTCGTCGCGCTGGCCGCGAAGCGCGTGCGCGTAGCCGAGGTTGTACTGCGTCGGCGCCGAAGCGGGGTTCAGCTCGAGCGACCGTTGGAAATGGGCGATCGCGTCGTCGAGCCGGCGCGCCTCGAGATAGATCGTCGCGACCGCGTCGTGGCGGAGCGGATCGTCGGGGTGCGCCCGCAGCAGCTTGGTGTAGGTCGCCAGGTCCTGGTCGCGCCGCTTGCGTTGGACATCCTCGTTCAACACCGCGAACTCCGCCGCGCGGCGCGGCACCAGTTGAATCCAGAGATCGCCCATCTCGTCCGACGTGTTCTGCCCCCAGACGACGCGCGCCGGCGGCTGATGCGGATTGCGCGGGTTGGCGCTGGAGTTGTCGTAGGTGTAGCGCATCGCGATCGTCGTGCCCTGCGGCAGCGCGATCGGCTCCCGATACCGGTAGACGTCCTGCCACCGGAAGTCCCAGTCGAGGATCGAGATCAGCCAGCGCGTGGTGCCGTCGGGAAGCGTCGCCGTCGCCGTCATGCGGCGCGCGAGGTTGTGCGCGTGCGGCTGGATCGCGATCGCCTCGACGTCGACCGGCGTGGTGTAGGAGTCGGTGATCGCGTAATCCGGCGCCCCCGGCGGGATGTCGATCGTCCCGCTCCCGAGCCGCAGGCCGACCGGCAGGCGCACCGGCGGCTGGTCGGAAAAGTAGAAGCCGGCCGACACCTGCAGCGGCGCCGTCTTGCCGATTGGCTGGAGATGGAGCTGCACGACGAGATCGCTGCCAGGATCGAGCCGCCACGTCATGTCGCGCGGCACCTCGTGTGGCGCCTGCCCCGGCGTCCATCCGAGCAGCTGCCCCTCGGGATAGGTCGCCGACGGCACCATGCCGCCGTCGTATCCCGGTCCGGGGTCGCGCTCGTCGAGCAGGCGCGACGACCGCGTGCGATCGACGCCGATGTTCGCGTGGTGCACCACGCGCGCGTTGCCGGGCCGGAACTCGATCGCGCGAACGTATCGCGGCCGCGCGGCGGGAATCGGGATCACGAACGTGCGGAAGACGTCCTGCCCTTCCGCCGGCACGGTGAAGACGTCGCTCATGCGAACGACGAGATCGGGCGTGCCGAGCCGCCACCCTTCCGTCCACCGGGGCATCGGCGGCAGATCCGCGGCGGCGCCCTCGGGCGCGCCGTGCGCGGCCCACTGTTGAATGGTGTCGAGCTCGCGCGGCGTCAGGGCCCGCTCGTCCTGGAAGTCGCCCTTGCCCGGCTCGGGTTTCCACGGCGGCATGAGGCGCCGCGCCGTCACCGCTGCCACCAGCGCCGCCCGCTGCCGCACGTCGTCGTAGGTCAGAAGGTTGAAGGGGCCGATCTCGCCGGGACGATGGCAGGTCGCGCAGCGCGACCAGATGATCGGCGCGACATCCCTGGTGAAGGTCGGCGCGGGCTGCGCGTCGACCGGGGATGACGCCCCGAGCGCTGCGATCGACATCAGCGCGAGGACTCGGGCACGCATCTCATGGACTAGCATAACGCTGTTGTCGCAGCGGACCTGGCCGCGCGCGCTCGTCGCCTGGACGGTCTTCGCCGTCGCGCTGCTGGTGCGCATCGTGCACCTGCTGCAGATCCGCCGCGCGCCGTTTTTCAGCGTGCTGATGGGCGACTCGCACGGCTACGACGCGTGGGCGCAGCGCATCGCCGCGGGCGAGTGGCTCGGGCACGAGGTCTTCTATCAGGCGCCGCTGTACCCGTATTTTCTCGGCGTCGTCTACACCGTCGCCGGCCGCGATCTGCTGCTGGTCCGGCTGGTGCAGATCGTCATCGGATCGGCGTCGTGCGCGCTGCTCGCGCTCGCCGTCGATCGCCTGCTCTCGCGCCCCGACGCGCCGGACGAGGGACGACGCGCCGGCCTGATCGCCGGCCTGATGCTCGCGCTGTACGCGCCGGCGATCTTCTTCGACGGCCTGCTGCAGAAGTCGGTGCTCGACGTCTTCTTCGTCTGCCTGGCTCTCCTCATAGTGGCGACAGTGGAAACCGCAGAGCACGCCGAGCACGCAGAGAAAAATAAAGTACCAAACAAATCTCTGCGCTCTCTGCGCTCTCTGCGGTTAAGCCGCTGGTGGGCTCTGGGTTTGACGATGGGAGGATTGGCGCTGACGCGCGAGAACGCGCTCGCGCTCATCGCCGTGCTTCTGCTCTGGGCCGCCTTCGCGCCCTGGAACCAGCGGCGCGTCGGCGCCCAGGGCGCGCGTGCTGTTGCGGCGTTTCTGATCGGCCTCGCGGTCGTCCTCGTTCCCGTCGCCGCGCGCAACGCCTACGTCGGCGGCGGCTTCTTCGTCACCACCTCGCAATTCGGTCCGAACTTCTACATCGGCAACAACCGCAACGCCGACGGCACCTATCAGTCGCTGCGCTTCGGCCGCGGCGCGCCCGAGTTCGAGCGCCAGGACGCCACCGATCTTGCCGAGCGAACAGTCGGCCGCAGCCTCTCCCCGGGCGAGGTCTCGAGCTTCTGGACCGACCGCGCGCTCGACTTCATCACCTCGGAGCCGGCGCGCTGGCTGCGCCTCATGGCACGCAAGTTCGCGCTGCTCTGGAACGCGACCGAGATGCTCGACACCGAGAGCCAGGAGGCGCACGCCGAATGGTCCTGGCCGCTTCGCCTCGGCGGCATCGTCGGGCACTTCGGCGTCCTGGTACCGCTCGCGCTGCTGGGCGCGATTGTCACGTGGCCGATGCGGCAGCGCCTCTGGATCCTCTACGCGCTGATCGCGGTGTACGCGGCCAGCGTCCTGCTCTTTTATGTATTCGCGCGCTACCGCTACCCACTGGCGCCGCTGCTGATCGTCTTCGCGGCGGCGGCGCTCGCGAGCCCGCGCAAGGCGCTCGCCGACCCGCGGATCCTCGTGCCGGTTGCCGCGGTGGCCGTCTTCGTGAACTGGCCGCTGCTGTCGAAGACGCTGATGCGCGCGGTCACCGAAACCAACCTCGCCGTCGCGCTGCAGGCCGAAGGACGCCTCGACGACGCGGCCGGCCACTACCAGCGGGCGATCGCGCTGCAGCCCGACTACGCGCCGGCGTACAACAACCTCGGCACCGCGCTGCGCGCGAAGGGCCGTCTGGACGAGGCGATCGCCGCCTACCACCGGGCGCTCGAGCTCCGGCCGGAGTACGGCGACGCGCATTACAACCTCGCCAACGCCCTCACCGACGCCGGCCGGCCGCGCGAGGCCGCCAGCCATTTTCAGATCGCGCTGCAGACGATGCGCGGCTCGGCCGACGTGCACAACAATCTCGGCATCGCGTTGATGGCCGAGAGCAGGACGACCGAGGCGCTTGCCGAGTTCAGGGCGGCGGTCGCGCTCGATCCCGAGTCGCCGGTGTCGCACAGGAACCTCGCCGACGCCCTGGCATCGGCGAAGCAGTACGACCTGGCGGTGGCGGAGTTCCGCCGCGCCGCGCAGCTCGATCGCACCGGCGCAGCCGCCTACGATCTCGGCAGCCTGTTGCTGGAGCTCGATCGCACCGAGGACGCGATTGCCGCGTTCCGGGCCTCGCTGAAGCAGGCGCCGCAGTCGGCGCAGACGCACAACAATCTCGGCATCGCGCTCGGCATCCAGGGCCGGCTCGACGAGGCGATCGGCCACTTCGAGCAGGCCCTGAAGATTCAGCCGGGGTTCGCCGACGCCGAGAAGAACCTGGCGCTCGCGCGAGACGCGCGGCGGCGAACCCGCTGAATCTCACCGATACGCGCGCGGCTCTCGTCGCGCAGGCCTTCAGGCCTGCTCACCAGCCGCGCGGGCAGCCCTGAAGGGCTGCGCTACCCATTACCATTTCACTTGCGTTGCGATCCGGACGATCCGTCCCTGCAGGATGCTCGACGGCTGCATGTAAGACGGCGTGCCGTAGTTCATCGACCGCACCGACAGGACATCGCTGCGATTGAGCGCGTTGAAGAAATCGAGCTGCCCCTGCAGCCGCGCCCTTCCCACCTGGAACCACTTGCCGATGCTCAGATCGAGCTGGTTCACACGCTCGGCGTACTCCGTGCCGGGCGCGACGAGCGGCACGGCCAGCTGCGCCGCGGTCATATTGGGAATCACCAGCGCGCCGGGGACGCACGGCGCCTTGCAGTCCGCCGGATAGCGCGTCGTCCGCGTGATCAGCCACACCGTGCCGGCGCCGGCAGGCGCGTTGACGCTCGGGAGCGCCGTCGGCGACGGGATGACGTAGGCGGGGCTGAATCCGGTCGCATTCAGCAGGTAGCCGGGGATGCTCTGGAGCGATCCACTCAGCGTGATCCCGTACGGCAGCGGATAGCTGCCCGACAGCTTCAGCTGGGTTCGGAACGGGATGCCGCTGTCGCGCGAGTCGCAGTAGAGGAGGTTATTCGGGTTCGACTCCTCGTTGCACAGCGTCCACATCATCCGCTCGGCGGTCGTCCCGCCGAACAGCGTCGCGCCGCGCGGCAGCCGCGCGTTGAACGACATCTCGAACCCGTCGTACCACTCCTTCTGGCTGTCGTCGGTGAAGACGATGTTGTTGACGCGCGTCAGCGCCGCGGGGCTGACGTTGTACATCGGGATGATGCTGCCGTCGATCGGGCTGACGACGTCCACGCGCGAGTAATCGTTGAAGCTCTGGAGCGTGTTGGTCTGGCGCGGCAGGTTGCGGAAGCTGCGGTGGAACCAGCCGGCGTTCAGCTGGAACCCCGGCATCAGCTCGTGCTGCACGCCGACGGTCGTCTCGAGGTTGTAGACCCGCTTGATGTCGGGGTTGGGGAATGTCTGGGCCCGCGTGCCGAACCCCTGGCGCAGCTGCGACAGGTTGATCTCGCAGCCCGCCGTCAGGTAGACGCACCCGAGCTCGCCCTGCGCGATATCGTCGGTGTTGAGATCGGTCCACGCCACCACCGGCTGTTCGAGCACCAGCGGGTTGAACTGATCCGCGAAGTTGATCGTCTGCGCCTGCTCGTAGCGGTTGAACCCGGCCTTCAGCGCGGTCTTCGCGTTGCCGAACAGGTCGTAGACGATGCCGAAGCGCGGCGCGAAGTCCTTCCACACCGGCATCGGAATCCGATCGAAGCTTCTCGCCGGCGTGAAGCGGCCCGCCGGCGCCGACGACGCCGAGACCTCCGAGTTGAAGTACTCCCACCGCAGGCCGGCGTTGATCGTCATCCGCCGCAGCGTCCAGGCGTCCTGCGCGTAGATGCCGAGATCGGCGTTGAGCCGGTCGGTCCAGTCGAGCGGCGTGTTCAGGATCTCGACCCCGGTCGGGACGCCGTTCTGGTAGCGCTGCACCAGATCGGCGTTGGCGACGCGCGTCCGACGGTACGGGCCCCAGTTCCACTGCGCGCCGGCCTTGATGTTGTGCGAGCCGGTGACATACGACATCGATCCCTGGATGTTGTGGCGGTCGGGATACTGCCCCTGCTCGACCGCCAGCGACGAGTAGCGGGTGCCGAAGCCGAGGTCGCGCCGGCTGCCGCCCGCGTACCATCCGGGCGTGCCGCGTTCTTTCATGATCCCGGGCTGGTTGACGATGTTGTAGCGCTCGAGGTTGAACGAATAGCCGCCCTCGACCAGCATCCGGCTGCTCGCCGTCGACGTCCACTTCACCGAGCCGGTCTCGTATGCGGGTGAAGTCCAGATCTGCGACGCGCTCGCGGGATCGTCGCCGGCGGTCATGCCGTGGCCGCGATCCTTGCCGACGCGATCGAAATAGACGCCGAACTTGTTCTTCGGCGTCACCTGCCACGTCAGCCGCAGCATCGCGCTCTTGATGTGCTGATCGTCGATCCCCTGCTCGCAGGCAATCGCGTGCGACGTGCACAGCGGATACGTCTTCGAGTAATTGGTTCCGGTCGGGGTGTAGTAGGTATCGGCAATCGGTGCGTCGACGCCCCACCGCCGCGCGGAGGTGAAGAACCAGAGCGTGTCCTTCTTCAACGGGCCGCCCAGCGAGAAGTTGAAGTCGTAGATCTTCGCGATCCGGTCCGGCGCGCTCAGCCCGCGATCCTGCAGCGATTGCGAGAGATTGTCCGCCTGCCAGGCGCCGTCGCTCCACGCGCCGAAGAAGGCGCCGTTGTAGCGGTTGCCTCCTTCTTTCGGGATCATGTTCAGACGCACGCCGCCGCCCGACACGTCGGTGCCGGCGCCGGCGGTCTGGTAGCTCATCTCCTGGCTCATCATGTTGTTGAAGTAGTTCTGGACCGCGCCGTCGCCATCCAGCCCGTTCACCATCATCCCGTCCACCTGCGTCGTCACCTGTGACGCGCTGAGGCCGTGGACCGACATGTAGGTCTGCTGCATCGCCCGCGAGCCGCCGACGTCCGGCACGTTGAGCGTGACGCCGACGACCAGCTGGCCGACGCTCTGGATCGTGCGCCCGGTCGGGATTGAGTCGAGCACCTCACGAGAAAGGACCGTCGTGCGCGCCGTGCTCTGCACGTCGACCACCGGCGACTGGCCGGAGACGGTGACCGACTCCTCGAGCGCGCCGACCTTCATCTCGGCGTTGATCGTGGCGGTGAAGTTGGCCGGCAGCTCGACGCCGTCGCGCTTGAACACGCTGAAGCCGGGCAGCGTGAACGAGAGGCTGTAGACGCCGGGCCGGAGGTCGACGATGTTGAACTGCCCCTGGCCGTTGGTGACAACCGAACGGGTCCGCTCGATCAGGACGTCGCTCGATGCTTCAACGGTGACGCCGGGGAGCACGGCTCCCGACGCGTCCCGGACGACCCCGGCGATGGCACTCTGCGCGTTGGCGGCGGATGGCAGCAGCGCCAGCCACACCAGGCTGGCAGCCGCCGTCGAGGCTACTCTGCGTCGCGTCATTCCCGGCCTCCTTGCGTGTTGGGACGAGACCCCCGAATAAGCTGGCGACGGCCGCCATCGAGCCGATGGCCGGCCGCAGAACGAGACAGTCAGCCGTTGAGGCAGACTTGGGGGGATGCGATGCGATCGATCCAGGTCAGGTGCGTCGCGGCGGAGAGGCCGCGAGGGGTGAGGCGTGATGCGCCGCCGCCGATACAATTCTCACCATCGATTCCTCCCAGGTTTCCGCCGGAAGACGATGACGACGAATGAGAGCGGAGCGCCGACCGTTATGAAGCTTTTACGCGCCGACGTTATCCCTGTCGAACCGAACAGTCAAGGAGTAGAGCCGTGACGAAACCCGTTCGAATCGTGCTTGCCGTGGCGTCCGTCACCGTCGGGCTGGCGGCGCTGGCCGCGGGCCAGGCGGCGACGCAGCCGCCCGCCGCCGGAGGCGACGCGCTGCTCGCGGAGGTGCGCGCGATCCGCGCCGATCTGGCGAACGCCGCCAGCGCCAGCATCCGCACCCAGCTGCTGGTCGCGCGGCTGCAGCTGCAGGAGCAGCGCATCAACACCGTCGCGCGCCAGCTGTCCGACGTGCAGTCGCAGCTGGCAGGCACGAACCTCGCGCCGATGGCGTCACGCCAGCGACAGCTCGAGACGATGCTGCGCGGGTCGCTGTCGCAGGAAGAGCGGGCGTCGGCCGAGCAGGAGATGGGGGAGCTGAAGATCTCGATGGAAGATGCCCAGCGCCGCGCCGACGGGCTGCAGAACCAGGAAGCGACGCTGACGAACGCGTTCAGCGCCGAGCAGTCCCGGTGGCTGGAGTTGAGCGAACGGCTCGATCAGATCGAGCGCGACATCGCGCGCCGGCCCTGACGCGGCGCGGAAGATCAGGAGATCGTTCGCGGCAGCAGCCACCGCGTGGCTCGGGGTCGGAGTTGAAGACTCGCAGCGGCGTGCTGATTCGCCGCGCCGGATAGTAAACAGAAGATCAGAAGACCAGAAGATAAAAGGCAAGACCAAAATTTCTTCTGATCTTCTGATCTCCTGTAAAAAATCCCCGCGGCCGCAAGCCAGCTCGGACGCCGCACGCGTTAGACGACGTCGAAGAGTCCCGCCGCCCCCATGCCGCCGCCGACGCACATCGTGACGACGACGCGCTTCGCGCCGCGCCGTTTGCCTTCGACGAGCGCGTGCCCGACCAGCCGCTGCCCCGACATGCCGTACGGATGGCCGACGGCAATCGCGCCGCCGTTCACGTTCAGCCGATCGTCGGGGATGCCGAGGCGGTCGCGGCAGTAGATCACCTGCACCGCGAACGCTTCGTTCAGCTCCCAGAGATCGATGTCCCCGATCTTCGTGCCGGTGCGCTCGAGCAGCTTCGGGACGGCGAACACCGGCCCGATGCCCATTTCGCGCGGCTCGCAGCCGGCCACCGCGAAGCCGCGGAACACGCCGAGCGGCGTCAGCCCCTTTTTCGCTGCCAGGCGATCGCTCATCACGATGCAGGCGCCGGCGCCGTCGGAGAACTGGCTCGCGTTGCCGGCGGCAATCACGCCGCCGTCGATCGCCGGCTTGATCTTCGACACGCCCTCGAACGTCGTGTCCGCACGAATCCCTTCGTCCTGGCTTACGGTGACCTCGCGCGTCGACTCCGCGCCGCTCTCCTTGTCGACCACCTTCATCGTCGTCGACATCGGCACGATCTCGTCGTCGAACCGGCCGGCGTCGCGCGCCGCCGCGGCGCGCTGCTGGCTGCGGACGCCGTACTCGTCCTGCTGATCTCGCGAGATGTGATAGGTCTTCGCGACGTATTCCGCCGTCTGCAGCATCGGCCAGTACAGCTCCGGCCGATGGGCGGCGAGCCAGGCCTCGTTGATCATGTGGGTGTTCATCTGGTTCTGCACGCACGAGATCGACTCGACGCCGCCGGCGGCGTAGATCTCGCCCTCGCCGCTGATGATCCGCTGAGCGGCGATGGCAATCGTCTGCAGCCCCGACGAGCAGAAGCGGTTGACCGTCATCCCGGCGGTCGTCACCGGGCAACAGGCGCGGATCGCAATCTGCCGCGCGATGTTGCGGCCGGTGGCGCCCTCGGGGTTCGCACAGCCCATGATCACGTCCTCGACCTCGGCCGGATCGACGCGCGCGCGCTCGATCGCGTGCCGCACGACGTGACCGCCCATGGTGGCGCCGTGGGTGATGTTGAACGCGCCGCGCCAGCTCTTGCAAAGCGGCGTGCGCGCGGTGGAGACGATGACCGCGTCAGGCATGGGCGTCACTCTAACAGCGTTCGCCGGTTTCGGCATACACTGCCGGACGGATGCGCGACGCCATCATCGAACAGGATGCGCGCGGCGTCATCACCGGATGGAGCGAGGAAGCGGCGGCGCTCTACGGCTGGACGCGCGAGCAGGCGGTGGGCATGCGCGCGCACCTGCTCGTGCCGCCGCGCAACCGCACGCGCTACGACGACGCCGTGCAGCGGCTGCTGCGCGGCGGCGGGCGGCAGCGCGACGCCGACGATCCGCAGGACCTCCGCCCTCCGCGCCACCCCGGCGACCGCCGCGATCGGGTGCGCCCCGAGCCCGAAGAGATCACCGCGCTGCACCGCGACGGCCACGAGTTTCGCGCCGACCTCTCGCTCTCGGTGCACGATGACGCCGGGGCGCCGCGGGTCGTCGCGGCGGTGCGGCTGGCGACGCCGGAGACGCGCGCCGACGCCGCCTTCCGCCAGAACGAGCGCTTCAAGTCGATCCTCGATCAGATCGACGACGGCTGCGCGGTGGTCGATCTGCGCGGCCACGTGCTGTTCGTGAACGACGCCTTCTGCCGGATGTTCGGGTTCGAGAAGCCGAAAATCCTCGGCCGCAGCTTCAAGGAGCTGCAGCACCCGGACCGCCACGCGCAGACGCGCGAGATCTTCAACCGCGTCTACGACACCGGCCAGCCGGTGCGCTCGTACGAGTACCAGGTGACGCCGTCGAGCCTGTTCGTCGAGCAGTCGATCTCGCTCGAGCGCGACCCCAGCGGCCGGCCGGTGGCGTTTCTCTCGATCTTCCGCGACTGCACCGCGCGACGGCTGGCGGAGGACGCGACCGCGCGCGCCCGCGAGGCGGCCGAGTCGGCCAACCGCGCCAAGAGCGAGTTCCTCGCCAACATGAGCCACGAGATCCGCACGCCGATGAACGGCATCATCGGCATGACCGAGCTCGCGCTCGACGGTCCGCTGACGCCGGCGCAGGCCGAGTGCCTGGACATGATCCGCAGCCAGGCGGCGTCGCTCTTGACCATCGTCAACGACATCCTCGACTTCTCCAAGATCGAGTCGCGCCGCGTCGACTTCGAGTCGGTGCCGTTCACGCTCGCCCACGCCATCGACGAGGTGATCAAACCGCTGGCCGTCCGCGCCCGCGAGAAAGGGATCGCGCTCGGTAGCGCCATCGCTCCCGGCGTGCCGCCTCGCCTCGTCGGCGACCCGGTGCGCCTCAAGCAGATTCTGACCAACGTCGTCGGCAACGCGGTGAAGTTCACCGAGGAGGGGTCGGTCACGCTCGACGTCAGCATCGAGCGGCAGGATACCCGCTTGATGCTGCACCTGCGGGTGGTCGACACCGGCATCGGCATCCCGCCGGCGAAGCTGCGGGCGATCTTCGAGCCGTTCCGCCAGGTCGACGGCTCGATGACGCGCCGCTTCGGCGGCACCGGCCTCGGGCTGGCGATCGCGTCGACGCTCGCCGAGCTGATGGGCGGCGCCATCAGCGTCGACAGCGTGCCGGGACGCGGCAGCACCTTCGACATCGCGGTTCCGGCGATCCCGGCTCCGGCTGAAGTCCAGACCGAGAGCGCGGTCAGCGCGGGGATCGCGGCCGCGGCGCGGCGGCGCGCGGTGGCGCCCGGGCGCGCCGCCCGGATCCTCGTCGCCGAAGACAACATCGTCAACCAGCGGGTCGCCGCCGCGCTGCTGACCAAGCGCGGGCACTCGGTCACCGTGGTCAACAACGGCCGCGAAGCGATCGACGCGCTCGGGCGCACCGAGTTCGATCTGGTGCTGATGGACGTGCAGATGCCGGACATGGACGGCTTCGAGGCGACCGCGGCGATCCGCGCGATCGAACGCGAGACCGGCCGCCGGGTGCGGATCGTCGCGATGACCGCGCACGCGATGAGCGGCGACCGCGAACGCTGCCTCGCCGCCGGCATGGACGACTACCTGTCGAAGCCGATCGACCAGCGATCGCTCTACGAGGTGGTCGAGAAATGACGCGATGAGCGGGCCCGGCGCGCTCGACGACGTGGTCGTGCTCGATCTGTCCCACGCGCTCGCCGGGCCGTTCTGCTCGACGCTGCTCGCCGACTACGGCGCCGAGGTGATCAAGATCGAGCCGCTCGACGGCGAGATGGCGCGCACCTGGGGCCCGCCGTTCTACGGCGGCGAGTCGGCCTACTTCGTCAACCTCAATCGCAACAAGAAGAGCGTCGCGCTCGACCTCAAGCATCCGGACGGCAAAGCACTGTTCTTCCGGCTGCTCGAGCAGGCGGACGTGGTGCTCGAGAACCTGCGGGTCGGCGCGGTGCGCAAGCTCGGGATCGATTACGAGCGCGCGCGCGAGCGTCAGCCGGGGATCATCTACTGCTCGATCTCCGGCTTCGGGCAGGACGGCCCCTATCGCGACCGCGCCGCGCTCGATCTGGTGGTGCAGGCCGAGAGCGGGATGATCAGCATCACCGGGGAGCCGGGCGGGCGCGGCGTCCGCGCCGGCGTGTCGATCGCCGACATCACCGCCGGGATGTACGCGGCGTTCGGCATCCTGGCGGCGCTGCACGCACGGCAGCGGACCGGACGCGGGCAGTTCATCGACGTGTCGATGCTCGAAGGACAGCTCGGCCTGCTGTCGGGGATGATTGGCGCGTTCGTCGCCGACGGCAAGGTGCCGGCGCCGCTCGGCACCGCCTACGCGCAGCTGCTTCCGTATCAGACGTTTCGCACCCGGACGCGCGACATCGCCATCGGCGTCGGCAGCGACAAGCTGTGGCGCACCTTCTGCCCGCTGGTCGGCCTGCCGCAGCTGGCCGGCGATGCGCGCTACGTCACCAACGCCGCGCGCAACGCCAACCGCGCGTCGCTCGTCGACGCGCTGCAGGAGGCGTTCCTCACCAGGAGCTACGAGGAATGGGAAGCGATCCTGCAGCCGGCCGGGATCCCGATGGGCGCGATCAACACGCTCGATGCCGTGGTCGCGCACCCGCAGGTCGCGGCGCGCGGCGCGATGGTGGAGTCGCCGCACCCGGTTGCCGGGAGCGTGCGCATGACGGCGCCGCCGATCCGGATGTCCGAAACGCCCGGCTCGGTGCGATCGCCCGCGCCGCTGCTCGGCGAACATACACGTGAAGTGCTGCGCCAACGCCTCGCTCTCGCGGACGATGAGATCGCGAGGCTGGAGCGCGCGGGCGTAATTAGGAATTACGGGAATTAGGAATTAGGAATTCGCGATCGGTATTGAAACATCAGGCTGCTTCGAAGAGACTCACGAATTCATAATTCGTAATTCCCGTAATTCTTAATTGACCGCGGCAGGAGGCAGCTTGGCGCTTCTAGATGATCGTGTAGCCATTGTGACCGGGGCGAGCAAGGGGATCGGCCGGGTGATGGCCCAGCTCTTCGCACGCGAAGGCGCGCGGGTGGTCTGCGCCGCGCGCTCCGAGGCGCTGGTCGAGGAAACGGTGGCGCAGATTCGATCCGCCGGGGGCGAGGCGATTGCGGTGGTCGGCGACGTCAGCGTCGAGGACGGCGCGCGCGCCACCGTCGACGCGGGGATGAACGCGTTCGGCCGCGTCGACACGCTCGTGAACAATGCCGGCGACGGCGGGCCGACCCGGCCGGTGCAGGACTACTCGATCGACGACTGGTACTACACCGTCAACTCGTGCCTGACCAGCGCCTACCTCTGCTCGCGCTTCGCGGTCCCGGCAATGATTGCCGCCGGCCGCGGCGCCATCGTCAACATCGCCTCGATGGCGGGACGACGCGGGTTGATGTACCGGGTCGGCTACTGCTCGGCCAAGGCGGGCCAGATCGGCATGACCTACGGCCTCGCCCTCGAGCTCGGGCGCCACAACATCACCGTCAACGCGATCGCGCCGGGCGCCGTCGCCGGCGACCGCATCGATCGCGTCATCCAGGGGCAGGCCGAGGTGCGGGGCATCGAGGTCGAGCGGATGCGGCAGTCGTTCGTCGAGCGCGCGCCGCTGCGGCGGATGTCGACCGCCGAAGATATTGCGTCGCTGGCGGCGTTCCTCTGCAGCGAGCACGCGCGCAATATTTCGGGGCAGTGCATTCCGGTGACGGCGGGCGAGCCCGCCTAGGGGCTGGGGACTAGGGGCTGGGGGCTGGATGAAGGCCGTTCTATGCAAATCGTATGGGGCACCTGAGTCCCTCATCGTCGAGGACATTCCATCGCCGGTGGCCGGCCCCGGCGAAGCGGTGATCTCGGTCAAGGCGGCGAGCGTCAACTTCCCCGACGTCCTGATCATCCAGAACAAGTATCAGTTCAAGCCGCCGCTTCCCTTCTCTCCCGGCAGCGAGGTCGCGGGCATCGTCAAGGCGGTCGGCGACGGCGTCACCCACGTCAAGCCTGGCGATGAAGTGCTGGCGATCACGACCTACGGCGCGTTCGCCGAGGAAGTGAAGACCGAGGCTCGCCGCCTGCTGCCGATTCCCGCCGGCATGACGTTCGCCGATGCGGCGGCGTTCGGCCTGACCTATGCGACCTCCGAGCACGCGCTCGTCGATCGCGGTTCACTGAAGGCGGGCGAGCGACTGCTCGTCCTCGGCGCCGCCGGCGGCGTCGGCCTCGCGGCGATCGAGATCGGCAAGATCCTCGGCGCGCACGTCATCGCCGCCGCATCGACCGACGAGAAGCTCGCGACCTGCCGCGCGCATGGCGCCGACGAGACGATCAACTACGCGACCAGTGATCTCCGTGAGGCCATCAAGTCGTCGACCGCCGGCGTCGGCGTCGACGTCGTCTACGATCCGGTCGGCGGACCGTACACCGAGCCGGCGCTGCGGTCGCTCGCCTGGCGCGGCCGCCTGCTCGTCGTCGGCTTCGCCGCCGGCGAGATCCCGAAGATCCCGCTGAACCTGACGCTGCTCAAGGGCTGCTCGATTGTCGGCGTCTTCTGGGGCGACTTCACGAGGCGCGAGCCGCAGCGCTTCGCCGAGGCGATGGCACGTCTCGGGCGCTGGTACGCCGACGGCAGGCTGAAGCCGCACATCTCGGCGACGTTTCCCCTCGATCGCGCCGCCGAGGCGTTGACGATGATGGCGAACCGGCAGGTGATCGGCAAGGTTGTCCTGACCGTATAATCGCCGCAGTCTCTGGAGGCGCCCATGACCGTCCGCCTTTCCGCCGCCCTCGCCGTCGCGCTGCTCCCGTTGATCGGCCAGGCGGCAGCGCCCGCCGGGCCGGGCGGCACCTCGTGCGACAACCTCGCGGCGCTGACGATCCCCAACATCACCATCAAGTCGGCCAACGCGATTGCCGCCGGGCCCTTCTCGCCGCCGGGATCGACCGCGCCGTTGACGCTGCCCGCGTTCTGCCGCGTCGAGGCGACCGCGCGGCCGACCAGCGACTCGGAGATCAAGTTCGAGGTCTGGCTGCCGCCGGTCGAGGCGTGGAACGGCAAGTTCCAGGGCGTCGGCAACGGCGGCTACTCGGGCGCCATCGGCTACACGGCGATGGCCAACGCGCTGCGGCGCGGCTACGCCACCGCGAGCACCGACACCGGCCATGCCGGCGACGACATGAAATTCGGCCAGGGACATCCGGAAAAAGTGATCGACTGGGCCTACCGCGCGGTGCACGTGATGACGGAAGCGTCGAAGCTCGTCGTGCGCAACGCGCAGGGCAAGTTCGCCGAGCACTCGTATTTCGTCGGCTGCTCGTCCGGCGGCCACCAGGCGCTGACCGAGGCGCAGCGCTATCCCGACGACTACGACGGCATCATCGCCGGCGACCCGGCCAACAACCGGATCCGTCAGACCTTCGCGTTCCTCCACTCGTGGATCGCGACGCACGACAAGGAAGGGCGGCCAATCATCCCGCAGGCCAAGCTGCAGCTGATGACCAAGGCGGCGATCGAGGCCTGCGACGGCATCGACGGCCTGAAGGACGGCATCATCGACGACCCGCGCCGCTGCCAGTTCGACCCGGCGAAGCTGCAATGCAAGGGGGGCGCGGACGAAGCCACCTGCCTGACGCCGGTGCAGGTCGAGGCGGCGAAGAAGACCTACGAGGGCGTCAGGAGCCCGCGGACCGGCGAGCCGATCTTCACCGGCTGGCCGCGCGGCAGCGAGGGCTTCGGCGAGGCCGCCGGCCAGAGCTGGCGCGCCTACATCATGGACCCGGCGGAGCCGATGCGCGTCGGCTTCTTCCGCTACTTCCTGTTCCACGATCCGAACTGGGATTTCCGCACCATCGACTGGGAACGCGACCTCGCCTACGCCGAGCACAAGCTGCCGTTCATGGCCGCCGTCGAGCGCGACATGAGCCCGTTCAAGAAGCGCGGCGGCAAGCTGCTGATGTACACCGGCTGGTCCGATCCGGTGGTGCCGCCGCAGGACACGGTCGCCTACTACGAGTCGGTCGCGAAGACGATGGGCGGGCTCGAGAAAACGCGGGAGTTCTTCCGGCTGTTCATGGCGCCGGGGATGGGGCATTGCAGCGGCGGACCGGGCCCGAACCAGTTCGATCACCTGACGGCGCTCGAGCAGTGGGTGGAGAAAGGCGTCGCGCCCGACAAGCTGATCGCGTCGCACGTAACCAACGGCAAGGTGGATCGCACGCGGCCGCTGTGCACCTATCCGC
>Ga0207675_100001133_pt1 | contig 26433 bp, 22 predicted proteins | sample KBSSwiS42_FD_184305 | JGI IMG/M metagenome (GOLD analysis project Ga0207675, IMG submission 184305) | Switchgrass rhizosphere microbial communities from Kellogg Biological Station, Michigan, USA - KBS Switchgrass S4-2 (SPAdes) (version 2) | ecosystem: Host-associated > Plants > Roots >...
ACGGCACCCTCGTGCCGCTCGGCTCGGTGGCGCGCATCCAGTCCGGCGTCGGCCCGCTGAGCGTGAACCACCAGGGGCAGATCCCCTCCGTCACCATCTCCTTCAACCTGCGCGAAGGGGTTTCGTTGAGCGCCGCCACTGATGAAGTGCAGGCGCTGGCCAAGAAAACCTTGCCGGGGACGATTACCACCAGCTTTCAGGGCACCGCGCAAATCTTTCAATCGTCTTTGCAGAACCTGACCCTGCTCATGCTGGTTGCCGTGCTCGTGATTTATCTCGTACTGGGGATTCTCTACGAAAGCTTTATTCACCCATTCACGATTCTTTCGGGCCTGCCATCGGCCGGTTTGGGCGCGCTGTTAACGCTGCTTGTCTTCGGGCGCGAACTCGATGTGTACGCGTTCGTGGGCTTGATCATGCTGATCGGAATTGTCGAGAAGAACGCAATCATGATGATCGACTTTGCTTTGACTTCGCAGCGTGAGGAAGGCAAGCCCGCCGAAGAAGCAATTTTCCAGGCGTGCCTGATTCGCTTCCGCCCGATCATGATGACGACGATGGCCGCGCTGATGGGGACGCTGCCGATCGCGCTGGGTTGGGGAGCGGGCGCTGCGTCGCGCCGTGGATTAGGTCTCGCAGTAGTCGGCGGGTTGATGGTCTCGCAAGTGGTGACGCTTTATCTTACGCCGGTTGTCTACGTGTACTTCGAACGAATGCAGGAATGGGCGTCGCGTCGCCGGAGAAGCCGGCAACCGGCTGTGGCGTGAACCAGAGTCGTCTCCAAGCATGCGAAGTAGAGCAGATGGCTAAAAAGAAACCCAATCATCGCCGTGGTATTTCCGAACTCTTCATCCAGCGTCCGATCACCACCACGCTGGTGATGGTCGGCATTGTGCTGTTCGGCATGATCGGCTATGCGGCGCTTCCCGTGAGCGATCTGCCGACTGTCGATTATCCGACCATTAACGTCAATGCAAGTTTGCCCGGCGCCAATCCCGAGACAATGGCCGCGTCGGTGGCCACGCCGCTGGAGCGCCAATTCTCCGGCATCGCCGGCATAGACTCGATCAACTCATCGAATTCCCAAGGCTCGACTTCAATCACGCTGCAATTCAATTTGAGCCGCAACATTGATGCGGCCGCTCAGGATGTGCAGACGGCAATCTCGGCAGCGCTGCCGCAACTTCCGCCCGGCATGCCGAACCCGCCGAGCCTGCGCAAATCAAATCCTTCGGACAGTCCGATTCTTTTCTTCGCACTGAATTCGGATGTGCGCTCGCTGCCGGAGATTGACGAGTACGCGGAAACCTTGATTGCCCAGCGCATCTCTATGGTCGATGGCGTATCGCAAGTGCAGGTTTACGGCGCGATGAAGTACGCCGTGCGCGCGCAAATGGACCCAAACGAGTTGGCGACGCGCGGCATCGGTGTTGACGATATCGACACCGCAATTCGCAATGCCAACCCGAACACAGCGACGGGAACCCTCTATGGAAAGTTTTCGAACCTCACGGTGCAGACGAACGCGGAGCTCGACAATGCCTCGCAGTTCCGCCGATTGATCGTCGCATATCGCAACGGCTCGCCTGTACGCTTGGAAGAAGTTGCGAATGTTCTGGACAGCGTCGAAAACAACAAAGTCGCAAGTTGGTTCAATGGCCGGCGCAGCGTGACGATGGCCGTTCAGCGTCAGCCGGGAACGAACACGGTCGCCGTCGTCGATGCGATCAAAGCGCTGATTCCCCAGTTCAAGCAGCAGCTTCCGGCCTCAGTAAATCTCGACATCCTGAACGATCGGTCGGTTTCGATTAGACAGTCTGTGAATGACGTGCAGTTCTCATTGCTGCTGGCGATGGCTTTGGTCGTGATGGTGATCTTTCTATTCCTGCGTAATGTGCGCGCGACAATTATCCCGACGCTGGCGTTGCCGACTTCAATCGTCGGCACGTTCGCGGCAATGTATCTGTTGAATTTCAGCCTCGACAATCTTTCGCTGATGGCGCTGACGCTTTCAGTGGGCTTCGTCGTCGATGATGCCGTGGTGATGCTCGAAAACATCGTGCGCCGCATCGAGATGGGCGAGAGCGTCATGCAGGCTGCGTTGAACGGCTCGCGCGAAATCGGATTCACCATAATTTCGATGACCGTATCGCTCGTCGCGGTTTTCATTCCGGTGCTGTTTATGGGCGGCATTCTTGGCCGCCTATTTCGCGAATTCGCCATTACGATCAGCGTGGCGATTCTGGTTTCGGGTCTGGTGTCTCTGACCCTGACGCCGATGCTCGCGAGCAAGCTTCTGAAAGCCTCGTCGATTCGCGAAAGTGCTTTGCACGAAGACGCAGAAAACGCGCCGCGACGCGGTTGGTGGGGATTCACCGAAGGCATCTACAACCGTGTGCTGCAATTTTATGAATGGACATTGGGCAGGGTCTTAGCGCACCCGCTTTACACGATTGCGCTTAGTTTGATACTTGCCGTCTTCACTTTTTATCTGTTTCAGATTGTGCCGAAAGGCTTTATTCCGAGCGGTGACACAGGCCTGTTGTTTGGCAACACCGAGGGCGCCCAGGGCATTTCGCTCGACGATATGATCAAACATCAAAACGCAATCACGGACATCATCAGGAAAGATCCGAACGTGGAATCCTATGCCTCCACGGTCGGGGCCGGTGGACGCAACAGCGGCGGCAACAGCGGAACGATCTTCATCGGATTGAAACCTCTCAATCAACGCCGGAGCGCGGATGAGGTTATCGAAGAGCTGCGCCCGAAGGTCTCGCGCGAGCCGGGGCTGCGCGTAATTCTGCAAAATCCTCCCAGCCTGAACATCGGCGGCGGATTTGGGCGCAGCACTTATCAGATGACGATTCAGGCTTCAAGTACCTCTGAGCTCGCTGATGCCGCGCCGCTGCTCGAAAAGAAAATGCGCGAGATGCCGATGCTTCAGGACGTAAACAGCAATCTGCAAATCAATACGCCGCAGCTAAACGTCGAGATCGATCGCAAGCAGGCAGCCGCGCACAACGTGACGATTGCGCAGATTCAAACCGCGCTGGGCGACGCCTTCGGTTCGCGGCAGGTCTCAACGATATACATGCCGGCAAATGAATATCAGGTGATTCTCGAAGCCAAGCCGGAGTTTCAAAGCGATCCGACAGCGCTTGGCCGGCTCTATATTCACTCATCAAACGGAAATCTGGTGCCATTAAGCGCGGTGGCCAGTTTCACTCGTACCGTCGGTCCGTCGCAGGTAAACCATTTCGGCGAGATGCCGGCGACAACCATCTCGTTCAACCTCAGGCCGGGCGTGTCTCTGAGTCAGGCCACGACCCAAATTCAACAGGTCGCGAAACAGAATTTACCGGCGACAATCACGACGACTTTCCAGGGATCGGCGCAAGTCTTTCAATCATCATTGCAGAATCTTACGTTGCTGCTGTTGGTGGCAGTGCTGGTGATTTATCTGGTGCTGGGAATTCTATATGAAAGCTTCATTCATCCGCTGACCATTCTCTCCGGCCTGCCATCCGCAGGATTGGGCGCGTTACTTACTCTCATGATCTTTCATCGCGAGTTAGACATCTATGCGTTTGTCGGATTGATTATGCTCATCGGGATTGTGAAGAAGAACGCGATCATGATGATCGACTTCGCGCTTGACAAGCAGCGCCGTGAAGGCGAGAACGCGCGTCAGGCCATTTATGATGCGTGCGTTATACGGTTCCGGCCAATCATGATGACGACGATGTCGGCGTTAATGGGCACGATGCCAATTGCTTTGGGTTGGGGGGCAGGCGCATCCGCCCGGCGTGGCCTCGGCTTGGCAGTTGTCGGCGGGCTGATCGTGTCACAAGTGCTGACACTGTATTTGACACCGGTGGTCTATCTGTATTTTGAGAGATTTCAGGAGTGGATGAGCGGCGTTAGGCAGTCACCGGATCAGGATCCGTCCAGCAGCGCAGTAGCGCGACCATAAGTAAGACCTTCGACAGTTCACGATTCACGCTCCCGCGCTGATCGTGCGCACACACCGCCCGCTAAAACAGTTGGAATTTGATCGTCAGGTACTTCTTCGGGTTCTGACGGAAATCGTACATCAGCTTCACGCCTTCAGACGAAAGGTTGTTCACGTTGTTGTAAAGCGCTTCGTCGGTTATTAACTTGCCGAGCGTGCCTTCCCCGCGCTGTGCGCCGGCCACAACATTGTCGACCCGTTCGGCCGTAGTGTTGAAGCGGGCGATCGCCGCACGCGCATCGTTGTAGATCGCTTCATCCTTCACCAGGCGTCCCAGCGTGCCACGTCCCGCATTGACGTCAGCCACAATCGTATCGATCTGATCCATTGAATGGTTCACGCGATCGGCGATGCGGTTAATCTTGTTATAGAACTCGTCGCTGGTAACGAATTTTCCGGCTGAGCCACGTCCGGCGCGAATGTCGTCCGACAGCTTCTTCAGATTGTCAGCAATGTCATTCGCGTTGTTATAGAGCGCATCGTCATAGATGAATTTGCCAGCAGAGCCTTTTCCGCTCTTGATTTGCTGGGCCAGGTCTTCAGCATCGCGAATTGTCGCGTTCAGATTGTTGTAAAGCGACTCATCATTGAACAAACGCCCTACTGTGCCTTTGCCTGCGCGCACGTCTTTGACGACTGCGTTCAGTTCATCAGAGAGCTTGCTCAACCGTTCAGCGAGGTCGGTTCCGCGCGTGGCCAGGTCAGCCATGGTGTTGCCCGGCGTCGAGTTCAATATGTCGTTCTCTTTAACGGGTGCTCCCAGCGCCGTGCCGGGCGTGATGTTCACAATCATTTCGCTGCCCAGAAGATTCGGAGAAGTTTGCTGCGCCATCGAGTCGTTGCGAATGCGATCTGTGGCCGGTACGCCATCGATTGTGCTGTTGATAGTCAGAAAGACTTCGATTTTTGGCGGATTCGGACCCGCGCCCACTTCGGACGCGGTCATCAGCCGTATCCGATCGACCTGGCCGATGCGGACTCCGGCCAGACGCACTTCCGATCCTTCGCGCAATCCATTGGCATCGGTAAAGCGCGCGCGCAGGTGCAGGTGACGCGCAAACGGATTGAGATTTCCCGACGCGTTCAGGATGAGAACGATGAGAACGCCAATCGCAATCAACACGAGCAAGCCAACGCGTAGCTCGCCCAAACCGATTTTGCTTGTTCGTGCCATGAGAACCTCTGAGACTTTCGATTTTAGATTTGCGATTTGCAATTGACAGCGCCGAAATCGGCAATCATCAATCGCAAATCAAAAATGCTTTCCTTCAGTGTCCGCGCAGAAACTTTTGGATATACGGGTCTTCAGAACGCCGTATGCTTTCGTCCGTGCCGCTGAAGATTACCTGCCCGTCGCTCATCATGAGCACTTTGCTATTGATCAAGCAGAGTTTCTCGCCTTCCTTTTCGAAGACAACTTCGCCCGCTTCGTTGACAACTGCGTATTCCGAACAGAGATAGTCGAGATTGTTCATCTCATGCGTCACAAAGATCGAAGAGACGTCTTCGAGGTCCCGCAGCTTCATCGCGAGTTCGCAGATCGTGCGCGCGGTCGGCGGATCGAGTCCGGCCGTCGGCTCGTCGAACATCACAATCTTTGGATCGCCCACGAGTGCTCGTGCAATGCCGACGCGCCGGCGCATGCCGCCTGACAATTCCGCCGGCATCTTGTCCATCGCCTGTTCCAGGTTTACGAAACGCAGCATGCGGCGCACTTCATTTTCCACATCTTCTTCGGGGACTCCTTGCTCATGCAGCTTGAAAGCGACGTTGTCGTAAACCGAAAGCGAGTCGAACAGCGCGCCCTCCTGAAAGATCATTCCGATCTTTTTGCGCACGTTCATCATTTGCACTTCCGAATAGTTGGTAACGTCTTCGCCATCGACCAGGACCTGGCCGCTGTCGGGCTTGAGCAATCCCAGCACCAATTTGATCGTGGTCGACTTTCCGCAACCGGAACCGCCCAGGATGATTTTCGTCTCACCCTTCATCACTTTAAAACTGAGATCGTTCAGGACTTTGCGGCCGTCGAACTCAATGGTGACGTTGCGGAATTCGATGGCGGGAATAGCGCGCTCAGTATCGTCGACTTCGCGAAAAGTCGAGTCCGCCGCCTGCGCGCTTACCTGATTGTCAATTCCCTGATCGATTGAATCTTGAGTCATCATGGCGTGGTACCCAGAATGATCTGCAGCGCTTTCGCGAGAAAGAAGTCAGCGATGATTACTATAATCGAAGCGGTCACGACCGCGGAAGTGGTTGAACGTCCGACTCCCACGGTACCACCCTCCGTCTTCAAGCCTTTGTGACAGGCGATTGTGCCCATCAACAATGCGAACACCAGCGGCTTCACCACGCCGCCGATGATGTCGTCAGTTTGAATTCCATTGCGAACCGAACCGGTAAACATGGAGGAAGGCAAACCGTAAAGCCACGTGGAAACTGCCCAGCCACCCACAATGCCGACCGCATCGGCGATGATTGTCAGCAGCGGCAGTGTGATGACCAGAGCGACGATACGCGGCGCGACCAGTTTGCGGATCGGATCAGTGCCGAGCGCGCGCATCGCATCGATCTGCTCGGAGACCACCATTGACCCCAGTTCCGCCGAGATTGCGGAAACGACTCGCCCGGTGACCATCAACGCCGTCAGCGTCGGACCAAGTTCGCGGATTAATGAAACGCTGACGAGGTATCCGAGTTGATCGACGGCACCGTAAGATGCCAAAGTTTGATACGTCTGAAGGGTAAGAACAGCCCCGGTGAAAAAACCGGTCAGGATTATGATGGTGGTCGAGCCGACGCCGATGCTGTCCATCTGCGCCAGTGTTTCAGGAAGATAGCGAGGCTTGCGGAAGAGTCCGGCGGCGGCACGCCCAACCAGCAACGCCATTTCTTGCAGCTCGAGCAACAGGCGCGTGAAAATGTTCATGCTTGAGTCAGGGACTGCGTTCGCCGTTAATTAGGTTAGATCCGAAGTAGCCGTATGACTTTGATTGGGTGGGTTATAGGGTGTTGGGCTTAGTCGCAGCGCAACTTAAAAGAACTTGGCACGACAAAATCATCCAGCAACCGCAATGACCGTATTTCCGCGATGAATTCCGTAGTTTTCGGCTACACCCAAACACCCTGTACCCCACACCCTAAAGAACGAGCGGCCTATAATGCGCAAACGAAACGACTTGCGTCAAGCATCTGCCCGGAATAACAGATAGAAAAGGCCGACCCATTCGCATGAGTCGGCCCTGCGGAAGTTCTCGAATCGCAGTTAAGGCTTTCGCTGTTGTTGCTGTATGAGCCTTCGCTGTTGGCGCGGGGTGAGCACATTCGGGTTTTGATTTCGCTGGAGCGCATTCGGCCGTCGCTGAAGCGCGCGCGGAATTTGTTGGTTGCCGTTCCGTCGCAGCATTGCCTGCTGGCGTAGCTCTCGCAGCTTAATTCGCTGTTCTGGTGTGAGAACCTGAAGAATGCGCGCCTCGGTCAAAGAACGCAGGCGAATCGTGTTTGCCTGTGCGTCGGCGACTTCTTTTGAACGCTGCGAGATAAGCATTTCGTCTGGGGTGGACGATTGAATCGCCTCAGTCAGGGCGCGTTGCGCCAAACGCAATCTCATGCCGGCGGCCTGGCGTTCTTCACGCAACTCAGCATTGATCGAACGAATTCGCTGAATTTGATCCTGCGTGAGATTAAGCGGGCCGAGCATCTGGTCCGCTTGAGTTGTTTGCGTCGGTAGTCCGGCATCGCCCGCATTCTGTTGCTGCTGCGTACTCTGCGCTGCGATCGAGATAGTGAGAGTAAAGAGCAGCGCGACCAGCACTATGAACCGAAAAAGTTTGTTTGGGGCTAGCTTCATAATCGCACCATCTTTCATGACTATTGATTTGGCTCGTCAGGCAGCACGAACGGAGTCTCTTCCTCGCGTCCCTGAATCAATCCTAAGTCCGCTGCCAGTTGCACACGTTCCTCGCGTGTCAAACGGGCCCGCGGTTGAGTACGCGGACGATTTCGATATGTGGCGTCCCGATTTGGCGGCTGTGGCTCAGTTGTTTCCTTCTCCCCAGGCGATGCCGAATTTTGAGCTTGAGTCTGATTCAAGTTCGCGATCCGCTCGGCGACCTGTTTCTCTACTTCCTCGCGAAGTTGCCGCTCAGTGTATTTAGCTTCGTTGCCTGGGTTCGAAGTCGGTTGTCGCCACATTTGCGAAACGGCGAAGACCAACAGCGCGCAAAGCAGCAGACCAACGAACGCAGTAGCACCACGCAGCCATAATGGCGACACAGTAAAGAATTCACGCAGAGCCGCGAACGCCGGCAGGCGCCGTCCGTGTTGCACGATTTCTGGACCGACATCAGAAATGTCTTCTCGCGCCCGCAACGGCGAGGCGATCGGCCCCAGAGCTTCGTTCCGCCATGTGACGATCGATTCGTGTACTTGATTGAACACGTTGAATTCCGCACGACAGGCGTCGCACTGCTGCATGTGAGCACTGAAGTCGCGCGCTTCTTCAATCGTCGCTTCACCGTACAAATACGTCACCAGGTCTTCAGCCCGGTGACAAATTGGTCGTTCGATTTCGTTTTGCATGACAACCTCGCCTAACTACGCTTCGCCTCGCCAAATTTCTGTAAGCGCATCTGCAACTGTCGAAGTGCTGTGTACAAACGACTCTTAACGGTACTCAAGGGCACGTCGAGCGCGTCGGATATTTCCTGGAACGTTAGTTCTTCGAACTCTTTCATCACTACCACCTGTCGCAACTCTGCCGGTAATGCACCGACCGCCTTGCGAACTGCGGAGCTGACTTCCTGGTGCTCCGCGGTGCGAGCCGGCGAAACATCAGCTGGCAACGCGAACACAGCGGCGTTCTTTTCAGCTTCGTCTTCGAGCGCCGTTTCACTACGAACCTTCGCGCGCCGCTGTCGCGTTATGCATTGGTTAACGGCGATGCGATGCAGCCAGGAGGAAACTTTTGCTTCGCCACGAAATCCTCGCAGGTTGCGAAACGCCGCAAGAAACGTTTCCTGCGTAGCGTCGCGTGCATCTTCTTCGCGTCCCAGCATGCCGAACGCGAGCGCGAAAATCCGGCGCTCCCAGCGACGCACAATCTCGCCGAACGCCTCCGGATCGCCCGACAAGGCACGTTCAACCATCTGTTCGTCACTTGTGACCGTTTCCATTCGCCGCCCGCCCCAGTGTACCGAACACCGAGTGCGGCTCAAGTCTTTAGACGCCCGGCACTTCGGGCAAGTTGAGAAAGTATCGCACGAGAAGGCTGTCTCAACCGGCTCTCGTCTGTCAGACCCACCCACGCATCGAAAGATCCGCTACTTTCGGAGCCTAATTCAAACTATTTCACCAGTTAAATATTGACCAAAACCGTTGACACCTACCGCGCCAAACCTCTAATCTGTGAAACGAGGCTATCGCGTCGCGCCCGCGCCCTCGGGGTCAAATCCTCTCGTCTTTCGATCTCAAACCAAACTTTCGTGTTCGAACGTCTCCGCCGAATTCGCTTGTTGTACGTCGTGTTGGCAGTTTTGCTGCTCGTCGGACTGTTGCCGCTCGCCGTCGCCGGCATAATCGTCTCACGCCGCAGCGCGGACGAGCTGCGCGCGATCGAAGGCCGCTACCAGGCGCAACTCGTTCAGGGTAAGGCACGACAGATCGAATTGTACGGCCAGCGTTATCGCGACGTAGTCACCGGCTTGGCGCGGGCCTTTGAAATCGCCGGCGGGATTCACTCACTCACTGACGCCGGATCCGATCGGCGTCTGCAGCGCACTCTGCAGGACGATCCAAATTTGATTGCGCTGGCGATATGTCCCGTCAAGGGTGAGATTCACCGTGCTTTCCAACCGGACCTGATTCGCAAAGAAGAAGTCGATCAACGAATCACCGATGTGCTCGCGCACATGAGCAGCCGCGAAGTCATCGTCGGTCGTCCTCAAATTATTCGATCGGGTCAGGAGATGGGCCTGACGATCGCAGCACCTGTCATGGACGGTGATCAGATCGTTGCGGCAGTCGTCGCCGTCGTTTCATTTCAGGAAGCCTTCAAGACGGTGCAAGCCTCTTCGACGAAAAGCACACGTGAAATGTTAGACGCTGGTCTGCCGGTCGTTTTCGTTGTCGACGAAAACGGTAAAGCGGTTGCCCATCCGGATGTTGCGGTCGCGTTCGCGGAACGACCGATGACAGATCTGAAAGTAGTGCAAGATTGGCTCGAATCGGGTTCCCAGATTCAGACTGCGCTAGCTCCGTTTACAGTCGAGCGAGAGGGCAGGTCGATTTCAATGCTCGGCTCGTACGCCACCGCCGAACTTGATCACCACGCGTTGCTCGGGGTCATCGCGATCCAGGATGAGTCCGCCGCACTGGCCTCGGTACGCGAGATGCGGAACCAGGTGTTCTTTGTCAGTCTGCTGGCAGCTACGCTCGCGCTGGTTTGCGGCTTCTATTTCGCTGATAAGCTGACGCGGCCGGTGCGCGAGCTAGCGGCAGCCGCGACGCGCATCGCCGGTGGAGACTTCTCAAAACGCGTGAGAGTCTTGGGTGGGACGGAACTGCGTGAACTTGGCTTGTCGTTCAACGGAATGACGGATCAGATCGAACGCTACATTCAGGACCTGCAACGTTCGGCTGAGGAAAACCGAGAACTGTTCCTGGGGACCGTAAAGGCGCTGGCGGCAGCAATCGATGGCAAGGACCCTTACACCCGCGGCCATTCAGAGCGAGTGTCGCGTTTTTCAGTGGCAACTGCCGAAGGGCTCGGTCTGGAAGCTGATGAAATCGAGAAGGTTCGGGTTAGTGCGCTGTTGCACGATGTCGGCAAAATCAGTATCGACGATAACATCCTGAAAAAACCCGGCGCGCTGGACGATCGAGAATACAAGATCATGAAGACCCACCCACAGAAGGGCTACAAGATCATGTCGCAAATTCCGGCGATGCGGGAATTCTTGCCGGGTATGTATATGCATCACGAGATGATCAACGGCGAAGGCTATCCGCAAGGACTGAAGGGCGACGAAATCCCGACGCAGGCACTTATTGTTTCGGTCGCTGACACCTTTGATGCGATGACAACGGATCGGCCTTATCAGAAAGGACTGGATCTGGAAACAGCGCTGACGCGTCTGAAGGATCTAGTCGGTACTCGCTACGATGCGCGAGTGGTGGCAGCTTTCATCGCTGCGTGCGAAGTAGGCAAGATTCGACCGGGCGTCACCCGTCTCACCCGCAACCAAAAAAGCGACTACCTCGGGCCTGCGATTCCCGCTCTGCCTGTCGCACCGACTTCAGATTCCAGCCGCGCGGTAAACTGAACCGCAAATCCCAGACAAATGTCACTTGCGCTTCATCGTCGGCTGACGTGTGCGCGCGCGACACGTATAATCGAAGAAAATCTTAATTAGGAATGAAAAGATGCCGTTTTGGCGAAGAAAAAAGGACCAGTTTGTCTCGCTCGGATTGAACGTTCCCGCGGTTGAAGAACCTGCGCCGGACTCAGTTGATGAAAAATCGCCGGAGGAATTCGCGCCAGTCGCGCCGCCCGCCGAAGATCCCGTGCCGGCCATTACTCCATGGCAGACCTCTGTGCTCGGCCTTGATCTGACTATCGAGCAACTGCAAGCGCGCGAAGCAGCGCTGGAGCAAGAATTCTCAGCGCGTTTTCGGCGCGCGGTCTCGGCGACCCGCGAGTCGCTGTCACAGCGAATCGACAACGTCTTCGCCGGCGCGAAGCACATCGATGCGGAGCTGCTCGATGAATTGGAAGAGGCTCTGATTGCTGCTGACATTGGCGTGCCGACGACGATGCACGTTTTGGAGACTGTCCGGCGGGGCATCAGCCGGAGGGAGATCGACGACATCGAAAAATTAAAGGGCGCGATCAAGTCTGAGCTACTTTCGATTCTTCAGGGCGCTGAAGAGCATGGCGTTGCGTCAGAAACAAGCGTGCCGGAGAACATCGTGCCTTATGTGATGATGATTGTAGGCGTGAACGGAGTCGGCAAAACGACGACGATCGGCAAACTCGCGCAACGAATCAAATCCGAAGGCAACGATGTTTTGATTTGCGCCGCCGACACTTTTCGGGCCGCCGCGAGCGACCAGCTGGCGATTTGGGCCGAACGCACGGGCGTCCCTTTGATTCAGCAGAGACAGGGGACTGATCCGGCGGCCGTTTTATTCGATTCAATGAAGGCGGCGAAAGCCCGCGGCTCTGACGTTCTAATCGTCGATACCGCCGGTCGCTTACACAACAAGTCCAACTTAATGGCGGAACTCGAGAAAATGAAACGTGTTGCCGGCCGCGAAGTGCAGGGAGCGCCCCACGAAACTCTTCTGGTGGTCGACGCGGTAACGGGACAAAACGGGTTGGAACAAGCGCGACAGTTTCTTAAGGTCGCCGGCGTGACTGGAATTGTGCTGACCAAACTGGACGGAACAGCCAAAGGCGGAATCGCCGTCGCGATTGCGATGGAACTGGGTTTGCCGATTCGTTACGTCGGCATTGGTGAGAAGGTCGACGACCTCGTGGTGTTCGATCCGGAACAGTACGTTAATAGCTTGTTCAATTGAGTCTTTCTCCCTCACCGCGAGCGGGGAGGGATTAGGGTGGGGTTGGTGACGCGCTCAAACTGCTCCCCTGGCTCTTCTCCGTGCCGGAGAGGTGAACGTGAGGCCGCTTAATGTTGGACGTTCCTTCATTTCCTGCCACCGAAAAGCGAAAACAATTCGAACTGCGCGCGTTAGCACTTCGTGACTTCGCGAACGTCGCTCCGGACGAAGCGCTGGATCCATTCGCGCTCGCTGAGTTCGCGAGGTTGCTCGTCGTCGATTTCGATCAAATCAAAGGCTTGTCAGATGAATCACGCGAACACTTGCTCGGGGCGGGGACGAATCAATGGTCGGGAGGCGCGTGTTCGCAGCCACTGCCGAACGGCTGGCGGCTGGTCATCTTGAATCCGGCGCACGGCGCACACCGGAATCGTGCGACCTTGATGGAGGAGATCTCCCACGTGTTTCTCGGCCACACTGCAAATCGTCTTGCGGTGGCTGTCGACGAAAAGAAGGGAAGCGGCAACCGTGTTCTCGCACGCGACTACAACAAATCCGATGAAGAAGCCGCCTACGCAATCGGGTCAGCGGCGCTAGTTCCATATGCGGCGCTGCGCAAACTTGTGCTCGCGGGCCACACTTCCGATCAAATCGCCCATCGGTTTCGCGTGAGCCGGCAACTGGTCGAATACCGCATCAAGGTCACACGTCTCTGGTCTGCATACAAAAGTCTTTCAGGCTCGCGCACTCACCCCGTATAATAAATGAGCTTGAGACGGCGACAACTCGCGCTCAAGCATTCTTTATGGCTCAAGCAACTTCCAGAAGCACAGTCGGCTTGTCCGTTGTGGACAAGCTGCGGATGCTGCTCGACATTACCAAGACGATCAGCCGCTCGCTCGATTTGCAGGAGGTGCTCGATCTGGTAATGGACACGCTTGACTCGCTGATTCCGTACGACGCCGCCGGAATTTATCTGGTAAAGCATTTGCGGCCGACCGATTGGCAGGCCGGGGACGAAGAAACGACCGTGTTTCACACCGAAGCTGTGCGCGGGTACGACATCGCGGACATGCAGGAGCTGCACCTGAAGATGGGTGAAGGCTTGATTGGCCACGTCGCCGTGAGCGGCCGGCCGTTCATTTCACCCGATGTGCGGAAAGAGCCGCGTTATGTGAATGCGCGCGCACGCACGCGCTCAGAGATGGTCGCGCCAATCATTTCGAACGAAGAAGTCATCGGTGTCTTTGATTTGGAGAGCGATGAGCTGAACGCTTATGTGAATGATGATCTTGAAGTGCTGATGTTGCTCGCGTCACAGGTCGCGATCATCATCGAGAAGGTGATGCTGCACGACCAGTTGATCGAGAAGCAACGGCTCGAGACACAGCTCGAAGTTGCGCGTCAGGTGCAGCTCGAATTGTTGCCGGCGCGCGATCCGCAGGTCGAGGGTTTCGACATTAGCGCATACAACTTTCCCACCGAAGAAGTCTCGGGCGATTACTACGACTGGGTGCAAATCTATGACGATCAGATCGGAATTGTGATCGCCGATGTCTCGGGAAAGGGAGTTCCCGCGGCGTTGCTGATGGCGTTTTTGCGGGCGAGCCTGCGCGCTGCTTCACACATTGGATACGCGCCGCAAGTTTCGATGTCGAAGGTAAATTACCTTTTGTGGGAATCGATCGAGCGTAACCAATTCGTCACGGCGTTTTACGGAATTCTTGATGCGACGAACCGCACGTTGGCGTATTCGAATGCGGGACACAATCCGCCAATGCTGATTGACGTCGACGGCACGGCGCATTTCGAAGAACGTGGCGGGGTTCCGCTCGGCATGTTTCGTGATTCGCGTTACTACGAGTACTACGCAACGATCGCACCCGGACAGATCCTCGTGCTGTACACTGACGGCGTCACCGAGGCGACAAATCCCAGCGGCGAAGAGTACGGACGAGATCGTTTGGCCGAAGCGGTACGCAACGTGCGCGATCTGCCGGCGCGGGAAATGATCGATGTGCTGCATCGCGATCTGATCCAATGGACAGACGGTCAAGGCGCCGGTGACGATGTGACTTTCTTTATTCTGAAGGCCCTCTAAACGAATGACTGAAACCCAGCAGCCAACCGAACAAGCGCCAGGCTCCTTGAATCTCGCGACAATTCTGCAGCGAATGCTTGCGGTGTCCGACAAAGTGAGCGACCTCATCTTTTCGCCCGGACGTCCGCCGCAGATCGAATTGGTGGGGAAGCTTCAACCCGTCGCGATTCCCGGGCTGGACAAACTGACTCCGCCGCAAACCGCCGCGATCGCAAAGCTGATCATCGGATCAAATGAAGAAGCGGCGCAGAGTCTGGAGAAACTCGGGTCGACAGACGTTTCGTTTAGCGTTCCGAGTCTCTGTCGTTTTCGCGTCAATATCTTCAAGCAGCGTGGCTCGCATGCGATCGTCATGCGTGTCATTCCACAGCGCCCCCCGCGCTTTGAAGACTTCAATCTCCCCCAGCAGTTACGCGACATCGTTGAGCTGAAGAATGGAATTGTTCTGGTCACCGGTCCGACCGGCAGTGGTAAGAGTTCGACGCTGGCGGCGATCATCGATCTGATTAATGAAACGAAGTATTACCACGTCGTGACCATCGAAGATCCGATCGAGTTTACGCATCAGCACAAGAACTCAACGATTCACCAACGCGAACTTCATTCGGATACGCCCAGCTTCGCCCTCGCGCTGCGCGCCGCGTTGCGCCAGGCACCGAAGGTGATTCTCGTGGGCGAGATGCGCGATCGCGAGACAATGGAAGTCGCGATGGAAGCCGCCGAAACAGGTCACCTCGTGCTTTCTACGCTGCACACGATCGACGCAGCGAAAACAGTTGAGCGCATCATCGGCGTCTTCCCCAAAAACGAAGAGCAAATCATTCGCACGCGGCTGGCGCAGTCGTTTCGTTACATCGTCTCGCAGCGACTGCTGCCGCGCGCGGACGGCAGCGGACGCATGGCCGCGATCGAGGTTTTGAAAGCAACTTCACGCACGCGCGAGTACATCGAACGCGGCGAGTCCGAAGGCAAATCGCTGATGGATGCGATGGACCAGGGCGAGTTGGAAGGCATGCAGACATTCGACGGCGAGATTGAAAGAATGATTCGCTCCGGAGTCGTCAGCAAAGAGGATGGCCTCGCATACGCATCAAATTATGGCAATCTGCTGCTGCGACTTGGCGACCTGGGTGGCAGCGGTGGGGCGCCACCGAAAGCCGAACCCGAGGTCGGATCGATGCTGGATATGATCGAGTAGTTGATGATTTCATGACGCGGACTCTCTGGCCCCAGGGAAACTGCGCGAAAGTAAGATGTTCCAAAATTTAAGACGCCGGACCTCTCCCGCGCGAATTCGCGAGATCGCAACTGTGCTTGTGATCGCGACGACCCTCAGTTTTACCTCGTTCCAATTCTTTGCTTCCCGGACTCAAGCTCAGACCGATAGTGTTGTCCGGCTGGAATTACCAGCCAACGGAAATCTGCGTGTTGAAAATCTGCGCGGCGCAGTCATTCTGGACGTTGGCGACGAGCCATACATTTCGGTTGCCGCAGTCTCCGAGAATGGCGAGAAAATTCCATCCCCTGCCGTGATCCAATCATCGGCCAGCCTTTTGTCCGTGCGCGTCGCGCGCGCCGATAAATCTGCGCGCGTCCATCTCACGTTGCGGGTACCAGCCAAGACTCATGCCGCCATATTTACCGCGGATGGCTCAGTCGAAGTTAGAAGTCTGCCGCGCGCGCTGCTCGTTCAAACAGTGTCCGGAGAAGTTCGCATAGATGTGCCGGGCGGTTCGAACGCCACTGTAGTTGCGGAATCAAAAACGGGTAATGTGACTTCGTCGGTCGATTCGCTCTCAGTCGATCAAGCCCAGCGACCACAATTACGGGGGCGATTGGGAAATGGCGCGAACAGTGTCCGCGTCTTCTCAGAGGCGGGAAACGTCACCCTAGCGCCACGAGCCGAAACGACTGTTGCAGTAAATCCGAGCGACCCGCCAACCAGGAAGCGAGACGACGCGACACGCACCGCACAGCCGAGTCGCAATCAGCCGCCTGAGATGGCCGGCAACGACGTTAACAAACCGGCCGCTGGCACTCCCGCGCGTCCTTCGAACACGCCGGAAGAAGTTTCCGAAGACGACGTAATTCGCGTCGACACTGAATTGGTGAGCGTTAACGTCAGCGTGGTTGATCGAGGTACCAGCCATGGCGTTAACGATCTGACAAAAGACGATTTTCGCTTGTACGAGAACAATGCCGCGCAGCAGGTTCTTCATTTCGAATCTTCATCAGCCCCGTTCAATCTTGTCTTGCTTGTTGATTTGTCAGGCTCAACGGCAAAAGTTGTCGAGCTGATCAAATCGGCTGCGCTCCACTTTGTTGATGCGGCGCGTCCGTTTGATCGAATTGGAGTAATCACTTTCGCCGGAAGTCAGGTTGTTGTCTCGCCGCTGACGACGGATCACGCGGCGCTACACGATCGAATCAGCACAATCCAAAAGCCTGACGGCAGCACGAAACTCTACGACTCGCTCTCTTTTGCAATGGATGAAGTGTTTAGACAATCGAAAGACTCGCGCCGGAATGCGATCGTGGTGATCAGCGACGGCCTTGATAGCGTGATGCCGAACGTGACGGGCGAAGGGTCGGCGCTGAGTTTCCCGGAACTCATCCGACAGGCGCGCGAGTTCGATGGGGTCATTTATTCGATCTGGACAGACACACAGTCATACGAGCCTTTAAGTCCGGGAGACATTCAGCAGGAGACCTTTGATCTCGCGCATGATCAAATGAAAGAAATCTCCGACGTGGGCGGCGGCGCATTTTACGAATGTTTCAAGTTGCAGGACCTGGCGGGCGCATACGATCGTGTCGTCGCTGATCTGGGAACGCTTTACACGCTGTCATACCGGCCTGCGAACCGCCTGCGTGACGGGTCATGGCGCGCCATCCGCGTGAATGTCAATCGTCCTAACGCTGTCGCGCGTGGCAAGCGTGGGTATTACGCAAATTAACTCCGGTACGGTCGACACCGAAACAGACGCTGGACAGCATCGGGCATAGTGATATACTCACCGCACTGAATTTGTCCCGTTCGTTTGCTTGCCTCTCCCCGGAGGATGTCCTGATGAATAAAACACGTCGTACGATTATCGCGTTGTTGCCGTTGATGCTTGTCGGTTTCTCTTCCATCGCGGTCGCGCAAAACCGCGAACGATTCACGATATCCGCTAAGGCCGGCGGCGTGAACACTGTCGCCGGGCATGTGATGGTCACTCGTCAGGGGCAGGAGCCGCAGTTGCTGTCCAGCAAAGATGAATTGGCAGCGAAAGATGTTGTGACGACCGGAGTGACGAGCAACGCTGAGATTTTGCTGAATCCCGGCTCGTATTTGCGGTTGGCTGAAAACAGCGAATTTCAATTCGACGACATTACATTGGATCATTTGAAACTACGTCTGACGAAAGGCAGTGCAATCGTCGAGGCCACAGGTGTGGCGGACATGGATCTGGGCGTGAAGGTAACAACGCCAAACGCGACCTTCACGATTATTCGCAGTGGCATTTATCGCATCAATGTCGAGCCGCAAGCTTCCGAGTTGGCAGTTTACAAAGGGCGGGCGAGCTATGGCGCGGACAAAGCTGAGGTGTTAAAAGGTGGGAACTTCGTTCGGGTTTCAAACGGAGCCGCTGAGCTGGCGAAGGTCCCAAAAGAAAAAGATAATTTTGAAGCGTGGAGCAAACAGCGCGCCCAGCTCCTCGCCAAGGCCAATGAGAGACTGTCTCGAAGAACGCTGTATGGCTATCTAAATGACCGCGGCTGGGATTCGTGGTTCTGGGGGCCGCGACGCTTCGGGCTGTGGACTTTTAATGCGTCGTTCGGTTGCTACACATTTCTACCTTTTTACTACGGTTGGAGTTCGCCGTACGGCCATTACTATGGCAGCTATCTCTGGCCGGGTGGCTACTACGGCGGCAACCCAAACCCGATTATCGTGAATAACCAGAATCCAGGCACTCAGTCCGGATCCAATCCGCCGGGTGGAAGCCCTGGCATAACTCCGCCCGGTGGTGGTGTCCCCGGTGGTGTTTCTCCCGTTGGAACGGCAGTAGGAACGGGCAGTAATGGCGCACCGCGCGATCCGGACTCTGGTGGCCGTGCCGTCACCAAGCTGCCACGCGATCCGCAACCCTAGCGGCGATTTGCGAAGAATTGCTGAAGCTCTTCATTCACAATCGCGACAATCTCTGAACGTGGAAGACCCGCGAGGGCGAGATGAGTTAGGCTCGCCCTCAATGCTTTTCGCAGTTCCGGCTCAGTCTGTTGAGTTATTTGACGAGCAGCTACGAAGGCACCGGCTCCGTGCCTAACGCGGACTAGCCCCTCTTTTTGTAGCTCTCGGTACGCGGTGGCGATGGTGTTCAGGTTAACGCCTAAGTCATCCGCGACCTGTCGAACGGGCGGCAGGGCCATGCCCTCTTCAAGCTCACCGCGAGCGATTAGTACCTTGATTTCCTCAGCAATTTGGCGGTAAACCGGTCGCTTATCGGCTTCGTCAATCGTAATGTACATAGTCGCTAGACAGTATACAATTCAAACCAAACAGCGGCAATAGTCATTTCCTAAGAGTCTCCGCGAGTTGGTAGGCTGCTTTCGCCACGCCGGCTACGCCGATGTGGTCGGAGACCGTATCACCGATCAAGAACAGATTATCAAAGCACGAAGAATGGCCGGTCCACGCCGGAGTGGGTGAGCCAACCATTCCCATCTTGCGGCGCACTGACTCGTAGAGTGTCTGTGGGGTGGTGGTTTCAAAAACTTCTGCGCTACTGGCAATCTCAGGGGCCGCGCGATGTAGACGTGACCAGATTTCCTCCAGCGCCGCCTGATCCTGTTCTTCATGCCAGGTTGCGTCCTGATGAAACGCGAACCAGTCGTCAGCGTTAGTAAAGGCGGTAAGCGTCGCCTCGCGCTGTCGGGAGGTCGACTGACTTTTGACTCCTCCGATGTTCACCATCAGATGTGGAGCGGGAGCTGGGGTGTGCTCGGCGTCGACCGCTAAAACCAACCTTGAACAGGGTAATCTGGCGACGGCATCCTCATTGAGCACCATGAAGACTTGATAGACACCCCAGGCAGTCATTTGCTTGAGTTGCACTGAAATGGCCGCCGGCGTTTGTCGCAAGCCGATCAGCTTACCGTACGTGTCCCAAACAGTGAGGTTGCTGACAATCGCGCGGGTCGCTGTCACACGCTCGCCGCTCAACAGGTCGACACCCTCCGGCCTTCCGTTGCTACGGTAGGCCAATCGCAGCACCGGGGAATTCAAACGGAGATTGCCTCCGCTCTGCCTAAAACTGGAGGCGAGTAGATCTGCCAGCGAGTGGGCGCCGCCGTCGATTTCCCACATATCTCCCGTCGCCAACCTAAGAGTGTCGATGACGCGGGATGATTCGGCACTCTTCAGCGTACGTTGCGCGAGAAATGAGAGTTGCGCGTCGATGAACGCGCGAAAGCTCACGCTCGTGTTTCTCAGAGAACCGAGATCAGCGCGCGAATCAAAAATCGCGCGCATGAACTGAACGGCTTGGCCGGCGCAATCCGGAAAAGCCCTGGCGATATTTTGTTGCAGCACGTCGTAGTCAGGACCAACTGACACGTCTACGCCGTTCGGCAATCGCAACACGAAATTTTCTGTGAGTTTTGTGGCTTCCGGCGGCGTGACTGGCAACGCGTCAAACACGCGTTCCCAGACGCCGTCTGGTTCCCAGCCGGAGAACAAGCCGAAAGTGGGATCGAATGAATGGCCAAGGTGCTCGAACGTCGCCACGCAACCACCCACCTGTGATTGCCGTTCGAAAAGGGCGACGTCGAGACCACGCGCGGCCAAAAGAGCGGCCACCGTCAAGCCGCCGATGCCACCGCCGACGACAATTACTTCGCATTCCATCAGAGCAGCTTGAGAAACAAGCAGAGAAGCGCGGGAGCGGCATCAGGATGTGGGGTTTGGAAAACAGAACGCACAAACGGTTCGGCAACGATAATCACCGATTGGATACCATTGAAGACCAGATGAATGACGTAGCACGGCAGCAATCTGCCCGTACGCGCACGTATGAATGTAAGGACCAGACTCAGTAGAGAAATCGCGGCGATCGCACCGAAATTTGGCCAGTATTGCAAGACATGCAAGCCCGCGAAGGTCAATGCGACGATCCCAATCGCCGCAGCCATCCCGGCCGCACGCTGCAGCGCGGAATACAAAAGCCCGCGATAGATCACCTCTTCGACCAGTGGCGCAGTTACCGCAGCCACAAACGCCGTGACAATTGCTGCTGCGCGCGAGCTGCGCAGAATCTTTTCCAAGTCGGTATCCTGTCCACCGAACTTGTAAATGATCGCCATTGCGATCAAGAACAGAGCTACCGCCGTAGCGGTACTTTTCCAGAAGCCGAAGTTTGCCGGCCAACTAAAACCCAGCGTCCTAAAAGCCGAGAACTTGCCGACCCGGCTGGCGATTAACCATGCGACCAACAGAGTGAGCAAATGCGCTGGAATAAAACCGGCAACCAGAATCAGTACGAACGTTTTATCGTTTAGCAGGAGTTCCTTCGTAGGACCACTCGCGCGATAGTGCGTCGCGATGTAAGGCAACGCGCAGAACTGAGGCACGAGCCAAAGAAGAATTACACTCGCGAACCACGCGAGCGCTGCCGCCCATAATTTCCAGGGAGGGTTGTTCGGATCACTACCCAATGGTGCTTCAAGAGTGTTTGCGCTTGGAGTGGGAAAAGCAGCCGGGCCGGGCAAGGCGGAATTTTCGGGTATGTTCACGCGCGCCTAGTTTAGCTTACGAATCCGGTGATCGCCATCGCGGAAATCTAGTCACCGTCGGCTTCAGGCTCGGCACGCTTCCCGCTGTACTGATCGAGTTTGCGATAGATCGTTTTGCGGCCGATGGCCAGGAGACGCGCGGCGCGCGTCTTGTCACCGGACGTGTAGTCGAGCGTTGCTTCGATTGCTTTGCGCTCAATTTCTTCCATCGAGGAAGGTACTTCGATTTCGAGCGAAGTACTGCGGCCCTCACGTGCCGCATGCGCGCGTTCTGCTCGCAACATCGCTTCACGTTGAGACGTGGCCTTCGTGATGGCGCTCGGCAAGTCATCGAGTTCGATTTGCCGGCCGGCGGCGATGATCACAGCACGCTCGATCGCATTCTCGAGTTCCCTTACGTTGCCGGGCCAGTCGTAACTGATTAGCGAGCGCAATGCTTCTCGCGAGATTCCCTGGACAAAACGTCCCGTACGCTGTTTGTAGTGCTCAAGAAAGTGGATGACGAGCAGGTGAATATCTTCCGGCCGGTCACGCAACGCGGGCAGCTGAATTGGAAACACTGAAAGGCGATAGAACAGATCGCGGCGAAAGCTTCCTGAATCGACGGCCTGCTCAAGATTCACATTCGAGGCCGCAACGATGCGCACGTCGGATTTCAGCACGTCGTTGCCACCGACGCGGGTGAACTCACCGTCCTGAAGCACCCGTAACAGACGGACTTGTGCGGCGAGACTCATTTCACCGACCTCATCCAGAAACAATGTGCCGCCATCTGCCTCTTCAAAGCGGCCGCGGCGGCGCGCGCGCGCATCGGTGAAGGCGCCCTTTTCATGGCCGAAAAGCTCGCTTTCAAGCAAAGTTTCGGGAATTGCGCCGCAGTTTAGCTTGATGTAGGGCCGGTCTTCGCGGCCTGAATTGAAGTGAATCAGGTTTGCAAGCAGTTCCTTACCGGTGCCGGATTCACCCTGAATCAGGACCGAGGTCTGGGTGTCGGCGACATTTAGCGCCAGTTCGATCGCGCGTCGAATCGCCGGCGCCTGACCAATGATGCGATCTTCACCGTAACGCTCGTGCAGCGCGTGTTTCAGTCGCATCACTTCGGCGGAGAGTTGATCGCGCTGCAGCGCCGTGCCGATTTGATCCGCAATGCCTTCAACCAAGGCAATCTCCTGGTCTTTGAATACCTCACGCGGCTGACTCCAGACCAATCCCAACAGTCCAAATGTGTGACTGCCGACGCGCACCGGCGACACCAGCGCGGCGCGTCCACCAAGCGTCGCATTGAACATCATACGGAGCGGCAGTGGCAGATCCGTTTCCAGCAACTTCAAAGTCTTTCCTTGCGCAAGCACATCAACCATCGCCGGGTAAGCAGTGATATCGAGCGACTGTCCATAAGCTTCAATTAGTCCGCGAACGCTGTCTGTGACCGCATGAGGTGCAGCTTTGAATGCGGCGAGACGAATGCGCTTCTCGTCTGAATCCAGAACGCCAAGGGCGCAGTAATCCGCGCCAACCAGCGACAGCGTGCGCGCCATCACCCCCGAAGTCACCTCGCCAAAGTCAGAAACGCCGTTGAGCACATTTGCGATTTCAAGAAGCGCCTTGGTTGTTTCGGCTTCACGTCTTTGATTCGTATAGATGCGCGCGTACTGGTAACCGATCGCAAGCTGGGTGGCGATCGAAACCAGAAACGAAACTTCTTCGTCAGTCCAATGCCGCGGTGCGCGCGTTTGATGCAAGCCGATCAGGCCGAGTACTTCATCGCCGAGCACGACGGGAACAATCAAAAGAGAACGTGTACCGAGGCTCTTGGCGAAGAAGCGCACTTTGTGATCGAGTTTCGGCGAAGACGTATCATTAAGCCGAATTGGCCGCTTGATGTCGATGTATTCCGAAAGCGTCGCGACATCGACCGGGATACGCGCGTCGAGGCTTGAGGGCACGGTATCAGCCGCACGCCATTCCTGACTGACCTGGAGTTCGCCTTCGGGCGTGAGCTTGATGATGTCGCAGCGGTCGACCTCCATCATTTGACCGAGCTCGGCGACGATCACCCGCAGAAATGTGTCGAGATTGATCGATGTCGGAAGATCAGCCGCGAGCCGCCCAATGATCGATTCACGAGCTTCGTGAAGTTTCAGCTTGCGTTCCAGGGAGAGCTTCGGACCTGATTCTTTAGCAGGTTGCATTCGGGTCAAATCACGTTGCCGGCGACAGCTTGGTGCTTGGCGCGATCATAACGAACAGCGTGGGAAGTTGCAAAAAGTTATTTGCGCGACCGAGCGTGACTTGCTGTCCCCGAACGCTCTCGTATAATCGACTGACTGCAAGCGTATGCCAATTTACGAATATCGATGCAAGAAATGCGGCGCGCATCTCGAAGTACTGGTGCGCTCGTCCGACAAACAGCCAAAGCGTTGCCGGGAATGCGGCGGCGTGCTTGAGAAACAGTTTTCGTCGTCGGCGATTCAATTCAAAGGCGAGGGCTGGTACGTTACCGACTACGCGCGCAAGGGCAGCGTAGCCGAAAAGGTCGAAAAGGAACTTTCCTCGGCGGACAGCGGTTCGGACAAGCCTGCCGGTGGCGATAAGGATAAAGCAAAGAAGACGCCCGCGAAGAAAACCGACAAGGCCTAAGGAAACCGCAACGCCTGCATCTCTCATCTACGAAGTAATGCCTCGAACAAGTGGAAAAGTCAGCCGTCCTGTCTCGGTTCGCGCTACCGCGCTGATTCTGACAGGTGGCTGTCTGATCGGCAGCTTATTTGCCCAGGCCGGTCGGCGTTCGCATCCGACGGGCGAAGGGGCATCGACGATCAATGTCGTCGCGTTTCGCGAAAATGAAGCGGCGAATCCGATAACTTCCGGCGATATTTCGCTGTTCGACAACGGCGCCGAGCAGCAGATCAAAAGTTTCGTCCCGGATCGGTCCGCGGCGCGCATTGTGTTACTCGTGGACAACTCACTCACCATCCGCGCTGATGTCGAAAAGCTGGAAGCTGCCGCGCTCGAATTCGCTTACGAGATTTACGACGGCGACAAGTTACTGATTGTCGGCTATGACAACGACGCCGGGATTGTTTCCGACTGGACCGATGATGCCAAGAAGATCGAAGCGGAGTTAAAGGGCTTTCACAAGCAAGGCGATCCCCATTTGTTCGACGCGATCTCGGCGGTGGTGGAAGACGCGTTGAGGCCGCTCACGGCGCAAAAGCGGGCCATTATTGTGGTCAGCGATGGCCTCGACAAAGGCAGCAAGACCAAGTTCAACCAGGCCCTCGCGACCCTGCAGCAGTTAGATATCGCAGTCTATTGCGTCCAGGCACAGGATCGCACGCGCGGTGCTATTCGTCGCGATGTTCCAAAGCCTCGGCAGGTAATCGACGATTTAGCGGAAGGCACAGGCGGGCGAATATTTCCGATCGACGATCCCGGTTCGGCGGCGAAAGCGATCTGCGACGAGTTGCGTAAGAATCGTTACGTTCTGTCGTACTTGCCGAAGAGCGTCGTCTCGAGCGAGCCGCGCCGTCTATTGGTGGTGGGCGAAAAAGGAATTGTTACCAGATCGAAGACGATGCAGCCACCGGAGTGAGTCGCTGTCTTTTGAGAGTTGGGAGGCGCGGTCTATGGGTCGCCCTTTTTTTTCCTGGAGTACAGGTAAAAAAGCGTCGCAATTATCACGAGCAGAATAATCTCCCAAAATACGAAGACCGTCCGATCGAAGCGACCAAACTCGTCGCGCGCATCCTGATAGACGATGAACGTGCCAAACGAGATGCCCACGACCAGCCAGATAACCTGTCGCTTCGTGTCCCACATCGAATTAGGTCTGAGAGCTTTGGTCTTTGACCTTTGAAAAAACTGAAGCCGTTTGCGAGTTCAGATTCATACTCATCCTGGGGAGAACACGACTTTCATCGCCGCTCATGCCGGCAGGGGTTTTCCCGATTCGTTCTGCTCCCATGCGCGCGTAGAATCCTTCCGCGTTTGGATCTGCAGATAATTCGAGAACTCGCGCGCCTCGTTCTTCCGCACGGCGTTTCGCGTGTTCGAAGAGGGCGCGGCCAATTCCGCTGCCCATCTGTTCAGGACGCATCCACATGTGCTCGATTTCGGCGAGCGAATCGCTCAAGACGAGCGCGCAGCAACCGACAATCTTTTGGTCAACCAACGCCACAAAGACTTCGTGCTCTGATATGAATTCAGGCGTAATAGTTAGGTCGATTTTCCACTGCTCGATCCAGTCTTCCGGATAATCCCAGTGACGCTTGGCGGCATGTGCGATCGCCGTGAGGACTTCAGCGTCATTCGGATGCGCGCGGCGAATCTCGATGTTCATTGCTCGCGAGTCTAACACGACCTACTTTGTAGTAACCCGACCAGCAAGACTTACGTATTTGGTTGGTAGAATCCTGCGACGCTCATGGAACGCATCGTATTCATCGAACGCAACACCATACAAGGAAATTTCCGGCGGCCAAAGTTCGAGCACGAGTGGGTTGAGTATCCGGAATCCTTCGCTGACCAGGTGGTTGAACGCATTCGGGACGCAACCATCATCATCAGCAACAAACTGTCTTTGGGCGAGCCGCAATTGGCCGCAGCGCCGAATGTAAAATTGATCGCGATCGCTGCGACTGGTTCTGATTGTGTCGAGCTGGATTATTGCCGAAGTCGCGGAATCGCGGTTTGCAACGTGCGCGGATATGCGGCGAACTCAGTGCCCGAACACGTGCTTATGCTGATCCTCGCTCTGCGGCGCAACCTTTTGGCTTACCGCAAAGACGTTAAGGGAGGGAACTGGCAAGGGTCGAAGCAGTTTTGTCTGTTGACTCATCCCCTGAATGACATCAAAGGCACCACCATTGGGATCGTCGGTCATGGGGCAATCGGCAGGTCGATGGCGCGGCTTGCTGAAGCCCTGGGTCTGAAAGTGTTGCTGGCGGAACACAAGCATGCCCGCGAAATTCGCCAA
>Ga0207675_100001134_pt1 | contig 26415 bp, 21 predicted proteins | sample KBSSwiS42_FD_184305 | JGI IMG/M metagenome (GOLD analysis project Ga0207675, IMG submission 184305) | Switchgrass rhizosphere microbial communities from Kellogg Biological Station, Michigan, USA - KBS Switchgrass S4-2 (SPAdes) (version 2) | ecosystem: Host-associated > Plants > Roots >...
GGAGCATCGCGGCCACGTTGACCCCCACGGCAACATCCTCATCTATCCCGATTCGCATCCGGCTGTGAAGTAGGTGCCCCCATGTCCGCCAAATTAGTCCAACGCAACTCGCAGCCGTACAAGAAGCTCGACGTCGACACCGTGACGATCGATATCATCGAAAGCGCGCTCCGCAACGCGCGCTTCGAGATGGACACCGTGCTGTTCCGAACCGCGATGTCGCCCGGCATCCGCGAGCAGCACGACGAGTTCCCGATGATCGCCAATGTCGAAGGCAAGATGGTCGTCGGCCAGTTCGGCTCGTTCATCTACGGCTTCCTGCAGGGCTACGACGGCACCATCGAAGACGGCGACATCTTCTTCACCAGCGACCCGTACTCGGTGAACGGTGCGATCTCGCACGCCAACGATTGGCTGATGCTCATGCCGATCTTCCGCGAAGGCCGCTTGCTCGCCTGGACGGCGATGTTCGGTCACATGACCGACGTCGGCGGCAAAGTGCCGGGCAGCCTGCCGACCGATGCGCGACAGATCTACGAGGAAGGTATCTGCGTGCCGCCGGTGAAGATCTACAAGGGCGGCGAGCTGCAGCAGGACGTGTTGCGCATCATCCTGCATAACTGCCGCCTGCCGCACTGGAATCTCTCGGACTTCAACGCGATCGTGGCCGCGCTGCGTACCGCATCGCTGCGTTGTCTGCAGATCGCGCAGCGTTTCGGCGACGATGTCTTCTACTCCGCGCTCGATGCCATGCTCGAACGCAACAAGCGCGCGATGCGTGAGCTGATTCGTCGCACCGTGCCGGAGAAGCGGCAGTACTTCGAGGACTACATCTGCGACGACGGGCGCGGCATGGGTCCGTACAAGATCGCCTGCGCGATGTGGCGCGAAGGCGATGTGTGCATCTTCGATTTCGCCGGCACCGATCCGCAGTCGATCTCCTCGATCAACTTCCTGCTGAACGAAGAGATGTTCAAGATGTTCGCGGGCGTGTACATGATCATGGTGTTCGACCCGCAGATCCTGTTCAACGACGGCTTCTACGATCTGATGGAGGTGCGCATCCCGTCCGGGACGCTCCTCAAGCCGCTCAAGCCCGCGGCGTTATCGTGTCGGACTCACGCGCTCGGCCGCATCTTCGACATTCTCGGCGGACTGTTGGGGCAGGGCAGTCCGGACTTCCTGTGCGCGGCCGGATTCTCCGACAGCCCGCACTTCATGTATTCGGGCTACGACAGCAAGGGCGAGTGGTATCAGCTCTACCAGATCACGTTCGGTGGCATTCCGGGCAAGCCGTTCGGCGATGGGCCCGACGGACATTCGCTGTGGCCGTCATTTACGAACGTGCCGAACGAGTTTCTGGAAAGCTACTTTCCGCTGCGGATCGAAACGTACGAGACGATCGCGGACAGCGGCGGACCGGGCAAATTCCGTGGCGGCAACGGGCTGCGCATCGGGTACCGCTTCCTCGAAGCCGGCGAGATCTCGATTCACGACGATCGCTGGCTCACGTATCCGTGGGGCGTGAACGGCGGACTGCCCGGTCAGCGCAGCAAGAAAACGCTGGTCCGCAAGAATGGCAGCGAGGAGTTGCTGCCCGCAAAGGTCGATAGAATCAAGGTCGAAGCGGGCGATCTGCTGCTGTCCGACACCTGGGGCGGTGGTGGTTGCGGCGATCCGCTCGAGCGTGATCCGTCGCTGGTGCAGTTCGACGTTGACGCAGGACTCGTCACATTGGATGGCGCACGTCGCTACGGCGTCGTGTTGAAAGACGATTTGTCGGTCGACGCGGCAGCGACAACAGCACTGCGCATGCGCATGTCGAGCGAGCGCGGCGAGAAGAAGCTCTTCGATCGCGGCTTCGACACCATCGAGAACCTGAAGGCGCGTTGTCGCGAAGAGACCGGACTCGAGCCGCCGCAGCAGCCGCAGTTCGCGCGCTGGACGCGACGTGGTGCGGCATGACGGACACGTTCAAAAACGGGCCGCTCGGCGATCTGCGCGTTATCGAGCTGGGCACGCTGCTAGCAGGACCGTTCTGCGGCCAGCTGCTCGGCGACATGGGCGCTGAAGTCATCAAGGTGGAGCCGCCGGAGCAGGGCGATCCGCTGCGCGTGTGGGGACGCGAGAAAACAGACGGCAAATCGCTGTGGTGGCCGGTCGTCGCGCGCAACAAGAAGTCGATCACGCTCGACCTGCGTCAGCCTGAAGGCCAGAAGGTTCTGCATGAGCTGGTCGCGAAAGCCGATTTTCTGCTGGAGAACTTCCGCCCCGGCACGCTGGAGAAATGGGGCTGCGGCTACGAGGAGCTCGCGAAGATCAATCCGCGGTTGATCATGATCCGCGTCTCCGGCTATGGGCAGAGCGGGCCTTACTCGCGACGCGCCGGCTTCGGCGCTGTCGGCGAAGCGATGGGCGGATTGCGCTACGTCGTCGGCGACCCGAGCACGCCACCTTCGCGCATGGGTATCAGCATCGGTGACTCGCTCGCGGCGACGTTCGCGTGCCTCGGTGCCTTGTCGGCCTTGCATCATCTGGAAGTGACCGGCCGCGGCCAGGTCGTCGACTCGGCAATCTACGAAGCCGTGCTCAGCATGATGGAGTCGCTGATCACCGAGTACGACAAGGCCGGCTACATCCGCGAGCGCACCGGCGCGATTCTGCCGAACATCGCGCCCTCGAATGTGTATCCGACGAGCGACGGCTCGATGGTGTTGATCGCAGCGAACCAGGACACCGTGTTCCAGCGATTGACGGAGGCGATGGGCCGGCCGGAGCTCGCACAGCAGCCTGAGTACGCAACTCACGGTGCGCGCGGTGTGCGGCAGAAGGAGATCGACCGGATCATCGGCGACTGGACGCGCACGAAGAGCTGCGCGGCCGTGCTCGAGTTGATGGAGGAGTTCAGCGTTCCGGCCGGGCTCATCTATCGCGCGCCCGAGATGCTGGAAGACCCGCATTTCCAGGCACGAGAGGCGATCGTCTCGGTGCCGCATCCCGATTTCGGCGAGCTGAAGATGCAGAACGTCGCGCCGAAGTTGTCGCGCACGCCAGGGCGTGTGCGCTCGCCGAGCCCGAGCCTGGGACAGCACAACGATGAGGTGTATCGAACGATGCTCGGGATGAGCGCAGAGCAGTACGCCAAGTTGAAAGCAGCGAAGATCATATGACATCGCATCCTGGTGGCCCGGTCGACGCACGCGGCTACGGCGCAACGCTGCAGCCGGGCGCGCGGCCTGCGCTGCTGGTCGTCGACTTCGTCAAGGCGTACACCCAGCCAGACTCGCCGCTATACGCGGGACCCACAACAGAAGGTGTTCGCCGTGCTTGCGAGGAACTGCTCGGCGTCTCTCGCCGCGCGATCATCCCGATTCTGCATACGAATCTCGCCTATCAAGATGGCGGCCGCGACGGCGGCGTATTCTTCCGCAAAGTGCCCGCGCTGAAAGTCTTCGAGCGCAGCGCACGTTCACCGCTCGGCGAGTTTGCGCCGGGCGTTGGCCCCGAGCGCGGTGAAGTCGTTATCACGAAGCAGTATGCGAGCGCATTCTTCGGAACTACGCTTGCCGCCACATTGACCGCGCTCGGTGTCGACACGCTGCTAATCGCCGGAATGTCGACCAGCGGCTGCGTGCGCGCGACTGCCGTCGACGCCGTCCAGCACGGATTCATACCGCTCGTCGTGCGCGATGCCGTCGGCGACCGCGCCACCGGGCCGCACGAAGCGAATCTGTTCGATCTGCAAACCAAGTATGCCGAGGTCGTCACGCTCGAGCGCGTGCGCACCTATCTCGCCGGGCTCAACAAAACTTGAAGGGGACACCTATGAAGCGCCGTGCATTGCTGACGTTATCCGTGGCGACGACTCTGGGATGGAGCCACGCCCATGCGCAGGAAGCGGCCAATAGCCAGACGCTGGAGGAGATCGTTGTCACTGCGCGTCAGCGCGCGGAGAAGATCGAGGACGTGCCCGCGACGATCCAGGCGTTCACTGCGCGCGATATCGCTATCGCCGGCATCGAGCGCCCGACGGATTTCATTGCACTGACGCCGGGCCTGGCGCAAGTGCAGACAGCAGAAGTCGGCGACCTGCAGCTCAGCATTCGTGGCCTGAACACCGGGCGCGATGCCGAGACGAACTTCGCGCTCGTCATCGACGGCGTGCTGCAGACGAATCCGACCGCGTTCAATCAAGAGCTGGCGAACGTTCAGCAGATCGAAGTGTTGAAAGGACCGCAAGGCGCCATCTACGGCCGCAACGCAGTTGCCGGCGCAATCATTGTCACGACTCGCAAGCCGGGGCAGGGGTTCGAAGGCGACGTCGACGTTGGCGTCGGCAACAACAACGCAAAGAAGGCACACGTCTATCTCGGCGGCGGTAGCGAGGCCGCGCAGTTCGGCGTGGGCGGTTTCTATCGCGAGACCGACGGTTTCTTCGAGAACTCGTTCCTGGGCTGCGACGATTGCGTCGACTACTACAAGGAGTACGGCGTGACGCCGCGCCTCGTCATGCCGATGGGCGACAACGGCGAGCTGGACGTGAAGGCGAAGTACTCGAAGCTCGAGGCTGGCGCGATCAACTTCAACGCGACATTCGCGCTGCCGTTCTTTGCGACGTTCACCAACAACCCGGACTTCTTCCAGGACGTGAACGATCACGAGTTCAACTACATCAGCAACATCGTTCCGGTCAACGAGCAGGAGAACAAGCAGATCTCGGTGAAAGGCGAGTGGACGCTCGACGTCGGCACGCTGACGGCGTGGGTCGCGTACAACGATCAGACGAACTTCTTTCTGACTGACGGCACGAGCGCCGCGTTCGGCTTGTATGCGCGGACGTCGGAGTGCCAAGCCGATATCGCCGCGCAAGTTGGCGGGCCGCTGCCGTCGCCGACGTTCTACGCCGGCGCAAACTCCGTGCTGCCGCCGTACAGTCCGTCGCGTTGCGATGGCTATCAGTATCAGCAGCGCGATCAGCAAGACACGTCACTGGAAATTCGTCTCGCCTCGCCTGCAAATCAGGCGTTTCGCTGGCTCGCCGGCGTGTATTACGCGGACATCGATCGCCGTGTCGTCGTTTCGCAAGGCGGCGATCGCGGCTTGGGATTCCAGCAGCAAGCTTTCGTGCCGAGCACGGGACCGAATCCAACCGATCTGCTGTATGACGATGACTTGAACAGCAAAGTGTCGGCGGTGTTCGGCCAGATCGCTTATGACGTGACTGAGGGCATGGAACTTGCGCTGGCATTGCGCTATGACTCCGAGAAGCGCTCTGTCGACAACAACGTGCCGACGGGTGCGCAAGCATTGGCGCAGACGCCGCTGTTCGGGCCCGGCCCGACTGCGCCGTTCATCAATCCTGCGTACACCGTGAATCCCGCACTCGCCACCAGCGGTATTCCCAATCGCGACGAAACTTTCGAGCAGCTGCAGCCGAAGGTGTCGTTGAACTGGAAGTTCGCTGAGGACTGGGCCGCGTTCGCATCGTACGGCTATGGATTCCGCAGCGGCGGCTTCAACTCCACGGGCAGCAACGCGACGATCCAGACGTTCCTCGGCGGGCTGCGCTACGTCGCGCCCGACGGCACTGTGACGACGACGCCGTCGCTCGTCACGCAGGGCATCAGCTACGACGACTACAAGAAGGAAGTCGCGAAGGCGGCGGAGATCGGATTGAAGGCGGAGCTGCTCGATCGAACGCTGTCGCTGAATCTAGCTGCGTATCACACGAAAGTCGAAGACATGCAGATCTTCAACTTCCTCGCTGGTCCGTTCGGATTGCTGCGCGTGGTGACGAACGTCGATGAAGCGACGCTGCAAGGCGTGGAAGCGGATTTGCGGTGGCGTGCGAATCAGTACGTGAACTTGTTTGCTGGAGTCGGGCTGCTCGACAGCGAGATCGACAAGTACGACGGTCGGCCGTACACGAAGGGCAACAAGGTGCCTTATGCGCCCGACTACACTGCGACGGCTGGCGTCGACTTCGTCGTGCCGATCGGTGACTCGGGCTTGTCGCTGGTCGCGCGGCTCGATGCGAGCTTCACCGGAGAAACCTGGTTCAGCGCCGTGCAGGATGATTCAGTCACGACGGAGTTCGGCGTGCCGGGCGATTACTCCAAGACGAGTCGAGATGCGTTCAGCGTCGTGAACGCGCGCCTGGGAATTTCGGCGGACAAGTGGGAAGTGACCGCGTGGGCGCGCAACCTGACCGACGAGGAATACCTGGCGGAGGTGATCCCCGCGCCCGAGTTCGGCGGCACGTTCTCGCACGAGGCGCCGGGCATGGCGATCGGATTGGACCTGAAGTATTCGTTCGGCAAGTGACCTGAGACTGAGGCCGGCCGCGGGCAGAAAAGTCGCCCGCGGCCGGCTTGATTCCGGCGTCGATGTGATAGGATGCGCGCCCCGTGAGGGACGCCGGTCTCACCCTGTGAGCCTGGATGACCCGAGCGGATCGAGGGGCGACGCGAAAGCAACCTCTTGATTTCAGGGCAGTTCTGCGCTCTCGGCGCGAGGCCCTACATATATATGTGCCTTCACCGCGCGCGGCCGTAGCTCAGTTGGATAGAGCGCCTGGCTACGAACCAGGAGGTCGGGGGTTCGAATCCCTCCGGCCGCGCCAGTTTCCCCAAGTCGATCCAGAACCAGATGCGCTGACTACGCATGGAGCGTGCTGATTCGGCCGGAGACGCGAGAGCTCTAACGGTACAGCTGGATGTCTCGCTCAGATTGAGCATCTGGAAACGCACGCGAGAGGAATGCGACACAAGCTCATCGCTGCTTGTAACGTCGTTGCACTTGGCGCACGCCGGAAAGACGTAACCTTCCGGCCATTGTCTGTCACGGAATACCGCGCGTGACGGAAAATGGTCTTGTTCCGTAGCCGGTGTCCTGCCTCCGCAAAGTGGGCGGACGTGCGTTCACGATAGAAAACTTCTCAACCGGTTACGCGCCGGACGACATCGTCCGAACCGCTTCGCTGCTCAAGATCGGCGGTTGCAGCACGTCTACTGATCAGTAGCTCGCTCACATCCCATGGATGGAACGCCCTCCCTCAACTGAGGGAGGGCTCAATAACACTCCGCCGCTCGTGCTCCATTCGGGCTTCATCGTCAGCTGACTTGTCAATACCCCGAAAGGAGGTGGAGCTCCGCATCTGGCACCAGCGCCCGCCGTTGTTGCGTCAACTGCTGTCACGCGCAGTTCAAGATCCAAGCTATAGTCCGCGGCGCCGAACATTTCCATTGCCGATTCCGCCAACCGTAAAGACGGCGAAGCGCGATGTAGTGCGACGCAGGCGACTTGCAGGCTGTCGCCTACGATGGTGAGAACGGACATCAGCCAGACGAGCGTTGCCATTCGGCAAGCGCCCAGAAATCCAAATTCAAACGGGGAGATCATTCATGTTGAGCAGAAGTCTTCATACCGCGATATCAGCTGCGCTGATGTTCGTCGGATCGATTCAACCGACTCACGCTGATTCCGAAGCGGCCATCGATGGCGCGACCGCGAACGGGATCTGCGCCGCGAGTTATCCGGGAACGAGCGGGCCGGATCAGCTCTCGCCCTGCCAGTGGGACATGCGAGTGATCAATGCAGGCGCTGCTCATGCCAAGCCGGCAACCGGCGCTGGTGTAACCGTTGGCATCATCGACGGCGGGATCGACTTCAGTCACCCGGATCTGGCGGGCGGCATCGACGTTGCGCGTTCGTGCTCGTTCATCAACAGCTCGACGCCCACTGCCGACCCGCAGGAGATCGCTAACGGCAACTGCGCGAACAAGGCGGCCGTGCAGGATCTGCAGGGTCACGGCACGCATGTGGCCACGACTGTGGGAGCTCGCGCCAACGGGTTCGGCATCGTGGGTGTGGCGCCTCAGGCGACGATCGTGGCGCTGAAAGCCTGCACCATCGCCGGCTACTGCTTCGCCGATTCTGTCGCGGCGGCCTTGCGCTATGCCGGGGACCAGCGATTGAGCGTCGTCAATCTCAGCCTGTTCGCTGATCCGTATTTATATTTCTGCGCGAATGAGGCTGGCCAGCGGGCGATCCTCCAGGAACTGCAGAGTGCCGCCCGTTATGCGCAGCAGCGCGGCGTGGTCATCGTCGCCGCAGCCGGCAATGAGGCAGACGATCTTGGCCATCCGGTGAGCGACGACATCAGTCCGGACTGGCCGCCCGGCAGCGCGATCGAGCGAGACGTGCGTAACAACTGCCGCGTTGCACCGGCCGAGCTGCCGGGCGTGGTCACGGTATCGGCGATCGGTGTGACCACATTGGCCAGCTACTCGAACACCGGCTCTCCGGTGGATGTCGCTGCTCCCGGCGGTGATGCAACGCAGACGTCGCCGGCAGTGTACGGACGGGGTCGCATCCTGGCGGGTTGGTCGAGCACGGATGCAACTGGTCAATGGGAAGCACTCAGCAATGCCAACCGGGCCATCGTCAGCGGTGGTGGCCGCTACGTTTGGATCAGCGGCACGTCCATGGCCTCGCCCCACGCCGCGGGCGTCGCAGCGTTGATTCGGCAGATGAACCCGAAACTATCGCAGGGAGCAGTGGCGGCGAAGATTCGCCAGTCCGCCACGTATCTCGCGTGCCCGACAGTCTGGCCGAGTGACGACCCTCGCCAATGCACGAGCGATGGCAACCGCACGTCATTCTTCGGCGCAGGAGTGGTGAATGCTGGGGCGGCGGTACAGTGAGCGAAATTTCCATGGAAGGAACGCCCTCCCTCACCTGAGGGAGGGCTGTCCCTGCGAGAATCGTCCCAGCTACTGACGCGCCGCGAGCAGTCGCGCGTCGCTGGCCCGTGGCGAATGCAGAAGCAGGGCACGCGCGCGAGCTTGAGCCGCGTCAGCATCAGCTTTCCGACCATTCATCGCATACGCGCGCGCCAGCCAGTATGCGGTCGCACCGCCGGCGACATTATTCGCGTCGAACTCACGCCAGAACGCATCGGCTCGCTCCAACGGCGCGATCGCCGCGGCAGGAGCGCGGAGCTCGACGTGCGCGCGGCCGAGACCGGTGAGGATATCGGCGTAAACAGGATGCATCCTGAAACCTAACTGATCACTGGCCTGCTGTGCGCGAGTCAGCGTTGTCAGCGCCGCAGCAGTTTCGCCGCGTTCGAGTTGCGCAAGCCCGAGGAAGCTCAGGATTTGCGGCTCGCGCAGCGCTGCAGTCGGTCCGGTGAGAAGCTCCTTCGCCGCGAGCAGTCTGGTCACCGCGGTGTCGTAGTCGCCGATCAGCACCGCGACGGAGCCTTGCATCCGGTTCACCCACGCAGCGTCGTATTGCTCTTCGCTCGGATCGAGCGGAATCGCGAGCGCCGAGCGAGCCTCATCCGCGCGTCCAAGGTTGGCGAGCGCGAGCGCGCGCTGGTAGTGCATCGTCACTGCATCCCAGCCGTCGCTGCCGTAGATCTTCTCCGCCATGAGCGTCATGGCGTCCAGCTCAGGGAGCGCTTCCGCGAAGCGACGCGCCGCCATCAAGGCAAGCGCATGCGACGTCCTTGCGTACACATACTCGCGCGATTCCTTGTCGATGTGCGCACCGAGAATCTCCAGCGCCTGCTCGCTTTGAGCGACCGCGGTCGCAACGTCACCCACGCGCATCCGCATGCGTGCCGTGTTCATCATTGCGGAGGCGACTGGCATGCTGGTGGGACCGAACGCTTCGCCGGCGCTGGCGATGATCTTGTCACCCTCGACGATGGCATCGTCGTAGCGGCCTGTCGCCTCCAGCGCACGAATATGCACGTCGCGCATCTGGATAACTCGCGGGCCGTCCTCGCGGCCGCCGTACGCCGCAAGCGCGAAGTCGAGCCCGCGCTGCGATTCCTTCATGATCAGCTCGGGCTGCGCGCCGCTGAACATTACCGCTTCAGCGAGCAGCGTCGAGGCGCCGACGGTCGTGGGATGCTTCGGTCCGAGCGTGCGCAAAGCGAGCTCGAATGCCTCGCGAACCGGCGCCGCGCCGTCCTCGAAGCGTGCTTCCTCAATTGCGAGATCGGTCTTGGCCTTGAGCACGCGAACCAAGAGCTCTGGTTCCTGCGCGACGACTTCGCGCGCAGCTGTCTCCAGCGTCGGCAGCTCCTTGCGAAGCGAATCGTTGTCGCGTTGGGCAGCGTGCACTTCGGCGAGCAGCACCCGCGCGCGAAGCGTTTCGGTGTGTTCTTGGCCGTAGAGCAGCACTGCGTCCGAGACAGCCTGCTGCACGGAAGATTCGGCGGCCGGCAGCTCATCGAGATTCATCAGCCCCGTGCCGACGAGCCCGAGCAGGCTGATTCGCAGCGCGCTCCGATCAGCGAAGCGCGCGCTGATATCTCTCTCTGCATGACGGAGCAGCTCGGCTGCAGTGAGCGGCCGCCCGGCCTGTCGATACGGGTCGGCCTCCTGAAAGATCGACACGACGAAGCGTTCGACTGCCTGCGCATGCTCTTTCTCGGCGATGGCGACGCGTGCCTGCCAGATCGAAACCCCCGCGCCCGCGAGGATTGCGATGAGCACAGCGGCAGCGGATGCGACGCCGATCTTGTGGCGGCCGACGAATTTCATCAGGCGATAGCGGGTGCTGTCCGGCCTCGCGAGCACCGGACGACCTTCGAGATATCGCAGGACATCGTCGGCCAATGCGTTCGCTGTCGCGTAGCGTTCCTCCGGTTGCTTCTTCAGTGCCTTGATCGCGATGGTGTCGAGGTCGCCGCGCAGCGCGCGCCCTGCCACATCGCTGGGCCGCTGCGGCTCCGTATTCAGAATTGCGTGTTCGAGCTCAGGACGCGATTTTCGCGGGTAGGGCAGACGCCCGGTCAGCAGCTCATAGAGCAGGACACCGAGAGAGTAGACATCTGATGAGACGGTCAACGGCTCGCCTCGTATTTGTTCGGGCGATGCGTATTCCGGCGTCAGGGCGCGCGCACCGAACTCGGTCAATGCGCCGTCGCGCGCTGCATCGTTGTCCAACAACTTCGCGATTCCGAAGTCGAGCAGACGCACATAGCCATCGGGCGTCACCAGGATGTTCGCCGGCTTGAGATCGCGATGAATGATGAGCTTGCCGTGCGCGTACGCAACTGCGTTCGCGACTTGCAGAAACAAGCGCAGGCGTCCGTGCAAATCGAGCGACTTGCCATAAACATCGAACGGCTGGCCTTCGACGTATTCGAGTGCGAGATACGGCTGGCCGTCGTCAGTCAGACCGGCGTCGTAGAGCCGCGCGATGTGCGGGTGATTCAGCGCGGCGAGAATCGTGCGCTCGCGCGCCATTCGCTCCGCGAGTCCCAAGAAGTTTGCGATGGCGTGCGGCAGCTTGAGTGCGACGGGCCTGTCGATCAGGCCATCGACGCGCTCCGCGAGCCACACCGAGCCCATGCCGCCGCGTCCGAGCTCGCGATCCAGCCGGTACGGGCCGATCGTGTCGCCGGCACGCCCCGTCGACGGTCCTAGCGCCGTTGCTGCCTCGCTCGAAACACTGATCGGGGGCAGCGTGCCGAGAAAGTCGTCGGTTTCGACTTGCGCCGAGCGTGCAAGCAGCGAGCGCAGGCGCGGCCCTAACGCAGCGTGCTCCGGCGGCAGCGTGTCGAGCCAGGCGCTACGCTGCTCCGGCGGCAGGCTCAGCACCGCGTCGAGCATCCGATTGAGCTGGGCCCACGACTCGTCGCTTTCCGGCTGATGCTCCACGACGCCTCCGTCACGTGGCGAGTGCTTCGGCGAGCAGCAGGCGCGCCTTCTCCCAGTCGCGCCGCACGGTGCGCTCGGAGATCTCGAGCGCTTCGGCGATCTCGGCTTCAGTCATGCCGCCGAAGTAGCGCATCTCGACCAGTCGCACGAGCTTCGGATCGAGCTTGCCGAGCTCGTCGAGTGCTTCGTGCACGCGCAGGATCTCGCTCTCGCCGCCCGCTGTCGTCGGATCGACGATCGCATCGGCGCCGCTCGTCAGGGGGATGCGCGCGACGCCGCCGCCGCGGCGTTCGGCGCACCGCTCGCGGATGAAGTCGACGACGATCGAGCGCATCACGCGCGCCGCGAAGTGCATGAAGTGGCCGCGATCCTCGATACGGACGCGGCTGGCAGCGACGAAGCGCAGGTAGGATTCATGCACCAGTGCCGTGGTGTCGAGCAGCGAGCCGCGCTGATCGAATCGCAGTCGCCGACGCGCGAGCGTGCGCAACTCGTCATAGGTGGCGTGGAACAGATCGTCGAATGCGCGCGAGTCGCCGTTCTGCGCACGGCGAAGGAGATCGGTCAGATCGGCCTGCGGTTGCTCGCTCACCGGCGGGCGTCCTGGGCTGGATGTGGCTGCAGTCGGCGGCGTTCATCATACGCTTCCGAACCTCAGCCGGTCAGCCGACCGAGCAAAGCCACGGCACCGAGCGCCATCGCAACGCCCGTCATCTCGCTCGGGGTCAGGCGCTCGTCGAAAAACACCACGCCGATCAATACCAGCAGCAGCGCGCTGGCGACGGCATAGACGATGCCCGCGGTCGCGATCTTCATGCTCTGCATCAACAGGACCCAGCCGATAGCAAAGACGGCCGTCAGCAGACAGCCCAGCCCGAACCAGGCGGTTACAAAGGGCTGCGCCCGTGAGCTTGCGATCTTCAGGACGGCATCGGCAGCGACGCCGACTCCGCTCAAGACGAGCGCCAGTGCCAAGCCGCGGAATTCGGCCGTCACGGGTCGTGCCTCAGGGCAGCACTCGCACGATTGCGAGGCTGTTGGTATTGGCGTTGCGGGCGATGCCGGCCGCGACGATCTTGCCGTCCGGCTGGATAAGCAGCGCCGCGGCGCCGTCAGCAGAGGAGAAAAAGTCGACGAGCACCTTGCCGTTCGAGCCGAAACTCGTATCGAGCGAGCCGTTCGCATCGTGGCGCGTGATGAGCATGTCGTCCGAGAAGGAATCGGTCGGCCGCGTCGAGCCGGCGGTGACGATACGACCGTCCGCCTGGATGACGAGCTCGCGTGCGAAGTCACCGCCCGCTGCGAACGAATTTCTCGCGATACCGTGCGTGCCGAAGCTGTCGTCGATGGATCCATGCGTGTCGAGACGCGCTAACGTGTGTTGAAAAATGCCCTGTTGCGCTGCCTCGACGGCGAGCACGATCTTGCTGTCTGCGGTCAATGCGACACCAGAAGGAGAGTCGTGATCGTGACCACTCGCGCTCAGGTCGAGGCGTTTGATACCTGTGTTGCCGCCGAAGTCGCTCGTGTCGAGAACCCCCGTCGTCGTGTAGCGCACGAGTCCGGTGTCCGGCAGCGCGCCACCATCGACGCCGACGCGCCCGGCCACGATGATCTTGCCGTCGGGTTGCAGCAGCGCAGTGGTTGCGACGTCGGCGCGCCCTGCGATGTTCGTGTGGACTTTGCCGCCGGTGCCGAATCCGGAGTCTAGATCGCCGTTGCTCATCAGGCGTACGGCTGCGAAGTCCGAATCGACGCCAAGCGGTCCGGAAGTCCCACCAGTGCCGGCGACGACGATCTTGCCGTCCGGCTGGATCAGCGGCACGAGCGCTTCGTCGAAGCTGCCGTTGATGTCGATGAGGAGCTTGCCGCCCGAGCCAAAGCCGGTGTCGAGCGTGCCATTAGCATTGAAGCGTGCGACGCCGAAGTCGTCGAGTGTGCCCCCGAACGCACGGCCGACGACGACGATCTTGCCGTCGCTCTGCAATGCAAGGCCGCGTGCGGCATCGCTGTTGTTGTTGAAGGTGGCGATCGCTACGCCGTTCGTGCCGAAGCCGAGGTCTTGCGTGCCGTCCGCATTGTAGCGCGACAATCGCGACTGATCGCTCAGGATCACGAGCTTGCCGTCCGTTTGCCGGGCCATCGCGACGGCACTGCGCAGTGCGTTGTTGGCAACTTTACCGCCGCCGCCGAAGCTCGGATCGAGCGCGCCGTTCGGCAACGGCGTCACACAATCGACGGCGATATCGGTAACGTTCGCGTTGTGGATCGTGCCGCTGCCGCGTGTGGCGCTGCAGACCTGCAGCGGATTGTTCGGTTGCTGCGTGACTCGCAGCTCGTACGTGCTGCCGTCCCGCAGTTGTGCGGGCATTGTGAACGGCCCATTGCCGGCGTTGATCGACGAACCGGAAGCGCTCAGCACGAGGCCTGAGCCGACGAGGCCGCTGACAGTGCCGCCGATCGTGAAGGCGGCGGGCGCTGTATCGTCGTCGACGATGATCATCGTTGCGCTGCTCTGATCGCCTGGTGCCGCGCAGCCGCGCACGTTCGCAAGCGCGAGCTCGATGGTCTCGTCGTCTTCGCTGACGTCGTCGCCAAGTATCGGAACCATGACGACTTGCCCGCCTTCCTCGCCATCCGCGAACGCGAGTGTGCGCGTCATGCTGGTGTAGTCCTCGTCTGCGGTCGCGGTGCCGTCAGCAATGCTCAATTCGACACTGACCGCACCCACTGAGCCGCCGGTGCGAGTGACTACAATCGGAGCACGGTTCCGCTCGAGGGCGTTGAAGGTGCCCGCCTCGAACTGCAGAGTGCCCGCCGCCGGGTCGGCTCCGCTCGTGCATTCGGGCAGCGGCTCGAAAGTCGGTGGCACGGGGTCGTCGGGTGGCGGCGGCACGGGATCGAGCCCGGTCTGAGTGAATTCGACGCCGCCGCCCGTTTCGGCGGGGTCTTGCATGAACGCCGAGTAATAGGACTCGCCCTGCATGTCGTTCTCGACGTAGGCGAACGCGAACTGACGAACGTAGAACGTTTCTCCCACGCCGACCTTGTCGAGCGGTATGTTGATGTGTACCGGCGCTTTCAGCCGGACGATCGCGTGCAGGCCGTTGTCCCCGCCCGGGTTGTCGTTGTCGACGTCGAGGTTGGACTCGAAGTCGTTCTCGTGTACGAGGAGGGTGGGCGGGGCGCCGGAAGGGGAGGAGAAGGAGGGGCCGACGAACGGCTGCCAGCGGCCCTGCCAGCCGCCCAGTTGGAGGGTTGCGTCGCCGCCAAACAGCAGCAGGTTGTCGCGATCCTTGTTGACTGCCTCGAGCCAGAATGTCACGAACGCCACGTCGCCTCCCAGGCACCACGTCGGCGCGGGCGACAACTTGCACTCGAGGGGATCGAGTGTGTTCGCGCTCTTCGCCTCGATCAGGACCTTGCTCAGCACGTACTCCAGCGTCGCGTTCGCGGCGTTCTTCTTCCAATAGTGGGTCTGGTCGAGCTGCACGATCGCGCCGACTGCCTGGCCGTTGTCGTCGCTGGCATGCGGCGCAACAGCCGAAACCCTGTAGGTCCGGCCGGTCTCGTTCGAGAAGACGCGTTGGTACGCCGTGCGCTTTTCCGGATCCCGCAGGTCGAGCGGTCCGTACACCAGCTCGCCCACCGCGCGGTTCTCGTCGAGGATTTGCAAGCCGTTTTTCTTGCCGCTGCCGAGCACCTCGCCGCTGTGGTTGTGAGGAAACTTGGCTATCACCCAGCTTCGCTTCACGTTGCTCAGCTCGACCGGCGGCACCGGGCTTGCTGCCGCGAAATAGGAAAAGCTCGTGATCGACGCCGACATCGTGCTGCCGGAGATCGAGGCACCGGCGACAACGTCCCAGCCGTTCATCGCTGCATTGGTTTTGTAGAGGACCGGCGTCGTGCCCGCGGGCACCGCTGCGAGATCGAATGGCACGGTGACCGTGACCGCCGACTGGAAGTTCGTCCCGTGCGGAGTGAAGGCGAAGATCGGGCCGTAGACGACGACGCCCGCGGGCAGCGGCGGCGCGCCTGCACTGGATTGCGCAATCGCGATTGCAGTGTTCTGCGTGAGGGCCCCGGCAGGAATCACGACCTGCGCGTTGCCGGGACCTGTGACGGTTCCGCCGGCGGCGCCGATCATCCCCGCCGGAACCGGCGGGGCACCGCCAGCGGTGCTTCCGCCTCCGCCACCGCAAGCTGGGAGCAGGACGGATACGACTAACAGGCAAGCAAGGCGCCAGGAAGTGAGCATCGTGATTCCCCGCACCGCTGGAATTTGCGGCGGCTCTACAGGACAGTCGGATTGCCGGCGCGAAAGCGGCCAATCTGCGGGTCGCGACCGTCGGTAGCGCGCTTGCAAAAATTTGCCGGCCGTAGTCACGGGCCGGTGTACTGTTCGCCCATCGAGATCGCGATGACGATCACAGGGGGAGAGATGAGCTCTTACGGTAGATTCGCCTGGCGCACATGCTGCGCGCTCTTGTTCGCATTCAGCTTCAATGCATCAGCCGATGATGCCAAGAAGATCGAAGTGACGGACGCGACGTTCAAATGCCTGACGGAGATGACGCCAGTCCGCGGCTTCTTCGTCGCGAACCTGCTCGGCAAGCTCGACGACACGTTGAAGGTGGCCAATTCGGCGAGCGGTGGACGCTACCCACCGGGTTCCGTGATCCAGCTCGTGCCGACCGAGGTCATGGTGAAACACCGGGAAGGCTTCAATCCTGCTACGAACGATTGGGAGTTCTTCGAGCTCGAGGTTTCACCAACTGTCAGCAAGATCAAGGTTCGCGGCGTGACCGAAGTCGTGAATCGCTTCGGCGGCAACTGCTTCGGCTGCCACGCTGCCGCGAAGCCGCAATGGGATCTGATCTGCGAGCAGGATCACGGCTGCAAACCCCTGCCGATTCCCACTGCAACCATCGTCGCCTTCCAGAAGGCCGACCCGCGCTGCAAGTCGCAGGAAGCCGCAGCGACTGCGCCATAGCATTTCTCAAGTCGTCATCAGCGAGACTTCGGCAAGGGTGCGCATTGCCCGGTGTAACGGACGGCGAACGCACCGAGGTCGTGCAGAAAGATCTGGTGCCTTACGGCCGGGTAGGTTGCACGTCCGCCGATGCGATACGGCACGATCGTGACGACGTCCGAGATTCTGTTTTTCTCCCAGTCGACGTTGGTGAGCGTCAACCCTGCAACAGCGCTGTCGACCTGCACTGCATAGCTATCGCCGAACGTTTCGGCGTGGGCGCGGCGGTCTGGTGAATCCAAACCTGTGAAAACGACAGATAGCTGCGACGGCGAGTTGTGGTTGCCGGCCTGTTGGCCATCGACCTCGGCGCGAGTTCCTTCCGAGAACTGGCAATGGAGCTGCTGCGTGGCTTTCAGCTCTTCTATCGTACGTTTCCTGACCTCGGCGGCAGCGTCTCGGTAGAGGGGCATCGTCGGCGATGTCAGCTCGCCGATGCATTGCTTCTCAGGCAACTTGGCCCGCTGCTGGGCCTCTGCAGCTACAGCGCTGAGCCAATTCGCCAGGCGTGGAGCTGCGGGAGAAAGACTGTGACTCTCCGAGTCTCCAGACTCCTGCAGGAGCACGAGCGTGGCGGCATCTGTATGTGGTTCGAATACGAAGCAGCGCGTATGCGCAGTGCCGGCATCGCGCAACCCCATATCCACGAGCTTGGACTGACCCGCGGTGCGCACCACCGAGAGCTGGTCGTGTAACCACGCGCGGCGATCGGCGCAGAGCGTCCCTACGACGCGCCGTCCCGGCCTGAATCTGCCAGCAAGCTCCTCTCGCGTGGGCGCCAGCCAGTCCTTGCGAAAAAGCTCTTCGCCCTCGGCGGGATTCTTTGCGAAGTCATACTCGAACAGCGCGACGGCGCCGTCCGGCGCGATCACCGTCCCGCCATACTGGGCTCCCCACGCGAAATTCGAGGTGCTGATTTCGCAGTAGACTTCACTGTCCGCGAGAGCGCTAACAGACGGCAGCGCTATCAGACAAGTCACGATCCACTCAGCGTACCGGCGCCGTGACCGAGCACTCTCAATTGATCTCTCGCGGATCATCAGCGTGACCTCGTAAGGCGATCGGCCGCAATCTCCAATGTCACATGATACAGCGCGCCGCGTCTCTGGCAGTCATCACACGCCCTGGAAGATGCTGTCGGAGATGAAGTCCATGACACAGTGGCTCAACCAAGCGGGCCAGACACTCTGATACCTGAGCACCATTGCTCCCCAGAGCAGGGCGGACAGGAATACGACGAGGAGCAGCGGCAGCGGGAAGTGAAGATGTCCTTGGCAAAAGACCAGCGCCGAAATGGTGATTGCGACTGGCTTGTTGCCGAGGTACTTCATCAAAATCGCAAGCAGCGTACCGCGGAAGATGTACTCCTCATAGAAGTTGCTGAACACGTTGCCGATCATCAACAGGAAGTTCGGCTCGAACATCAGCTTTAGCGCGCCGCCGGCCGCGAGCGCTGCGCCGATGAACGGGACAATCAGGACACCAGCCGCGGCACCGATGGGCCACGCACGAAGATCGGTCGGGCGGCGAAGATACGTCTGACCCAGCCCCACGAGCTTCCACGCCAGCAAGGTCGCGACGACCAGGTAGGCGAGGAGCATGAACGCGATGTGGTCCAGCCAGTAAGGCACGTGTCCGCCGACGGCTCGCTTGAGCGCTTCGCGCAGCGGGAGGTTCACGTAGGCCCCGACTACGAGATACGTCGCGGTCACAGCCGCGGCGACGACAAGACCTCGGAGGCGAGTAGCGTGTGTCTGCATGGTTGATTGGATCGAAAGCCAATCTGGAAGGTTGCCACGCAGCTGCAATTCGCAACAATTATCCCATGCGCGTGCGCTCTTGCGTTCGCACGATCAAAAACGCCACGAGCGGAATCGCAATCGCGTAAACGTACTGCGTCCGCGACACGCCGATGCCGAACGGAAACCAGATGCCCGGCACGCCGATCGGATCGAGCAGCTCGCCGCCGAACAGTGCGGCCATGATCGCGACTAACGTGACGAGCGCCAGGATCCGCATCGGTCCGCTGCGGACAATGCGCACGCCTATCACGACAAAGAGTGCGATCGACGCGAGCCGGCTGACGTTCGTCACACTCGCCGAAGGGGTCACAGCGCCGATAATCCCGGCGACCGCCAGCACTACAGCCAACACATCGATGCTTCGCCACGGACGCAGGCACCAACGGTTCCAGGCCAGCGTCCACGCGGCCACCGTTGGCACCCACATCACCTTCGCCAGCCACGAATAGGTAGTCAGATCCATCAGATCGGTCCATGCGACGATCGCATTGTTGAGCCGCCTGGCCGCCATGAGCGCAAGCGCGATGCTGGCAAAGATCAGGAAACTCTTGTGGCTGCTGCGAGATCGGTACGCGAGCGCCAAGCCGATGACTGCCAACATGGCGATCGGCTCGATCACTTCGACGATGTAACCGGCGATGGTCCGCTGCCATTGCACGCGATGGAGCGCGTCGCTTGTCGGACGCGGAGCCAGTAGCGGCGCAGTGTGCATTCCGCCACCGTCTGCGCTAGGCGCGGACCTGGTAAGCATGAACACGCGCACCGCAAGCACGCCACGCGTGCCCGCCGCATCAGGAGGGAGGGCGAACTGCAGCGGCCGCGTGCCGACGAGACGTGGAGCTGGGCCGAGCCTGCCCGACCCGCCTAGCCGTTGGCCGTTCCAATACAGTTCGTAGCCATCCTCGACGAGAGTCGGCCCGAGGATGTCCCACGACGCGCGTCCGGCCGGTATCGTCACCGCGCGCCGGTACCAGGCGTAGCCGTCATAGCCGGAATGACCGTGCGCGCTCCACCCGGCTACGTGATCGGGCAGACCCACGTCGTCGTCGTGGCTGCCCGGCAAAGCGGTCATATCGATCGTCTCCCAACCGCTATCGTCTGTATTAGCGTCCGCCCAGTGTGGGTCATCGCCGGTATGGAATCGCCAGGAGCCATCGAGCAGAGTGGCTGCGGCGCGCAGCGTCGGCGGATCAGGACGGCCACCGATCGCCAAGTCGGCGATCGTGATGGCCAATGCCACCAGCGTCGCGATGACGATGCCGACGATCGGTTTGCGTTGTGTCGCGTCGGGCATCATGCGATAGGTTACCATTGAAACAGATTTGAGTAGTAACGCACAAAACTGCATGTCGTCCGTGCGCCGTCATTTGCCTCCGAGGCCGATTGCCGACATCCGATTGGATGGCGGGCGCTTGTGCCTGAACTTCGTCAACACGATCCACGACCGCTACGCCGTCGAGGTCGAGGACTACCTGCAGCAGCCGCAGCGCTTCATCGAGTGGTGCGTCCGCGCCGAAGCGCTGCGTCCGGACGATGGCGTTCGCGTGCCGCGCGCCGCACACAAGCGCGCGGCGTTGATGCGCGAGGTCGTAACCCTGCGCGATCACCTGCATGCTCTATTCGCCGCGCAGATCGACCACCTACCGCCGCCTCCGGACGCGGTGCGCGGCCTCGATTACTGGTTGCACCGGGCATGGGCCAGTCAATCGTTCGGCGCGGATGGCCACCTGCACTGGCGCGCCGATGCTCGCGACGTGCGGCTGCCGCTGAAGCGCATCGTGCTCGATGCGCTGGACCTGCTTGGCGATCCGTCCGCCTCGGCGCTTCGTCGCTGCGCCAATACCACCTCTTGCGGGTGGCTGTTTCTCGATACCAGCAAGAATCAACGCCGTCGCTGGTGCGCCATGGAAACCTGCGGCACGCTCGACAAGATGCAGCGCTATCGCCAGAGTTGACGACAGCGCGGATGTGCCGCGGGAGGAGGGGAAGTGGTATGGCCAAGCTCGTGTTCGGAATGAACCAGTCCCTGGACGGCTACGTCGACCATACGGCGTTTGCGCCAACCCCAACGCTCTTCCGCCACTTCATCCAGGAGGCTCAGGCGCAGGCAGGCAGCGTGTACGGTCGCCAGATGTATGAGGTCATGCGTTACTGGGACGACGATCATCCTGAATGGAATGCAGATGAACACGCCTTCGCCGCGGCGTGGCGGAACCAGCCGAAATGGGTCGTCTCGCGCTCGTTGAAGTCGGTCGGCCCCAACGCCACGCTCGTTGGGGCTGACCTTGCCGGCGCGATCCGCAAGCTGAAGGCCGAGCGCGACGGGGAGATCGAAGTTGCCGGCCCGGACCTGGCGCGAAGCCTCACTGACCTTGGCCTGATCGATGAGTATCGAATGTACCTGCACCCCGTCGTGCTGGGTCACGGCAAGCCCTATTTCGCCGGACCCCGGCCGAGGCTCCGCCTCATGACTCATGATCGCATTGCCGAGGATGTGATCAGGTTGACCTACGTTCCCGCTTAGTCCCGCGATGGATTGGCGAGAGTTTGGCAGACGGATGTTCGGCAGAGGCTTCAAGGAAGATCGCAGCGAAGCGGTTACGACGCCCGACTGGAGTTTCGGCGTCGGGTCCATGCTACGTGGGGACTGATCGCCAAAGGCGCAGCGGCAATTCCGCATGCCGTCGCAATGCTCAACAGCAAGCATGCTCGAACACCACGAGAACTAGCACCTACCGCACGCTCACTGCGTGCGCGGCCTCGCCGTGGCGAGCGCCTCATCCAGCATCTTGATCAGAGCCGCGCGGTCGAGCGTGTAACGGTGGCCTTCGTTCAGCTGCACGAGCTGCTCGATCTGCTTGCGCATCGTCTTCTCAACGATGCCCGGCTCAGACGACACCACATAGCGGCGCTTCGGACTGGGATCGAAGAGGGCGTGTTCAACCGCGACGGCAACCTCGTCGGGCTCCGGCAGTTTGCTGACGTCCAGCGGTCCGAGCGCCTTGACCACTCTCGCCTTCTCGTCCCCCTCGAGCCGCGCGAGCATGTTGGCGTCCATGTTGCTGCGGTAGTTACCCGGTTCGACGGCGCTGACTCGAACTCCGAGCGGAGCGAGCTGAGCGGCCAGTGAATCCGTGAGCCCCTCGATCGCGTGCTTGCTCAGGACGTACGCCGGTATGCGGGGACTGGCGAGGACTCCGGAGATCGAGCTGATGTTGACGATTCGTCCTTGCGCGGCGATGACCATTGGCTGGAACGCCTTGATCATCATCACCGGGCCGTACACGTTCACCTTCATGCAAAGGTCGAATTCTTCAGGGCTCATCTCGGCAATCGTGCCCAGCGTGGCGACACCGGCATTGTTGACCAGGCCATAGAGACCGCGTCCAGCTTTCGAGATCGATTCCAACGCAGCTGCTATGTCTGCAGGCTGCGTGACGTCCAGCCGCACGGCTTGCACGTTGCGGATCGCTCCCAGAGCCTTGAGATCCTCTTCCTTGCGCGCCGTGGCGTAGACGAAATAGCCCCGTGCTGCGAGCCGCTCGGTGATCTTGCGGCCGATGCCGCTGCTGGCTCCGGTGACAAGAACAGCCTTGGAAATGTTCTGTTCGGCAGGCTGTGCATCGGCGAACGATGATGCCGCGATCAATATGCACAGGGTAGCCACGAGTAAGCGCATGACGGCCAGTCTAGGAGCGACAACCGCGGGGACGCAGACCGCTTGCTGCAGGGGGCCGGCGATTCACTGCATCGGACTGCCCAGCTTATGTGAGATCCGAAGCGTGACCCCGCCCGCATTTTCTGCTCCTGCCTGCCCCACCGAGACGGCCGCACTCTGGGCCGATTGATCCCATGCGTACGCTGCGCGATGAGAGGTGATTTTCATGGCACAGCGGGAAATGAGCGGCAAGGCGCTCCTCGACAAGCTGTATTCCGGGCTGGATACGATGCCCACGGTCGAGGTTGAGATGAACGCGCACAATTTGCGCAGCTTGACGGACGAATTCCTCGGCAAACCCACGGAGCCGGCGGCGTCCGGCCAGCGCCCGGCGTCCAGACCCGACTCCAACGCGCGGCCCGCCTCGCGCGCGAGGATCCTGCGTTCATCGCTCATGGCCCTTTGCTTGGTCGCAGTCGCCGGCGTGATCGCCGCCGGCGTTCTGGGCGAATCCGACAAGCGGGCTGCTTTGCCCCCGCCGCCGCCTGCTGCCGTTCCTGTCGCAGAACCTCCGCCACCGGTGCAAGTCGCGGAGTCGCCGCCGCCTGAACCGGTCGTGCTGGTGAACCCGTTCGACAAGACCGAGAAGTTCACGTTTCCGCCGGGTACCAGCAAAGCCGAAGCTCGCGAACAAATGGCGAACCTGCTCTTGCAGCGCGCAGTGGAGCGCGGGGCCAATCGCCCACGATCTCGCAAACTGGCAGCCGAGCCGCGCGCGCCCAAGACGGGCCACGGCTCGTAGCCGTCATCAACCGCGGCTCATTGCCAGGTCTGGTGGCGCGCTTCCATTCGATACAAGCAGTACTCGTCGTCGTTCAGCATCATCAACAGCATGTGTCCATGAATGCGGTAGTGAGCGTCGATCCGCCGCTCGAAAGGACCAGGAGCTGCAGCGGATTGTTCAACGACTAGTACGCGAGGAAGCGGCGCTTCCAGCGTTTGATGAACTTCGATCCGCACCTCGCACGGCTGCAGAATCGTTGCTGTCATCACATAGTCCAAACCATCCTCCGCGACGTTGAAGTTGGCGACATACCGCAGTGGCTTGTCCGGACCTTCGAGCGCCGCAACGATTTGCTTGACCGCGACGGGCGCGAACACGTCGAGAAATTGCACATGCGAATTCTGTCGCGTGAATTCCAGTCGCAAGCGCTCATTCAACGGCCCGACGACGCCACCACCGAACGAGATCAAATCGAAATCCTTGGCGTCGAACTCTTCGGCGGCGTGCTCCGCATCGATTGAACCTCGAGCTGACACACCACGCGCAACCAGCTGTTGCGTGACGTCTTGCATGACGTCGGGCAGTCGGCCGAGGACCAGAACTCGATTAGTAGATTGCTCTGTCATGCCATTCCTCTCTTGCTCCACGATTGAACGGTTCGTTGCGAGTCGTGTCATGCACTGGACGTGCCCCCGCACCGCTGCGCACGGTCTGCAACGCAACCGCCCAGGAGATGAGCTGGTCGAGCATCGTGCCGACTAGCGCATCGTGGCGTGCAGCGGGCTTGAACGTGACGTACTTCTGGAAATCGGTAGCCAGCGAGAGGGCCACATGCGCGCGCACGTCCGCGACCTGCAGCTCACCCATGACCATCCGCAGCTGTTCGACGGCGCGCGTCCCGCCGGCGCCGCCATAGCTCACGAACGCGGCGGCCTTGTTGTTCCATTCGCGGTAAAGGAAGTCGATCGCGTTCTTCAACGCTCCGGAAGGTCCATGGTTGTATTCCGGTGTCACGAAGACAAACGCATCGAAGGAATCGATCTTGGCGCTCCACGCCTTGGTGTGCGGCTGCGTGTACTCACCGCGCGCAGGCGACATGGGCTCGTCGAGCAGCGGCAAGTTGAAGTCCAGGATGTCGACGACCTCGAACTCGGCGTCAGTCCGCTTGCTGGCGATGTCGTAGACCCAGTTCGCCACGGCTTCGGCCTTTCGACCCGGGCGTGTGCTGCCGACGATGATGGCGATCCGGATCACGACGCTCCTCCGCGACTTATCGACACGCCACCATCGACCAGCAGCGCCGTGCCCGTGATGAAACTCGAGGCCTCGGATGCGAGGTGCAGCACGGATCGTGCGATCTCTTCGGGCTTTGCCATGCGCTTCAATGCGTGCAGGTTCTCGACGAACGCGAGCACCGCAGGTGTGGCGGCCGGCCCGTTGGTGATGCTCGCCGGCGTATCGGTGCCGCCGGGCAGGATGGCGTTCACACGAATACGCTGCGCGCCGAACTCGGCGGCGAGCACCTGAGTCAACCCAATCAGTCCCGCCTTGGCGGAAGCATAGGCGGCCATGCCGGGCATGCCGACCGTGTGGCCCACGAACGAGGAAGTGAAGATGAGCGAGCCGCCGCCTCGCTTGATCATCGCCGGTACCTGATACTTCGCGCCGAGAAATGCGCTCGTCAGATTGGTATCGAGCGTGTCGCGCCAGCCGGCGAGTGAGACCTGCGGGGTTGGCGCCATCTCGCCGAGCGATCCTGCGTTGTTGAATGCGATGTCGAGCCCGCCGAAACGGTGCACGGCAGTGTCGACCAGTTCCTTCGCGAGCACCTCGTCTTTCACGTCGCCGGCAACCGCAACGGCGTCGCCTCCGGCCTTCTTGATCTCGTCAACCAGTGCGTCCAGCTGCGATCGGCGGCGTGCGGTCACGACCAGCTTTGCGCCCTCTCGCGCAAACAGCAACGCGGTCGCCCGGCCGATCCCGGAGCTCGCGCCGGTGACAATGGCGACTTTGTCGGCAAGTACATTCATTCCTTCGCTCCCGCAGTCGAACCCGTGAATCGAGCCCAACGGCAGGTTGCGGCCAATCCCCGGCCGGCGTCTGTGCGCTCGCGTACGGTATGTACGGTCGCGCACCGACGTTCGCGGCCACGCGGCGCATCCTTGCTTTCCTGGCGGCCGTCATTACCGACGAATGTTTCAGACTTACGCGGAGTTATTTCATGAACGCAGTTAAAGGCTTCGGCGCGATACTCACTACTCTTCTACTGATGGCGGCCGTCGGCTGCGCATCCACTAAGACTCACGAGGGAACTGGGCAGTATGTCGACGACACCGTCATCACCACCAAAGTGAAGGCGGCGATTCTGGAAGAGCCCGGTCTGAAAAGCTCGGAGATCAACGTCGAGACCTTCAAAGGTGTCGTTCAATTGAGCGGCTTCGTGAGCTCGAGCGCGGACATCAGCACAGCGACCAAAGTGGCGCACGCCGTCGCCGGTGTAACTTCGGTCAAGAACGACATGCACGTGAAGCAATAGCTGCGAGGTTTACGCCAGTACGTGTCGTGGCAGCTCTATCGTGAAGACACACCCTGAGCCTGCTACGTCGCGGACCTTGAGAACTCCATTGTTCGCCTCGACGCTGCGCCGACAGATTGCAAGGCCAAGTCCCAGGCCGGATCGATCCTCACCGCTCTGCTTGAACGGCAGAAACATGTCTTCTGCAGCTCCCGGCGGCAGACCGCCGCAATGGTCCTCGACGTCGATCCGGATGCGATCCGCGGCAGCGTAGGCATTCAATGAGACTTCGGTGTGGCGATGCGTGAACTTGAAAGCGTTCTGCAGCAGGTTCCCCACCGCCGAGAACAGCATCTCCCGGTCGACATCGAGGCCAAGCCCGGCATCGACCTCGCCGACCGTAAATTCACACTGCCGGGCGTGAGCCTCCAGTGAGGCGGATATTTTCACGTCGGCGACGAATTCCGCGAGAGAGATCAGTCGAGCTCGCGGCGGCATCCCGGCTGTGATCCGCACGTCGGCGAGCGAGCGATCGATGAGATTACGCATGCCGATCAAGGACCGGTCCAGCAGAGCTCCAGTCGCCCCGGTTGCTCCGACATTGCCTGCTTTGATCGCCATCACGGCCAGCGTCGCCGTGTGCACCAGATTGCGCAGCTCGTGCGCGAGAATTCCCAGCCGTTCATTCAGCGCCTTGACACTGTTGCTCTCCACCAGAGAATTGCGCTGAAAAGCGTATTCCGTGACGGCATCGGCGATGCCGTTGTCGAGACAGCGGTTGAGAGTTCGAAATTCATCGACCTGGATCGGCACACCCCGTTCGAATGCCAGATCCGCTATCGCCTGGCACAGATCGCCATAGTCGTGAACCACCTGGTCAACCGTGAATCCCTGTTCCGATAACTCGCGCCCATGCAACGCCGCAGTTGCAGCGATCTCGGAG
>Ga0207675_100001135_pt1 | contig 26394 bp, 24 predicted proteins | sample KBSSwiS42_FD_184305 | JGI IMG/M metagenome (GOLD analysis project Ga0207675, IMG submission 184305) | Switchgrass rhizosphere microbial communities from Kellogg Biological Station, Michigan, USA - KBS Switchgrass S4-2 (SPAdes) (version 2) | ecosystem: Host-associated > Plants > Roots >...
ACCGGAGTGATTGGCGTTTTCGCCGCTCGCCACGCCGCGCATGTAGGGGCGTGAGAATCCGGGTCCGAATGTCTGGTACGAGACGTTCGGCAGGAACTTCACGTAGTCGCTGAAATCGTCGACCTTGAGCTCGCTCAACTGCTCCTGCCCGATGGCCTGGATCGAGAGCGGCACATCCTGCAGGCTTTCGTTGCGCTTCTGGGCGGAGACCACGACTTCTTCGAGTCCGGCCTCTTCCGTCTGTTGTGCGTGGGCGACGCCAGCCCCCGTCAGAACGGCGCCGGCGAATGGCAAGGTGCGCTTGATGGCTTCGGCAAGACCGGGATTTCTGCGTGTCATGACACTCCCCGAATTTGTTATGCGGCGAGTGTAGTCCAGCCGCTACAGAATCAAAACTCCGGAATGGCCGGATAACATTCAAGCACGCGCCCCAGCGAGACTTGCAGGGGCTCGAGCCACGGCTCGAAGTTGCGCCATTGGTCGAGACCTTCGCGGAATATCGGCTGGCGCACTTGTTCGGAGCTGGCGGTGCGCACGGCGCGTTGATTTTCATGGAAGCGCAGTACGCCCTCCTCGAATGGCAATCCGCAATACTCGAGCAGCCGGCGAACTTCGGCCTCGGTGTCCTCCACCATGTCCTCGTAGAGGACCCGGTGCACCCGTCCGGGCAGCACCTGGTCGAAGTGCGCCATCAATTCCACGTAGTCGGCGTAGTAGCGGCCGAGTTCGTCGAGGTCGTAGGTGAAAGCCTGGCCGCGCGCGAAGTGCTGCTTGAAACACGAGAAGCAGCATCCCAGCGGATGGCGCCGGGCATCGATCACCTTCGCGTTGGGCAGGATCAGCTGGATCATGCCCATGTGCGCGAAGTTGTTAGGCATCTTGTCGATGAAGAACGGCCGCGAGGTCTTGCGCTGGATGCGGGTCTGCTGGAGATATCGCTCGCCCAGGGCGCGCAGCTCGTCCCGGCCGTATTTTTCGAGCGCGCGCGGGTAGGCACCACCCTCGGCACGCGAAGTCCGGCCGGCCACCATGCGCGCCATCATGGTGATGTCCGGCAATTCCTGGGTGCCCTCCACGAGCGAGTGCGACGCGAGGATCTGCTCTACCAGCGTGGATCCGGCGCGCGGCAGGCCGACGATGAAGATGGGGTCGGGTGCGGCGCAACCCGCACCGGCACGTTCCGCGAAGAACTCGCGCGTGAACAGGCGTTTCGACCGCGCCACGTGCGCGGCATTCTCGGCCGCGTCGTAGCGGATCAGCTTGCGGCGCAGGGCGTTGCCCTTTGCGTAGTGATCGAACGACGGCGCGTAGTCGCGCTCGTCCTCGAACGCCTTGCCGAGCGAGAAATGGAAATGCAGGCGGTCGTCGTTGGTGAGGTCGTCGCGCTCGAGCTGCGCGCGCATGGCCGCGACCTCTTGCGCCGTGAACCGGAAGGTCTTGAGGTTCGCCAGGCTCCACCACACCTCGCCCAGGTGCGGCGCCAGCTCGATGCAGCGCCGGTAGGCCTCGATGGCCTCGGCATTGTGATTGGCCGTCTTGAGCGCGTGACCCAGGCTCATCCACACCTTGGGCTGGCGCGGATAGTCGCGCAATACCGAGCGGTACAGCGCAATGGATTCGTCGTAGTCACCCGTGCGGCTCAGCACCGCCGCCTTGAGATTGCGCAGGCCGGGGTTGGACGGCTCGTCCTCGAGCAGCTGGTGCACCTCCGCCAGCGCCTCCGTCCACTTGTTCTGCCGATGCAGCACCATGGCGTAGTTCTGGCGGGCCATGCGGAAACCCGGTGCGAGTTGTACGCAGCGCGCCAACAGGGTCTCGGCATCGTGGTTGCGCCCGATACGCGCCGCGACTTCGGCCAGCATGCGGATCGCCAGCACGTCGGTCGGATGCCGCTTGAGATGTTCGCGCAGCCCGGCTTCCGCATCCGGGATGCGGTTCTCCGTGAGTGCCAGGGCGAGGTCCATCAGCTTCGGATCGCGCGTGGAGAAACGCAGGTGCTGTGCGAAGGCTTCGTCGGCCGCCTCGCGCATCTCGAGCACGCTGTAGTGATCACCGAGGGCGCGCCAGGCATCGGGCTGGTCGGGCTTCAGCGCCACCGCCCGCCGCAGGGCGGCGATGGCTTCCTCGCCCCGGCCGAGCCTGCCGAGCGCCAGCCCCGACAATCCGAGTGCCTCCGGCTGATCGGGATGAACCTTGAGGATCTCGCCGGCCTGCTCGACCGCCGCGGCCGGGTCGCGCTCCAGCAGCCGCGCGGCATGCCGCAACGCGACCTCGAGAGTGCCCAGCGGTTCGGCGGCGTTCTCCATCCGCTAACTACCTGCGGCGGCCGGCGAGCTCCGTCACCAGCACGTGCCAGAACTCCAGGCTGTCGTAGAACGATTGCACCGGGAGCCGCTCGTTGAGGCCGTGCGCGAAATCGTCTTCCGGCTTGATGAAATTCCCGTCGACACCGTAGGTCGGAATGCCCGCCGCGCGGAACACCAGCCCGTCGGAGGCGCCATTGCTCTGCGCGGGCACCACCGGCACGCCGGGGCGGATGGCCTGCACGGCGCGCGTCACCGCCTTCGTCACGTCCGGCCGCAGCGGCGAGGCGTCACTCGACATGGGCTCGCCGGTCAGCTTCACCTCGGCGCCGCTGCCCGCGGCCTGCTGCAGGGCGAGCCGCACGTCTTCGATCTTCACACCGGGAAAAATCCGGCAATTGACGTTCGCCGACGCAGACTGCGGCAGCGCATTCTGCGCATGCCCGCCGGTGAGCATGGTGGCCACGCAGGTGGTGCGGATCTGCCCGGCGTAAGCCGGCTCCTTCGAAATCACCGCGATCGCCGCCGTGTCACGCGGATTCGCGCCGAACCTGCCGATCGCCGCCCCCAACTCGCCCGCGGTCATCGCTCCCGCCTGCCTGAACGCGGCCAGCGTCGTGTCGTTCCACATGACGGGAAATTTCAGCGCGCGGATCCTGAGCAGCGCAGCGGCGAGATCGTAGATGGCATTGTCGTCGCGCGGCAGCGAACTATGCCCGCCGGGATTCTTCACCGTGACGGCGAAGTCCGCGTAGGTCTTCTCGGCAGTCTGCAGTGCGAAGTACAGCGGCTTGCCGTTCGAATCGAGCGTGCCGCCACCCGCATCCGCGTTGAGCGCGAACTCGGCGTCGATGAGCTCGCGGTGCTGCCGCACCATGTTCACGGTGGTGGCCTGGGTGGTTTCCTCGTCGCCCGAGAAAAACAGGATCAGGTCGCGGCGCGGCACGAACCCTTCGGCCTTGAGGCGCAGGAAGGTGCTGGCGAGGGCCACCACACCTTGCTTGTCGTCCGAGGTCCCACGTCCGAAGAAGTAACCGTTTTCTTCCACCAGCGTGAACGGATCGCGCTCCCAGTCCTCGCGCCTGGCAACGACGACGTCCATGTGCGCCATCAGCAGGATCGGCTTGTCGCCCTTGCCTCCCCTGGCGCGGTAACGAACCACCAGGGACGCCGTCTTGTCGCCCTCACCCTCGAACGGCACGACGCTGACGTCGGCCGCAGGAAAGCCCGCGGCCCGAAACTCGCCAGCCAGGAATTCGGCCATGGCCGGAACCTGGTCGTTGCCCTTGGAGGTGGGCATCGCGATCACGCGCGCGTATAGCTCGCGCGCCCTGAGCTCATGAGAAGAGCGCTGGGAAGGGGGGCGTTCCTGAGTTGCCGCCGCCCCGGTAGCGGCTGCCACGAGCGCACAGGCGAGCACAGGGGCAAGGGCCAGGGCAACGACTGATTTGGGTGTCATCGGCGTCTCGAAAACTTGGGTGCGCCATATTACCCGCCGCGGACCGGCGTCTGGGCCACGAACTCTTTTGATCCCACTGCCTGCCCCCATTATTCTTGCCCTGTCGCGCGCGGGCGCGAGAGGTCTGCCGGGAGGGGCACTCAATGTTTGGACGCATCGCCAACCTGTTCAAAGGTTTCCTGTCTCTTTTCATCTCCGGCGTCGAACGCCGCAACCCCGAAGCTCTCCTGGAACTGGAACAGGAAAACCTCCGCAAGCAGGTCGGGCAGTTCAACCAGGGTCTGGCTTCCCACGCGGGACTGTCGGAGCGCCTCATGAGCCAGGTGCGCAAGCTCGAGGCCGAGCAGCGCGACCTGCGCGCCAAGGCGACGGCGCACATCCGCGCCGGCAACAATGCGGCGGCCGGCCAGTACGCGCTGCGGCTGCAGTCAGTCGAGGCACAGCTCACGGAAAACCGCGTACAACTCGAGCAGGCCGAGAAAACCTACAAGGACCTGGTGAAGGCCCGCGACGTGGCCGTGCAGACCGCACGCGCCAAGATCGAGAGCCTCAAGGGCGCGATCAACGACATGCGCATGAAGCAGGCCATGGCCGAACTCCACGAGATGAGCGCCGGCATGATCACCAATATCGGCGGCGCGGGCGACACGCTGAACCGCCTCGAAACCATGGTCACCGAGGAACGCGACAAGGCTGCCGGCCGCGCGCGCGTGGCCCGTGACGCCGTCGACATGACGCAGGTGGACATCAAGGAAGCCGAGATGACCGCGCTCGCCGACCAGGCGCTGGCCGACTTCGCCGCGCGCGAGGGCATCTCGATCAAGGGCGCGGCCGCGCCGGCGCCGGCCGAGCGCTCCATGGGCGCCACCGAAAAGCCCCAGGGTCAATGACAGCCGCACACGGTAGATAGTCAGAGCCAAGCAGGTGCCCGCACCTCAGTCCGTTCCCGCATGGGCCGCCGAACTCGCGCTCTCTTACGAGAGCGGCGCTGCCAACCAGTTCGTGCTGTACGGCAACGTGCACGACCGGCTGGTGGTCGGCGACCGGCTGGTGAACCTCGCCGACTTCCTCGAAGACACGCTGCTCAAGGGCTTCGGCGTGGTCATCTCGTATGACATGGGCAACGGCCTGTACTTCGAACGCGGCGGCGACCTGGTCGCCAAGTGGCAGGGCGCGGAACTCAGGACCCAGGTGAAAGAACCGCTGGCGGCCGCGCGCTGGATCGGCAGCTACCTGCGCTACCTCGGCAACCTGCGCACGCTGGGCAGCAAGGAGAAGATCCCGAACGTCGCCGTCATCCTGCGCGGCGTTGACGACATCGTGCCGGCCGATGGCGCGGGCTTCGAGCATGGCAGCATCACCAGCCAGCTGCGTGCCTGGGCCAGCGACTCGCCCTTCTGCGATCTCGCCTTCACCAGCCTGCTGATCGCCGACAATCTCAACGACGTCGAGACTTCGATCACCCACATGCCACAGACCACGCGCGTACGCGTGGCGCTGCCGGATGCGAACGCCATCGAGTCGGCGCTGGGGATCCTCGCAAAGCAATTCCCCAAGGCATTCGCGAGCGGCACGAAACTCCCGGACCTCGCGGCCGCACTTTCCGGCGTCACCATTTCCAGCCTCGAGAGCCTGGTGAAGGTGCGGCACTTCGAAGGCAAACCACTCAGCGACCCGGACCTGGCGCGCATCAAGAAAGAACTGGTGGAGCGCGACTCGGCGGGCCTGGTGGAATTCATCGAGGGCAAACGCACGCTGGCCGACTATCACGGCCAGGAAGCTTTGAAGGCCTGGTTGCGCCAGGACATCGCCCTGTGGCGCGCCGGCGATACCAAGGCCTTGCCCATGGGCTACCTGCTGTGCGGTCCGGTCGGCACGGGCAAGACCTTCCTGGTCGAGTGCCTCGCGGGCGAAGCGGGCGTGCCGGTGGTCAAGCTCAAGAATTTTCGCGATCGCTGGGTGGGCTCGAGCGAAGGCAACCTCGAGAAGATCTTCCGCCTGATTCGCGCTCTCGGCCGCTGCATGGTGTTCATCGATGAAGCCGACCAGACGCTGGGCAAACGCGATTCGGGCAGCAATGACAGCGGCCTGTCGGGGCGCATCTATTCGATGATCGCGCAGGAGATGTCGGACAGCGGCAATCGCGGCCGGGTGTTGTGGCTGCTCGCCTCCTCCCGGCCCGATCTCATCGAAGTGGACCTGAAACGTCCCGGCCGCGTCGACGTGAAAGTGCCGCTGCTGCCGACCAGCACCACGCAGGAAAGCGCGCAGCTCATCGGCCTGCTCGCGAAACGTTACGGGCTCGAGCTCGCCGACGCGGACCTGGCGAAGCTCGAGCCGCGCATGCCGACGCTGCTGACGCCGGGCGCCGCCGAGGCGCTGGTCGTGAAGGCGTATCGTCACGCGCGCACCCAGAACGTGCCCGGTGGCGCGGCCCTCGAGGCGAGTCTCGTTGGCTACCAGAATCCGGTACCCGCCGACGTGCTCGAATTCCAGATGCGCATCGCCGTGAGGGAGGCCACGGATCTCAACTTCGTGCCGCCCGCCTTCCGCGGTCTGGCCTCGGCCAAATGAGCGACCGGCCTTCATATTGGTGGGCGGCGTTCAACGCGAAGCCGCTGGGCATGCCGATTCCGCCGAACTGGTTTGGCGTCGCGGCCTTCGGTCTGCTCGGTGCGCTGGTGAATCCGGGGCTGTGGCTCATCGGCCTCGGCCTCGAAGGCCTGTACCTGTGGAGCGTGTCGCGCAACCCGCGCTTTCGTAACACGGTGGACGCGGCGGCCGGCTTCGTGGGCGACGACAGCACCTCGCGTTACGAAGGGCTGCTGGCCAATCTCGACTCCACATCGCAGGGCCAGCAATACGCCATCGAGCGTGAAGCCGCGGAGATCGTCGGTCTGCTGCAACGTTCGACGATTCCTGCCTCGCAGATCGGCGACGTGCGGCAGATGGCCTGGCTGCACCTCAAGCTCCTCACCGCGCGCAGCGCCTTCGTGGAGGTGATTGCCGCCGCGGAGCGCGAGCGCAAATCGCTCGAGGAACAGGAAAAACACTGCCGCGACCGGCTGGCCAGCGGCGACGCCGACGACGAGCTGCGCCGCAGCCTCGAGCAACAGCTCGAAGTCATCAAGGCGCGCCAGGACGCGCATCGCGACGCCAAGCGGCGCCGTGAACTGGTAGATGCGGAGCTCGGCCGCCTGCGTCAGCAGGTGTCGCTGGTACGCGAACAGGCGCTGCTCGCCACCGACGAGAACAACATGGCGCAGTCGCTCGATGCGCTGTCCGCCTCGCTCAACGAAGCCAACCGCTGGCTCAAGGACCAGCGCGAGTTGTTCGCGGGCCTGGTCATGGATGAGCCGCCGCCCGCCGATCTGCTGGCCACGAAGCGCGCAGCCAGGCGCAGCAGCCGGGAATCCGAGTAGTTGCAGCAGCCGATGTGTTCAAAGGAGACAGTCACATGATTTCGCGTCGTCAACGCGGTTCGACCGCGGGCAACCTCATCACCATCGTGCTGCTGGTCGGCATCATCGGGCTCGGCGCCTGGTTGTGGCTCGGCCGATCGAAGGACGGCGGCACGCCGGCGGCCGGCGCACAGCCGCAGGGACAGGCGCAGGGCGGCGTCGCGAAACCCGACGGTGACGCGCCGGAGCCCATCGAGCCGGTCACCGGCACGCCGACGCTCGAAGCCGCCAATACCTTCGTGCCGAAGGACAACGTGCTGCGCATCGACATCAGCGAATACGCAGGTTACGGCGGCCTCATCGTCGCCAACGGCGGACTCGATCCCAATCCCGATTCCTTCTTCGCGAAGGAATATGGCTTCAAGGTGCAGATCTCGATGAGTGAGAGCGAGACCTGGAGCCCGCTCAACAACGGCCGTCTCGCCGCCACCGCCACCACCACCGATGCGCTCGCCGTGCTCGGACGCCAGTTCGATGCCGTGGTGCCGGTGCAGATCGGTTACTCGCGTGGCGCCGACATGGTGGTCGTGGATCACGGCATCGCCTCCATCAATGCGCTCAAGGGCAAGACACTCGCGGCTTCGCAATTCAACGAGAGCGAGTTCTTCATTCGATACCTCGCCGGGGAAGCCGGCGTGCCGGTCGTGGTGCTGCGCGATCTCGATTCGCGGCCGCCCGCCGATTCGCTCGGCCTGGTGTTCTACGAAGACGCCTTCGTCGCCTGCGACGCCTATCAACACGAGCTGAGCGGCGGGAAGAGGCTCAACGGTTGCGTGGGCTGGACGCCCAAGACCGACGAGGTGATCGAAGCTTCCAACGGCGCGGCCAAGATGCTGGTGTCCAACAAGAACCTGCTGGTGGTCGCCGACATCCTCGCGGTGAACAAGGGCTTCGCCAAGGCGCACCCGGAGATGGTGAAGGGCCTGGTGCACGGCATCCTCGAAGGCAACCGGCGCCTGCGCGACAACCAGGCCGAGAACCTCGGCGTGGTCGCCAAGGCGTTCAAGTGGAGCGAACAGGACGCGCGCGACGAGCTCGCCCACGTGCATCTTTCGAACCTGCCGGAGAATCGCGCCTTCTTCGCGGGCACCATCGATTCCGCCGGCTCCTTTGGCGGCATCTTCCAGTCCTCGGTGCTGGCGTACGGCAGCCTGATCCGCAACCCGACCGACCCGGCAAGATTCGTCGACACCAGTTTCCTGGACGCGCTCGCCAAGCGCGGTTTGTATGGCGATCAGAAGATCGCCATCGCGCCGATTCGCAGCACCTCGGGCGCTTCGCTCGAAGGTGATCCGCTCCTCTCGAAGGACATCCGCTTCTTCTTCGAGCCCAACTCGTCGAACCTCGACCGCGGCGAGCAGCAGAACCAGGAGTACCTGGCGACCATCAAGCGCTTCCTGCAGGTGAGCCCGGGCTCCACCGTCGTGCTGCGTGGCCACGTCGACAATGCGCGCATCGGTGAATTCCGCCAGTCGGGCGGCGAGGCGCTGGTCAAGAGCATGGCGCTCAAGGCGATGGAGCTGTCACAGCAGCGCGCCAAGGCCGTGAGCGATGCGCTGCTCGCCAAGTTCCCGGAGATCGACAAGTCGCGCATCGAGTCGGTGGGCCGCGGCTGGGAAGAACCGACGGGCTCGACCGACCAGGCTCAGAACCGGCGCGTCGAGGTGCAGTGGTTCACCATCGAATAGTAAGGGGGGCAGCCCCCGTTACTTCATCAAGCCGAGGTAGTTAGCGGGGACGGCCTCGAGCACCTGCACGCCGAGGAAATCCGGCAGGTCCGCCGGCGGCCAGGCGCGGCTGTACGCGGACCTGGGCGCGAGCAGCACGTGTTTGCCGCGCGGATAGGACTCGCAGCCGCCGCCGCCGAAATAGCGCTCGGTGTCACCGATGCGCTTCCAGCCCTGGGCGCTCAGTTGTCCGCGATCCCACGGGCGGCGGTGTTCGAGGATGGCGTTGCTGCGCGCCACGTCGAGCTCCACCACCACGCCCGGCGTTTCGCGCAGCATGCGCTGCGTATCGTCGCGCCAGTTGTCGCGCGGCGGCGCGTAGCTCACCGCGGCGATACGTTCTTCCCAGTGCGCGATGCGCGCGGCGATGAGCTCGCCCGCCGGCCGGCAGCTGCCGATGGTGGCATCGACGATGCGTACCTTGACCGCAGGCTCCGGCAGCGCAAACCAGAGCGTACCGAGTCCCAGGGCCGTGCAGGCGAGCGTGAGCGCCTGCCCGCGCAGCGAATCGCCAAACGGCAGGATCCTGAACAGGAAGCCGAGGATCGCGCCCGCGATGGCGCCACCCGGTCCGGTGACGAACAGGCCGAGCATCGGCCCCTGGTTGGCGTCGGGGTTGAGAACGATGGGTCCGAAGAATCCCGCGGCCCCGCCCACCGCGCCCATGGCCAGCGCCCAGAAACCCGGAGAACTGCGCAAGTTCATGCGCGCCATGCTCCGCCCGCACCCCATCCTCGGGCTGCTACCTGCATCACGGTTTCGGGGCAGCCAGAGTGACGGCGACCGCAACGCTCCTTGATGCGGCCGCCGCCGTGCCGGCACGGCAGCAAACCTACGGTCCGCGCCCCACGGCGGCGCGCCTTCGGCCGCGAAACGCCGCCGTGTAGGAGTGTCGTCGCGGGGTGACAGCGTCTCAGCGCCGGGCGTGTCGCGCCGCGAGTTTCAGATCGGACACCAGGGACGCGCGTCCCGCGTCGCGCGCGGCGACATCGGGCGCACGCAGGATGGCCGATGGATGCAGCGTCGCAATCACGGTTCTGGCCAGCGGGTGTTCGAGGACCTTGCCCCGCTCGCGGGTGATGCGGAATTTCGCGCCGAACAGCGCCTGTGCGGCAGTGGCGCCCAGCAGCACGACGACCGCCGGCTGGACGGCCTCGATCTCCGCCTCGAGCCAGGGCATACACGCCTTGATCGACGTGGCCGGCGGACGCTTGTGCAGCCGGAATTTGCCGCGCGGCTCGAAGTTGAAATGTTTGACCACGTTGGTGACGTACACCTGGCGGCGTTCGATGCCTGCCTCGACGAGTGATTCGTCGAGCAGATTGCCGGCAGGCCCGACGAAAGGCCGTCCAGCGAGGTCTTCCTTGTCACCCGGCTGCTCGCCGACCAACATGACGCGCGCGTGTGCGCTGCCTTCGCCGAACACGGTCTGCGTGGCGCGCAGGTAGAGTTCGCAACCGCGGCAATTCGCGGCAGCGCCGCGCAGGGCCGACAACGTCCTCGTTGACGGGAGAAAAGATTCCGTTGGCGCTATCGCCGGTGCGATCGCCGGCCTGCTGCGCGTACGTGCGCCTGCCATGGACGCACTATGCGGCGCGGCGCCTGAAAAGCTGTCAGAAAAAAAGACAGCCGGCCTTCACGGCCGGCTGTCCAGTCATCGAGCTGGAGTGCTTCAGCTCTTTGCGCAGCGCGCGACCACGGAAGTCGAGCGCGATGTCGCCGTGAACTTCACGTCGGCGCGGTTGACGCGATAACGCTCGCCCACCTGGTAGGTGCCGTCGCAGGGCTTGCCCAGGGCGATGGTGCCCACCTGCTTGCCCAGGACGCGCGCACTGTTGACCCACTGCACGTCATAGACGCGCGTACCCGTGGTCTTGAGCGTGGTCGCCGGAGGCGGCGGCGGAGGCGGCGGTGCCGCGTTGATGGTGATGTTCACCGTCTTCGCGGCGGTCGCTGCCGTGATGGTCTTCTGTCCGACGCTCGAGTTGGCCGATTCGACCTGCGCGGCGTTGAAGGCGCGCACGGCGAAATACCAGGTGCCCGCGCCGAGTGCCGGCAGCGTGGTGTTCGTCGCCCGGGCATCGCTGACCGTCTTGGTCTGATTGAGCGAGGTGGCGCTGGTCCCGTAGACAACCTTGAAGCCCGCGAGATCCGTGAGCGCGGAACCGTCAGTGTTGAGCGTGGGCGCCGTCCAGTTGACGGTCGCGGTGCCGCCACCCCATGAGCAGGTCAGCGTATACGACTTGCTCGCGGTGATGGTCGCCAGGGTCTCGCTGCCCGAGGCGAACTTGGTGCCGCTCCAGCCACCGCTCGCCGCGCAGCTCGAGGCCACGGGTGAAGTGGACCAGGTCAACACCGGCGTCAGGCTGCCGGTCGCGGTCGTCTGGTTCGCGGTAAAGGTGATCGTACCCGCGGTTTGTGCCTTGGCGAACGAGCCCAGCAACAACAGCGGCAGCGCCAAAAGCGCGTATGAAGCTTTCTGCATTTTTCCAACTCTCTAAGGACCGTATCGAAGCGCGATTGGCTTCCGGCGATAGGGAGAGTGTTGAGAGCTGGAGCGGTCAACGGGCCGCGAATCTGTAAAACTGCAGGGACGCGCGACTGTCGCAAATCGAAGAATCGTTGGACGCGCATCACAGTGGAGGCGATCCCCCACGCGCGATCGCTAAGGGTGAGCGGAAGACTTTGTCTCGATTGCTCTTCGCTGGTAGGGCGTTTCCTGATTCCTGCACGCGTGGCCCGATCGCCATCAAGCCGTGCGACTGTTGGCAGCTGGCGACGAGCGGGGAGAATCGGAGGGGAATGCGGGCGGTGATTCCCGCATTCCCGCTGCCTGCGTCAGTTCGCGCTCCAGGTGAAGTTCGGAATCTCCGTGATGGCGGTCCCGACCTGGATGGTGATTTCACGATGTGACTTGAGCTCGATGTCGTGCCAGTCGCCGCTCGCCTCGGTCACGACGCCGTTGTCCGTGACGTAGACGACCACGGGCATGCCCACGAGCCCCGCCACGTTCGTATCCCCGAGCGGTTGTCCCCAGAGGGCGAAGAACTGGCCGAGCGTGAACGTTCCGGGCGCAGCCGCTTCGACGTGCAATTTGCCCGACATTTCGTGCGTGTGGATCGAGTAGAAGCAGTCCGCCGAGCTGCTTTCGACGATACCGACGTGTCCTGGAACGGCGAGCGCCTCGCCGTTCAGGAAGATAGATAGATGAGAATGGACGTGATAGTTCTCCGGCATGGTCGGCAGGCATTGAAGGTTCTGCACCGTTTGTCCCTGCGCACCGTCGTCGGTCGCGCCTTCGGGCCAGTGCGCGGTGCCGACGGTGTGGTTGTCGTCGAGGTTGACCACCGTCGGTGACAGCGGCGGCACGGTCGATGCCGGCGGCGGCGGCGGTGCCGGTGTCGGCGTGGGTGTCGGAGCCGGTGCAGGTGCGGGCGCCGGCGCGGGGGCCGGTGCCGGTGCGGGTGCGGGCGCCGGGGCCGGTACCGGGGATGGCGCTGGGCCTGAAGACGGCGGAGGTGCGTCGGACGATCCGCCACCGCAACCGGAGAGCCCGGCGCCTAACAACAGAAGCACCAGCATTTCACCGCGAAGGTGCGTATGCCGCACCTTTCCTGAATCCTTTGGGTCGTTCATTGCAATTCCTGCTCACGTGGTTTGTACACCACCGCGAATTGCAAAACCTGCGCCGTGCGGGCGCGAATTTCAGCCCGCGGGCAGGAAAATTCAGCGATCGCCCATCCGGGCGCCCGCACGCACGATCACTGCGTTGCGATGTCGCAGATCGAATACGGCCCGTCGTGGCTTCGAGACATCGCCCCGCGAATTTTTGCTGCGTTTCACGGCAAGAGTTGCAGCCCGCAGGGTCAATTCGACAACGCCGGCGCGCGGGCCTGTCAGCGAACCCTGACAAGCCCGCCCTGCAGCTCAATGCTCCAGCGCGAAATCCTTGAACGTGCAGATGTGCCCGCCGACGCTGGCGGCGGTGAAGCGATCCATGTTCCGGTAGCTCTCGGTGACCAGCGAAAAGTCCCTGGCCGTCTTGAACTCGGGGCACGCGGTGGTGAATTTCATCGCGAAGCGGTGGCCCTGGTCGTCGGTGACTTCGACCTGCGTGTCATTGACGTAGCGAAAGTCATCGATGCGATTCAGATCCAGTGACTGCGTCAATGCATCCTGGGCCGGCGGCACCTGCGGCCACTGCGCGCTCGCGTCGTCGAATGAATAGAGGAATCCGAACACGCCCGACGCGACCAGGCCGGCAACCGCGAGGGCAACGAGGATGCGGTTGGAGATCACCGCGGCGGACATCGTTGACGCAGACATGGTGTTCACCCCTTGACGGCGCGGAATTTCAATTCGAGCTCGTCGCCGGCCGGCAATTTCGAGTCGAGCGCGACGCTGATGTGCCGCGCGGTGATGGTCTCGCAGGTGCCGTCGAGCACTTCGGTGACTTCGCCGTCGTGGACCACCTTGAGGCGCACGTCGCCGGGCAGCTGCCGTATGCAGACGCGCATGCTCTCCGGCGTCTTGCGTTCCAGCACAGTCAGGTGTTCGCCGCTCTGCAGCGCGGCCTCGTGTTCGAGACCCACGCGCGCCGCCGTCGTGCCTTCGCTGGCGAATGCGGTGGTCGCGCCGGCAAGCGCCACCAGTGATGCGGTGCAGGTCATTCTCAGCAGTGTGTTCATGTTCATTCTCCAGAAGTTGGGTGTGGGGTGACCCGGAGGTCAGGGCGCCAGACTCATCCCCTTCGCTGACATGAACCTGACTTAATTTGCGCGCGCGCAGTGGTGTGTAGGCTTGCGCACATGCGGGTACTCATCGTCGAAGACGAACCGCTGATCGCCGACGGCGTACGCCGGGGCCTGTTGCACGCCGGATTCGCCGCCGACATCGTGACCAGCGCCGGCGCGGCGCGCAGCGCACTCCAGGCGGAGAACTTCGACCTCGCGGTGGTGGATATCGGACTGCCTGCCGAGGACGGACTGCAGCTGCTGCGCAGCCTGCGTGCGCACCAGGTGCCGCTGCCGGTGATGATGCTCACCGCGCGCGATCACGTATCCGATCGCGTGAAGGCGCTCGATCTCGGCGCCGATGACTACGTCACCAAGCCGTTCCACGTCGCCGAGCTGGTGGCGCGCTGCCGCGCGCTCATCCGCCGCGCCAATGCGGTGACCGGCCCGGAGGTCGAGTTCGGGCACCTGAAGCTCGAGACGGCGCGCAAGGAAGCCAGTGTCGATGGGCGCGTGCTCACGCTCACGCACCGCGAGTGGTCGATTCTCGAATGCCTGGTGCTCAATGCCGGGCGGCTGGTCACCCGCGACCGGCTGATGAACGCGGTGAGCGACTGGAGCGACGAATTGTCGCCGAACGCCATCGAGGTCTATGTCTCGCGGCTGCGCGGCAAACTCGGCGGTGCCGCGCAGATTCGCGCCATCCGCGGGCTCGGGTATCGCATCGATGAGTCTGCCGGCTGACACCTCGTCGATCCGCCGCCGGCTGCTGGCACTGCTGCTGATCCCCACCGCCGCGATTGCCGGCGTCACGACCTACGGCGACTACCGCGCGGCGAGTAGTTTGTTCGAAGCCGGATACGACCAGGAGCTGCTGGACGCCGCGCTGGCCATCGCCAGCAACATCGAGTCGCGTTCCGCCGGCGAGCCGGCGCTCACGCTGACGCCGGATGCCGTCACCGTGCTGCGAACCGACTCGCTGGACACCATCTACTTCCGCGTATCGGCCGGCGACGGCCGTTTCATCGCCGGCGATGACGATCTGCCGGTGCTGCACCAGGCAGCGCGCAACCCGACTTTCGGGCACGCCCGGTTTCACGGTGAACCGATCCGCATCGCGAGTTATCGCGCCTCCGGCCCGGGCGGCGCGGCCATCATCACCGTGGCCGAGACGCTGCACAAACGCGCGGCCGCGCGCGAACGTGTGCTGCGCACGTCGCTGGCTGTCGATGCGGCACAGCTCATGACCGCGCTGCTGGCGATCTGGCTCGGAGTGCGCTTCGCCATTGCACCGCTGCGCGCGGTGGAGCGGCAGCTCGCGGCGCGGCGGCCACGCGATCTCGAGTCATTCAGCACCGCGGGTGTTCCCACCGAGATCCGCAGTCTCATCGATGCGCTCAACCACCTGATGCGCGCGCTGCGCGAAGCCGAGCAGGCCGAGCGCACCTTTCTCGAAAATGCGGCACATCAGTTACGCACGCCGCTGACCGGCATGCTCGCGCAACTGGAGCTGCTCGCGACGCCGGGTGCGGTTCATGATGCGGATCGGATCCAGCCCATCCTGGCCAGCGGCCGGCGGCTGGCGCGTACCACCCGGCAGCTGCTGGCGCTGGCCCGCTCGGACGCGGCAACGCGCACCGCGGCCGATTTCGAGGAAGTCGCGCTGGTGAACGTCATCGATGCCTGCGTGCAGACGCGCCTGGCGGCGGCCGACGCCGCCGGCGTCGAACTCGGCGTGGAGCTCGAACCCGCCACCACGCGTGGCGTGCTCTGGCTGCTGGAAGAAGCGCTCGGGAACCTGCTGGACAATGCCATCGCCGCCACGCCGGCCGGCGGCAGCGTGACGGTGCGCTGCGGCTTCACCGCCGGGCGCGCATTCCTGGAAGTCAGCGACACCGGGTCGGGAATTCCCGCGCAGGAAAGGCCACGGATATTCGAGCGCTTCTATCGCGCCAGCAACTCGCGTTCGCCGGGCAGCGGCCTGGGGCTCGCCATCGTCGGCGAGATCGCCGCCCTGCATGGCGCGAACCTGACGCTCGGCGACGGACCCGACGCACGTGGCACGGTAGTGAGGATGGTCTTCCCGGCAATGTAGAATCCCGGTCGAACAGCATGACTCCTGACGCCAGCCTCAAACGTTTCATCGCAAGGTACTCGACCCCGGTACGGCGCGTGGCGAATGCGGCACTCGCAAAGTTGCGCGACCGCCTCCCCGGTGCCGTGGAGCTGGTCTACGACAACTACAACGCGCTGGCGATCGGTTTCGGCCCCGGTGAACGCGCCTCTGAAGTCGTGTTCTCGATCGCGCTCTATCCACGCTGGGTGACGTTCTTCTTCCTGCACGGTGCCGCGCTTGCCGATCCGGACGGAATCCTGGCGGGCGCGGGCCGGCAGGTACGCCACATCGTCCTCGAAGATGTCGCGACACTGGATAGGCCCGCCGTCCGGCGACTCATGAAAAGTGCGCTTGCCATGGCGTCAAACAAGATAGATCCGAAAGCCCGGCGCCGCATCGTCATCAAGTCGGTTTCCGCCAGACAACGGCCGCGGCGTGCCAGCGCCGGTGCCGGACGTGTTGTGCGTCACAAGCGCAGTACGGCCGGCCGGGTAGACTCCGTGCGGAAGTAATGCCGTGCCTCCGTGGAGCGCAAATGAAGAAGTTCCTGCTGGTCGCAACCATTCTCTTCAGCACCTGTGTTTCCGCCCAGCTCCGGGAAGGAATCGTCGGGCGTGAAGCCGTGGCGCGCTTCGGCGAGGACATCGCCCAGGCGTTCAACAAGCGCGATGCAAAGACCCTCGCCCTGCTGATCGACCTGCGAGGCGTCGCATTGCGCGCAGCCAGGTTTCAGGGGTTGAACCCGACCGACCTGGAACAGTTCGCGGCGGGCGTGGAAAGTGCCGGGATGAAGAACATCTTCGGGGGCTACTTCCGGACGCTGGACAGCAGCCAGGGCACCGTCAAGTTCATGCGAGTGACCAATACGACACCGGCGCGCGCGCTGGTGCGACTGGATTTCGGAGAGAACGGCTCCGACTACCACGAGTACGTCATCGAGACCCGCGAGGGGCGCACCCGCGCCGTCGACTGGTTTCAGCTGTCGTCCGGCGAACTCGTCAGCGTCACGATTGGAGGCATCTCGCAGCTCTTCACCACCAGCGATGCAGGCCTGGTCGGAAAGCTGTTCGGCGGCGCGAAGGTCGACGAAGCGGGCCTCGCGAACTTGCGCAAGGTGGGCGAGTTGCAGCGGGCCGGAAAATACGCGGAAGCTCTGGCGACGATCAGGAAACTTCCCCCGCAGCTCGCCAATTCGCGCATCCTGCTGTCCGCGCAGGCGTCGATGGCAAGCCTGGCGAAGCAGGACGACGAGTACTCGCGCATCCTCACGATGCTGGCCGAGAAGTACTCCGATGATCCCACGGCGTCGTTCATGCTGATCGACCACTACCTGCTCCAGAAGGACGTGCCCAACACACTCAAGGCCATCGACACCATGGAGAAGCGCGTGGGCGTCGACGGCATCACCAGTTACCTGCGCGCGGCGACCTACTTCGTGGTGGACGATTTCAAGAACGCCCTGGTATACGCGGATCAGTCCGTCGCGGTCGAGCCCGACCGCGTGAACGGATATGACATTCGCGCCACGGTGCTCGTGAGACTGGAGCGCTTTGCGGATGCGGTCGCCCAGTACCGCGACATCGAAAAGAAGTTCCAGCTGGCGTTCAGCCGCAAGAGTTTCCAGGACGATCCGAAGTTCGCGAAGTTCGTCGCGTCCGCGGAATTCAGCAAATGGCTGCCGAAATGACCGGGTTCATTCGCGGGCGATAAAGCTGCCCGCCCGGTCGAACTCGTTCGACTCGATGGCGAACAGCGACAGGATCGTGTCGAACACATCCGGCTGCTGATACTCGGCGCGCGGCGCGATTGAAATCGGCACCGACGATTTCACGATCAGGGGAATCTGCGCCTGCTCCGCCGGCAGCGCCATCCCCGGCGGTACGCCGTGGAACATCATGCCGTCTTCCAGCAACGACTCACCGTGGTCCGATAGATAGATGAAGACGTACGGCACTCCGGAGCCGTCGAGCGTGCGGAGCGCACGACCCAGTACGTGGTCGACGTACAGGATGGTGTTGTCGTAGGAGTTGTAGAGCTCTTCGAGCGTGCACTTGTTGGCAACGTCGGCGTCCGTGCACATCGGTTTGAATTGCTGGAACTCGGGCGGATGCCGGTCGGCATACGCGGGGCCGTGGCTGCCCCCGCCGAGGTGCAGCACGACGAACCGGTAGCCCGAGGTGTACGTGCGCAGATTCTGTTCGAGCAGCGGGATCACGTCTTCGTCGTAACACTTGCCGCCGTGGCCGCAGTCGGCGGCCCTCGTTTCTCCCACCGCCGCGCAGTTGTCGTAGAGCGTGTAGTTCACGTAGCAGGCGGTCGGCACTCCCGCGCGCGAGACCACGGTCGTCAGCTTGATGTCCTGCTTCTCGAGGATCTTCGGCAGCGCGTACAAGGTCGAGGCCCGGGTCGCGACCGCGTTCAGCAGGTGGAGCCCGTCGACTTTCTGCAGCACGGGATTGGTATTCCGCCGCTCGTAGCCGTAGAGGCTGAAGTTCTTGCGCCGTGACGATTCCCCGACCGCCAGCACGACCACCAGGTTGCCTGGCCGGGTCACGCGCGCGGTAAACGGGATGTCCTTCTGTTGCCGCCGCAGGTACGGCTTGACGGCTTTCGAAGCCACGTTGATCGAGCTGGAGATCACGTTGATCGGCACCAGCGAATACACGATGTATTTGTTTGAGACGTTGCCGGCGCGAAAAATTGCGTTGTATTCCACATACAGTGATGCGAGCGCGATACACATCGCCAATCCGAACAGCTTCAGAGAACCCAGGAGGTACCTCGCCCGCGGTTCAAAGGCGATTTCCGCGCGCACGATGAGCAGCACGGGCACAACCATGAGGAGAACCACGTAGGGAATCATCTGGAACGACAGCAGCTGCCCGACTTCGACGAAATCGGTGTGAATCGCGTTACGCAGCATCGAGCTGTCGACTGCGACACCGTACTTCGAAATGAAATAGGTGACGATCGCGCTGCTTATGGTCAACAGGATGGCCAGCGGCTTGATGGTCAGGCGGTGTGCCAGCAGCGTGAAAAACGCGATGAACAGGCACAAACCGGCCAGCAGGTAGGCGATCAGCGCCGAGTAGTCGACGCCTGCGCCATCGCTGAACCAGCGGGCGATCCGACCGATATTGATCGTATTGCAGACGACATACAGGGCCACCGCAAACCCCACCGTGAACGCGGTGTGAGATACCCGGAAGCGAAACCTTTGAAAGATCATGCTGAAACTATAGCCGCCACATCAACCGGTTACACCGGCTTTGTGGGAGTTGATTCATTTCGGCGCCCGCTTTGTTAGTCTTGGTCACAAGAAAAAGAACACTGCCCACGACGGGGTCGGGTCCGGCGATACGTCTAATGGGCGGCGAAGTGCCACGGGGGCGGCAGAACAAATGGGCTATTTAAGACTGGGTCGCACGCGACTCATCCTTGCGACCTTTCTGGCTTTCGCCATTCTCGCCACGGTTTTTCCCGGCATCGACCTGGAAGTCTCCGGCTTTTTCTATGACGGCCGCTCGTTCCTGCGCGACCAGTGGTGGCAAAAACTCCTGCACGACGGCTTGACCTGGTTCCTGATCCTGTCAGTCGCCGCAGTCGTCGGACTGTATCTCCTGAATCGATGGAAGAAGCTCAACGTTTGCAAAGTAGATGGGCGCCGGCTTCTGTTCGTGGTGCTGGTCCTCGTCGTGGGTCCCGGTCTCATCGTCAATTTCGGACTCAAGGACAACTTCGGCCGCGCGCGGCCGCGTGAAGTCACCGAGTTCGGCGGGACCCGGCACTTCACGCCGGCGTTCACCGTGAGCCGGGAATGCAATACCAACTGTTCCTTCTCTTCGGGTGATGCCGCCGGCGCGTTCTTCTCGCTCACGCTTGCGCTGGCCCTGACCCGGCGACGCGCCGTGTTTGCGCTCGCCCTCGCCGCAGGCGTACTCGTCTCGTTCGCACGCATCTCCGCCGGAGCGCATTTCCTGTCGGATACGGTGACGTCTTTCTTCGTGATGCTGCTGTTGTCGGACGTGCTCTTTTACTACCTGGTACTCGCACCGAACGAGCCCCGGGTCGCGCCGATCCCTGCAGCCGTTCGCTCACCCGCGTGAGATCCCTCATTCGATAGACGCCCGCGCGCCCTGCCTTGCGGCAGAATGACGGCGTCATGACTCACACTAACGGACGCGGGTACGCGGCCGCATTGGGCGCATTCGGCATCTGGGGCCTGTTTCCGCTTTATCTCATCGGTCTCAGACACATCTCCGCGATGGAGATCACCGCGCACCGCATCGTCTGGTCCTGCGTGTTCGTGCTCGCCTGGCTCGCGCTCGCCGGAGACCTCGGAAAGTTGCGCGAGGCGGCGTTGCGCCCGGGTGTGCTGAAGCGGCTGGTCGCCAGCGCTTTCCTGATCGCGGTGAACTGGGTCGGCTTCGCATGGGCGGTCAACAACGGTCACGTGCTCGAAGTCAGCCTGGCGTATTTCATCGGCCCCCTGCTCAACATCCTGCTGGGCATCTTCGTGCTGTCAGAGCGGCTCAACCGGGCGCAGTGGTTAGCCGTGGCCTTCGCTGCCGCCGGCGTCACCTATCTCACGTTCATCACGGGACGGGCGCCGTGGATCGCGCTCATGGTCGGATCTTCGTTCGCGCTGTACGGCTTGATACGCAAGACGGTGAGCATCGACGCGCTGCCGGGGCTCGCGGTCGAGACCATCCTGCTCCTGCCCCTGTCGGCCGGCTACCTGGTGTGGTGCGAGCTGAACGGGACCGCTGCGTTCACCCACTCCGGCGGCCTGGTCGATACACTGCTCCTGTGCGGTGGAATCGTCACCTCGGTTCCGCTGGTGCTGTTTGCCTACGGCGCACGCCAGGTGCCGTATTCAGCCATCGGGGTCATTCAGTTCATTGCACCGAGCATGCAGCTCGCGTGCGGGCTGGTGGTTTTCAAAGAATCGCTGGAGGCCACGCGCGCCGCCGGTTTCGTGCTCATCTGGATCGGGCTCTTCATTTACATCGCCAACGCTGTAATCAGCCGCCGACAGCAGTTGCCGGCCTGATCGTTCAGGGTCGGTTCAGAGGTCGTACCTAAGATCGACATCATGGCCAAGACCCTGTCCCTGTCGAAAACCCTGGCGACCCTTGCGTTGTGCCTGACGCTGGGACTGGCGCGGGCGCAGGACACCGAGTCCTACGAGAGCGACCCGCCGGACCGCGCGGCACGCCTCAGCTACCTCGAAGGCGATGTGTCCCTGCAGCCGGCCGGCGAAGAAGCCTGGGCACCGGCAGTCCTGAACCGTCCGCTGACCACCGGCGACGAACTGTGGACCGAGTCCGGCGCGCGCGCGGAGATCCAGGTCGGCCCGGCCACCGTGCGTCTCGATGGCAGCACCGGTTTCTCATTCCTCAACGTCGACGACGACACCATCCAGATGCGTATGGCCGAGGGTGTCATCAACGTGCGGGTGCGTTCGCTGGCTGAAAACGATCACATCGAAATCGATACGCCCAACGTGGCGTTGTCGTTGCTGCGTCCCGGCAGCTATCGCGTCGAAGTGAAGGGCACGGGCGACTCCACGGTCGTCAAGGTCCTCGAAGGTGAGGCCGAGGCCAGCGGTCCGTCGCACGAAGTGCTGGTGCACAACCAGCAGGTGGTCACTTTCCGTGGCGACGATCCACTCGATGCGCAGTACAGCAGGCTGGGCGGCCCGGACGAATTCGATTCGTGGAGCCTCGAGCGCGACCGGCGCGACGATCGCGTGGCGTCTTCGCAGACCTCCGAGTACGTGTCGCCCGACGTCACGGGTTACGAGGACCTGAACGACAACGGCAGGTGGAGCTCCGAGCCCGAGTACGGATATGTGTGGACACCGAACCATGTGGTGGCCGGGTGGGCGCCGTATCAATACGGCCGCTGGGCCTGGATTTCGCCCTGGGGCTGGACCTGGATCGACGATGCGCCGTGGGGTTATGCGCCTTTTCACTACGGCCGCTGGGCGTACACCCGCAATCGCTGGTGCTGGGTGCCGGGACCGCGGCATGTGCGGGCGGTGTACGCGCCGGCACTCGTGGGATGGGTCGGTTCGCCGGGCAGCGTGAATGTGTCGCTGGGCGATGGCGGGGTGGCGTGGTTCCCGCTGGCGCCGTACGAAGTCTATGTGCCGGCGCGTCGCTACAGCGCGCATTACGTGGAACGCGTGAACGCCAGCAACACCGTGATCCGCGAGCGCTTCAACGATGTCTATCGCGGCCACGCGAATGCGAGTTATCGCAACCGCGCGGTGCCGGGCGCGGTGATGGTGGTGCCGCGTACCGCGTTCACTTCATCGGAGCGCGTCAGCAATCACCGTGTGGGCATCAACCAGTCGGACATCCTGCGCGCACGCGTGACGGCAACGGCGCCGCGGATCGAACCCGTGCGCGAGAGCCGCCTGGGTGGCACGTCGCGCAGCTGGGTTCGAGTACCCCCTCGGCCGGTTGCCGAGCGGCAGGTGATCGTGAAGCGTGACCCGCCGCCGGCGGACGCACACTTTGTCAGGGCCCCGCGCGCCGCCGTCGAGCGATCCTCACAACCGCAAGTGCCCGCGGATCGCCCACGAGCTGACCGGCCGGCGGTGGAAATCGATCGCCAACTGCGGCAGCAGCAAGCCCGCGAACAGCAGGCGTCACGCGAGGCGCAGTTTCAGCAGCGCCGCCAGCAGGAAGATGCGCAGCGCGAGCAACGGCGCCAGCAGGAGGCGTCGCAGCGGCAGCAGTGGGAACAACACCAGGCAGCACGCGATCAGCAGCGCGAGATGCAGGATCGCGTACAGCAGCAGGTCGAACGCCACCAGCGCCAGGAAGCCGAGCGCCGCGCCGCGCCGCCGCCGCAACCTGCGAGGCAGGAGCGGGCTCCGGATCCGCCGCGAACCGAACAACGGTCGTCAGAATCGAAGACACAAGCCCCGAAGCAGGAGCGCGAGCATCCCAGGTTCCGCAAGGATTGATGACAGCGTCAGTCCGCTTTGGCGACCGCAGTCGGTGACGTGCGGGGAATTCGTTTCGTCGTCACGCCCTTGAGCGAAGGCGCGAGCGATCGCCAGCTGCCCCACCGCTGGGTGAGACTTCGCTCGACCGGTCCGAGATGCGCGTACACCCGATCCTGCACCAGCAGCACCATTGCGTCGTAGCGATCCAGCGCCGCGTGTACATCCGTCGCATAGGCCGGTGAATTGACCGGCTCGAACTGCGCGCTCTTGAAGTGCGCCATCATCGGTTCGAACTGCGCCTGCAACTCGTCGGCCGAGGTTTCGGGCGTGCGGGATACGGACTTGGTCTGCGGCGCGGTTGCCATGTGCAGGACGACGTCATCCAGATCCTTGTAGGCTTCGATGGCCGCACGCACGCGGGTGAACGAAGCCAGCAGCCCGCTGGCGCTCTCCATTCGCTGCAGGTCCTGCCTCAGTGCGGCGAGGTTCGCACCCGCCGATGCGTCGTGATGATCGTGTTTGCCTTCGATGCCGAAGCTGCCTACGTTGTTAGGCTTCTCGGGCATGTAGTTGGTGAGCACGGTGAGCTCACCATCCAGCAGCGAGAGCTCGTGCTGTTTCTGATTCAGGATCGTTTGATACAGCACACGATACTCGGCGCTCTCTTCCGCCGTGAGCGGCTGACCGCTCTCCACCTTTTCGAACAGGGCGAGATGCGCTGCGCGAATCTTCTTGCCCAGCGTGTGATGCGGCGTTTCGATGGCGGCCTTCTCGTTGAGCAGGTCGACCCGGCCGCCGATCTCGCTCGCCGTCCACTTGGGCGGATCGAACGGGAACAGAAGTGCGACAAAGGCAACGACGAGAACCGCCGCTAACCACCCCAGGAACCGCCGGAGCTTTTTCATTTGCCGGTAAGGTACCGCTCCTGCGCATCGGTTGCCTGCTTTTTGTCAGCCGGCAGGCCTGGGAACGCCGGCAAAATGGCTCAACTTGAGCCACGACGGGAACGCCTTCACCAGCACCTTCTTTCCAACGAGCTGTACCGTCTGGGTGCGCAGGGCCGTATGAAAGGGCTCGTCCCCCAGCCAGACCCGGACCATCGCAGCGAGATCGGCTTCGACATACAGGTCAATTTCGTAACCGGGATCTTCGACGCACAGGTCGACCTGCGGACTCTCGAGCAGCAGCCAGAACATGCGATGGCCGCGGTAGCTCACCGGGCAGCCGCCGAACTTGAAGCGGACGATGACCCTCTCCTGCGGCAACAGATCCAGGACGATCCGGCGGCGGACGTTCCACATCAGCAAGTCCGCATCCAGGTTGTGCCGCTCGACACGCCGCGTCCAGCGCTGACCCCAGTTGCCGAGTAGTTCGATCACCGGCGCAAACTCCCGGCCGGCATCGGTCAGGGAGTAGCGGTGACCTCGCCCCGTGGAGAGTGCTTCGCGCGCGATTACGTTGGCAGCCACGAGTGCGCGGAGCCGGCGCGCGAGCAAGGCCCGGGAGATCAGCGGCATGCCGCGGTGGATCTCGTTGAAGTGCTGTGACCCGCTCAGCAACTCGCGCAGGATGATCGGTGTCCACCGCTCCGCAAATACTTCGGACGCGACGGCGACCGGACAAAACTGGCCGAATCCGGTTTTCATGGCAAAAAGTTAGCGCGGCTCCGGCACGCGTACAAGTTCACTTTCGGAACTGGAGCCGTCCGCTCATCCAGGGGCACCCTGCTTCGCACACGGGCAGCCTGCCCAGCAAGGAGCTATCAAAATGAAAACACACATTCGAATGGCCGCCGCCACCTGCGGCGCGCTGCTTTCCACGGTTGCGCTGTCGGCCAACGACCCGGTGCTCGAGTGGAATTCCATCATGGTCAGCACGATGAGCGGACAGAACCCCATCGCGCAGTCCCGTTTCGCGGCCATCACGCAGGTGGCCGTCTTCGAAGCGGTGAACGCCATCGACAAGGACTACGACCCGTACCTGGGCACCGTGACCGCGCCCCGGGGCGCGTCCGCCGAGGCGGCGGCAATCGCCGCGGCGCACGCTGTATTGAAGAACTACTTTCCCACGAACGCGCCGGCCCTGGATGCCGCACGCGCCGCTTCACTGGCCGGTATCCCGGACGGGACTCGAAAGCAGGACGGCATCGCTGTCGGAGAAGCCGCGGCTGCAGCGATGATCGATTTGCGTATCGACGACGGCTCGGCACCGCCGGAGTTCTACCTGCCGACCTCTGCGAACCCTGGAGAGTGGCAGGTGACGCCTGGCTGTCCCGCGGCAGGCGGCATCCTGCTGCAGTGGCGCAATCTTCGTCCGTTTGCGATCGCGACCACGGACCAATTCCGCGCCGCGCCGCCGCCGGCACTGACGAGCAGACGATACACGCGCGACTACATCGAAGTGCAAAGAGTGGGCGGGGTCGGTTCTTCTTACCGCCCACAGGACCGCGCCGACGTGGCCCGGTTGTACGCGGTTACCGGACCGGTCGCGGTGTGGAATAGCGCGGCCTCGCAGGTTGCCATCGCACAAGGTCGTTCGATGTCCGAGAACGCGCGGGCATTTGCGCTGCTCAACATGGCCATCAACGACGCACAGGCGGCGATATTCGAGACGAAGTACCACTACAACTTCTGGCGGCCCGAAACGGCGATCCGCGCCGGCGACACCGACGGCAATCCGTTTACGCAGAAGACAGCCGACTTCGTGCCGTTCATCACCACGCCTTGTTTCCCGAGTTATGCCTCAGGACATGGCAGTTCCAGCAACGCGGCCCGTGAAGTGCTCGAGCGGCTGTACGGTCCCCGGCATCACTTCATCACGATCAGCAATCCGCTGGTTCAGGGTGTCGTCCTTCAATACGGCGCCTTCCAGCAGATGACCCGCGACATCGACGACGCGCGTGTCTACGGAGGCATTCACTTCCGCTTCGACCAGGAAGCGGGCGCGAAACTCGGGCGGCAGGTGGGCGCGTACGTCCACAGGAACACGCTGCGGCCCGCACACGGCGATGACGACGGTCAGTGCCGATGAGAAATAGAGTGAGACCAAAAAGGAGGCCCGCTTCGGCGGGCCTGCTGCCGCCCGAAGAAACTCGCACCAGGCCTAACAATGCCCTACCATGCCCGCGTTCGACTGAGGGCAAGGATGCCTGATGGCACGGATGCCTCCCGTGAATAACAACATCAAAGATTGGGGGGATAAGTAATGAATACCGAGAAGATCGTCGGAATCATCGGCGTGCTGGTGGCAATCGTGGGCGCATTCGTCGCGATTCCGCAGATGGCCACCATTCTGCTCGTCGCAGGTCTCATCGTCGGAGTCTTCGTGATCGGGGACCACCACGTGCGCGTCATGGTGACGGCACTGGTGCTCACCGGGCTGGCCAGTACCTTCAACGCGGTCCCGGCGGTTGGCACGTACATCGCGGCGATATTGGCGAATATCGGTGTGCTCGTTGTTGGAGTCTCCGTGATGATCATCCTGAGGAACATCTACGCGCGACTGAAGCCCTGAAGCGCGGCAGGACGCCAACGAAAAAGCCCCGCATCCTTCCGGTGCGGGGCTTTTTCTTTTCAATATGGCGCGCCCGGAGAGATTGCTCGCCGCGGACGCGAATTTGTCCGGGCTGAAATCC
>Ga0207675_100001136_pt1 | contig 26377 bp, 17 predicted proteins | sample KBSSwiS42_FD_184305 | JGI IMG/M metagenome (GOLD analysis project Ga0207675, IMG submission 184305) | Switchgrass rhizosphere microbial communities from Kellogg Biological Station, Michigan, USA - KBS Switchgrass S4-2 (SPAdes) (version 2) | ecosystem: Host-associated > Plants > Roots >...
CGCATTCGTGCCGCTCGGTGTCGAGAAGCGCTGCGGTGGGGTGGCTGGATGGAGCGAAGTAAAGGAGGAGGGCCGGCCGATCAGGCCAGGCCCGGGGGACATGAGCGCAACCCAGCCACCGCGCCGCAGTGCTCCGCGCAGAACTTGGCGGCGGCGGAACTAGGTAGCGACGTGGCCGATCGAGTTGGCGTAGTAGCGAAGAAGCGTCAGCTCGCCGGGATCGGCGACGAAGAGGCCGTCGCGTTCGACGACGAGGCCGCGCAAGATCAGCATCCGCAGGCCGACGCTGACCGCGTAGTCGCGGTCGGCCCGCGGCACGTAGACCTGGCCGCCCGCCGCCTCGGCGCGCGCCATCAGCGCGTGCACCTCCGACTTCAGCTCGAGTTCGCCGAGCGGCCGGGCCGGATCGCGCAGCAGCACGCTCGCGACGAGGGGCACCGGCAGCACGGGGACGATCGCGCCGATGCGCGCCATCAGGAGCGCGCCGACTGCCGCGACCGCCGGGCGGCGCTCGTTGTCGCCGAGACTGCGGAAGTCGACGCCGTGCTCGCGCACGTGCGCGCGCATCGAGAGCGGGCGGCCGAAATTGACGCAGGCGTAGCCATGCCGGTAGCGCCTGCCGATGACCGCGAGCGCCGCCTGCCGGCCGACGAAGCGTGCCGTCGTCGTCACCGTCGCAGCGAGTCCGACGCGCGGCGCGTCGCGGTCGAGCTTGCGAACGAGCGTGCGGTCCTCGAGGACCCGGTCGTAGTTGATGCCGACCGGGACGAAGACGACGTCGCGCTCGCCGTTCGGGTCGAACGCCTTCAGCATGTAGTCGAGCAGGCCGAGCTTGGGCGGGCGGAGCCGCCCGTCGGTGGTGAGGCCCCCCTCGGGGTACATCGCCTGCGGCACGCCGCCCTCGGTCGCCATCTGGACGTAGCGCTGCAGGACGAGCCGGTAGAGCGGATCGCCCGAGTCGCGGCGGACGAAGTACGCGCCCATCGCGCGGATCAGCGACTGCAGCGGCCAGACGCGCGCCCACTCGCCGACCGCGTAGCTGAGCGCCGTGCGCTCGGCAGCGAGGAACGAGACGAGGACGTAGTCCATGTTGCTGCGGTGGTTCATCACGAACACCACCGTCGCCTCGGGGTCGATCGCGGCCAGCGCGTCGGCGTCGCTGCTGCCGAGGCGGACGCGGTACGTCATGCGCGCGAACGTCTTCGCGACCCAGTAGCCGACGCGGAAGTACGCGTACGCGTTGAATGCCGGCACGATCTCGCGCGCGTAGCCGGCGACGCGCTGCACGAGGACGTCGCGCGGCACCTGGCCTTCGGCGGCGTGCTTCTGGATCGCGGCGCGGACGCGAGGGTCGCTCGTCAACCGGTCGATCAGCGCGGCGCGACGCGTCAGCTTGAACTCGGGAAGCCGGATGTTGAGGCGCGTGCCGATCTCGTCCATGACGCGGCGCACCTTGCGGCGGAAATACCAGCGCACGCTCGGCAGCAGCAGCCACTCGAGCGTCGCGACGAGCGCGAACGCCGCGAGCACGACGAAGAGCCAGAGCGGAACGGCGACGGTCTCGGTCATCGCTCGCAGCCGTCGCGATCGAACACCGCAACGCTCTCGACGTGCGCGGTGTGCGGGAACATGTTGACGACTCCCGCCGCCGCGCAGCGATAGCCGGCTCGATGGACCAGCAGGCCTGCGTCGCGCGCGAGCGTGGCCGGATTGCAGCTGACGTAGACGATGCGCAGGGGCGGCCGCCATGGCGCGCCACCGAGTGGCGCATCGCCGGATGCAAGGTCGGCGAGCGCCTTCGCGATCGCGAACGCCCCCTCGCGCGGCGGATCGACGAGCCAGCGGTCGGCGGCGCCGAACGCGACGAGCGCGGCGGCGTCGATCTCGAACAGGTTGCGGACCTCGAACGACGTCTTCGCGGCGAGCCCGTTCGCTGCCGCCGCCGCCGCAGCGCGCTCGACGAGAGCCTGGCTGCCCTCGACGCCGACGACGTGCGCCCCGCGCGTCGCGATCGGCAGCGTGAAGTTGCCGAGGCCGCAGAACCAATCGATCACGACGTCATCGGCATGCGGCGCGAGCAGCCGCAACGCGCGCGACACGAGCGCTTCGTTGATCGCGTGGTTGACCTGGGTGAAGTCGGTCGGCCTGAACGACACCGTCACGCCGAATTCGGGCAGCCCGTACCCGAGCCGCGAGCCGCCGCCGTCGAGCGGCCGCGCCGAGTCGGGGCCGTGCGGCTGCAGCCACCACTCGATGGCGTGCTCGCTGGCGAACGCACGCAGCAGCGCGAGGTCACGCTCGGGCAGCGGCTCGAGGTGGCGCAGCACGAGCGCGGTGACGCCGTCGCCGACCGCGAGCTCGATCTGCGGCAGCCGATCGCGCGTCGCCATCGCCCCGATCAGCGCGCGCAGCGGCAGCAGCAGCTCGCTGACGTGGCGCGGCAGCACGTCACAGCTGCGAATGTCGGCGACGAAGCTGGACTTCCGCTCATGAAACCCGACGAGCACGGTCTGCTTCTTGACGACGTGGCGCACCGAGAGCCGCGCGCGCTGGCGGTAGCCCCACGACGGACCGTGCATCGGCCGCAGGATCCGCTCCGGCCGCACCTTGCCGAGGTGCCAGAGCGCATCCTCGAGCGCGCGCTGCTTGACCGCGACCTGCGCGGCGACGTCGAGGTGCTGCATCTTGCAGCCGCCGCAGACGCCGAAGTGCGGACAGCGCGGGGCGACGCGCTGTGCGCTCTCGTCGCGCAGCTCGACGATCGACGCCTGCTCCCAGGCGTTCTTGCTGCGGCGGACGGCGACGCGCACCGCCTCGCCCGGCAGCGCGTCCTCGACGAAGACGACCTTGCCCGCGGCGTTGTGGGCGACGCCTTGCGCCTCGAGGTCGAGCGACTCGATGCGCAGCCATTCCGCTTCGCCGGTCATCGCCCGATTCTCCTCGACGCCCGCTGCTACACTCGCCGCGCCAGGAGAGAGCGTCGCTCGCGCGACGCCGCCGAAGGCGCAGACCCGCGGGTCGAACGCTCAGGCAACAGGGACTGGCAAACGCTTGCTCGCAAGCGTCCTTGCTGGAGAGAGGCCCGTCGCGAGCGGGTCCACCGAAGGGGCAAGCAGCGCCGTTCGCGGCGCTGCCAATCTCTCAGGTAGAGCGGACAGCAGGAGCGATTCAAGCCGTCGGGCAAGCGCCCGGCGGGCAACGAACATGCTCCGGAGGGCCGCCGATGTCCGATCCGAACGATTCGCAGGCGCTGCAGCGCACGCCGCTCCACGCGCTGCACGTCGAGCTCGGCGCGAGGATGGTGCCGTTCGCCGGCTACGAGATGCCGGTCTCGTATCCCGCGGGGATCGTCGCCGAGCACCGCCAGTGCCGCGACGCGGCGGCGCTCTTCGACGTCTCGCACATGGGGCAGCTGCGCCTCGTCGGCGACGACGCGGCGGCGGCGCTCGAGACGCTGGTCCCGGTCGACGTCGTCGGCCTCGCCGAGGGCAAACAGCGCTACGCGCTCTTCACCAACGACAGCGGCGGCATCCTCGACGACTTGATGGTGACGCGGCGCGCCGACCACCTCTTTCTCGTCGTCAACGCCGGCTGCAAGGTCGCCGACATCGACCATCTGCGCGCCGAGATCGGCCGCCGCTGCGCGATCGAGCCGATGCCCGAGCACGCGCTGCTCGCGCTGCAGGGGCCTGCGGCCGGCGCGGTCATGCAGCGGCTGTCGCCATCGCTCGCGAAGCTGACGTTCATGAGCGGCGCTGTGACGAAGATCGCCGGGATCGACTGCTTTGCGACGCGCTCGGGCTACACCGGCGAGGACGGCTTCGAGATCTCGGTGGCCGGCGCGAACGCCGAGGCGCTCGCACGCGCTCTCCTCGCCGCGCCCGAGGTCAAGCCCGCAGGACTCGGCGCACGCGACACGCTGCGTCTCGAGGCCGGCCTCTGTCTCTACGGCCACGACATCGACACGTCGACGACGCCGATCGAGGCGGCGCTGGCGTGGGCGATCCAGAAGGTGCGACGGCCGGGCGGCGCGCGCGCCGGCGGCTATCCCGGGGCGGCGACGATCGAGCGCCAGCTCGCGAGCGGCACCGCACGCAAGCGCGTCGGCCTCGTCGGCCTCGATCGCGCTCCCGTGCGCGAGGGAGCTGCGATCGTCGACGAAGGCGGCGGCGCGATCGGCCGCGTGACGAGCGGCACCGTCGGGCCGAGCGTCGGCAAGCCCGTCGCGCTCGCGTACGTGCCGAGCGCGCTCGCCGCGGTCGGAACTCCGCTCGACGCCGACGTCCGCGGCAAGCGTCAGCCGATGCAGGTCCAGGCGCTGCCGTTCACCCCGCACCGCTACTTCCGCGGCTGAACGCCGCCCACCAGAGGAATCGCCATGCCCGTTTTCTTCACCCCCGACCACGAGTGGATCGACAGCGATGGCGCGACCGCGACCGTCGGCATCACGATGCACGCGCAGGACGCGCTCGGCGACGTCGTCTTCGTCGACCTGCCCGCCGTCGGCACGACGCTCAAGAAGGGCGAAGTCGCCGGCGTCGTCGAATCGGTGAAGGCAGCGGCCGACCTCTACATGCCGGCAGGCGGCGAGATCGTCGAGGTCAACGAAGCGCTGCGCGACGACCCGTCGCTGGCCAACAGCGATCCGCAGGCGGCGGGCTGGTTCTTCAAGGTTCGCCTCAGCGATCCCGCCGAGACGTCGTCGCTGATGGACAAGGCTGCCTACGACGAGCTCGTCAAGAGCCTCTGACGCGAGCCGCGCGAGGAACACGATGCCCGACGCTTCCCCGAAGCCGCTCACCGAGCTCCTGACCGGCGGCGAGTTCATCTCCCGCCACATCGGCATCGACGCCGACGACGAGCCGCGCATGCTCGATGCGATCGGCGCGGCGTCGCGGCGCGCGCTCGTCGAGCAGCTCGTTCCCACCTCGATCGCGCGGCGCTCGCCGATGCGCCTGCCGCCACCGCTCGGCGAGGTCGACGCGCTCGCGGAGTTGCGCGCGATCGCGAAGCAGAACCGGGTGCTGAAGAGCTTCATCGGCCAGGGCTACCACGGCACGCACACGCCGGGCGTCATCCTGCGCAACGTCCTCGAGAGCCCGGCCTGGTACACCGCGTACACGCCGTACCAGTCGGAGATCTCGCAGGGTCGCCTCGAGGCGCTCGTCAACTTCCAGACGATGGTCACCGACCTCACGGGGATGGCGATCGCCAATGCGTCGATGCTCGACGAGGCGACCGCCGCCGCCGAGGCGATGACGCTCGCGCGGCGCAGCGTCAAGTGCAAGAGCGACACGATCGTCGTCGCCGGCGACTGCCACCCGCAAACGATCGAGGTGCTGCGCACGCGTGCAGCGCCGCTCGACCTGAAGGTCGTGCTCGCGAACTCCACCGAGGAGTGGGACACCCTCGTCGCCGGCGGCGACTACTTCGCGGCCCTCGCGCAACTGCCCGCGACCAGCGGACGCCTGCACGACCTGCGCGTCGACGCGCCGCGCATCCACGCCCACGGCGCGGCGTTCATCGTCGCCGCCGACCTGCTCGCGCTGACGCTCGTCGCGTCTCCTGGCGAGCTCGGCGCCGACATCGCCTGCGGGACGACGCAGCGCTTCGGCGTGCCGATGGGATGCGGCGGCCCGCACGCCGCCTACCTCGCGTGCCGCGACGAGTACAAGCGCGGCCTGCCGGGGCGCCTGGTCGGCGTCAGCGTCGACGCCCATGGCGACACCGCGTACCGCCTCGCGCTGCAGACGCGCGAGCAGCACATCCGCCGCGAGAAGGCGACGAGCAACATCTGCACGGCGCAGGTCCTGCCCGCCGTCGTCGCCAGCATGTACGCGGTCTACCACGGTCCGGCCGGGCTGACGCGGATCGCCGAGCGCGTCGCGACGCTGACCGCGATTCTCGCTGCGGGCCTGCGTGCGCTCGGTCGCACGGTCCGCAACGACACCGCGTTCGACACGCTCACCGTCGACACCGGCGCCAGCACCGCGGCGATCGCCGCGCGCGCGGTCGACGCCGGCATGAACCTGCGCCGCTTTCCCGAGTGGGGCGACACGATGCTCGGCATCGCGCTCGACGAGACGACGACGCAGGACGACGTCGTCGCGCTCTGGCGCGTCTTCGCGAGCGACGGCCGCGCCCTGCCCGACTTCGCGGCGCTCGCGCGCGGCGCTGCGCCGATGATCCCGCAGGCGCTCAGGCGGACGACGCCGTTCCTGACGCACCCGGTCTTCCAGCGCCACCACAGCGAGACGTCGATGCTGCGCTACCTGCGGCGGCTGGCCGACAAGGACCTCGCGCTCGACCGCTCGATGATCCCGCTCGGCTCGTGCACGATGAAGCTGAACGCGACGAGCGAGATGGCGCCGATCACGTGGCCCGAGTTCGCAAACATCCATCCGTTCGCCCCCGCCGACCAGCGCGCCGGCTACGCAACCCTCGCGCGCCAGCTCGAGCAGTGGCTGTGCGAGGCGACCGGCTATGCCGGCGTCAGCCTGCAGCCGAACGCCGGCTCGCAAGGCGAATACGCCGGGCTGCTTGCGATCCGCGCCTGGCACGCGTCGCGCGGCGAGTCGGCGCGCACGATCTGCCTGATCCCGGAATCGGCGCACGGCACGAATCCGGCGAGCGCGCAGATGGCCGGGCTGCAGGTCGTCGTCACGCGCTGCGACGCCGACGGCAACGTCGATCTCGCCGACCTCGAGGCGAAGTGCAAGCATCACGCCGAGCGGCTCGCGTGCGTGATGATCACCTACCCCTCGACCTACGGCGTCTTCGAACGGCGCGTGCGCGAACTGTGCGAGATCGTCCATCGCTACGGCGGCAGGGTGTATGTCGACGGCGCCAACATGAACGCGCTCGTCGGCGTCGCCGCACCGGGCGAGTTCGGCGGCGACGTCAGCCATCTCAATTTGCACAAGACGTTCTGCATCCCGCACGGCGGCGGCGGACCCGGCGTCGGGCCGGTGTGCGTCGTCGCCGACCTCGTCCCGTACCTGCCGGGCCACGCGAGCGGCGGCGTCGAAGGTGCGGTCGGCGCGGTCTCGGCGGCGCCGCTCGGCAACGCCGGCGTGCTGCCGATCAGCTGGATGTACGTCCGCATGATGGGCGAAGCGGGGCTGCGCGCTGCGACCGAGACCGCGATCCTCAACGCCAACTACGTCGCCGCGCGCCTCGCCGATCACTACGAGGTCCACTACAGCGGCAACGTCGCCGGCGTCCGCGGCGGCGGCGTCGCCCACGAATGCATCCTCGACCTCCGGCCGCTGAAGGACTCGACCGGCGGCGCGAACGGCATCACCGCCGAGGACGTCGCCAAGCGCCTGATCGACTACGGCTTCCACGCCCCGACGCTGAGCTTCCCGGTCCCCGGCACACTGATGGTCGAGCCGACCGAAAGCGAGTCGCTCGCCGAGCTCGACCGCTTCTGCGATGCCATGGTCGCGATCCGCGGCGAGATCGCCAAGGTCGAGCGCGGCGAATGGCCGCGCGACGACAACCCGCTGAAGGGAGCACCCCACACCGCGGCATCGCTCCTCGTTAGCGACTGGCAGCACGCGTACACGCGCGAGGACGCGGCGTACCCGAAGGCGACGCTGCGCCACGACAAGTACTGGTCGCCGGTGGGGCGCGTCGACAACGTCTGGGGCGATCGCAACCTGTCGTGCTCTTGTCCGCCTCTGTCTAGCTACGAGGACTAGCCCACTCTCACCGAGCGCAGCGCTGCGGCGGGGTGGCTGGGTTGCGCTCATGTCCCCCGGGCCTGGCCTGAACGGCCGGCCCTCCTCCTTTACTTCGCTCCACCCAGCCACCCCACCGCAGCGCTCCCGACACCGAGCGCCACGAAGCCGTCGGTGGACGCTGCCGCGGACGCCGGGTGACCGGTGGAGCGGAAGTATTAGGCGGAGGGCCGGCCGTTCAGGCCAGGCCCGGGGGACATGGAGCGGAACCGGTCACCCGGCGTCCGCGGCAGCGCGCTCGGGCGACCGAGCAGCCGAAGTTGCGACTCAGTCCTTCGACGCCGGCATATGCGCAGGCATCGCGCCACCCGCCAATGCAGATGATTCGTCGTGCGCTGCAACGGATCGCTTGTCGCGAACGAGATAGCTGTAGAGCACCGGGACGACGACGAGCGTCAGCAGCGTCGACGTGATGACGCCGCCGATGATCGCGCGGCCCATCGGCGCCTGCAGCTCGCCGCCTTCGTCGAGCGCGAGCGCGAGCGGCAGCATGCCGAAGATCATCGCCGCGGTCGTCATGATGATCGGTCGCATGCGCACGAGCCCGGCCTGCAGCAGCGCCTCGGGCACGGTCATGCCGGCGCGGCGGCCGTGGTTCGCGAAGTCGACGAGCAGGATCGCGTTCTTGGTGACGAGGCCCATCAGCATGACGAGGCCGATCATCGAGAAGAGGTTGAGCGTCGAGCGCGTGACGAGCAGCGCGAGCATGACGCCGATCAACGCGAGCGGCAGCGACGCCATGATCGCGAGCGGCTGCAGGAAGCTCGAGAACTGCGACGCGAGCACGATGTAGATGAAGATCACCGCGGCGCCGAGCGCGAACATGACGCCGGCGAACGCCTCCTGCTGGTCCTTGGTCTGGCCGCCGATGTCGAAGCGGTAGCCGGGCGGCAGCTGCCACTCCTTGACGATCTTCTGGACGTCGGCGCCGACGTCGCCGCTCGGCCGTCCTTCGGTGCCGGCGTAGATCGCCTGGCGGCGCTGCAGGTCCTGGCGCTTGATGACGACCGGGTTCGTGACCGGCACGATCTCGGCGACGCTCGCGAGCGCGATCGGCGTGCCGTCCTTCGCGTACGCGACCGGCAATTCGTTGAGCTGGGCGACGTTCTCGCGCGAGGCCTGCGGCAGCCGCAGCTCGACGTCGACCTGCTCGCCGTCGGGCGACGTCCAGTACGTCGCGACGTCGCCATTGACGAACGTGCGCAGGCTCGAGGCGAGCTGCATCGTCGTCAGGCCGAGCTCGCGCGCCGCGTCTTGCTTGAGACGCACCGCGTACGCCGGGATGCCGGGCAGCACCGACGTCGTCAGGTCGGCGATGCCGGGCACCTTGGCGACGCGATCACGGAAGCGCAGCACCTCGCGCTCGAGGACGTCGGGGTCGGGGCCGAGCAGCGCGACGTAGATCTGCTGGTTGAGCGTCACCTCGATGCCGGGGATCGGCTTCAGCGCAGCGCGGATCGCCTTCTCGACCTCCTTCTGGCTGCGCTTGCGCTCGTGCGGCTTGACGAGCTGGATCGAGAGCGTCGCCGAGTTGCGCAGGCCGCTGCCGGTGTCGCCGATCGACGTCGAGATCATGCGGATCTCGGGCATCGGGCGGATCGCGTCTTCGACCTGGAGCAGCTTGTCGCTGCCGCGCCCGAGGCTCGTTCCGACCGGCAGCGTGATGTTGAGGCGGATGTAGCTGTCGTCGCTCTCGGGGATGAACTCGGTGCCGACCAGCGGTGCGATCGCGATCGCGAGGACGAAGCTGCCGATGCCGGCGAGCACGACGACGGCGCGCGGCGTGATCGTCGCGAAGCGCCAGCGCCGCGGCGCGGCGGCGTCGCGTTTACCGTCGACGGCGAACGGATGGCCGTAGGCGGGCAGCGGCGGCACGAGGACACGCCAGCGACGCGGCGAGAAGATCCAGCGGATCAGTCGCTCGTAGATGTCGTGGAGGCCGTCGAGCAGGCGGTCGGTGCCGCGCATCAGCTGGCCGAGCACCGGCACCCGCAGCAAGGGACTCCCGGGCGGATCGCGCCAGATGCTCGACAGCATCGGGTCGAGCGTGAAGCTGACGAACAGCGAGACGAGGACGGCGACGGCGACCGTGATGCCGAACGGGTAGAAGAACTTGCCGACGATCCCCTTCATGAACGCGACCGGCACGAAGACGGCGCAGATCGCGAACGTCGTCGCCATCACCGCGAGGCCGATCTCGTCGGTGCCGGCCTGAGCCGCCTCGCGATGGCCGCGGCCGAGGTGGACGTGGCGGACGATGTTCTCGCGCACCACGATGGCGTCGTCGATCAGCAAGCCGATGCACAAGCTGAGCGCCATCATCGTCATGAAGTTGATCGTGAAGCCGAACAGGTAGACTGCGATGAACGCCGAAATGACCGCGATCGGCAGCGTCAGGCCGGTGATGATCGTGCTGCGCCAGCTGTGCAGGAAGAGGAAGACGATCGCGATCGTCAGCAGCGCGCCCTCGATCAGCGTCGCCTTGACGCCCGAGAGCGACCGCGCGACCCAGTCGCTGTCGGCGTAGACGAGGCGCAGCTCGACGCCAGGCGGCAAGGTCTTGCGCAGCTCGTCGGCGGCGGCCTTGATCGCCTCGCCGGTCTCGACGATGTTCGCGTCCTGCTGCTTGAAGACCTGGAACGAGATCGACGGCACGCCGTCGTCGCGCGAGATCGAGTCGGCCTCGCGCTCGCGCTCGACCAGCGTGCCGAGGTCGCCGAGGCGAACGACGGCGTTGTTGCGCGATGCGACGACGATGTCGGCGAACGCCTTGGCGTCCTTGATCTTGCCCTCGACGCGGACGACGGCGTCCTCCTTGATGCCGGTCAGGAGCCCGACCGGCACGTCGGCGTTGGCACGCTGCAGCGCCGTCGAGACGTCGGCCGGCGTCAGCTGCATCGCGCGCAGCCGCTGCGGGTCGAGGTCGATGCGGACCTGGCGCACCGTCATGCCGCCGACATCGACGCGGGCGACGCCGGGCGCGCGCTCGAGGCGCTTCCTCACCACCTGGTCGGCGAGCAGCGACAGCTCGCGGGCGCTGCGCTCGCTGCCGAGCAGCGACAGGTAGACGGTCGGCTGCGCGTTGTCGCCGTCGAAGCGTGAGATGAACGGCTGCTTGGCGTCGCGCGGAAAGTTCGGCTGCACCGCGGCGACCTTGTCGCGGACGTCCTGCACCGCGCGGTTCATGTCGGCAGCGAGCTGGAACTCGACGACCGTCTCGCTCCGCCCCTCGAGGCTGTTCGAGCGGATCATCTTGACGCCGGCGATGCCGTTCAGCGAGAGCTCGATCGGGCGCGTCAGCTCGGTTTCGGTCGCCTCGGGCGACGCGCCCGGGTAGGCGACGCTGACGAAGACGATCGGCGGCGTGATGTCGGGCAGCCGCTCGACGCGCAGCTGGCTGTACGAGAAGATGCCGAGCACGCACAGCGCCGCCATCACCATCGTGGCGAAGACGGGGTTGGCGATCGAGACGCGCGTGAACCACATGGCCGAACCTCGCCGCGTCCGACTCAGGAGCGCGGCACCGGCGGCGCCGACGCCGACGCCGACGGCGACCGCGACGTCGAACCCATCGCCGGCGACGACGTGCTGTCGGCGCTGCTGCGACGCGGGACGATCTTCGCCGGCGCGCCTTCCTTGAGGTTGTCGAAGCGCATCGCGAGGATCTGCATGTCGTCGGCGAGCCCCTTGACGATCTCGACGCGGCCCGACGCGAGGTCGCGTCGCCCGGTGACGACGATGCGCCGAACGAGCGCGCCCTTCTCGATCGTCCAGACGTAGTCCTGGCCCGACGCCTGGCCGACGGCAGCGAGCGGCACCGTCGTCCGCTCGGTCGAATCGGCGATCGACACGCGCGCCTGCGCGTACTGGCCGGCGCGGAAGCGCTCGCCCTGGTTGTCGAGGACGACGACGACGCCGATCGCGCGCGTTCCGGCCTCGGCGGCGGGCGCGATGCGGTCGATGCGGCCGTTGACGTCGTCGCTCGTGCCCTCGATCCGCATCGTCGCCGCCTGTCCCGGGGCGAGCTGCGAGACCTCGTGGGTGCCGACCGTGCCGGCGAGCTCGAGCGTCGACAGGTCGACGACCGTCACGACCGGCTGCTCTGCGCTCACCTTCTCGCCCGGCACGACGTGGCGCTTGCCGACGATCCCCGAGATCGGCACCGCCAGCGTCGCTTCGCGCAGACCGACATTCGACATCGCGAGCTGCGCCTGCGCCGACTTCAGCTGCGCGCGCGCTGCGTCGAGCCGCGCCTGCGACGTCTGCAGCGCGGTCGGCGAGATGAAGTTCTGCGCCGCGAGGCCGACGTTGGCGGTGTGCTGGCGCTGCGCCTCGGCGAGCGATGCCTGCGCCGACTCGACGAGCGCGGCCCGGTCGGCGGCGCGGCTCTGCAGGTCGGTGAGGTCGATCAGCCCGATCACCTGCCCGGCCTTGACCCGGCTGCCCTCGGCGACGTTGAGCGACAACAGCGTACCGACCGCCTTGGCACGAACGATCGCGGTGCGCGGCGCGACGAGCGGGCCCGAGAACTCGATCGTCACCGGCAAGCGCGCGCGCACCGGCTTCGCGACCTCGGCGGCGACGAACTCGAGCGGGACGGGCGCCTTGTCCTTGTCCTTGCCGCCGCGAAAGAGCGGCGTCTTCGACAACACCGCGGCGGCCATCGCGATCAGGACGACGCCGCCGAAGATGCCCAGCCAGAGCCGGCGCCTGGCCTTGTGGGCGGGCCGCCTGGGTTCGCTCGAATGTTGCATGGCCGCGAGTGTAGGACTGGCGACGAGTCGCTCCGGTGACCGTGCGACGGGCTGCCGATCCGGACGGCCAAAGTGCGGCTGGCGGCGACGGAGCCGAGGCGGGCTGCCTGGATCGCCTCGTGGCAACTGGCGTCGCCGCGGCGTGCGGTCGGCGACCCGAAGGCCCTACACCACCGTGTCCCAGCGAGCGGACAAACGAACGGCGCCGTTGATCACGCCGACCATCGAATACGTCTGCGGGAAGTTCCCCCACAGCTCGCCGCTGGCCACGTGCAGGTCCTCCGACAAGAGGCCGACATGGTTGCTGCGTGCCAGCATGGCCTCGAAGATGTCGCGCGCCTCGGTCATGCGGCCGATCCGCGCCAGCGCGTCGATCCGCCAGAACGAGCACACGTTGAACGCGCTCTCGGGCTTGCCGAAGTCGTCGGGCGCTTCGTAGCGACGCATGAACGGCCCGTCGGCCAGCACGGCCTCGAGCGCATCGACGGTCTTGATGAAGCGCGGGTCGCGAGGGTCGATGAAGCCGACCTCGGCCATCAGCAGCACGCTCGCGTCCAGATCCTTGCCGCCGAAGCTCTCGACGAAGGCCTGCCGGCTCTCGCTCCACGACTGCTCGAGAATCTTGGCGCGGATCGTGTCGGCGCGGGTGCGCCACGCCGCGTGGCTCGCTGCCTTGCCGATGACGGCGGCGATCTTCGCCAGCCGGTCGCAGGCGGCCCAGCACATCAGCGACGACGACGTGTGGACGCGAGCGCGGGTGCGCAGCTCCCACATGCCGGCGTCGGGCTGATCGTGGAAGCGCCAGGCCTGCTCGCCCATGCCTTCGAGCTCGGTGAAGTCGCGCAGGTCGGCGCGCCGGAACAGGCGATGGTCGAAGAACGCCTGCGACGCGCCCAGCACGATGTTGCCGTAGACGTCGTACTGGAAGTGCTCGTACGCCTGGTTGCCGACGCGCACCGGACCCATGCCGCGATAGCCCGAGAGCGTCGGCACGGTGGTCTCGGCGAGGACCTGCTCGAGGCCGATCCCATAGAGCGGCTGGACATGGCCGCCACGGGCGCTGCGCACGACGTCGTTGAGCCAGCGCAGGTAGTCTTCCATCGTCCCCACTTCCGAGAGGCTGTTCAGCGCCCGGACGACGAAGAACGCGTCGCGCAGCCAGCAGAAGCGGTAGTCCCAGTTGCGACCGGTGTTGGGCGCTTCGGGGATGCTGGTCGTCATGGCCGCGACGATCGCCCCGGTCTCCTCGAACTGGCAAAGCTTCAGGGTGATCGCGGCGCGGATCACCGCGTCCTGCCACTCGAGCGGCACCGCCAGGCGCCGGCTCCAGCGCCGCCAGTACAGCGCCGTCTGCTCCTCGAACTCGCGCGAGGTTTCCTCGATCCCCCCGGACAGCGTCTCGTCGGGCCCGAGCAGGAGGCTCACCGGGACCTGCAGTGAAAACCAGGTGCTGTCGAGCACGTACGCCAACGGCGCATTGGTGTTCAGGCGCAGCACGCCGCCCGGCAGGATGAAGCGCAGGTGGTTGCTGCCGCGCGTGATCTCGGGCACCGCTGCACCCCATTGCCCGCGCGGCCGAACGATGAAGCGAACCCGCGGATGGCCGACCAGCGGCCGCACCCGACGCACGATCTGCGCCGGCCTGAACGAGCGGTCGCGATTGAAGAAGCGCGGGCAGAAATCGACGATCTCGATGCCCTCCCCGGCAGCGTCGAAGAGCCGGGTGCGAACGACCGCGGTGCTCGGGTCGTAGGCCTGCTCGGAACGCGCGAAGCCTTCCAGCTCGACGCTGAAGACGGCCTGCTGCTGCGCAGCCTCGCCGCCCTCGAGCAGGGCATGGAAGATCGGGTCGCCGTCGAAGCGCGGCATGCAGCACCACACGACGGCGGCGCGCTTGTCGACCAGCGCACTGATCGCACAGTTGCCGATGAGGGCAAGATCCAGACTGGCGGCGGGCGACGTCATGGCAGTGGTCGGGGCAGGATGGACAAGAATCGACGGATCCGCAGATGAAGCACTTGCTGACGCCCGAGGGCGAGCGGGCGCTGCAGGCCGTCATGCGCCTGCGTCCCCTGCTCGCGTTCGATTTTGACGGCACGCTCGCGCCGATCGTTGCGCGGCCCGACGAGGCGAAGGTGCCGGAATCGGTGTCGCGCGGCCTGGCCGAACTGGCGCGCGACCTTCCGGTCGCGATCATCACCGGCCGCAGCGTCGCCGACGTGCGGACACGGCTCGGCTTCGAGCCGCAGTACGTGATCGGCAATCACGGCGCAGAGGATCCGACCGTCCCCCGGCCGGCGCCGGCAGGCCAGCCCCTCGATGCGCTTCGCCAGCGCATCGCAGCGCACGCCGGCGACCTGGCCGCCGCCGGCGTCAGCGTCGAAGACAAGCGGTTGTCGCTCGCCTTGCACTATCGCCTCGCCCGCGACCCGGGCGCTGCGCTGGTCTCGATCGAGGCGCTCCTGCAAGGCATCGAACCGTCGCTCAAGCGGTTCGGCGGCAAGTGCGTCGTCAACGTCCTTGCCGCCGGCCTGCCCGACAAGGGCGACGCGCTGGCAGCGCTGGTGCAGCGCTCGAACGTCGCCGCGGCGGTCTTCGTCGGCGACGATGTCAACGACGAGGCCGTCTTCATGCGCGCCGAGCCGCCGTCGCTGACGATTCGCATCGGCGGCGACGACCCGCTGTCGAAGGCGATGTACTTCCTCGACAGCGATGCCCAGCTCGCGCTCGTGCTGCAGCGCATGCTGTCGATGCGCACGCCGTCCTGACGGCTTTCGCGCCGGCGCACCGCCACCGCCATCACTCGACGCTTTCCAGGAGCACGCGGGCCTCGATGCGCTGGCGTTGGCGGAGCCGTCCCGCGTCGGACAGCATCCGCCCGGCCCAGCGGTAGACGTTGAATTCGCGCACCGTCATGCGCAGGCTCGCCATGCGCTCGCGCTGCTCGCCGGGCGCCATGGTCAGGGCCTGCTGCAGGGCATCGGCGCACTCCTCGACGTGGTAGGGGTTGACCACCAGCGCCTCGGTGAGCTCGCGCGCCGCGCCGGCGAAGCGGCTCAGGATCAGAACGCCCTGCTCGTCGTTGCGCGCCGCGACGAACTCCTTCGAGACCAGGTTCATGCCATCGTGCAGGCTGGTCACGAGGCAGACGTCGCAAGCGCGATAGAGCTCGTTGAGCGCGTCGTGCTCGTGGTGCTCGACGAGCAGGATCACCGGTCGATAGCCGGCCCTTCCGAAGCGCAGGTCGATCCGCTCGGTGAGCCGCTCGATCCGCTCGCGAAACGACCGGTACTCCTCGAGCGAACCGCGCGTCGGCGCGGCCACCTGCACGAAGGTGAGCTTGCCGATCCATTCCGGGTGCTTTTCGAGCAGCCGTTCGATCGCGTGCAGCCGCTCGAGGATGCCCTTCGTGTAGTCGAATCGATCGACGCCGATCGCCAGACGCCGGTCGGCGGCGAGCTCGAGGCGAGCGAAAACGTCGGCCCGACACTGCTCGACCGGCGGCCACTGCGCCTCGGCCTGCGGCGTCGGCCACGCGATCGAGATCGGGTAGCTCTCGACGAAGGTCTCCGAGGAGCGGAACGAGATCGTCGAGTGCTCGTGCTCGATCCGCGCCTCGAGATAGCGATCCGCCGTCTCGAGAAAGTTCTTGCAATGGAACCGGGTGTGAAAGCCGAGGATCGTGCTGCCGAGGATGCCCTCGAGAATCTCGCGCCGCCACGGGCAGATGCCGAACGATTCCGGATTCGGCCACGGGATGTGCCAGAAGGTCAGGACGGTGGCCGCCGGCAGCTTGGCACGGATCATCGCCGGCACCAGCGCGAAGTGGTAGTCCTGCACGAGCACGATCGGATCCTCGCTGCGCGCCTCGGCGACCACCGCATCGGCGAAGCGCTGGTTGATCTCGCGGTACGCCCGCCAGTCGCTTTCGCGAAAGACCGGCCGGACGTGCGCGACGTGGCACAGCGGCCACATGCCCTCGTTCGCGAAGCCGTAGTAATAGCCCTGCTCCTCCTCGGCAGTCAGCCAGATGCGCCGCAGCCAGTATTCGTCCGCGCCCGGCGGCACGCGCAGCCGGTCGTTGGCATCGACGGTGCTGCGATCGGCGGTGCCGCTGCCATGCGCGATCCAGGTGCCGGAACAGGCGCGCATCACCGGCTCGATCGCCGTCACCAGGCCGCTCGCCGGGCGGCGGACGACGACGCTGCCGTCGACCGCCAATTCATGGATGTAGGGCTCGCGGTTGGAAACGACGATGACCTCGTCGCCGCGCAACTGGGTGCGCAACAGCGAGCGCAGGCGCTCGGCGTTCCACGGCGCTTCCGGCCCGAGCGAGCGCCGGTACGCATCCTCGAGATCGCGCAGGCGCGCGCGCAGGTCGATCGCGAGCGGCGCCAGCTCGCCCGAGGCGGCGGCCATCGGCCGGATCAGGCCCTCGCCGCGGAGCAGCGCGCGCGCCCCCGAGACCCAGCCGCGCCAGCTCAGCTGGGCGACGACGACCGTGATCAGTGCGATCACCGCGCCCAGCCCGGCGATCATCACGATCAGGTAGCGCCGCGTGTCCTGGCTGCGCTTCTCGATGAAGCTGAAGTCGTGCAGCAGCACGAGCTCGGCGACCGGGCCCGCGTCGCCGACGACTTCGTGGGCGCCGACCTGGACCGGCCCACCCCGGATCTGAATCACGGGAGACCGCTGTTGCGCCACCTCGTGCGCGTCCTTGCACTCGAGCGTCTTGGGATAGTTGTCGGTGTGGACCAGCAGCCTGCCGTCGCGCGTGCACAGCCCGATCGCGACGAGGCGCTCGTCGCGCATGGCGCGCTCGAAGAGCGCCTTCAAGCGCACGCCCTCGGGATCCGCGAGCGCGTCGGAGATCGAATCCGAAAGCGCGTTGGTGACCAGCTCGCCGCGCGTCACCAGGTCGCGCGAGAACCAGCGCAGCGTGAGGCGATCGACCAGCGGCAGCGCCAGGTAGGCAGCGATGCCGAGCGTCACCAGCAGCGGCACGAGGAAGCGAAGCTGGAGGCGGAACGTGTTCATTCGCGAGAGCGACGGCGTTGTCGTGAATCGCCCCCGGCGCCGTCGAGCCGATCCTACATTTGTTCCAATAGGCGACCCGATGAACGCAGTTTCTTTCGATCCCTGGGGGCGGATCGTCGCGATCGCGATCGCTGTCGTCCTCGTCGCACTGATTGCGCACCGATTGCTGCGGCCGCTCGTCCTTCGCGTGAGCCGGGGCTCGACGCTCCTCGCGACGATGGCCCGCAAGTGCGACCGGCCGCTTCAGCTCGTGCTGCCGCTGGTCGCGCTGCAAATCGTCTGGCAGGGCGTCCCCGACGACGTCGCCGGCATGAGTGCGGTGGAGCACACCAGCAGCGTGCTGACCATCGCGGCCGTCACCTGGCTCGTCGTGGCAGCCCTCCAGGGCCTGGCCGACGCCATGGTCGCACTGCACCCGGCCGACGTTGCCGACAACCTGCAGGCTCGGCGCATCCAGACCCAGACCCGGGTACTCGCGCGAATCGCGATCGGCGCCGTCCTGCTCGCCGGCCTCGCCTTCATCCTGATGACGTTCCCGCGCGCGCGTCAACTCGGTGCGAGCCTGCTCGCCTCGGCTGGCGTGGCGGGTCTGATCGTCGGGCTCGCGGCGCGTTCGGTGTTCGGCAATCTGCTTGCCGGCTTGCAGATCGCCCTCGCCCAGCCCCTGCGAATCGACGACGTGCTGATCGTCGAGGGCGAATGGGGTCGGGTCGAGGAAATCACCGCGACCAATGTCGTCCTGAAGATCTGGGACGAACGACGCCTGGTCGTGCCGCTGCAGTGGTTCATCGAACACCCGTTCCAGAACTGGACCCGGCGGGGTGCTTCGCTGCTCGGAACGGTGTTCCTGTGGGTCGACTACAGCCTGCCGATGCAGCCGATTCGCACCGAGGCGCGGCGGCTTTGCGAGGCATCGACGAATTGGGACGGCCGCGTCTGCAACGTTCAGGTCACCGACAGCAGCGAGCGCGCGATGCAGTTGCGCATCCTCGTCAGCTCGGCCGACTCGGGGCGCGCGTTCGATCTGCGCTGCGAGGTGCGCGAGGGGCTGGTCGATTTCATCCAGCGCCAGTTTCCGCAAGCGCTGCCGCGCATGCGCGCCGACGTCGCCGCACGCCCCGACAACGACGACCCGTCGCTGAGGGAGCGCGCACCGGAATCGGCCTGACGCCGAGGCGATCGTTCAAACTGGCGAGGCCGGGTCTGGCGGCTGCCAAGCGGTCGTGCGATCGCTGCGCAGGGCGCGCCAGCAGCACCATGCGGCGACGACCGCGACGCCGCTCGCCGCCCAAAACACCGCAGTCAATCCGATGCTCGTGCTCATCGCGCCGCCGATGACGCCGCCGATCACTCCCGACGCGCCGTAGCCGAGCACCGCGTAGAGCGCCTGGCCGCGCCCGCGCAGGCGCCCCGGGAAGTGGCGGGTGATGACGGCGATGCACGCCGAGTGCTGCGCCGCGAAGCTGAGCATGTGCAGGCACTGGGCGACGACGAGCACGCCGACCCAGGCGCCGAGCGCCGCGATGAGCGCGAAGCGAAGCGCAGACGCGAGCGCAGCGACGGCGAGCCAGCCATGCATCGACAGGCGATGCAGCCAGCGCCCCTGGAACCGGAACCAGACGACCTCGGCGACGACGCCGATCGCCCAGAGCAGGCCGATCTCGCCCTCGCCGTAGCCGAGCGAAGCGAGATAGAGCGAATAGAACGCGTACAGGGCGGTATGGGCGAGCACGGTCAGGAAGACGCCGGCGAAGAACCAGGCGACGACCGGCCGGCGCAGCACGGCGAGCGCCCCGGCCTCGATCGCGGGCGCGTGAGCCGGCTCGCTCGACCCCGGCAGCCGCCACGCCGCGACCAGGAGCAGCGCGAGCAGGCTGGAGACGAGGAGCGGAAACCAGCCGACGCCGGCCGATTGGAGGACGTAGCCGCTCGCGGTTGCCGTCACGATGAAGCCGACCGATCCCCACATGCGAACGCGGCCGTAGCGCGCGACGTCGAGCGTTCCGCCGCTCGAGACGCGCAGCGCCAGGGTCGCCTCGCTGATCGGGATCACGCCCGCGGTGCAGACGAAGAGAACGACGGTGACGGCGGCAACCCACGCGTAGTCGACCGGCACGAAGTAGCCGGTCGACGCGACGAGCGATCCGCCGGCAGCGAGCGTCAGCAGCCGCTCGCGCTTGCCGGTGTGGTCGGCGACCCAGCCCCAGGCGTACGGGCTGAACAGCCGTGTTGCGCTCTGCAGCGCGGTGAGGACGCCGATCGCGAAGGTCGAGTAGCCGAGGCTCTGGAACCAGAGCGGGCCGTACGTCACCATCAGCCCGGTGTAGGCGAAGTAGGCGAACGAGACGATGGCGAACGGGACGTCGGTCGCTCGCGCCGCCGGCGCGGCGCCGCTCAAGGCGCCTGCGCGGGAATCGGCGGCACTGCGACGCGGACGTCGCCGCACTGCGCGCGATGGCGCAGCACGTGGTCCATCACCACCAACGCGAGCATCGCCTCGGCGATCGGCGTCGCGCGGATGCCGACGCACGGGTCGTGGCGGCCGAAGGTCTCGACCGTCGTCGGCTGACCGGCGCGGTCGATCGAGCGACGCGGGCTGCGGATCGAGCTCGTCGGCTTGATCGCGAGCGAGACGGTGATGTCCTGGCCGGTCGAGATGCCGCCGAGGACGCCGCCGGCGTTGTTGCTCGCGAACCCTGCGGGCGTCAGCTCGTCGCCGTGGGTCGATCCGCGCTGCGCGATCGACGCGAAGCCGGCGCCGATCTCGACGCCCTTGACGGCGTTGATCCCCATCATCACGTGGGCGATGTCGGCGTCGAGCTTGTCGTAGAGCGGCTCGCCGATGCCGACCGGAACGCCACGCGCCACGACGTCGACGCGCGCGCCGCAGCTGTCGCCGAGCTTGCGCAGCTCATCGACGTACGCCTCGATGCGTGCGATGTCGCTGGCGTTGGCGGCGAAGAAGGGGTTCTCGGCGACGTGCTCCCAGCCCTCGAACGGAATCGCGATGTCGCCGATCGCGGCGAGGTGGCCGGCAAACGTGGTCCCGCAGTGCTGGCGCAGCCATTTCTTGGCGATCGCCGCCGCGCCGACCGCAGGTGCCGTCAGCCGTGCCGACGCGCGACCACCGCCGCGCGGGTCGCGCAGGCCGTATTTGTGGTGGTACGTGTAGTCGGCGTGACCGGGCCGGAACGTATCGAGCAGGTTCGCGTAGTCCTTGCTGCGCTGGTCGGTGTTGCGGATCAGGAGCGCGATCGGCGTCCCGGTCGTTCTGCCCTCGAAGACACCGGAGAGGATCTCGACCTTGTCTTCTTCCTTCCTCTGCGTGACGTGGCGCGACGTGCCCGGCCGGCGGCGGTCGAGGTCGGGCTGGATGTCGGCTTCGGAGAGCTCGAGCCCGGGCGGGCAGCCGTCGACGACGCAGCCGATCGCCGGGCCGTGGCTCTCGCCGAAGGTCGTGACGCGAAAGAGCGTGCCGAGGGTGCTTCCCGACATCAGTTCGGAGACGACGGCTGCTCGTCGCGGCTGTCGACCGGCCAGTCGCGGATGTAGGCCTTCAGCATCCGGTTCTCGAAGTCCTGGCTGTCGACGACCGCCTTGGCGACGTCGTAGAACGAGACCACCCCCATCAGCGTCTTTTCGGCGACGACGGGCATGTAGCGCGCGTGGCGGCCGAGCATCATGCGGCGGACGTCGTCGAGCTCGGTCTGCGGCGAGCAGATGAGCGGAGTGCTGTCCATGACGTCGCGCACTCGCGTGTTGCCGAGCGCGCCGCCGTTGTTGACGACCGCCTGGATGACCTCGCGAAACGTCAGCATGCCGGTGAGCTCGCCGCCGTTCATGACGACGAGCGAGCCGATGTCGTGCTGCGACATGACGTTGAGCGCCGAGGAAAGAGGCTCCTCGGGAGCGACGGTGAACAAGGTGCCGCCCTTGACCCGCAAGATGTCGCTGACTTTCATGGTCTTCTCCGCTGTGAGCTGTCGAAGACAGACGGTCCTGCGCCGGGCCGCCTGAGGCGTTGGGCGAACCATATTAGCCCACAATGGCCGCGCAGACAGACCTTCCAGACCATGGCCGGCTCCGCCAATCCAGGCTTCGACACCCTCGCCGTCCACGCCGGCGCCGCTCCCGATCCGGCGACCGGTGCCCGCGCAGTGCCGATCCACCTGACCACGTCCTTCGTCTTCGAGTCGAGCGAGCACGCGGCGTCGCTCTTCAACATGGAGCGCTCGGGGCACGTCTACAGCCGGATCTCGAACCCGACCAACGCCGTCCTCGAGGAGCGCGTCGCCGCGCTCGAGGGCGGCAGCGGCGCGATCGCAACGGCGAGCGGACAGGCAGCGCTGCACCTCGCGATCGCGACGATCGCCGGCGCCGGTGCGCACGTCGTCGCCTCGAGCGCGCTCTATGGCGGCTCGCACAACCTGCTCGCGTACACGTTGCCGCGCTTCGGCATCACGACGACGTTCGTCCGCCCCGGCGACCTCGACGGCTGGCGCGCTGCGATCCGCCCCGAGACGCGGCTCCTCTTCGGCGAGACGCTCGGCAATCCCGGCCTCGACGTCCTCGACCTCCCCGCGGTCGCGCAGATCGCGCACGAGCAGCACCTGCCGCTGCTCGTCGACTCGACGTTCACGACGCCGTGGCTGCTGCGTCCGTTCGAGCACGGCGCCGACCTGCTCTACCACTCGGCGACCAAGTTCCTGTCCGGGCACGGCACGGTCATCGGCGGCGTCCTCGTCGACAGCGGCAACTTCGACTGGGACCGCGCGAACGCGGCGAGCGGACGCTTCGCCGAGCTGACCGCGCCGTACGAAGGCTTCCATGGGATGGTCTTCAGCGAAGAGAGCACGGTCGGCGCGTTCCTGCTGCGCGCGCGCCGCGAAGGCCTGCGCGACTTCGGCGCGAGCATGAACCCGCTCGCCGCCTGGCTCGTGCTGCAGGGGCTCGAGACGCTGCCGCTCAGGATGGCGCGCCACGTCGAGAGCACGAGGAAGGTCGTCGCCTTCCTCGCCGGCCACGCGATGGTGCAGAGCGTCGCCTATCCCGAGCTCGAGACGCACCCCGACCACGCGCTCGCCAAGCGCCTCCTGCCGCGCGGCTGCGGCGCCGTCTTCAGCTTCGACCTCAAGGGCTCGCGCGAGCACGGCCGCGCGTTCATCGAGGCATTGAAGATCTTTTCGCACCTCGCCAACGTCGGCGACTGCCGCTCGCTCGTCATCCATCCGGCGTCGACGACGCACTTCCGGATGGACGACGAAGCGCTCGCGCGCGCCGGCATCGGCCCGGCGACGATCCGGCTCTCGATCGGGCTCGAGGACGCCGACGATCTGATCGACGACCTCAAGCGCGCGCTGAAAGCAGCGGCGGCGCTGCGATGAAGCTCGCGGTCCGCGCCGCCGGCGAGACGCGCGACGGCTATGCGTACACCGGCGGCAAGGCGTTCGACGCGAACCAGCCGTGCGTCGTCCTCCTGCACGGCGCGCTGCATGACCACAGCAGCTGGACGCTCGCCGCGCGCTGGTTCGCACACCACGGTCACGCCGTCCTCGCTCCCGACCTGCCGGGCCACGGCCGCAGCGTCGGTGCGCCGCTCGCCAGCGTCGAGGCGCTCGCCGAGTGGCTGCTCGCGCTGCTGGACGCCGCGGGCGTCGCTGCGGCGTCGCTCGTCGGTCACAGCATGGGATCGCTGATCGCGCTCGAGGCGGCCGCACGCGCGCCCGAACGGGCACGCCACCTCGTCCTCGTCGGCACCGCGTATCCGATGAAGGTTTCGGCTGCGCTGCTCGACGCCGCGCGCGACGATCCGTACGCGGCGATCGACAGCGTCAACGCGTTCTCGCACGCGACCTTCGCTGCCAAGCCGTCGTATCCGGGCCCCGGCGCCTGGCTGCACGGCGGCAACCGCGCGCTGATGCGGCGCACCCACGACGCCCAGCGCGACACCAACCTCTTCGTCGACGACTTCAATGTCTGCGACCGCTACACCGGCGGCATCGCGGCAGCGGCGCGGGTGACCTGCCCGGCGACGATCGTCGTCGGCGCTCGCGACCAGATGACGTTCGCGAGCCAGGCCGCCGAGCTCGCCGCAGCGCTTCGCGCGCGCACGGTGACGCTGCCGTGCGGCCACGCGCTGATGAGCGAAGCGCCAGACGCGCTGCTGGCAGCGCTGCGCGGCGCGATCGTCGACAGCTAGTCGCTGTCGTCGCCGCCCTCGACGGCGACGACGCCTCGCCGCTCGAGCTCGGCGCCGAGGATCAGCGTCGCTTCGAGCGTGAACTCGCCGGTGGCGAGCCGTCCGACCAGCGCTCGGTCTTCGAGACGCTCGAAGCGCTCGACCTCGCCGTCCCGGTTGGCCGGCACGACGCCGTCGGGAACGATGCCCCGAAAGATCTCGATCCGCTCGACCATGTAGCCCTCGCGCACCGGCCGCCGGATCAGGATCGGCGGCGCGTGGACCAGATCCGAGAGCGCGGCGACCTCGATGCCGGCCTCTTCCATCGTCTCGCGCATCAGCGTCGTGCCGACCCGCTCGCCGGCCGCGACCTGGCCGCCCATCGTCGTGTCCCACAAGCCCGGATCGGTCGACTTCGACATCGCGCGCTTCTGCACCCACGTCGCGCCGCGCGCGTCGACTCCGACGAGGTGCACCGCCTCGGTCGCGATGCCGAGGACGCGGACGACGCCGCGCTCGATCGCACCGACGGTGCGACCTTCGTCGTCGACGATGGCGAGCAGCTCGTCGCGCCAGTGCGCGGCGATCTTCTCGGCATGCAGCCAGCGCGCGATCGCAACGAGCGATTTCGCCGCGGGCGCCGCGATGCAGAAGCCGGCGGCGTGCGCCGCGATCGGCAGCCGCGCCGCGCCCATCCGCTCGGCGAGCGCAGGCTCGATGCTGCCGATCCGATGCGCGGATGCGGCGGCCGCCGCTGCGGCGAGCGAGAGCGGTACCCGCGGCGCGAGCGGCGCCGCGTCGGCACGCGCGCGGGCAGCACGCAGCCAGTCGGCGACGATCCGGCTCAACGCGTCGCCTCGAAGAGCGCGAGCAGGCCCGCCTCGTCGAGCACAGGAATGCCGAGCTCCTCGGCCTTCGCGAGCTTGCTGCCTGCGTCGCTGCCGGCGACGACGTAGTCGGTCTTCTTCGACACCGAGCCCGCGACCTTGCCGCCGAGCGATTCGATCATCTCCTTGGCGTCCTCGCGGGCGATCGTCGGCAGCGTGCCGGTGAGGACGAACGTCTTGCCGGCGAGCGGCAACGGCTGGGCGTCGGCGACGCCGTCGCTTTCGGGCCATTCGAAGCCGGCGCGAAGCAGAGCGTCGATCACCTGCTGGTTGTGCGGCTCGGCAAAGAAGGCGTGGATGCTCTCGGCGACGATCGGCCCGACATCGGCGACCTCGAGCAGCTGCTCGACGCTCGCGCGACGCAGCCGCTCGATGTTGCCGAAATGGCGCGCGAGGTCCTTCGCCGTCGATTCGCCGACGTGGCGGATGCCGAGGCCGTAGAGGAAGCGCGCGAGCGTGGTCTTGCGACTCGCGGCGATGTTGGCGATGAGGTTGGCGGCGCTCTTTTCCGCCATCCGCTCGAGCGCCTCGAGCTGCGCCTGCGTCAGCGCATAGAGGTCGACGAGCGAGCGGACGAGCGCGGTGTCGACGAGCTGGTCGACGATCTTGTCGCCGAGCCCTTCGATGTCGAGCGCGCGCCGGCTCGCGAAGTGGAGGATCGCGTGCTTGCGCTGCGCGGCGCAGAAGAGGCCGCCGCTGCAGCGCCAGTCGACCTCGCCTTCTTCGCGCTCGATCGCGCTGCCGCAGACCGGGCACTTGCCGCCGAGCTGGGCGACGAGGTCGAACGGCGGAGCGACGTCCTTCGGCCGCCGCTCGATCACGACGCCGACGATCTCCGGAATGACGTCGCCGGCGCGACGGACGATCACCGTGTCGCCGACGCGGACGTCCTTCCTGTGCACCTCCTCTTCGTTGTGCAGCGTCGCGTTCGAGACCGTCGTGCCGCCGACGAACACCGGCTCGAGCTTGGCGACCGGCGTGAGCTTGCCGGTGCGGCCGACCTGGATGTCGATCGCCTTCAGCAGCGTCGTCTTCTCTTGCGCCGGGTATTTCTGGGCGACCGCCCAGCGCGGCTCGCGCGTCTTGAAGCCGAGCTTTTCCTGCAGCGCGCGCTCGTCGACCTTGTAGACGACGCCGTCGATGTCGTACGGCAGCGCGTCGCGCTGCGCGGCCACCGCGGCATGGAACGCGACCAGGCCCGCGGCGCCGTCGACGCGCGCGTGCATCGGGCTCGCGGGAACGCCCATCGCATCGAAGGCGTCGAGGATCGCCGTCTGCGTCTCCGGGATCGACCAGCCGTCGACCTCGCCGAGGCCATAGGCGAAGAAGCTGAGCGGGCGCTTGGCGGCGTTGCGTGCGTCGAGCTGGCGGACGACACCGGCGGCGGCATTGCGCGGGTTGACGAAGGTCTTCTCGTTCTTGGCGCCGGACTCGATCAGCTTTCTCTGCCGCGCGTTGAGCTGCTCGAAGTCGTCGCGGCGCATGAAGACCTCGCCGCGGATCTCGAGCACGCGAGCGTCGACGCGCTTCAGCCTTCTCGGAACCGACGCGATCGTCCGCACCGTGTGGGTGACGTCCTCGCCGGTCTCGCCGTCGCCGCGCGTCGCCGCCTGGGCGAGCTCGCCGCGCTCGTAGCGCAGGCTGATCGCGAGGCCGTCGAACTTGAGCTCGGCGCAATACGCGACCGGCGGAGCGTCTTCGCCGAGCGCGAGCAGGCGACGGATGCGCGCGTCGAACTTCTCGGCGCCGGCCGCGCTGGTGTCGGTCTCGGTCTCGATC
>Ga0207675_100001137_pt1 | contig 26351 bp, 21 predicted proteins | sample KBSSwiS42_FD_184305 | JGI IMG/M metagenome (GOLD analysis project Ga0207675, IMG submission 184305) | Switchgrass rhizosphere microbial communities from Kellogg Biological Station, Michigan, USA - KBS Switchgrass S4-2 (SPAdes) (version 2) | ecosystem: Host-associated > Plants > Roots >...
CCGACGACGCCTCGGTCGACGCCGTGCTCGAGCCGCTGGCCGGCGCGCTGCCGGCTGGCGCCTGGGTGGTCGACCACACCACCACCGCGGTGCGCCCCACCGCCGAGCGCGTGGCGCGCTGGAGCGCGCGCGGCGTGCGTTACGTGCATGCGCCGGTGTTCATGGCGCCGGCCAATTGCGCCGAGGGGACTGGCTGGATGCTGATCTCGGGCGACCCCGCGCGTCACCAGGCGCTGCAGCCCGCGCTCCAGTTGATGACCGGCTCGCTGGTCTACCTGGGCCCGCAGCCCGAGCGCGCGGCCGCCTTCAAGCTGTTCGGCAACCTCACGCTGCTGGGCATCCTGGGTGTGCTGGGCGACGTGGGCCGGCTGGCCGCCGCGGTGGGCATCGACATGAAAGACGCGTTCAGCCTGTTCGAGCACTTCAACCCCGGCCAGACGCTGCCGCAGCGCGCCAAGCGCATCAGCTCGGGTCAGTACACCCCGCCGTCGTTCGAGATGTCGATGGCGCGCAAGGATTTGAGGCTGATGGAGGAAGAGGCCGCGCGCGGAGGTCAGACGCTGGCGATGGTGCCGGCGCTGGCGAAGCTGTTGGATGAGGGGATTGCGCGTGGGGAGGGGCAGCTGGATGTGGCGGCGGGGGTGAGGGTGCCGGGCGCGTGACGACCCCGCGCACCCCCGTGGCCCGGCCGCGGGGTGTGACGCACGGCACTGCGCGCGCCGTGGACCTTGCCTACGCTGCCGCGCATGGTCGAACTCACCTCGCTTCGCGCGCGCTTTCGCGGCGAGTTGCTCACTGCGGCCGACGGCGCGCTCTTCGACACCGCAAGGGCCGCCTTCAACGCCGCCTTCGATCGGCGACCCGGCGTCATCGCGCGCGCCACGGACGCTGCCGACGTCATCTCTGCGGTCACGTTCGCGCGCGAGTTCCACACGCCGCTTGCGGTGCGCGGCGGCGGTCACTCGGTGGCCGGCTACTCCACCATCGAAGGCGGACTCCTGCTCGACCTGGGGCCCATGAAGGGCGTGCGTGTCGACGTCGCAGCGCGGCGCGTGCATGCGCAAGCCGGCGTCACCTGGGGCGAGCTCGATCGCGAGACGCAGGCCTTCGGCCTGGCCACCACCGGCGGGCGCGTCACCAGCACCGGCATTGCCGGCTTCATTCTCGGCAGCGGCAGCGGCTGGCTCGAACGGCTGCACGGCCTGGCCTGCGACAACCTGCTTTCGGCCGACGTCGTCACCGCCGACGGGCGGCTGCTCACCGCCAGCGCCGCCGAGAACGCCGAGCTGTTCTGGGGCTTGAAGGGCGGCGGCGGCAACTTCGGCGTGGTCACGGAGTTCGAACTCGCGCTGCACCCGGTCGGGCCCATCGTGCTGGGCGGCCTGCTGCTCTACGCGCGCGTCGACGCCGCGGCGGTGTGCCGCGCGTACCGCGACCTGCTGCGCGATGCGCCGCCGGAACTCGGCGGTGGCCTCGTCTTTCTGGTGGCGCCGCCTGCACCGTTCGTGCCGGAGGCGCTGCGCCTCCAGCCTGCACTCGGCATCGTCGTGGCCTGGTTCGGCGAGCACGCGCGCTGCCAGGCTTTGTTGGATGGCCTGCGCGGCGCCGTGGCTCCCGCGGCCGACCTGGTGCAGCCGATGCCCTACTGTGCGCTGCAGTCGCTGGTCGATGCCGGCAACCCGCCCGGGCGCCGACTGTACTGGCGCTCCGACAACCTGCGCGCGCTCGGCGACGACACCATCGACACCCTCGTCGCGTGCGCGAACCGCGCGACGTCTCCGTTCTCGAACATCATCCTGCAGCCTGGCGGACACGCGATCGCGGCCGTGCCGGAAGACGCCACGCCGCTCGGGGGGCGCGCTGCGCCGTGGCAGGTGCATTGTTACGGCAACTGGGAGGGCGGAGACGATGCGTGCCACATCGCCTGGGTGAAGAACACCGAGCGCGCGCTGGCGCCGTGGGCTGCAGGCCACGTGTCGCTCAACTTCGTCAGCGATGCCGACGGCGGCCGCGTTCGCGCCGCGTTCGGAGATGCCAAGTACCGCCGGCTCGCCGCGCTCAAGCGTGCATTCGATCCGGACAACCTGTTCCGGTCCAACCAGAACATCGTGCCCGCTCCGGCCTAGAACGCGTATCGTCGCGGCGTGACGCCGATCGACGCGCTGCTGCAGACCACGGTGTTCGGAGAGCTTGCGCGCGAGCGCATCGCCGCGCTGCTGCCGGCCATGCGCATGCACTCGCTCGCGCGCGGCCAACTCGCGTTTGCGCAGGGTGATCCGGCCGACGCAATGTTCGTCGTGGCCGAGGGCCAGCTCAAGCAGTACACCGTCGGCCGCGACGGTGCCGAACTCATCTTCACGCTGGCGCTGCCCGGCGATCTATTCGGGCAGGTGGGCGTGTTCGACCCGAGCGGCCGGCGCAGTGCCAGTGCCGAGGCCATGGTGCCCAGCCAAGTCGTGAAGATCGAGCGCGATCCGATGCTGGAGTTCTTCACGCACAACCCGCTGGCGATGCGGCGGATGTTCGAGCACCTCAGCGTGCTCGCGCGCGAGGTCGGCCGAACACTCCTCGGCGTGGCGCACGAGGAGATCCGCGCGCGCGTCGCCCAAGCCCTGCTGCGCCTGGCCGTTGAACACAGCGAGAAGACGAACCAAGGCCTTCGCATCCCGGTGCGGCTGTCCCAGACGACGCTCGGCGCGATCGTCGGCGCGACGCGCGAGAACGTGAACCGCGCGGTCGCAGTGCTCCTCGCAGCGGGCGACTTGAGCCACCGGGATGGCTTTTATGTCGTCCACTGCCGGGCTGCGCTCGAAGCGCTCGGCGCAGGGCAGGCGACGCAAACCAGGGCCGGACCAGACGACCCACCTCGCTGACTCTGTTGCGCCAAACTCCAGGCGATGCCCGCCGCCAAATCCGCCATCCAATCCGACCCCTCGCCGACCTTGTTCAAGAGCGCCAAGGCGTTCGACACCTGGTTGAAGAAGCATCACGCCACCTCCGACGGCCTGTGGCTCAAGATCGCCAAGCGGGGCGCCAAGCAACCCAGCGTCACCTACCCCGAGGCGGTGGAGATCGCGCTCTGCTGGGGCTGGATCGACGGCCAGAAGAAGGGCTTCGACGACCAGCACTGGCTCCAGCGCTTCACGCCGCGGCGCGCGCGCAGCGTGTGGTCGAAGATCAACATCGACAAGGTCGCCGCACTCATCGAGGCGGGCCGCATGCAGGCGCCGGGCCACGCGCAGATCGAGGCCGCCAAGGCCGACGGACGCTGGGCAAAGGCCTACGACGGAGCGCGCACGTCCGCGGTGCCCCAGGACCTGTTGGCGGCGCTGGAAGCCGAGCCGAAGGCCAAGGCCTTCTTTGCAACGATCAACGCGGCCAATCGCTACGCGGTGCTGTGGCGAATACAGACGGCCGTCAAGGCCGAGACACGCGCCCGGCGCATCGCCCAGCTCGTGGAGATGCTCGGGCGCGGCGAGACCATCCACATCTTCAAGCCCAAGGCCAAGGGCTGACCCGGGCGACCCCGCACGAGAGCAGGCCGCATCGCGTGGCGCGACCGTGGCCATTGCGCAAAAGTCGCCGGCGCATGCCTGCGCGGCTACCGCGGAAGCGATCATCCCTTCACGGCCCCCGCCGTCAGCCCCGCCACGATGAACCGCTGCGCCAGCAGGAACACGATGACCGCCGGCGCGATGGTCAGCGACACGAACGCCAGCACGAGCTGCCAGTCGCTCGAGAACTCGCCCTGGTAGACCATGATGCCCAGCGGCCAGGGGTACTTGGCGTCGCTGTTGAGCAGGATCAGCGGCAGCAGGTAGTTGTTCCACGCCTGCACGAAGCTGATCACGCCCACCGTGGCCAGGATCGGCCGCGACAGCGGCAGCACCACGCGCGCGAAGAACTGCAGGTAGGTCGCGCCGTCGATCAGCGCCGAGTCGAGCAGCTCGCCGGGCAGCTGTTTGAAGAAGTTGCGGAACAGCAGGATCGCCGCACCCAGCGAGAACGCCGCCGCCGGCAGCACGACGCCGGCGTAGGTGTCGAGCAGGCCGAGGTCGCGCACCTTGATGAACAGCGGCAGGATCGCGGTGGCCGCGGGGAACAGCAGGCCGATCAGAAAGTAGTTGAGCAGATAGCGGTCGCCCGCGAAGCGCAGGTGCGCGAACACGAACGCCGCCAGCCCGGCGGCCACCAGCACCAGCGCGGTGGTGAAGGTGGCGATGACCGCCGAGTTGAAGATCATCTGCCAGTAGCGGCCGTGCGACAGGATGCCCCAGTAGTTCTCGAGGTGCCACGTGTGCGGCAGGCCGAACGGGTTGGTGCGCAGCTCGCCCAGGTCCTTGAAGCCGCCGAGCACGGTGGCGGCGATCGGCACCAGCACCAGGCCGGCCACCAGCAGCAGCACCAGGTAGCGCGGCAGCAGCGAGCCGCGGAACGGGTCGTCGTCGAGGCCGTCGTCGGCCGATGCGCGGTGGGCTTCACGCATCGCCGTCTCCGTCGCGCATAACGCCGCGCTTGTAGCCGATGGCGAAGGCCACGCAGATGACGAACAGCACCACGCCGATCGCGCTGCCGAAGCCCACGCGCATGCGCGTGATGCCGTGGTTGTACAGAAAGCTCACCATTGTCTGCGTGCTGTCCGACGGGCCCCCGCGAGTCATCGGCATCACCAGGTCGAACAGCTGGAACGAGCCGAGGATGGCGAAGAACACCGACAGCTTGATGGTGGGTTTCAGCAGCGGCAGCTTCACGTGGCGCAGCAGTTGCCAGCGCGTGGCCCCGTCGACGCGCGCCGCGGCGTAGAGGCTGCGGTCGATCGCCTGCAGCCCGGCGATGTACAGCATCATGTGAAAGCCGAAGTACTTCCACACGATCACCGAGAGGATCGCGGCCTCGGCATACGCCGGGTCGGCCAGCACGTGCGGCGCGGTCGCGCCGAACGCGCGCGCGATTGATGCGACGAGGCCGTAGTCGCCGTCGTAGGCAAAGCGCCAGATCAACCCGGCGGCGATCTCGGCCAGCACGTACGGCAGGAAGAAAATCATGCGGAACACCGGCGCGGCCGGGATGCGCTCGGCCAGGATCAGCGCCATCGCCAGCGCCAGCGGCAGCTGGATGGCCAGCGACACCCCGATGATCAGCAGGTTGTTGCGCAGCGCGATGTGGAACACGCGGTTGGCGAACAGGCTCTCGTAGTTGCGCAGGCCCACCCATTCGGTGGGCGTGCCGAAGCCGTCCCAGCGGAAGAAGCTGTACCACGCCGCCTCGCCCACCGGCAGCACCACGAACAGCGTGAACAGCAACAGCGCCGGCGGCAGGCAGATCAGCAGCGTGCTGCCGATCGGGGCGACGTTGCCGCCACGCATCGAGGCTCAGTTCTTGCGCGCGTCCTCGATCGCGCTGGCCGCGTCCTTCGGTGCCATCTTGCCGGCGGCGATGTCGGTGGACACGTCGTTGACCACGCGGCCCACCGACGGCCCGAGCATCTGGTCGTAGAAGATCTGGTGGTACGGCGACGCTGCGAGATTGGTCGCGTTGATCTTGAAGAACGGGTTGACCATGTCGCGGTCGGCGCCCTTGGCCACTGGGATGAAGAAGCCCTTGCCGGCCATCTCGCGTTGCGCTTCGGGGCGGGTCAGGAACTTGAGAAACTCCACCGCCTCTTTCGGCGCGCCCTTGGTCACCAGCCAGCCGTTGATGCCGCCCAGCGTCTCGCGCGGGTCGCCCTTGCCGCCGGGGATGGCCGGGAACGCGAACCAGCCCATCGCGTCGTCGGCGAGGCCCTTCTTGTCGGCGGCGTTGCCGCGCTGCGAGTTGTAGAGCCAGTTGCCCATCAGCGTCATCGCGCCCTTGCCGTCGGCGAACTGGCCGTACGACTGCGGCGCCGTCGCGGCCAGGAAGCCGGGCTGGAACGGCTGCAGGTCGACCAGCTGCTTGAACACCTCGCCGGCCTTGACGAACACGTCGTTGCCGAAGCCGCCGGCCTCGCCGCGCTGCGCGGCCTCGAACGCCGGCTTGCCGCCCAGGCGCAGCGCGATGTGCGTCCAGTAGAAGTGCACCGGCCACTTGTCGGCACCGCCGACGACGATCGGCGTGATGCCGGCGGCATTGAGCTTCTTCACCGCACCGAGAAAGTCGTCCCAGGTCTTGATGCCCGCGGCGTCGACGCCGGCCTGCTGGAACAGCGCCTTGTTGTAATAGAAGCCCACCTGGCTCATCAGCATCGGCGCGCCCCACACCTTGCCCTGGTAGCGGAACGCATCCACCGCGCCAGGCGAGAGGCTGTCGCCCCAGGGGCCTTTCATCGCGTCGTCGATGTCCTGCAGCACGCCGGCGCGCACCTGCGCCTGCAGCACGCCGCCGCCCCAGCTGTAGATGACGTGCGGCTTGTCGCTCGACTGCAGCAGCGTGGTCAGCTTGGCCTTGTAGGCCTCGTTCTCGAGCACCTGGATCTCGACCTTCACGCCGGGGTTCTTGGCCTCGAACGCCTCGGCCGTCTGCTTGAAGTAGTTGGCGATGTTGACGTTGTTGGTCTCGATGTGCATCCACTTCACGGTGGTCTGCGCGGCGAGTGTTGTGGCGGCCAGGCTCAGCGCTGCGGCGGCGGCGAACGCGATGCGACGGTTCATGCGAGGGCTCCGGGTGACAGTGGCTCGCTCGATTATTGGAACAGCCGTCGCGGCTCGCTCTCGGGCTTTGCCCTGACGCTGCGGCACCGGCTGGGGGGGCCACAATCGCGGGCCATGAGACAAAGAGCCGCTCCCAAGGCGACAACGAAGTTGCGGCGCAGACTCACAACTGCGCGAAGCGCTTGTGAGGTCGTAGCCAATGCCGCAGCGCGCGGCGCGGAGGCTACCCAATGAGACGCATTGGCATCGGCATCATCGGCTGCGGCAACATCAGCGGCGCCTACCTGACCGCGGCGCGGCGGTTTCCGATCCTCGACGTGCGCGCGCTGGCCGACCTCGACATGAACGCGGCGCGCGCCCGCGGCGAAGAGTTCGGCGTGCCCGCGGTGGAGGTGGCCTCGCTGCTGGCCGACTCAGGTGTCGAGATCGTGGTCAACCTCACCACGCCGCCGGCGCACGTGCCGGTGGGGCTGCAGGCGCTGGCGGCAGGCAAGCACGTGCACAGCGAAAAGCCGCTCGGCGTGACACTGGCCGAGGCGCAACAGCTGGTGCAGCGCGGCCGCGAGCTCGGGTTGCGCGTTGGCTGTGCGCCCGATACGTTCTTGAGCGGCGCACAGCAGACCTGCCGCAAGCTGATCGACGACGGTGCCATCGGCCGTGTGGTGGCGGGCAGTGCGTTCTTCATGTGCCCGGGCCACGAGCGCTGGCACCCGAACCCGGCCTTCTACTACGGGCCCGGCGCCGGGCCGATGCTCGACATGGGGCCTTACTACATCACCACGCTGGTCAACCTGCTGGGGCCGGTGGCCAGCGTGGCCGGCGCGGTGGCCATGCCGCGCAAGCAGCGCGAAATCCTGAGCGAGCCGCGCAAGGGCCAACTCGTCGACGTGCAGGTGCCCACGCACGTGGCCGGGCTGATGACGTTCGCGAGCGGCGCGGTGGTGAGCATCGTGATGAGCTTCGACGTGCCGCGGCACCGCCATCTGCCGATCGAGCTGTACGGCACCGACGGCGCGATGGTCGTGCCCGACCCCAACCGTTTCGGTGGCCAGATCGAGGTGGCGCGCGGCGCAGGCGAGTTCAAGCCCGAGGAGACGCTGCACGCGTACGCCAACGGCAACTTCCGCATCGTCGGCGTGGCCGACATGGCGCAGGCGATCGTCGACAATCGCCCGCACCGGGCCAGCGGCGATCTCGCGCTGCACGTGCTGGAGGTGATGCTGGCGGTGCAGGAGGCCGGTGCAACCGGCCGCAGCGTGGCGATCGCCACCCGCCCCGAGCGGCCGGCGATGCTGGCCATCGAGCAGTCCAACGGATCGCTGAACTAAGCGAGCGCGACCGCGCTCAGGAGCAAGCATGCGCAAGGCGTTGATCGTGTGGGGCGGCTGGCCCGGGCACACACCGGAGCAATCCGCCAACGTGTGCGCGGGCATGCTGCGCGAGGAGGGCTTCGAGGTGCGCATCGAAAACAGCACCGCCGCGTTCGCCGACCCCGCGATCCGCGACTTGAGTCTGATCGTTCCGGTGGTCACGATGAGCAAGATCGAGAAGGATCAGTGCACGATGCTCACCGGCGCCGTGCGCGACGGCGTCGGGCTGGCGGGGTTTCACGGCTGCATGTGCGACTCGTTCCGCGACGCGGTGGAGTATCAGTTCATGACCGGCGGCCAGTGGGTCGCGCACCCGGGCAACATCATCGACTTCCGCGTCAACGTGAAGGATCGCGGCGACCCGGTGATGCAGGGCATCGAGGACTTCGACTTCCGCTCCGAGCAGTACTACATGCACGTGGACCCGAGCAATCACGTGCTGGCCACCACCACCTTCTCGGGCGAGCACGCGCCGTGGACCCAGGGCGTGACGATGCCGGTGGTGTGGAAGCGCCGCCACGGCAGTGGGCGCGTCTTCTACAGCGCGCTCGGCCACGTGAGCGCCGAGTTCGACGTGCCGCAGATGCGCACCATCTTCCGGCGCGGCATGCTGTGGGCGGCGCGCTGAGCGTTCTCGCGGCGCGGCACCACGAACCGCGCGAACCTGTTCGGGCCTTTCGAGAGGTCGATGGCGCGCAAGGACCTGCGGCTGCGGCGCGCGCAACTGCGCGTTAGCTCGCTCGGAAACCCGAGTTACCGCCCTTTGCGGTCGATCGATGCCTGCGCGTCATCACGACCTTGCACCTCCTGAAGCGGGATCCGCCGCCACGCGATTGCGCCCCCCACCTTTGGCCAGGTACAAGGCCCGATCGGCGCGCTTGAGCACGCTGGCCAGCGTCTCCGCTCCGCTGACCGTGGCCACACCGAAGCTGGCGGTCAACGTCCCAATGCCGATGAACGGAGAGCTTTCGACGACCTGGCGCAGCGCCTCTGCGCGCTGCAGGCCGGCTTCGATGGCGGTGTCTGCCAGCAGCACCGCAAACTCCTCCCCGCCGACCCGAAACGGCCTCTCGCCGGGTCTGCAGTGGTGCGCCAAACGCAGCGCAAACTCCTTCAGCACACGGTCCCCGCCGTCGTGACCGTGACGGTCGTTGACGCCTTTGAAGTGGTCGATGTCGATGAGCACCAGGGTCGTCGGTGCGGGGGCACCCGCTGTGCGGTGTGCCAGCAAATTGGCGGCGTGGTTCTCGAAGCTGCGCCGGTTTGGGGCCCCGGTGAGGGGATCGGTGCCGGCTAGCCGCCGCAACCTCATGCTCCGTCGCTCGATGGGCGCGATGACACTGCGCGATACCACCCAGTTCAAGACGACGAAGACCGCGGCGAGGACCAGGATGTTGGCTGCCACGCTTCGCCACCAGGCCGCATGCGCATGCGCGATGGCGTCTGTGGCGGGAACGGTCACCAGTTGCATGCCAATGGCCTTGCCCACCTTCCAGTTGAAGCCGTGCTGGTCGCCGTAGATCGCGCGCATCGCGGCCGGTGCATCGGCTGGTACCCCGTGGCAAGTCAGACAGTCAGGGGTCGGCCGCACCGGCCGCGCGATTTGCATCATCGTGCCGCTCGACGTGTCCAGCGCGCGGCTCCATTCGTCGCTCTGCGCATCGTCGTTGAACTGCCGGATCACCGCGAGCTGCCATCCGCTGGCACGATGGGCGGGGTTGGTGGGGTCGAGGGCGAGTTCCTGGTAGTCCGCCGGCAGATTGCCGACCTGCCGCATCAGAGCCATTGCGCGCACCGAGGCATACGCCGGGATGGCCGGCAAATGGAACGCATTGGGTTGATCGGACAGCAGCGGGCGCACGTCTTCGATGGTGTACTGGCGCATCGCCAGTGCCATCTGCATCTGCACCAGAGCTTCACGCCGGACCTGTGTCATGGCGGCGTTCATTTCGAGGCGGTAGAGCGCGGCACTGGTGATGCAAAACACGGCAACGCAGGTGAGCGCAAGCCAAGCATTCAGGCGCGCGCGTACGTCGATGGGCCTTTGGTGGTTCATCGTCGAGCACAGTCCACGAGACCGCCACCTACGAGGCAAGACGCAGGGCGGACGCACGTACGGAGTAAGCCTTTGTACGGATGCAGCGAATTCGTCCGGTGCCGGGGGTGATCGCCTGAGATGCGCCCTACGCAGGGAGGCAGTGCGGCCACTGTGCCAAATTACCGCTAGCGCCGAGCACCGCACCGTGGCTCGCGCCCCCGCGTCGACAATCCAAGCCGGAGTCGTCGATGCGCTGGCATATCGATCATCTGACTGGCCTGCACAACCGCGAAGCGTTCGCGCGCAGGTTGCGGCATGCGAGGTCTCTCGCGGTGAGGGGCTCGGTCGTGCTGCTCGACATCGACCACTTCAAGGTGGTCAATGACCGCCATGGCCTTCAGATGGGCGACGAGGCCCTGCGTGGGGTCGCCCGGCGCCTCAGCGAGTCGTTGCCCCACGACACCGTGCTGTCGAGGATCGGCGGCGACGAGTTCATGGTGTTTCTGCCGGATGTCGAGACTCACGCCGCCGAGGGCGTGATGCGGCGTTGTCTCGACCGTGTGAAAGAACCGCTGGAACGGCTGGACGGCATGGCGCCGCTGACGATGTCGGGCGGACTGGCCGCCTTCGACGGCCACGGCATCGACGATGTGTTCAAGGCCTGCGACATCGCGATGGCCGCGGCCAAGCAGCAGGGCTGCGATCGCGTGCTGGCTTTCGACGATCGCATTCAGCCGCTGGCGCAGGCGCGGCGCGAGCTCGCCTCGATGGTCATCGAGCTGCAGCAGCGCAACCGCGCGCTGGAAGACGAAGTTCATCTCGACGCGTTGACGGAGCTGCGCAACCGTCGAGCGCTCGACAAGGTGCTCGATCGCGTCACCGGCGCACCCGGGTCATTCGGGCCCGACACCGCAGTTGCCTTCATCGACATCGACCACTTCGGTGCCTACAACCATGCGTACGGCGACCCTGCTGGCGACGAGGCACTCAAGGCCGTGGCCAGGGCCATCAGCGAGGCCACGCGCGAAGGCGATCTGGTCTATCGCAAGGGCGGCGAAGAGTTCGTGGCCATCTTGCAGAGTGCGGGGGGCGAGGCCGCGCACGCCGCCGCTGAGCGCATTCGCGACCGGGTGCAGGCTCTGCGCATGCCACACCGGGAGTCCGGCGTTGCGCCCGTCGTGACGGTCACGGTGGGTGTGGCTTCGGCTCGCCGCGGGCGCCCCGTGCGCGAGCTGATGAACGCTGCAGCCGCGCAGACGATGGGTGCCAAGGTCAGCCAGGAGCGCAACCGCGTTCATCGGGTTGTGCTTTGACGCGTCCGCCGGCGCGGACCTAGCCCTTCAGCACGCCGTCGAGGTGCTCGATGTTGTTGATCACGCGCCACTCGATGGCGCGCAAGGATCTGCGGCTGATGGTGGAAGAGCCGCGCGCGGTGGGCAGCCGCTGGCGATGGTGCCGGCGCTGGCGAAGCTGTTGGATGGGGATCGCGGGTGGGCAGAGGTGGTTGGATGGGGCGGGGGTGAGGGTGCCGGCCGCCTGAGTCCCTGCGCGGGCTCGCCGACGCCCGTGGCGCGCGGCGCGAGCTAGTTCATTTGGAGGATGCCGGTCGGGACAACGGTTCGTACTGTGTCGGCACTGGAGTGCCGTGTTGTTTCGATTCGAGCTTGTCGCTGGACGCTCTGACCCCCACCAGGCGCGGCTCGGGCCTGACGGCCGTCGTCGCCAACGCCGGGGCCTGACAACCCGACAGAGCTTGTCTGAATCGTCCGGCGGTGCAATGCTGCGCCCCGCAAGCCGGCAATTGCCTCGTAGCCATGTGACCTGGCCCGGTGCTGCGCTAGCCCGGCTCGAGCCGCGGAAAAAGGACGTGGTCCCCGAAATCCTCCCGCCAGAGATGGAGATCGCGCGCGTCGTGCGTACCGTGTTGGTCGCCGACGTCGTCGAATCCGTGCGTTTGATGCAGGAGGACGAGTCCGGCACGGTTCAGCGCTGGCGCGCGTTCGTCGACCACGTCGTGCACCGCTTGTTGCCCGGACAGGACGGGCGGCTGGTCAAGAGCCTCGGCGACGGACTCATGCTGGAGTTCACGCACCCGTCGACCGCGGTCAACGTCGCTTTCGCGATGCAGGACGCGATGGCTCAGGCAAATCGGGATGTCGAGCGATCGCGTCGTCTGCATCTACGCATCGGCATCAACGTCAGCCAGCTGATCGCCGACGAACACGATGTGTATGGCCATGGGGTCAACCTTGCGGCACGATTGATGACGCTGGCGGGGCCCGACGAGATCGTGGTCTCCGCCGACGTGCGAGACCAGCTGACGCCTGCGCTCGACGCCGACATCGAGGACCTTGGCGAATGCTACGTCAAGCATGTCCAGCAGCCGATTCGCGCGTTCCGGGTAGGCGCGCCAGGTGAGCAGCCGGTCATCGAGCGCGGCAACCTGGCGGAAGATCTGCGCGCGACGATCGCCGTCATCCCGTTCCGGCCTCGCGCGCTGCAGCCCACGGGCGACGTGCTGGGCCAGCTGTTGGCCGACGAGGTGATCTCGGCCCTGTCGCACTCGCCCGAGGTCAACGTGATCTCGCGCCTGTCGACGTCGGCGTTCCAAGGGCGCGACCTCAAGCTGGATGACGCCAGCGCCTACCTGCGGGCCGACTACGTGCTGTCCGGCTCCTATCACGCCGATGCCGACCGCGTGACGCTGAAGGCCGAGATGGCCGAAATCCGCACGATGCAGGTGGTTTGGTCGCAGACGCTCAAGGGCAGCATCAACGGCGTGATCGCAGGCGACGATCCGCTTGCCGGCCGTCTTGTGTCCGAGGCCTGCGCCGCGATGATGGTGCGCGAGCTGCAGCGATCGCAGGGCAAGGCGCCGCAGAGCCTGCAGAACCACACGCTGCTTCTGAGCAGCATCGCCCTGATGCACCGCATCTCTCCGCTCGCGTTCGATCGTGCGCAGCAACTGCTGCACGTGCTGATCGAACGCACGCCGCGGCTCGCGTCGCCTTATGCCTGGATGGCGAAGTGGCATGTGCTGCGCGTGACACAGGGCTGGTCGGCCGACTCGCTGGCCGACGGCAAGGCCGCCCTGGATAACACCAAGCGTGCTCTCGACCGAGACGCCACGCTATCGCTTGCCATGACGGTCGAAGGCCAGGTCAATACCTACATCCTGAAGCGGCTCGATGTGGCCGAGCAGTTCTACGCGCAAGCGCTGCAGTCGAATCCGAACGATTCGCTCGCATGGCTGCTGAAGGGCACGCTGCACGCGTTCCGCGACGAAGGCAAGGAAGCTTTGCGGCACACGCGGCACGCGCTGAAGCTATCGCCGCTGGACCCACTGAAGTTCTACTTCGACTCGCTCGCCGCAACCGCCGCACTGTCAGCCGGCCAGAACGAACGCGCACTCAGCCTTGCCACTCGTTCGTTGCGATTGAACCGAACACACGGATCGACACTGCGCGTGCTGATCGCGACCTTGTGGCGGCTAGGGCGCGAAGAGGAAGCTCGTACACGTGCCCAGGAGCTCCTCAAGCTCGACCCAGGCTTCCGGGTGTCCACCTTTCTCGAGCGGTCTCCGAGCGCGGCGTTCGCAGGTGGACGGCAGGTTGCGCAGGCGCTTGAACTCGCCGGCGTTCCCAAATAGCAGGCAGTGAACCTGGAGGGCAGGAAGCCATGAGCGGACTGGAAGGCTACGAAGGGTACGAAGGGTACGAGGGCTACGAAGGGTACGAGGGGTACGAGGGGTACGAGGGGTCCGGTGGCCGGCGCCCTTCCTCGGGCGCCATGAACTTGCACCGCGAGGGCATCGTCGGCCCGTTCAATTTCATCGCCAACCCGTGGCCGATCAGGCAGGGCCCCGTTTCGACCACCAGTTTCCTAGACCGGTGGGATCCACGCATCCGACGGTTCCTGTTCGAATCTGAGCTGCTGTCGTGCCTCTACTTCGACATCGACGCAGCGGGGACGGAGTCAGCGACGCTCTGGCATGCAAACATCGCTCCGGGGGCGCCTCCAGCTGGAGCTTGGGCACGTTTCGCCACCATCGTGCGGCCAACCGCGCCGGGGATATTCAGCGGGCAACTGAACCTCGTGAACGGATATGCCGACCTCCGCACGGACCGTGCGCGCGAGATAGCGGCACAGATAGCGCCACAGTACGCCTTCTGGGCGACGATATTGCCGCTCTACCGTGAGCGGCATGCGAGGACTTATGAGCTGATCCAGCTGGTGCTAAGGCTCGCCAAGTATGCCGAGATGAACTTCAAGAATGCACTGCACGTGACCAGACCGCATGAGTACTCGTCTCAGGTGCAGCCGATGATCGAGACCCCTGCGCATGGCTCGTTCCCCAGTGGACATGCAACCGAAGCACATGCCGTGGCGCGCGTTCTGTTTGAGCTCGTATCGAGGGCACCTCTGGGGCCTGAACACGCCCAGCTTCGTGAACTGTTGATGCGCCAAGCCGCCCGCATCGCGATCAACCGCACCGTCGCGGGCGTGCACTATCCCGTCGACAGCATGGCGGGACAGGCGCTTGGGTTCGCAGTTGCCGAGTATTTCATCCAGCGATGCACAGCGGGTGCAGCGAATAACGTCGCATCTCTCACATTTGACGGTGCGGCTTATCCCGGAAACCAGGATTTCACCGGCAACGAGTTCTACAACCCGACGACCGATGCTTTCATGAATCCAGCCCCGCCCTACTACGCGCGGGTAGCCGGGGCAATCACCGTACGGCAATCGCTGCCGCTCAACTGGCTGTGGAGACAAGCATCTAACGAGTGGTGAACAGCGAGGGCAGGCGCGATGGCTGAACGACACATGCCGAGAGAAATTCCGGCGGCCCCGCTCGATCCATACTTGGATTGGGCGATCCAGAACGACTTCAGGCATCAGCGGCCCGGAGAATGGCTACCGCTGCTCGTGCGCTTCGATGCGCAGGCCATTGGCGCGGACGAGCGCGGTACCGCCCTGGAGCGTTTTGTGAAGCTCGGCTGGATCGAGGAGGACCTGAAGAAGTCGGTCCGCGCAGCCGAGCTTCTTGTGAGGCCTCCGGAGGCGATCAGAAGGCTGAAGGATTTCGACTTCTGCGTTCTTTACGTCGCGAAGAAAGATGCGCAGAGGGTCACCATGTCCGCGAGCTGGCTGCGAACCATCATCGCGATGGACTTTTCGCCACCATTCGATCCTGCGGTGCCGGCAGCGCCGAAGCCGGCAGACCCGGCACCCCCCCAATCGGCGCAGCGTGAAAGCTGCATTCGCCGCTTTTTCGGATGGTTGCTAGGCCGCATGAAGCGTGCCCGGCAGAGACAGACTGGCAGCTTGACGTTTTCCGCGACGCCTGCATCGCAAGCCGGTGGTGCGGCCCAGCTCCCGCGAGCAGTCGCCGTCGCAGTGATTGATGAAGGAATTGCGTTTGCGCACGAGTGCTTTCAAGGCGCGCTCGGACCACGGGTCGGCTACCTCTGGAAGCAGACCGGCATAGTCGGAAATCCGGTTGGCCCCTTCGGTCCGGGCACTGAACTGACGGCCGCGCAAATAGCGACCGAGATGGGCAAGCACCCGGCCGGACCAGCGGGAGAAGACGCTACCTACCGGGCCATCGGCGACCTTGACTATGGCGTCGATGGCTACAAGGCCCTTGCGCGCAGGCGCTCACACGGGTCGCATGTGATGTCCATCGCGGCCAAGATGAGTGCTGGCATCGGCGCCAACCAGCGACCGATCATTGGAGTCGAATTGCCCGAATTCGCGGTGGGGGATCCGGTTGGGAGCAACCTGTACGCGTACATCTTTCTGGGTGTCGTCTATGCGCTAGACCGCGTCCAATTCAATCTGTCGAGCGGCAACCGGATGCCGCTCGTTTGCAATGTCAGCTACGGACCGCACACCGGACCGCATGATGGTCACCACATCTTGGAAGACGCCATCGAAGCGATCATCCAGTCATCGTGGTGGACGAGTTGGCCTCTCGAGGTTGTGCTTGCGGGCGGCAACTTTCGCCAGTCCCGCGTGCATGCCGCACTCGCTGTCACGCCGAGGCATGCCCGGACATTGCAATGGCGCGTTCAGCCCGAGGATCGCTTGCCGAACTTCGTGGAGCTCTGGGTTCCGCGCGCCGACATTGCTGCCGTGACCGTGACCGTGACGCCCCCGCTCGGCGTTTCGCTTGCAGTCACGGCCGCGATGTTGCAGAACCAGCAGCCGGGCCCGAACGGTCCGGTGTTCTGGATGTGGCTCAAGCCGTGGAACGGGCTGTCCACGCGACAAGCGTTCGTGATCGCGGTGCAGCCGACCGCAACCGATCCGCCTCTCGATTCCGCGCAACCCACAGCACCCTCGGGCGTGTGGACGATCACAGTCTCGTCCACCGTTCGCACGAAGGTCGAGGCGTGGATCGGGCGCAAGGCAAATCCAGGCGGCCGACGTTTGCGCGGTCGCCAGTCCTACTTCGATGATCCGCGCTATGTGCGCTTCCAGCAGAATTCGCGGCCGCAGGAGCTGGATCCCGGGTTCACCTCGAGCTATGTGCTCCGGAGAGGGACATTGAGCGGAATCGCGACCTGTCCGTCCACTCGCGTGATCGGCGCCTATCGTCGATGGCCAGGGCTGCCCGACGGGCCGCCCAGCTATGCGTCGATGGGTCCACCGTCAGGGGGGCCGCGTGTCCAGCCAGACCCGGACATGGTTGCTGCCGGTGACGATTCGACGTGCATGCCAGGTGTGTTGGCCGCTGGTACTCGCAGTGGATATTCCGTTGCAATGAACGGAACGAGTGTCTCAGCGCCACAGTTCGCTCATTGGCTTGCCGAGGCCATGGCGTGGGGTCCCGCGTTGCCCATTCCCTACGACCCAAAGTTGTACCAACCTCCGCTGGTCGCGGGCGCACCCCAGGCGGCGAGCCTCGTTGGCGGCGGCTACTTCGTCTACCCTCAGCCTTGGTACCGCGTTTGGCGCCAGGATCGTCCAACGCTGTGCTGAGCTTCGACGACCTGCACTATCCCTTCAGCACGCCGTCGAGGTGCTCGATGTCGTTGATTACGCGCCACTCGCGCGCGCCGGCGGCCTCGACGCGCTTCTGCCAGGCCTCGAGCCGTCCGAGGTAGCGCCGCGGATCGACGTTGTCGGTCCTCAGCTTGACCACGTTGACGGCCACGACGCGGATGTCCTTCAGGGTGATCGGAAAGTCGCGCACCGTCACCTTGTCGAGTTCCTCCTGCATGTCGGAGAAGATCAGGATGGTCTTGTGCCCCGCGCCGGTCTCGGTGAGGAACATCGAACCCTGGATCAACCCACCGGTGATGTCGGTGTAGGCGCTGCCGCTGTGGCTGCGCGTGAAGGCTTCCATCTGTTCGCGGAACACGCGCTTCTGCGCATTGGCCTGCGAAGGCCGGTTGTCGAAGGTGGCCTTGGCGACGATGTCCTTCTCGCTGAACGAGCGGCTCTTCACGCGCGCCACCGCCAGCGAATCGCCCGGCTGCAGCGTGCCGAGCAGGTAGTTGACGATGAGTTGCGCCTTGTTCACCTCCTCGGCGTAGGTGCCCGAGGTGTCCACCAGCATGTACACCGCCTGCGAATGACTGCGCGGGTCGGCGCAGCCCGCCGCCAGCGCCGCCAGGCCGAACCCGAAGTGGCGCCGCTTCATGACGAACGCTCCACCGCTTCGAAGCCACTCAAGGCAGGGGTCGGCGTCGGCGCACGCCGGTCGCGCACCAGCCGCTCCACCAACAGCGGCAGCACGATCAGGATGTCGTAGAGCGTGACCAGCACGCGCGCCAGCTGGCGCACGAAGCTCCCGGCCAGCCGCAACGACACCGCCAGCAGGCGCATCACCATCACCAGCACGGCGCCACCGACCGTGCGCGCCGAAGCGATGAACGACTCGAGCGGGATCGCGACGAAGGCCAGCGCGAACGGCAGGATGAAGCCGAGCACGATCTGGCCGATGGTGGGAATGCGGGCGAGCCAGCTGTCGGTGGCCGCCGCGGCATGCGCCGTCGCCGCCAGCGACTGCATCAGCGCCTGCTTGTCGGCGATCAGCATGTCGCGCATCAGCGCCAGGGCCGCCTCGATGCCCGCCAGGGTCAGCAGCAGGGTGAAGGCAATCCACAGCATGCGCTTGCGCATCGGGTCGGACAGCGCGTGGATCTTCGGAAACAGGTGCGTGATGCGCAGCGTCTCCATCAAGAACAGCCCCATGGTCGCTTCCACGAAGATGATCACCAGCGCGGCCACTTCGGAGGTGCGCAGCGAGGCCGTGAGGTAGTCGCCCGCGCCCACCATCTCCGACATCGGCAGCGCGATCAGCTTGAAGTTGATCAGCGCGCCGCCGGCGGCCACGACGATCACCAGCGTGGCAACGAAGAACTGCGTCAGTGCCGAGACGGTCAGCGCATGCTCGGCGCGCTCGGTCTTGCTCACGATCTGCTCGAAGCGCGCCATCTGCGCATCGATGGCCGCCGCGCGGTCGGTGAGGCTGGTCATCTTGCGGTCGGCCTGCGCCAGCGTCTTGTCCAGCGAGCGCCAGAACGGCATGAAGCCGTCGAGGATGCTGTGGCGCTCCTCGTAGGCGCGCCGGTACTCGGCCAGCGTCTTCTCGTGGATGTCCTTGATCGACCGGTTGATCTCCTCGAGCAGGCGCGTCACCAGCTCGTTGCCGCCGGACTTGACGTTGGCCACCGCGTTGATCGCGTCGATCCAATCCGGTGGCGGCGGAGGCACCTCGCCGCACTTCTTGTAGTCCTCCTCGACGCGGGTGATCTCGTCGAGCAGCCGGCGCTGCAGCGCGGGATAGCCCTCGAGGTCGCGCGTGACGAGCAGCGACACGCGCTCGAACTCGCGCGCGATCTGCTGCCCGGCCTCTTCGCGGCCGTGCGCCAGCAGCACCTGTCGGTTGCGCTCACGCATGTCGTGCGCGGCGCCCAGCAGCCAGCGCGAGCTCGACCGCAGCGGCCCACCGGCCAGCACACCCACCGCGTGCAGCAACTCGTGCACCGGCTTGCGCGCGGCGTACAGGAACGGCATCGCGATCACGAACCACACCAGCGCAGACAACGCCGCGTTGCCCGGCACGATCATCCAGAACGGCGACTCCATCATGGGTGCCCCTTTTCTCGGCGAAAAGATGGCCGCTAAGGTACGAGCTTTGGTGCGCGCGACAGCGCTGCATACGGCACTATTTGGCTGTAACCGGTGCCTCGCATGCGAGTGTCAACGGTTGCAACCGGCCGCTCTTGCATGCGCTCACACAGCGGGAAAATTGGAAACGTGTGACCGCTGCGGAGTGCGAGCGCGCGGCGGCAACTGCGCTCGAACATCGGAGCCGCGTTGCGGTCCACCTGTCGCGTGCCGGGGTGAGGGCGTCGCGCTTGCGCCCAAGAACGTCAGGCCCAAGGGCTGATCGCATCGCGGGGTTCGACAAGATGCGAGATTGACCGCACCGTGCGCCGGAAGTACCCTGGCTCGGTGAGTTCACGTCGTCAAGCGATGACTGCCCTCGGGGCGTGTGGGTTCGCCGCGTCGCTTGGGGCGATCGCTCAGGGCACCCGGGTGTACCGAGTCGGATGGATCTCGCTCGGCAGTCCCAACACCCCGTCGCCGTACCTGGATGCGTTTCGGCAGGGACTCAAGGAGCGCGGGTACGTCGAGGGAAAGAACGTCGTCGTGGAAGCGCGCCTGGCCGACGGCTCGGCCGAGCGTGCCGACCAGATGGTCACCGAGCTGGTCCAGCTGAAGGTCGACGTCATCGTCACGCAGGGATCCGCGGTGCGCAGCGCCTTCCGTCAGGCCGGGGCGACGCCGGTCGTCATGGGGTACAGCGGTGATCCCGTGGCGGCCGGGTTCGTCGACGCCCTCGCGCGGCCCGGAGGCACTCGCACGGGCTTGAGCTTTCTCGCGCTGGAGCTGGTGGGCAAGCGTCTCGAGGTGCTCGCCCAGGTGCTGCCCTCCGGATCGCACATCGCCATCGTGGCCAATCCGGAGCACCCGGGAGAGCAAACGGAGTTCCGGCGTTCGCAGCTCGCGGCGCAAGACCTCGGCATGAAGCTCAGCTACTTCCCGGTGCGCACTCCGGAGGAACTCGACGCCGCGTTCAAGTCGATATCGGGCAATGGGGCGCAGGCAGTCGTCGTGTTCCCGGATGCCTTCACGGTCGATCAGCGCGAGAAGGTCGCTGCGTTCGGGCTCAGTCGTCGCCTGCCCACGGTGTCGGGCTGGAGTACCTATGCCGACAGCGGCTTCCTGATGACTTACGGGCCCAACCTTGGCGCCTCGTACGCGCATTTGGCCACGTACGTCGACAAGATCCTCAAGGGCGCGAAGCCGGCCGATCTGCCCGTGGAGTTGCCCACGTCGGTCGAGTTCGTGATCAACGCCAGGACGGCCAGGGCGATCGGTGTGAAGCTCCCGCAAGCGATGCTGTTGCGCGCGGATCGCGTCATCGGCGAATGACCGCGCAGCCCTCGGCGCCGCGCGGTGCGATCGGTTCGAGGTGGAGGTGGCGGCCCAGATCACCGGCAGCACCTCGAGGTTGATCGAGTGATCGCAATCTCGTGAAGGGAGACCGAATGGGCGCGCAAGACCACCCTTACCGGGAATTCGAGCGTGCTGGATGGGCGCGCGCCGCATCGTCCTACTCGGATTCGTTCGAGACCATCACCCGCCTGTTTGCCAAGCCACTCCTGGATGCGGTTGGCGCCCGGCCAGGATCGAAGCTCCTCGACGTGGCATGCGGCAGTGGCCTCATCGCGGACGCGGCCGCGGCCGCTGGCGCGAAAGCCGAAGGCGCCGACTTCTCGCCCGCGATGGTCGATGCGGCCACGAAGCGATTTCCGCAGTTGATCTTTCGGCAAGCGGACGCCGAGGCACTGCCGTTCGCGGCCGACACTTTCGATGCCGTGGCGATCGGCTTCGGCGTTCACCATTTTCCGTTCCCGGTGCGGGGATTGGCCGAGGCGCGCAGGGTGTTGCGCGTGGGTGGACGGCTGGGCTTCACCGTTTGGGCGTCCACCGACCAGCACAGGGTCCAGAAGGTCGTCGTCGATGCCGTTCGCGCGATCGGCGATCCGGCGGCCGATCTGCCGCGACCGCCAGCAGGTGATGTCAACAGCATGGAGACGTGCCTGGGCCTGATGCACGCGGCGGGCTTCGACCCGTCCGCCACGCGCGCAGAGGTGGTCGAGTCGCGTGCATCGGTGGCGTCGGCACGCCAGCTGATCGCACTGCTGACGCATGGCACGGTGCGGATGTCTGCCGTGATCAGGGCATTGCCGGCGGACAAGTCGGCGGCGCTGCTGGCGGGGGTGGAGAACGCCATCGCACCGTATCTCGAAGGCGTGTTCAAGATTCCGGCAACGGCCGTGTTGGCCGTTGGCGTCAAGCGGGAGTAGCTTTCAAAAGCTCAGCTTGGTCTTGACCAGCAACTGCACTTTCGCGATGTCGGCCGTGGCGTTCAGCGGAAAGGCGACGTCGACGTGCAGGACGCTGCCGCTGGCGGAGCGCGAGGAGACGACTCGCAGGCCGAAGCCCACGTCGCTGAGCCAGCCGGGGTTGCTGGCATTGACGTTGTCGCCGCCCCAGGCGCGGCCCGTGTCGAAGAACGCCGCGCCGCCGATGCGGAACAGGCGCCACAGGTAGATGTCCGTGTAGAACCGCTCCTCCGCGGTGAACAGCGCGCGCCGAGTCCCGCTCTGGTAGCGCAGCGGGTAGCCCCGCAGCCCGTTGTCACCGCCCAGCAGCAGGGTGTCGTTGACGTCCGGGTTGGTCAGCACGTCGGCTGCACCGGCCGCGTAGAACAGCCATCTCTTGCCCTGGGGCCGGTAGTACTGGGCTGCGGCGCCCGCCTGCTGGCGCTGCACCTGCCCGTTGGTGTACTGCCCGGAAAGGTTGGCCTGCGTCATCAGCGTCTGTTCAGGACCGGGTTCGAATCCGCGGCTGATCGAAGCCAGGTAGAGCAGCGCATCCTGGCTCGATCCCAGGCTGGTGGTGGCCCACCCCAGTTGCACCGTCGAAGCGAGGCCCAGCGCAAAGAATTCCGGTCGTCCGATCAGGTTGCGGTTCAACTGCTTCTCGAAGCGGTCCTCCACGAGTTCGAAGCGGACGAACGGCCCGACGAGCTTCTGGTCGGTCGGCAGCCGGCCCGGCGCGACCAGGCCGGGTTCCGATGCGTAGGCATCGTCCTTGGCACTCAAGCCGAGCGAGTAGCGCTGCACCCAACCATCGACCAAGCCCGTCGACCAGCCGCCGAAGACCTCCGCCAGGCTCTGGCGATGACGGTACTGACTCACCACGTTGCCGGCGTTGTAGATGGGATCGATGCGGTCGTACTTCGATGCGGTGACACCGGCGGCCCAGCGCGCGTCCAAGGCGTAGAAGGGCCGGACGATGGTTGCCGCATCGCTGCTGCCGTCGCTGTTGACGGCGTGGCTGTAGCTCAACGACGTCCAGGTGCCGAAGGCGTTGTCGTTGGAGATCAGGAACTCGTTGCTCGAACGATCGACACTGTTGGAACGACCGAAGCTGAGGGTGGTGCCGGTGCCGAGCAGGTTTCGCTCGGTGATCGCAACGCCGCTGGAGTTGGCACCACCGGCGCGACTGGCGCGCACGCCGAAGCCCAGCGACCACGTGTCGCGCGTCGCGACTTCGATGTCGACCACGCCGTCGTGGTAGGCGATCGGTCGGAACTGGACGTCGTAGAGGAACGCGTTGTTGCTGAGCAGAAGGCGCTCGGTTTCTTCGAGCGCGCGCACCGAGAGGGCGTCGCCGGACTTGAACAGCAGCGCGCGCCGGATCACGCTGGGTCGGGTCTGGATGTGCAGCGCGTTGGCCCATCTGAACAGCAGATAGTCTTCCTTCGGGTCCGTGGTGTCGAAGATGTCGTGCGTGACGACCCGTATCTCGCCGATCACCGCGCCGGCAGCCTCGAGTTCAGCGAACGACGGCACAGACGCAGGGGCGTCCTGCGTCTGTGCCGCGCCATTCGTGGCCAAGGCCAGCAGCACCACCACGGCGCCGATGTGCGCCCTCGGCATCCAAGGTCGGATCCGTGTGGCCCAGCGGGAGAGTCCCGTCATGCAGATGTACAACGCCGCGCGTGCACCCCGATGATCCTCGATCGGCAGAGGGTCTACGCTACACCAGGCTGGAAGGTGGCCTCGGCGGTGCGGGAGCTCGACGCGTGCGCGGCCTGCACCCGTGCAGCGCCTGCGCTCAGGTGCTGCGCTGCGGGTCGGGGTACAGCAGGCGCCGGACGCCGCTGCGTTCGAAGGGGCGCCATTCGCCCTCGGGTTGCGCCAGGCGGTCGGCCAGCGCGTACAACGCCAGCGGGTTCACGCCCAGCCCCACGTGGCTGGCTTGCACTTCGATGTTCTCGGCCATCGGGCCCGGTGTTTCCACGCTGCATTGCCAGGCCACGATGCCGTCGGTGCGGGTGTAGATCGACGTCGTCGGCACGGGCGGCGGCGTGCGCAGGTCTTCATGCCGGTGCGCCGATTGCTGGCGGCCGCGCTGCAGCCACTCGTAGGTGCGCCGCGCGTTGCTGGCCTCGCGCGGGCCGGTGAACGGGCTGCCGAGCGTGACCACCGCGCGCACCGCCTCGGGCGCCATCTTGGCGAGCTCACGCGCGTACAAGCCGCCGAGACTCCAACCCACCAGGCTGACTCTGCGTCCGGTGGTCGATTGCACCGCGCGCACGTTCTGCAGCGCTTGGTCCAAGATGCCGCTGCGCGCGCCGTTGTTGCGCCCCTGGCCCCAGCCGCGCGCGTCGTGGCCCAGCGTTCGCAGCAGGCGGCGCAACGGCCGCGTGCTCGCGTCCGATGCCAGCAGGCCCGGGTACACGATGACCGCGTGACCGTCGCCGCGCGGTGCACTCAGCAGCCACGGCGCGGCCAACAGGCTGGCCGCATATTCGAACGGCGCGCGCGCCTCGAGCAGCAGCTTGCCCAGGCCCGGGGGCGGAATCGATTCGCCGGCGGCGGCGTCGCTCTTCATCGGGTTCGGCACACCATCGGTCGCGTCAGGCCGCGCGGCGCCGCGCACGTGCGGGTGCAGCGCGCGGCGTCTTGATCGGCGCCTTGACCGGCGCGGTCTTCACCACCGCCAGGCGCGGCTTGCGCCGTTTGGTGGCGGCCGGCACGGTGGGCGCGGGTGCCGCCGCCTCGGCGGCCGCAGCGGGCAGCGGCAGCGCACGCGCGGCCTGCATGGCGCGCTCCAGTTGAGCAGCAAGATCCTTCACGTCGGGCATCGCGCGGCGGCACGCGATGAGGCCGAAGCACAGCTGGCCCATGTAGCTCTGCACCGTGATGTTGAGCGCCAGGCCGTGCCCGACGATCGACAGCGGATACAGCCCCGCCATCTGCGCACCGGCCAGGTACAGCGGCACCTGCGGACCGGGCACGTTGGAGATGGCGACGTTGGCCACGCGCAGTCGACTGGCCAGCCCCGAGCGGCCGTACAGCGAGGCCAGGCCGCTCAGCAACCACGGCGAGCCGAGCGACGGAAAGTCCTTCGGGATCAGATCGCCGAAAGTGCCCATCTGCGCCTTCATCGCACGCGTGCCGTCCATGATGACGGCCAGGCGCTTCAACGGATCTTTCACCTGCGTGCCGAGGTCGATCAAGGTGCCCGACACCTGGTTGTTGCTGCTGGTGTCGCCCTCGGCGCGCAGCGAGATCGGCACACCGGCGACGAGCGACTTGTCCGGCAGCTCGCGCCCCTCGGCGAGGTAGTCGCGCAGCGCGGTGCTGCACAGCCACAGCACCATGTCGTTGATCGACGCGCCGTGCGCCTTGCCGATCGTCTTCACTTCCTTGAGCGGCAGCGCCACGCCGGTGAAGGCGCGCTGGTTGGTGATCGGGGTGTTGAACGGCGTGGCCGGTGCCAGCTTGAAGCGCGAAGGCAGGGAAGACTTCACGCCCACGCGCCGCGCCGCCAGCGCCGCCTTGGCCGCGCCGACGGCGGCGCCGGCCAGCGGCGGGATCAGCGCGGCGAACCGCAGCACCTGCCGCGCCTGGTTGGTGAGCGCGGCGCCGAGCAGCTCGGCCACGCCGAGCTGGTAGCGGTTGCTGCGCACCGCGCGCGGCGGCTTCACGCGGCGCGGCTCGGGTGTCACATCGAAAATGCTGTTGGCCAGTGCCACCGCGGCCTGGCCGTCGACGGCGGCGTGGTGCACTTTCGAATAGAAGCCGAGGCGGCCGTCGGCCATGCCCTCGATCACGTAGAACTCCCACAGCGGACGGCTGCGGTCGAGCAGGCTGGAGTGCAGGCGCGCACACAGCGCTTCCATCTGCGCCATCGTGCCGGGCTTGGGCAGCACGAGGTAGCGCATGTGGTAGTCGAGGTCGATGTCGTCGTCGTGGATCCAGACCGGGTTGGCCAGGTCGAACGGCATCAGCGCCAGCTTGCGCGTGAACACCGGCGCCAGGTGCATGCGGCTCGCCACGTGCGCCTTCACGGCCTCGTACCAGGCGCCGGCGCCGCCCGGCGGCGCGTCGAACAGCGCCAGGCTGCCCACGTGCATCGGCATCTCGGGGCTCTCGAGGTGCAGGAAGGCACCGTCGACGACGCTGAGGTGTTTCATGTCGCTCATCGCGCTTTCTCCTTCGCGAGCCACGACATGGGACAACTGGCCCGGCGCTCGCGGCGAAGGGCGATTCTCGCCCAGGCGAGTGGGTGCTGGGCGTCGGCGCGATCGAGGGCGGGGCGGCCTGCGGCCGGCAGATGCTCGCGATGTTGCCGGCGCCGGCGGCGCCGCCGGGTCAAGGCAGCGCGCGCGCAGGAGTCGAGTTCATCTGGCGGCCACGGTGCGGCGCTGACCGCACTGATCCAGCGGGTGCCACGGCCGCCGTAGAGCGGGATTTAGCGGAGGAGGCGGTCGTCCAACCGATGCCCGCAGGCCCGTCGGGATCGCGCGACACAGCCTCCTCGCCTTCGGTGAGCTCGGCCGCTCGGGCTAGGCGTGCTGCGCCGCGCACTCGAGCATCGCATCGAGGTGGGCGAAGCCCAGCTGCCAGCCGCGCTCGTGCCCGACGCGCGCCGCTTCATCGAAGAAGCGGTCGTGCACGAACCGCAATTCGGTGCCGCCGGCTCGCTGCTGCAGCTCGATGCTCACGCGCGACACGCGCTCGGGTGTGCTCTTGAAGGCCCAGGTGAACACCAGCCGGCTGTTCGGTACCACTTCCTGGTAGGTGCCGGCGACCTCGTTCATGTCTCCGCTCGCGCCTCTGAACGCGATGCGGTAGCGCCCGCCCACGCGCAAGTCGACCTCGGCGGTGGTCGCCGCAGGGGTGCCGGCGCCAAACCACTGGCTCAGCG
>Ga0207675_100001144_pt1 | contig 26290 bp, 19 predicted proteins | sample KBSSwiS42_FD_184305 | JGI IMG/M metagenome (GOLD analysis project Ga0207675, IMG submission 184305) | Switchgrass rhizosphere microbial communities from Kellogg Biological Station, Michigan, USA - KBS Switchgrass S4-2 (SPAdes) (version 2) | ecosystem: Host-associated > Plants > Roots >...
CATGTCGACGATTCAAACCACTACTACGTGGCGCTGTATCGTGGCAAAGCAGCGCTGCGCAAGCGCGTGAATGGCGTCCACTCCACGATCAAGGAAGTCCCGTTCACGGTCACGCTGGGTGCTCCCTATCGACTGCGCCTCGAAGCCTTCGGCTCCTCGCTCCGGTTCTACATCAACGACACATTGATGGCCGAGGGCCAGGACGACACGCTGCCCACCGGCCGCTATGGGCTCATCACGTTCAACGCGTCGGCCGACTTCGACAATTTCCGCGCGATACGTCCTTAGCCGTTACGCGCTGATGCATGCCCTAATCGAACGACAGAATCTTCTGCGCGTACATGAACTGGATGTTCGAGCCGCGCATCAGGTGGTCGCCGTTGAAGTTCTCGCCGGGGACTTCACGGTAGCGCACGTGTTCGATTGCCTTGAGGAACAGCTCGATGTGCAGCGCGGCCAACTTGTATTGCCCGCGATCGTGGGCTTTGATGGCGATATCCAGCAGCACGCGCAGCGCGAGGTGATCCAACTTCGGCAGCGCTACCTTCGCATTGTCGACGGAAGCGCGCAGTAGCTCCAGTTTGTACCGTACCAGCTCGACGAAGCTCTGGTGGTTGCCCGCCGGGTTACCGTCTGCGATCTCATTGCCCGGTCCCGGATGAATGCGTAGACCGACAAAGTGATACGAGCCGGAGAGCACTTTGCCGCGCGAGCTGCCGCAGTCGTACGTCACTTCGGTCACCGTGCCGAAGAAGCGGCCCGTGCCGCGCGAAGTCTCGAGCATCCGCTGCGGATCCTGCGCCTGCCACGCCACCACATCGCGATGCGAGGGGTCGGGATCGAACTGTCCTGCCGGGTTCTGGCGCACCGGACCGCAGCCGTAGAGATTGCCCGGCAGCGCTTCCTCGGTCAGGTTCTCGACCTCGACCGCGCCGCTGAGCACTTCGACGCCTTCCGTGTGGGTTTCGATCACGATGAAGTCCGGATGCCCGCACAGGTACGGCGGGATGACCACGGCACCGCCGAACAACGTCAGCGGTTGCTTGCCGCAGCGGTTCGGATCGTCGTGAATGGTCGTGGCGCGCGCCGACAGCGTCGCGCCCGGGGCGAGCTCCGCGGTCGGTGGGAACTGCAGAACCTGCGCGCCCGTCGGGTTGCAGCCCGGGCCGTCGGCCGTGCATGTGTCAGCGGGCACGGTGATCGCGCCGTCGCCGTACTCGACGATGTAGCCCCACACGTTGCGCAAGTTGCCTTCGTCATTCCAGCCGAACGCGCCATTGAGGCCGATGGCCAGGTGGTCCTCGGTCGCGCGCTGCAACGGATCAGGTGCCCGCAGCTGATTGTTCGGCTCGCCGTTCAACCAGTTGGTATAGGGCGAGGCGCCATTCGTCGGCGCGATCGACTCGCCGTTCAGCCACATCCAGCCGCAAGCGGGCTCGGGCGTCGTCGTGGCGCACGGAACCTGGAATCCGCCGACCCACAACTCTGTGCCACTGAGCGAGGGATGCGGCTTGCTCAGCACCTGCTGGCGCAGCTGCTGCAGGAACATGTCTTCTTCGGATGAGCCGATCGTCGCGAGATGACCTTGCACGCCCTCGAACGTACGCTGCCCGGCCGCCGCTTTGGCCGCTTCCCAACTGATCCGGTTGGCGATCACGACCTGGTAGAAGCGGCCGTCGAACTGCACTGGCGCGGGCGGCGTGAAGGTCGTTGCGCCCGCGTGGCTCGTCAGCAGGCCGGCGGCCAGCCCCATGGCCGCGGCGACCAACGATCGAATTGCTCTGCTCGAAGACATGTGCGCTCTCCCCGGTAAACGCTGTTTTTTGCTCAATTGCTGCGCACTGCCTGTGCCAGATACTTCGCCGCTTTTTCCGGCCGACCCGTGCTCTGATAGAGGCGGGCGAGCCAGCGATCCGAGCTCCTCAGATAGTACGTCGCCGCCCCAGTACCGCTGTGAAGCACGGTACGGCTGTCGACGAGCAGCGGCTCGGCTTGCTCGAATTGTTTCAGCCCTGCGCGGGCCGCGCCCTCGGCGCTTGCCGCACTTGCAGTTTTCCAATGCTTGCTGCCCAGTGACTTCAGATACAGGACGTGCGCGTCGGCCGCCAGCCGCAACGCCTCGTCGTAGCGCCCGGTCTCGATCAGCACGCCGGCAAGCAGTGTCATGGTAGCGGCCGTGTCGGCGTGCTCCGGACCGAGGCGCCTCGTGCGAACTTCGAGCGCTCCGCGCAGCAACTTCTCCGCCGCCCCGAACTCGTTGACCTCCATCGTCCACATCGCAAGGTTGCTCATGCCGCGCGCGACGGACGGATGGTCAGCACCAAGGGCGCGCGTATAAGTGTCCAAGGCCGCACGCGACAGCTGGATCGCCGTCTTCACATCACCCTTGTCGTGCACGACAAACGCCAGGTTATTGAGCGTCATCGCGACGTCGGGATGATCCGCGCCGAGGAGCCTGCGTTGCATTTCCAGCGCGCTCTCGTAAAAAACCTGCGCCTGGTCGTACTTGCGCTGCTCGTAAAGCGCGCCCGCAACGTTGTTGAGCCCGATCGCGATCTCCGGATGCGAGCTGCCGAGCAGCACCCGCTTCATCTCGAGTGCCTCGCGAAACAGCTGCTCGGCCTCGCGAGTCTGGCCGGTCTCGTCGATCACGAAGCCGAGATTGTTGAGCGCTTCGGCGAGCGCCGGGTGCGGCCCGTCGTGAATCTCGCGGCGCATCGCGACCGCCTCGCGCAGCAGCTTGGATGCATCCTGGTACGAGCCCTGGTCATAGAGGTTCAGCGCGAGGCCCTCCAGGCTCTGCGCGACTTCGGGGCTGCGCGCGCGGAACAGCTTCTTGCGCAGCTCGAGTGCCTCGCGAAACAGCGGTTCGGCCTGGGTGAACTCGCCCATGCGGCCGAGCAGATCGGCAAGCTCGTACACGCTGCGCGCGGTGTCTACGTTCTCGTTGCCGAGCATCTCGCGGCGCATCGCGAGCGCATCGCGATACATCTTCTGCGCGGGCTCGTACTCCGCTTTCAGTTTGAGGACTTCGCCGAGACGATCCAGCGAACGCGCGACCTCCAGATGCTTGTCGCCGTACAACGCCCGCCGCTTTTCGAGCGCGCTGCGCAGCAGCCCGACCGCCTGATCGTAGAGTCCGAGGCTGGTGTAGACGCTGCCCATCGTCTCCATCAGCGTCGCCTGGATAGCCGGTTGGGCGGTGAGCTCCTGGTCGATGCGCGCGGCGCCCTTGTCCATGATCTCGCGCGCAGTGATCGTATTGCCGCGCGCTTCGCTCGGGTCCGCGACGTTGAAGAGACCCACCATGAAGTTCGTCGTCTGCTTCGCCGTCTCCGCTTCGATCTCGGCACTGCGCCGCGCCTGGTTGGCAAGGCCGCGCTGATGATCGGCGAAGTAGGCGAAGAACGCGGCCAGGATCGCCAGCGTCGCGACGCCGATCACCGCACCGGTCCGGATGCGCTGGACGCGCCGCTGGCGCGCCATCGAAGCCTGGATGAAACTGGCTTCCTCGCCCTGCAGTTCGATGCCCTGCTCCAGCAGCGACTCCGCTTCTACGAGCGGCTTGCCGTGCGGCAGCAGAAGGTCGTTGCTCTTGCTCTCGGAAGCCCAGCGCTCGGCTGCAGCGGCGATTCGGGCGCGGACACGGAGGTTCTCGCGGTTCTGCGCAACCCAATCCATCACTCGCGGCCAGTGCCAGAGCAGCGCCTCGTGCGCCACCGTCACGACAGCGCCGCCGTCATCGGCCAGCTCGGTGACGAACAGCCGGTTCTCGACGAACGTATCGATGAGCGCACGACTCTTGCCGGCGAACCGACCCGGCCAGGGCACGCGCTTGCGGCCGACGGTTTCGTGACCGTCCTGCTCGATGCTCACGAGCGCATTCAGGACTTTCGGCAGCTCGGCCTCGACCTCGGCGGGCAATTGCTTGAACAACGTTTCCGCGCGCTGCGCCAGCGAGCCTTCGACGCCACCGAGCTCGCGATATGCAGCGAGCGTGAGCAGTCCGTCTTCGGTGCGGCGCTGATACAGCTCTTCGAGGGTGAACTGCAGCAGCGGCAGGATTTCCGGTCGTGCGACCGCCGCATCGCGCAGCATGTCGTCAAGGGACTCGTTGGTGCCCGGGTCTTCCTCGAAGCGCAATCCGGCTGCGCGCGTCGGCAGCCTGATCATCTGCCCGATCTCGCTCGCGTTCGGCGGCATCAGGTCGTACTGACCGGCCCCTTCCTTCAGCGCGGTGAGCTTCGGCAAGGCGGCGAGTCGCGGATAGAAATCGCTGCGCAGCGTACCGATTACCCACACTCGTCCGCTGCGTGCAAACGCATCGATGACCTCGATGAATGCCTCGCGGTGCTCCGGCAGGATGCCCTCGTGCGTGAACATCTCTTCCATCTGGTCGATGACCAGCGCCAGCCGGCCGTTCGCCTTCCCGCCGGTCGTCTCGCGCCCGAGTGCGTTGCGTACCAGCGCAGTGGCCGCTTGCGGCGACTCGCGCAGGACCTGCGCGAGCTCTTCGGCGCTGGCGCCGCCGGCATCCAGCGAGGGCAGCGCGTCTTCCTTCAAGAGCGCCCTGGCGAGACCGGCGAAGATGTCGCCGCGGACGTCCGTTGGCCGGAACACGGCACGACGCCAGAAGCCGATGCCTTCGATGACGCCGGCCTTCGTCAACATCGGCAGCACGCCCGCGCGCACGACCGAGGATTTGCCGCCGCCGCTCATGCCGAGAATCAGCACGAACGAACGACCGTCGGCCGCCTGCGCGCGCAGCGCCTGCAGGATGCCGGAGACCGCGCGCGTGCGGCCGAAGAAGACCGGGGCGTGCTCGAACTCGAATGCCTCGAGGCCGCGGAACGGCGAGCCCTTCTTCCAGACAGCGCGCGACTCGGCTGCACCGGCAGTACTGCGCGGCAGCTGTCGTTCGATCAGCCGGCGCAGATGATTTTCCAGCAGGATCTCGAAGTCGCTCGGCGACTCGAACGGGTGAAAGGCTGCGACCAGCGTGCCCTCGGAGCGGTCGTGGAACCACTTGTCGATGAACTCGTCAAGTTTCTTCTTCTGCGACAGCCGCTCCATCAGGTCGCGCTCGTCGTCGAGACGCACCGAAGGGGGCGCAGTGCGCCGATACACGAGCAGGTCCGGTTTGCCGGTCTTGCGGAAACCTTCGAGCGCTTCCTCGAACTCGTACTCGGTGCCGGACTCGTAGCGCGAGCCGTCCGCGCGCGTGAACTGTGCGGGCAGCCGGGTGCCCAGGCGCGACCACAGGATGCAAATGACGACGTCCGCTTCGGACGGCTTGGCGAGCTGGACCTGGAACGTGGCCGTTGCGACCAGCGGCTCGTGCTCCCACAGCACGGTGTCGAGCGCGACGCGGCCCATGTACTCGCTTTGCAGCCGTTCGATGACGCGGCTGGCAAGAGCACGTTCCTCGCACACGTCGGCGGGCGAAGAGATGAAGAACTGCAGCTTCCTCACGTTTCGCCTAGTAGTCGTCGATGACGCGCGAATCAAGGTCCGCCGGGCGTGCTGCTCCCTGCGCAGCATGGCGGACGACGCAGGATTGATCAGCGCCCGACTGTACTCTCAAAGGTCTCGCTGTGAAAGCCGTAAATACTTGTCGGGCCTTGCGTTGTGAATTCAGAATGCGCGACTTCCAAGTGTGTCGGTTCCTGACCTATGAGCTCACCCTTCGTCATCGGCGTGTCCGGCCATCGGGATCTGTACCCCGCGGCGCTCGAGCAGCTGAGCCGACATGTCGATGAATTCCTGGCGGACCTGAAGCGGCGCCTGCCCGATACCGAGCTGCGGATCATGACGGGCATGGCGCAGGGCGCGGATCTCCTGGTAGCCCGGGCCGCGGCGCAGGCCGGCTGTAAGGTCGATGCCGTGCTGCCCATGCCGCTGGAGCAATACATCGAGGATTTCAAGGGCGAATCTGCAGCGTCGCTGCGCGCCCTGCTCGCGGATCCGGCGGTCACCTGCATCGTGCTATCACCGCCGCCCGGGTCCGACCAGAACGCGCCGCACGGCGCCGGTCGATCTGTCTTCTACGCGAACCTCACGCAAACGCTCACAGCGAAGTGCAATCTGCTGCTCGCGCTTTGGGATGGCAGGACGTCACGCCTCGAAGGCGGGACCGCGGACACGGTGCTGCGTTATCTCGGTGCTCGCACTCATGCCAGTCACGGTGACTCCAGCGTCGAGTTCCAGGCCGCCAACGCGGCGGCCGAGGCGGCGTGGGGGCCCCACTTTGTCTACTGGGTGCCAGCGCCGCGCGGCGACGGGCCGGCGGCCGCGCCGCCCGAGCCCGGGTATCTGACCGGCATCGGCGAGAACCTGCTGGCGGCGCACGGCACCGCAATGCCTCACCCGCTGGCACAACAACTCGCCGAGCTGAATACCTACAACCGCGAATACGAGCGGCTGCGCGGCAAGCACGCCTTCGCGCGAATCGACAGTCTGCTGGCGACGTTGGGCCCGATCGACTCGCATACCGATCTCGAACGTCTGCAACGGATCGACGCCGAATACGGCAAGGCGGACGCGCTCGCGGTCTACTATCAGCGGCATTCCGACCGGTTGTTCCGCGGCTTCAGCTTCACCGCCTCCTGCATGGCGCTGCTGTTCCTGATCTACGCGAAGCTGTGGGCCAATGGCGTGCTGCTGTCGGTCTATCTGACGATCCTGTTGCTCAGTGTCGCGGTGTTCCATCGGCTGCGCACGCATCAGTGGTTCTCCAAGCACCTCGTGTATCGCGTGCTGGCCGAGACGATGCGCATCAAGTTCTTTCTGCGTGCGGCCGGCGCCGACCGGCTGGTCAGTGCAACGGAGTTGATCAATCTCACCGGCATCGACCAGTTCTCCGGGTTCAGCTGGATCGCCAACGTGCTGAAGAATGTCGAGCCGCTCGACAAACGCGACATCGATGGGCGAGCGGCGGATCGCGTGCGCCTGGAGAGCGTGCATCGTCACTGGATCGTCGGACAGCAGGAATACTTCCGCAGGCACGTTCGCAGGCTGGAGCGCGATCATCGACGGCTGGAAGTGGTGAAGAGCGTACTGCTGTATGCGATCGCGGTGTTCGCGCTGATCCTGCTGGTGTTCGCCGTCCCGCTGCACGAGCGGCTGCTCGGTGTCGTCACCTGGAAGGACGGAGTCCTGTTCCTGATGGGCCTGTTGCCGGTCTGGCTGGGCATCTGGGAGCTGTACCAGAACAAGATGGCGATGCGCGAGCTGCTCTGGCAGTACCGCAACCAGCTCGGTCATTTCACGATCGCCGAGCTGCAGCTGTCGCGGATTACGACCGCGGATCGCTCGCAGGAAATCCTCGCCCAGGTCGGCAAGGAGGCGCTGATGGAGAGCTATCTCTGGACGATCCACCGGTACCATCGCGAGTACGAGCCGCCCGCGGCGACGTGAGCTGCATCGCTTGATCACATTCTCATCGCAAGGTCAGCGTCCTGCGATCAGCGCGGCAACTCGGGAAAGTCCGGCGTCGTACTCGCTCGCGAGACGGTCGACGACCGCGCTCATCGGCTCGATGGCGCGAACTGCGCCGATGCCCTGCCCCGCCGACCACAAGTCCTTCCAGCGCTTGGCCTCGACCTGCTGCTGCTGACTGCTGTCGTAATTGCGCTGCGGCTTTTCGGGCATGTGCTCGGGATCGTAGCCGACGCGGCGCAGACTCGGCTTCAGCCAAGTCGCGGGCGTTCCGGTGATCGAAGCGCTGACGAGCAGGTCGTCGAGCGTCGATTCCACGACCATGCGCTTGTAGTCATCCGTTGCGAGGCTCTCATCTGTCGCGATGAAGCGCGTTCCCATGTAGACGAGATCCGCGCCGGCTGCGATCGCGCCGGCCACGCCGTAGCCGTCTGCGATGCCGCCGCCGACGATCAGCAAGCCGTCGGTCAGCTCGCGCGCGGCTGAGATGAAAGCGAACGGCGAGATGAATCCGGTGTGTCCGCCGGCGCCCGCCGATACGCACGCCAGTCCGTCGGCGCCGGCATCGACCGCCTTCCTGGCGAGCGTCAGGTTGACGACGTCCGCGATCACGATGCCGCCGTACGAATGCACCAGCTCGATCGCCGGTTTCGGGCTGCCGAGCGCCGTGATCACGATCGGCGGCCGATAGCGCGCGACCAGCTCGAGGTCCTGTGACAGGCGCTGATTGGTCGAATGCGTGATGACGTTCGTCGCCCACGGCGCAACCGGTTTGCCGGTCGGCGACGGGGCGCTGTCGCCGAGCGACGTGGCGATGCGGCTCATCCACGCGTCCAGTTCCTGCGTCGTGCGCGCGTTGGTCGTCGGGAATGCACCGATGATGCCGCTGCGGCATGCCGCGATGACCAGGTCGGGCCCGGATATGAGAAACATGGGTGCGGCCACGACCGGCAGACGCAATCGGCCGCCCGCCGTGAGGGCCGGCGCGAGCGCGCCGATGTTCAAGTTCGTAGTCACTTGCTAAACTGTACTGACTCTGACGTGCGAGTCAATCGGACCCGTCCCATGCAACAGTCCGCGCGAGCCCTGCCGCCTCTGGATTTCGACGGTTTACGCCCGCCGTCGCCGTTCATTTCCGCACAGCACGCCCTTTGGTGCGCCCGCGTCCGCGACTTCGTCACTCGCGAAATTGAACCCAACCTGTCCGCGTGGGAGGCGTCCGGGACCTTTCCGGACGCACTCTACGAGTCCGCTGCGCGGGCGGGATTGCTGGGTGTGGGGTTCCCGGAGGCAGTGGGCGGTAACACCGAGAACGCGGACCCCTACTACCGCGTGATCTTCTCCGAAGAAATGCACCGGCCCGGCGCCGGCGTCGTGTTCGCGGACCTGGCGACGCACTGGATCGGCTTGCCGCCCGTCGTGCAGTTCGGCGGGCCGGACCTGCTCGAGTCGGTCGCGCGGCCCGTGCTGGCCGGCAAGCGTCGCATCGCGTTCGCCGTCACCGAGCCAAGCGGGGGTTCGGATGCCGGAGCACTGCGCACGACCGCGGAACGACGCGACGATCACTGGCTGGTAAACGGCTCGAAGACGCTCATCTCCGGCGCGCTGCGCGCAGACTACATTCTCACTGCGGTGCGGACCGGCGCGGCCGGCGCCGGCGGCATTTCCCTGTTGCTGATCGATGCGGCGAGCGCGGGCATCGAGCGGCGCGTCGTTCCCGGCCTGCGCTGGTACAACGCCAGCATCGGCACCATCGAGTTCCGCGACGTGCGCGTGCCGGGCAATCGCCTGATCGGACCGGAGAACAAGGGCTTCGCCGGCCTCGCGAAGCAATTCAACATCGAGCGTTTGAGCGGCATTGCCGCGACGCTCGCGATGTCGCGCACCGCGCTGGCGGAGGCAATTGCCTGGGCGCAGCAGCGCGAGGCGTTCGGCAAGAAACTCGTGGAGCACCAGGCGTTGCGTCACAAGCTCGTGGACGCAGTGCGCAGCATCCGCGCTGCCTACGCCTATCTCGACCAGTGCATCTGGCGCCTGCAACGGGGCGAAAACGTCGTAGCCGACATCGCCATGCTCAAAGTACAGGCGACACGCACGCTCGAGCGCGTCGGCCGCGAGGCCATGCACGTGCTCGGCCAGCACGCCTACGACGGCTCCAACCGGGTCGAGCGCATCTATCGTGAGGCGCGCATCTTTGCGATCGGCGGCGGCACCGAGGAAATTCTGGACGACCTGGCCGCGCGCCAGCTCGGCATCTTCTGACCTTCCGTAAGAGAGGATTCGCGATGAGTCATTACGCAGAGACTCTGAAGTCGATCATGGCGGCGGCCCTCAAGCCGGACGTCGAGCGCTTCGTCGACTTCCTGGCCGACGACGTCGAGTATCACTTCCACGTCAGCACGCCGCCGGTGCGCGGCAAGGACGGCGTGCGCCGCTTCATGGCCAAGTACGGCACGATCGCCGGCGATCCGCTGTGGCGCGTCGACCGCACCGCCGAGGCCGGCAACTGCCTGTTCGTCGAAGGCTACGAGGAATACACGGACAAGCGCACCGGCGAGCGCATCGCGCATCCGTACATGGGCATCCTGGAATTCCGCGCCGACGGCAAGATCACGAAGTGGCGCGACTATTTTGAGATGAATCAGAAGAAGAAAGCGGAGTAACGGTTACAGCTTCGTCCGCCGCACTTCGATGCCGGCAGCGACACGGTCCCAGCACTCGGCCGTGACGCCCTGCTGGCGGATCTCGACCTTGCGCACCTTGTTCGTCGGCGTCTTCGGCAGCGAGTCCATCACGCGCACGTAGCGCGGCACCATGTAGTGCGGCATGCGCGGCACGAGGAAGCGTACGAGCGCCGCAGGATCGAGCGCCGCGCCCGGCGTCGGCGCAACGGCGACCAGCACCTCCTCCTCGCCGTCGGGGCTCGGCACACCGACGGCGGCCACCTCGCCGACGCCCGGAAATGCCAGCACATCGGACTCGACTTCCATCGAGGAGATGTTCTCGCCGCGGCGGCGGATCGCGTCCTTCAGCCGATCGACGAAGAAGAAGTCGCCCTGCTCGTTGCGATAGAGCAGGTCGCCGGTGTGAAACCAGCCGTTGCGCCACGCCCGCGCATTCGCTTCCGGCTGATTGATGTAGCCCTGCGACGTGGTCCACGGCAGGTCGTTGCGCACGACCAGTTCCCCGGTCACGCCAGGCGCACATTCGATGTCGTTCGCATCGACGATGCGGCACTCGCAGCCGGTGCGCGGTCGTCCACAGCTGCCTGGCTCGGTTACGTCGACATCGGTCACCAGCGGCACTGACAGCTCCGTCATGTTGAAGCCGGAGCAATAGTGAAAATCATGGCGCTGCGCGACCTCGATCGCCTGGCGTGACAGCGGCATCACCGCGAAGCGCAGCGTGTTGTTCTTGTCGTTGGGCGATGGCGGCAGCTTCGCGAGGAAGGCCGGCATCGCGCCGATCAGGCCGCTGGTCGTCGTAGCCTCGAAGCGATGCACGCGCTCCCAGAAACGCTCGGTGCTGAAGCTTTCGCACAGCACGGCGCGACAGCCCGCGATCAGCGTGCCGCTGATCGAGCCGACGCCACCGATATGGAACATCGGCAGCTCGATGAGCATGCAATCGTCGGCTTTCATGTAACCGTATTGCACGCGCGCCGCAGTATTGATCTGCAGGTAAGTGCACAGCACGCCCTTCGACGGACCTGTCGTGCCGGACGTGAAGATCAGCATCTGCGCGTCCCAGCGCTCGACCTGTGCATCGGGCGCGCCATCGTCGGCCGCATCGAGCACTTCCGCGCCGAATACGGCGCCGGCCCACTGCAGAGTCTCTGGCCGCTCGCCGAGAACGATCAGCGTCTTGAGCTGCTTGACGTCGATGCCTTGCAGGCGCTCGACCAGTCCTGCGTGCAGGACCATGACGGTTGCACCGGACTGCTCGATGGCGTGTTCGAGCAACCGCCCGCGATACGCGATGTTGAGCGGCGCAAAACACGCGCCGACCAGGTTGGCGCCGAACCACGCGCGGACTGCATCGGGGCCGTTCGGCAGCCACACGAGCACTTTGTCGCCCTTCTGTACGCCGCAGCGACGCAGGCCGGTAGCCGCACGGCGCGCCAGCGCATATGTGTGACCATAGGTCCAGCGCTTGCCGTCTTCGTAGAGCAGGAAATCGCGATCAGGTGTCTCGGCAGCACGCGCGGCAAGCAGCGAAGGTAAGACGCATTGCTCGCGGCTCGGCATCTCGGGATCGAACCATTGCGGGTGTTGAGCGGCTGACGTGCTTGCCATGTGAACGTGTCCGCGGTCAGCGTGCCGCACGAACGCGCCGTCGTTGCTCGACGTCCGCGGGCCGCAGCTCTTCACGACAGTGGTCGCAGACGACAGCTCCGTCGGCCGTTTTACCGCAGGACCGGTGCAGGAGCTGCAGCGGCGGCGTGCGACCGCGCAGCAGCCAGCGATCGGCCCATTGATGCAGCGTGAACGCGGGCAGGTACAGCTCGCGTCCGCGCTCGGTCAGTCGATATTCGTAACGCGGCGGACGATCCTGATACTGCAAGCGCTCGAACACGCGCGCCTGCACGAGCATGCGCAAGCGGTCGGCGAGCGCATTGGTCGACACGCACAGCGCCGCCTGGATGTCGGCAAAGCGGTGCAGGCCGAAGTAGCTGGACGCCTGGACGAGCGCGGCCCAGCGATCGCCGATGACGTCGATGACGTGCACCGTGCCCTCCTCGTTCTCGCGCCAGGAGTTGGCGCCGACGTGCAGGCAGTGCTTCGGCAGGCTCACTTGCCGCTCGTCCGGTTCCGCGACGATCTCGACGCGAATGCTGCGAATGTCGATTGGTTCTCGGCACGCGCGGCACATGAGCACGGGTGTGATCTTGTTGCCGCATGGCCGATGCACCAGGTCTCGGGGCACATCCGACTGCTTACCGCCGTAGCGACGCTCCCACAGCCAGTACATCAGCGCCGTCGGGTAGAGGTCGGCGCCCATGCGCGTCAGCCGATATTCGTAACGCGTCGGGCGCACCTGATACGGATGACGATGCAGAATGCCTTCGTCGACGAGCGAGCGCAGGCGGGAAGTCAGCGTCGCGCGATTGGCGCCGGTCGCCGCGACGAGCTCCTCGAAGCGGCGCGCGCCGAGGAAGATCTCGCGCAGCATGAGCGCAGACCAGCGATCGCCGAGTGCCTCGAACGCCATCGCCACCTGGCTGCTGCGCAGGATCGCACCGGCGCGCTCCGGCCCGACACGCGCGGCGATGCCGGTGATGCCTTCGTGTCCCTTCGCCTGCTTGACGGCCAGTTGCTTCATCCGTGGCGCACTATAAAGAGCGTGCCGTCCCAACACCACAGCAGCGGGGAATGTCCCCATTCTCACCTGCTCGTTCTCATTTGGCCGGCACGCGCGCGCTGTTCTCGTTGATGACGAGCCAGGCGCCGCCCATCTTGCGGAACACCTGGCTCGTGCAGCCTGCGACATTCTCGCGTGGCGTGTTGTGCGTCCACGTGTACAGCGCGATGCCGAGGTCGTCGGCGAGCATCTGCACTTCGATGTCGAACAGCGCCGTTATGCCCATGGCGCCCTTCGGATAGTCGGCGCCGTAGATCTCGTTCATCGACGACCAGCCCTTGTACCAGACGCCCTTCATCGACCAGCGCATGTCATCGCTCTTCCAGTAGTGCTGCATGTAGCTCTTCTGGTCTTCGCGATTCCACTGGTCGAACATCGTCGCCAGCGTCTGGCGGATCTCCTGCTGCGCGCTCATGCCTTAAGCCTCAGAACGAGTACGTGAAGTCGATGCCGTAGGTTCGCGGCGGACCCCACACTTCGACCAGGTCGCCGAGGAACGGCAGTCCGAGCTGCGAATACAACTCGTCCGTGATGTTCTTGCCCCACAGCGTGACCGCCCAGTTCTGCTGCGGCCCATTCAGGCGCACCGATGCATCGATCAGGCCGTAGGCCGGCTCGAAGCTGATGTTGTCCGGGGCCCAATACATCTTGCTCTGGTGCGTGTAGTTGACGCGCGCCTCGAGCGCGTCCTGCCAGCTGCCGAGGCCTGTCGCGTAGGCGAGGCCGAGGTTGTACTTGAACTTCGGCGTGCGCTGCATGGTCTTGCCGTCGTAGATGTGGCCGGCGCGATCGTCGTAGTCCTCGTAGATCGGATCGAGCGCGGTCAACGCCGCGTTGACCGTGAGACCCTCGGTCGCCGCCGCTTCGAGCTCGAACTCGACGCCGCGAATGCGCGCGCTGCCGGCGTTCGACGTGATCAGGCACAAGCACGTGAGATCCGTGCGCTGCGCCTGCAGGTCCTTGTAGTCCATCTCGAACACGGCCGTGTTCACGCGCAGCCGCTGATTGAAGAGGTCGGATTTGAGACCGACCTCGTAGTTCGTCACCTTCTCGGGATCGAACGAGATCTGCGCCGCTGCCGGCGTCGGCGGAATGAAGTCCCAGCCGCCGCCTTTGAAGCCCTGCGCGACACTGACGTAGGCCAGCGCGGAGTCGTTGAAGCGATACTCGACGTTACCCTGCCCCGTCACCGCGTCCCACGTCTCGCCGTAGCTGACGTTCCAGTGCGTGCCCACCGGGCCACGCAGCGGCGTCACGCAGGCGCCGTCGCCGCCGTCGTCGAGACAGGTGACGTCTTTCGTGCCGGACTTGTCGTCGTTCAGATAGCGGACACCGCCCGTGACTTTCCAGCCGTTCTGGAAGTCGTAACCGAGCTGACCGAAAGCCGCCGCGGTCTCGATCTTCGCCGACGCGTTGTAGAAGCTGTGACCGCTGAACACGGCGAGCGCGGTCGCATGCGCGTCGTGCTGATACGGACGGTCGATGTCGTCGTTCTGGTAATACGCGCCGACCAGCCACTCGAGCGGGGAATCCGAGTTCGACGCGAGCCGCACTTCCTGGCTGAAGGTTTTCGGCGTCTCGGTCTGGAACACGAACGTGTCGACGATCGACGGCGGATTGTCGAAACCGATCTGGTTGTAGCCCCACTCGGCCTTGGAATCGCGGTAGGCGCTGATCGAGGTGAGCGTTGCGTTCGCGATGCCGTCCCAGTCGACGCGGAAGCTCGCGCCGATCGAGCGACGCTTCACGTACTCCGCCTCCGGACTCATGTCCTGGCGATCGCCGAGACCGTTGGCTGCGCGGAACGCGCCGAGCGAGCCGATGCCGGCAACGGCCGGATCGTCGATCGCCGCGCGAATCGTGCCGTTGCTCTCGTCTTTGCCGTACTCGACCGACAGCAATGCGCGCAGTTCATCATCGGGATGACCGAACTGCAGTTGCGCTCGCGCCTGGTAGGACTCCAGATCGTCGAGGTCGCGATTCAGCAGCACGTTGCGGTTGTAGCCGGAGCGATCGCGCACCTGGAACGCGAAGCGCGCTGCGACGTTCTCCGACAGGCCGCCGGTCAGGTGGCCGTTCGCCATGAAGCTGTCGTAGTTGCCGTAGGAAACAGTGGCCGCGCCGCCCGGCGTGTAGCTCGGTTTCGCGGTGATGATGCTGAGCGCGCCGCCGACGACGTTCTTGCCGAGCAGCACGCCTTGCGGACCGCGGATGACTTCGATGCGATCGAGGTCGAAGAAGTCGGTGAACGCCGAGCCCATGCGCGAGACGTACACTTCGTCGACGAACAGGCCGACCGAGGGTTCCGCGGACGCATCGTTGAGCTTCACGCTCACGATGCCGCGGATGTTGAGCTGCTGCGAGACCGCCGAGTCCTGCGTCATGTTGACCCAGGGGACGGTCGCCGCGAGCGTGAACAGATCGGTGACGCGGTTGGCGACGAGCGCGTCGGCGCCGACGGCGCTGATCGCCACCGGCACATCCTGCAGGCGCTCCTCGCGCTTCTGCGCGGTGACGACGACTTCTTCGAGCGAGGGCCCGGCCGCACTGGTATCGCCGGCCGATGCATCGGCGCCCAGGGCAGGAGTGATCGACGCGGTACTGATCGATAAGCCGATGAGGCTGGCCCAGGCGATGGCGCCGGGCTTGCGGTCCTGAACGGACATGAGAAATCCCCCGTAACGCTGCAGACAAACCGGCTCCCGCATACGCGGAACAGCTGGCCGCTCCTTATGCCGTCGCGGAAGCCACCGTAAGCGGCACCGTTGTAACTTGCGTAACTAGACTCGTCAAGTGACGAATGCGGCGCGCAAGGCGCGCGATGCCATTTCGAAGCCAGTTATCCATTGCCGCTGCGGCTGAAATATACTTGCCAGAACGAACTGATGACCGCTCTGGAGCGGGCTTACCGGGGGATCGAGCATGGCCGTGAATCACGAGCGCCTGCTGGCGCTGCAACTCCCCGACCACGAGTGCGCCTGGTCGCAGCGCGACTGCCAGCTGTACGCGCTGGCGACCGGCTTCGGCCAGGACCCGCTCGACGAGCGCGAACTGCGCTATCTGCTGGAAGGTGCGGGGTTTCTTGTCAGTCCGACCAACGCCATCACGCTCTACTACGACGACCGCTGGATGCGCGCGAGCGGCGTCGATCTGGCGATGTCGCTGCACGGCGAGCAGCGCAACATCTTTCACCGGCCGATTCCCCCGGACGGGCGCGGACGGGTGTCATCGCGCATCACGGGCATCTACGACAAGGGCGCCGGGCGCGGACTGCTGGTCGTGTGCGAGCAAGTTTTACGCGATGCCGCGACCGGCGAGCCGATTGCTACCAACATCATCACCAATTTCGCGCGCGCGGACGGCGGCATCGGCTTCTCCACCGGCGCAGCACCGACGCCGCACGCGATGCCGACCCGCGCGGCCGATGTGGTCGTCGAAGGGGTGACGCGACCGGAGCAGGCGCTCGCCTATCGCCTATGCGGTGATCGCAATCCCCTGCATGCCGATCCTGCAACTGCGCGCGCTGCTGGCTTCTCGCGGCCGATCCTGCACGGCATGTGCACTTACGGATTCGCTGCACGCGCCGTTCTGCGAGCCGCCTGCGACTACGACCCACGACGCCTGCGGACCTTCGGTGCGCGCATCAGCTCGCCCGTTTATCCCGGCGACGTCTTGCGCACGGAGATCTGGCAGGATGGCGAGGTGGTGTCATTCCGAGCGAGCGTGCCTGCGCGTGACAACGTCGTCGTGATCAACAACGGACGCGCCGATGTCGTCGCCAGCGGCTGAGCACGCTTCGCCGAATCCCGCCTACGCGTGGTTCGTGGTCATCGTCCTCACGCTCGCGTACACCTGCTCCTTCATCGATCGGCAGATCCTGACCCTGCTGATCGAGCCGATCCGCCGCGACCTGCACATCAGCGATACCCAGGTGAGCCTGCTGGGCGGCCTGGCCTTCTCGATCTTCTACACGACGCTGGGCATTCCGATTGCGCGCCTCGCGGACCAGACGCATCGACGCAACCTGATGGCGGCGGGACTCGCGTTCTGGAGCCTCATGACCGCAGCGTGCGGACTCGCGCGCAGCTTCTGGGGTTTGTTCGCAGCACGCGTGGGCGTGGGCGTCGGCGAAGCCGCACTCTCGCCTGCCGCATTCTCGTTGCTGGCCGACTACTTCCCGCCGCGCAAGGTCGCGCTCGCGGTCAGCGTGTACTCGATGGGCCTGTACTTCGGCGCGGGCCTGGCGCTGATGATCGGCGGATCCGTCGTGAAAGCAGTGTCGGGCGCCCCCATGCACGAGCTGCCCGTCGTCGGCGAGGTGTTCTCCTGGCAGCTCACGTTCTTCATCGTCGCCGCGCTGAGTCTGCCTGTACTGCTGCTGATGACGCTGATCCGCGAGCCGCTGCGACGCGCACACGTCCGCAAGGGGGTGACGACGACTGATGCCGCACCAAGCAGCTGGCGTGCACTCCGCGCCTTCATGCGCGAGAACGTCCGGACGCTCGTCTGCCACATCTCCGCGTTCACACTGTTCGGCGTCGGCATCAACTGCTATCTGTTCTGGTCGCCGTCGATGATGATGCGGACGCACGGCTGGGATGCCCCGCACGCAGGCTTCGTGATAGGCGCGATGCTCTTCGTGCTCGGCACGGCCGGCGTGTATTGCGGCGGCTGGGTTGCAGCTCGGCTGGGAGCAAGCGGTCGACGCGATGCGATCCTGCGTGCCGCCTTGTTCGGCATGCTGTGCGGCATTCCCTTCCTGCTGGCCACGCCGCTGCTGAATGACACGGGGTTGGCCACGATCGCGCTCGGCGGAGCGGTGTTCTTCATGGCCTACCCGCAGGGATTGCCGGCCGCGGCGCTGCAGGTAATCACGCCGAATGCGCTGCGCGCGCAGATGACCGCGATCTATTTCTTCATCGGCAATCTGATCGCGAGCGGCCTCGGCCCGACCATCCCGGCGCTGCTGAGCGATTACGTGTTCCGCGACCCGGCGCAGTTGCGCTATGCGCTGTTCAGCGTCGAAGCGGTCGTGTTGCCCGCGAGCGTGTTGTTCCTATACTTCGGCCTGCGTCCGTATGGCGCGAGTGTCGAGCGAGCGGAATGACCCGCGCCTTCACCTTCGTCCCACCGAACAATCCCCAGCCCCTGGGTCAGATGCTCGATGTGCAGGCGGCTCGCGATCCGCAGCGGCCGGCGCTCACTTGCGGGACGACCACGCTCGGCCGCGCCGAGCTGGCATTTCGGGCCCGCGCCCGCGCGCATGCGTTGCGGAAGCTTGGCGTGCAGGAAGGCGATTTCGTTGCACTCGCGCTGCCGAACGGCACCGCCGTCCTGGAACTGGCGTTCGGCTGCTGGATGCTCGGCGCCACGCCGACGCCGTTGTCGCATCGGCTGCCGCCGCTCGAGTTGCAGGCGATGCTCGATGTCCTGCAACCGCGAGTCGCAATCGTCGACGAGCGATCGGTGTTCGACGAGGCGAACGCGAGCTCACCGCTGCCCGCGCGCATCTCGCCGCACGTCAAAGCAATCGCGAGCGGCGGCAGCACCGGGCGGCCGAAGATCATCGTCGATCACACGCGAGCGGTACTCGATCCGGACGCACCTTCCGTGGGCATGCGCGCCACCGATACCGTGATCATTCCGGGGCCGATGTACCACTCGGCGCCGTTCGGACTCGCGTACCAGGCGCTCGGGTGGGGCTGTCACGTAGTGATCATGCAGAAGTTCGACGCCGCGGAGACGCTGCGCCTGGTCCAGGCCCATCGCGCGCAGTGGCTGTATCAGGTGCCGACGATGATGCATCGGATCTGGCGCCTCGACGCGGCGCGCGCCGACTACGATGTCTCTTCGCTGGAGCTCGTCTGTCACATCGCAGCTGCATGCCCGCCGTGGCTCAAGGAGAAATGGATCGAATGGCTCGGCCCGGATCGCGTGTGGGAGGTCTACTCCGGTACCGAGGCGATCGGCGCGACGGTCATCGGCGGTCGCGACTGGCTCGAGCATCGCGGCTCGGTCGGACGGCTGGCGCCGGGCGCGAGCGTGCGGATTCTCGACGAAGCGGGCGACGACGTGCCGCCGGGCGCGATCGGCGAGATCTATTTCCGACCGGCCGGCGGCCTGGGCTCGACCTACCACTACCTCGGTGCGCAGCCCAAAGCGCGCGGCGAATGGGAAACCTTCGGCGATCTCGGCCGCATCGATGCCGAGGGCTATCTGTACATCGCAGATCGCCGCACCGATCTCATCATCAGCGGCGGCGCGAACATCTATCCGGCAGAGATCGAAGCGGCTATCGACGCGTACCCAGGTGTGCTCGCCAGTGTCGCGATCGGTCTGCCGGACGAAGACCTCGGTCAGCGCGTGCACGCGATCGTCGAGGTGCGTCGCGATGCGCCGTTCGAAGTCGACGCCTTGCGTGACTTCCTCGCGCAGCGGTTGGTGACCTACAAGCTGCCGCGCAGCGTCGAAACGACGTTCGAACGACTGCGCGACGACTCGGGCAAAGTGCGACGCAACGCGCTGCGTGAAGCTAGACTTCCGCCGTGACGACCAGCTTGCCGAGCGCACGACGCGCTGCGACCTCGGCAATCGCGCGGCCGCCCTCGGCTAGCGGATACCGCGCGGAAACATACGGCTGAATCGCGCCGCGGGCGTACAGATCGAACAACTCGCGCGTCTCTTCCCGTACGGCCTGCGGATCGCGTTGCGCATGAGCGCCGAACAGCGCGCCCTGGATGTCGCACTGCTTGAGCAGCGGCAGATTCAAGGGAATCTTCGGGATCGCGCCCGCGGCGAAGCCGATGACCAGATAGCGCCCGCCCCACGCGATCGAGCGCAGCGCCGGCTCGGCATAGACGTCGCCGACCGGATCGAGAATCACATCGACGCCCTGCGGGCCGATCTGCTCCTTGAAGAACTGCGACAGTGCCTTGCCATCGCGCGCAGCCTCGCCGGTCGGATACACGAAACCGGAAGCAGCGCCACGCGCCAATGCGAGGTCGAGCTTCTGCTGCGTCGAGACCGCAGCGATGACGCGCGCACCGGTCGCACGACCCAGCTCTACGCCTGCCAGCCCGATTCCGCCAGCTGCGCCCAAGACGAGCAGCGACTCGCCCGACTTCAATCGTGCGCGGCGGCTCAACGCATAGTGAACGGTGCCGTACGTCGCCATCAGCGTTGCGGCGTGCTCGAAGCTCATCGAGTCCGGCAGCTTCGTGCAAGCAGTCGCCGCGGCCTTGACGAGCTGCGCCATGCCATTCCATCCCGGCATCGCCAGCACGCGATCGCCCGCCTTTAGATCGCGCACACCCTCGCCGACGCTGCTGACGACGCCAGCAATTTCGCCGCCCGGCGCGAACGGGCGCGGCGGACGCAGCTGATACTGATCGGCGATCAACAGCGCGTCAGGGAAATTCACGCCGCAGGCGCGCATGGCGACGACCACCTCACCGGCGCCCGGCACCGGATCCGGCGCGTCTGCGAGCGTGAGTGTTTCAGGTCCGCCCGGCCGCGTGCTGAGTAATGCCTTCATTGACCGATGCCGGGCGCTATGCCCGCCTCCGCCGCTGCCATCTGAAGAAAGCGTAAGCCGGGACCACCAGGCTGCTCGCTGTGAATTGCGCCGGCGAGATCGGCAATGTCTCCGAACCTCGCTGCGATCGCCTCGGGCGTGCGTTCGCCTTTGCGCAAGTACACGCCGCGCGTTTCCTGAATGACGATGCGCGAATACCCGCCGGCAATCGCCGCCAGGATCGTCCGTCGCGGCGCATCGTCACTGACGAGGAATACCGCTGCCGCGCTGACCGATTCGGGCGTCATCAGCGCGAGCGCTGCTTCGGGCATCAGGCCCTGAGTCATGCGCGTCGCCGCCGAAGGACACAACGCATTGACGCGGATGCCGTACTTCTCACCCTCGATCTGCAGCACGTTCATCAGCCCGATCAGCCCGGTCTTCGCGGCGCCGTAATTCGCTTGTCCGAAGTTGCCGTAGATGCCCGATGTCGAAGTCGTCATCAGGATGCGCCCGTAGTTCGCTGCACGCATGTGCGGCCACACTGCGTGACTGCACACGGCCGAGCCGAACAAGTGCACGTCGAGAACCTTGTGAAAGTCCTCGAGCGTGCCCTTGGCAAAACTTGCATCGCGCAGGATGCCGGCGTTGTTGACGAGGATGTCCACCCGCCCCCAGCGCTCGATCGTGCGCGCGACCATGTCCGCGACCTGAGTGGGATTGCACACGTCAGCGCCGTGCGAGATCGCTGCGCCGCCGGCCGCGACGATCTCGTCCGCGACACGCTGCGCCGGCGCGGACGAGCCACCGGTACCGTGCACGTCACCGCCGAAGTCGTTGACCACGACCTGGGCGCCCCGCGCCGCCAGCGCCAGCGCGTGCGAGCGGCCCAAGCCGGTGCCCGCACCGGTAACGATGGCGACGCGACCGTCGAAACGTATACTCATAACCGCGGCCGCCCTGTCAGTCTTGTATCGCAAGTAACTAACTCAGCAGGCGGCCCGATGTCAACGTGGGAGCAAGCATCGCCATGAGCTGGGAACGGGAACTCGAAGAGCTGCGCCAGCGCCAGGCGCTCGCGCAACAGATGGGCGGCGAGGAGAAAGTCGCACGGCAGCGCGCGGCGGGTCGCCTGACGGTGCGCGAGCGCATAGCGATGCTGCTCGACGCCGGCACCTTCCATGAGCTCGGCTCGGTTACCGGCGTCGCGACGCACGACGAAGCCGGCGCGATTACCGGGTTCATGCCGACGAACTTCGTGTTCGGGCGCGGCTGCATCGACAGCCGCCGCATCGTGGTTGCGGGCGACGACTTCACCGTGCGCGGCGGCGCATCGGACGCGTCGATCATCGAGAAGCAGGTGGCCGCCGAACAGATGGCGAACGAGCTGCGCATGCCGATAGTGCGGCTGATCGAAGGCAGCGGCGGCGGCGGCTCGGTCAAGTCGCTGGAAGCGCTCGGCTACACGTACGTGCCCTACCTGCCGGGCTGGGAGCACATGGTGCGCAATCTCGCGACAGTGCCGGTCGTCAGCCTCGGCCTCGGGCCGATCGCGGGCTTTGGCGCAGCGAAAGTCGCACAAAGCCACTACTCGCTGCTGGTGCGCGGCCTGGCGCAGATGTTCGTCGCCGGGCCGCCGGTCGTCGCTGCGGTCGGTCAGAAGGTGTCGAAGGAAGAGCTCGGCAGCAGCCGGATTCACGCAGCGAACGGTGCAATCGACGACGAAGTGGCCAGCGAGCAGGAAGCTTTCGAGCGCACGCGCCGCTTCCTGTCCTACCTGCCCTCTTCGGTTTACGAGCTGCCGCCGCGCGGACCGAGCGCCGACGACCCCGCCCGCCGCGACGAATTCCTGGTCTCTGCGGTGCCGCGCGACCGGCGCGATGTCTATCGCATGCGCCCGATTCTCGAAGCCGTCGTCGACGCCGGCTCGTTCTTCGAGATCGGCGCGCGGCATGGGCGGTCGATCATCACCGGCCTGGCGCGACTCGACGGCTGGCCCGTCGCCGTCATTGCCAGCGATCCGTTCGTGATCGGCGGACTGTGGACCGCCGCCAGCTCCGCGAAACTCGAGCGCTTCGTCTCGTTCGCGGAGACGTTCCACTTGCCGGTCGTGCACTTCGTCGACAACCCGGGCTTCATGATCGGCAAGCAGGCCGAGCAGGAAGGCACGATCCGCGCGGGCGTGCGCGCGCTGACGGCCGTCTACCAGGCAAAAAATCCGTGGTGCACGATCATCATCCGCAAAGTCTTCGGCGTGGCAGGCGCGGGACATCAGAATCACACGCGCTTTCACTATCGCTACGCGTGGCCGTCGGCCGATTGGGGCTCACTGCCGATCGAGGGTGGCATCGAGGCCGCGTACAAGGCGGAGCTCGACGCCGCTGAGGACCGCGAGGCGCTGCTCGCTGAAATCTTCGCGCGATTGAACCAGATGCGTTCGCCGTTCCGCTCGGCCGAACGCTTTCAGATCGAGGAGATCATCGATCCGCGCGACACACGCCGGCTGCTGTGCGAATTCGCGTCGATCGCTGCGCCGCTGCGCACGCCGGGACCGGTTGCATTCGCCTACCGGCCGTGACGACTTCAGTCGCGCGCGCCGAAGTGCTCGGCCGCCAGTTGCCAGGCGTAGTCCGCGGTCGGCTCGGCCATCCCGCCGAAGACTTCCGCGTCGCGATTGACTGCAGTGCCCGCCGCCGCGCGAGCGCCGACACCGTGGTTGATGACGGCCGTGCGGTAGCAGTTGAAGATGATCAGGGAAGTGAGCAGGGCGCCGGAAGGCGCAGGACGTCCTGACGCTTCCGAGTACAACGCGAGCATCTCCTCCATCGACGGAATACCGAGCGCCGCCAGATCGCGGCTCGGGAAGTCGCCCTGCGGATTCTGCGGCATCGCCGGCAGGTACCAGGGCTGCACGAGGTAGACAGCGTCGGCGACGGGGTTGCCCAGCGTCGACAATTCCCAGTCCAGCACCGCGACGATGCGCGACTCGCGCGGATGCAGAATGCTGTTACCGATACGAAAGTCGCCGTGCACGAGGCACGTGTCGTCGGGCACGTCGAGATGCGTGGGCAGCCAGTTCGCGAGCCGTTCCAGCGACTTGACCCGGCGCCACGTCGACTGCTGCGCATAGACCTTCGCCATCGTCGAGAGCTGCCGCTGCACGAACGAGCCGGCGCGGCCGTATGCGCCGAGCCCGACGCCACGCCAATCGACGCTGTGCAGCTTGCCGCAAGTGCGAGCTAGATCGACGAACGCTTCTCGACGCTGCGCAGGCGTCATCCCGATGCACTCCGCGTTCTCGTACACGCGGCCCTCGACGTAATCCATCACGTAGAAAATGCCGCCGATGACCGCGGGGTCGTCGCACAACAAGTGCACGTGAGGCGCCGGCACATCGGTCTTCTGCAGCGCATGCAGCACCTGGAACTCGCGGTCGATCGGAAACAGATAGGCCGGCCAGTCGCCCGGCGGCCGGCGCCGCAGCACCCAGCGACGCCCGCCCGATTCGATCAGGTAGGTGGGTGTCGATTGCCCGCCGGAAATCAGCGTGAGCCGGGGCTCGTCTTCGTACCCCGCGAGACGGCCGCGCAGCCAGCGGTCGAGCGCGGCGAGATCCAGGCGCGAGTAGTCGATAGCTGCTTGCGTATTAAGACTCACTCATGGATGCTAGTCGCGGTCACCCCGAAGGCGCAACCCCGGAGCCTGCAAATGGCCGTCGTCGACTTCGCCGTCCGCGATTTCATCGCAACGATCACGATCAACCGTCCCGAGGCGCGCAATGCCATGAGCCCGGAGGTGATGGTCCGGCTCGACGACGCCTGGCGCGAAGTGCGCGACTCCTCCGCGATTCGCGTCGCCATCCTGACCGGCACCGGGTCGCAAGCGTTCTGCGCCGGTGCGGACCTCGGATTGACGGCGCCACTCGCCACGGGCGCGCGGCAGCCGGAGAACGAATGGGACACACGGTGCCTCCAGCTGATCCGCGGCGGCGAAGGCTTGTTCCTGATCTCCCGCGACCAAGTGAAACCCGTGATTGCAGCGATCAACGGTCATGCAATTGCCGGCGGCATGGAGCTGGTCATGGGCACCGACATCCGCGTGGCGGTACCGGGCGCGAAGTTCGGGCTGCAGGAGGTGAAGTGGGCGCTCTTCCCTGCCGGCGCTTCGACCGTGCGCTTGCCGCGGCAGATGCCGCGGGCCAAGGCGCTCGAGCTGCTGTTGACTGGCGATCTGATCGAAGCCGAGGAAGCGTTGCGGCTCGGCTTCCTCAACTACGTCGTGCCGCCCGAGAAGCTCATGGATCGCTGTCTGGAGATCGCCGGCAAGATCGTCGCGAATGGCCCGATCGCGGTGAGCCGCATCCGCCGCTCGATCGTTGAGACCGACGGCCATCCCGAAGCCGAGGCGCTCGCGATCGAGAGAGTTCACGCACAAGCAGTCGTGGCGACCGAAGACGCAGTCGAAGGGCCGCGCGCGTTCATGGAGAAGCGCAAGCCCGTCTTCAAAGGACGCTAGGACGAGCGTTGTGCCGTGAGCGGCTGCGTATGCGTGAGGTCGAGATACTCCCGCAGCGAGGTCACGCGTCCGTCCTTCACCTTGCAGATGACGCACGCCGGCATGGCGAAGTCTTCGCCGGACGGCAGCTTGCCGCGCAACACGTGCTCCTGCAGATAGCCGTCCGGTAGTTCGACGAGGTTCACAACGTCGTACGTGATCCCGCTCAGGCGCTTGTGGATCCAGTACATGCCGCGCATGTTCTCGTCGATGGTCTGATGCTTGCCGTCGAAGTTGTGCCAGATCTTCGCGTCCGGCGCATAGATCTGGCGAATGGTGGCTTCGTCCTTCTTGTTCAGCGCGCTCACGAAGCGGCGCGCCAGCTCGATCGTGCTCGAATTCGACATCGAAATTCCTCTAGCCTGTTTGCAACTTGCCCCGGCGCACGGTCACACCATGCGCCTCCCGATCCCAAGTGTCTGCTGTGACACCCTCGCTGCGCAGGCGATGTTTCTCGACCTTCGCCGTCGGCGTCTTCGGCAACTCGTCGAGCTGGCGGACGTAGCGCGGCAGCATGTATGCCGCCACGCGCGGCTCCATGAAGCGCAGCAGCGCGACCGGATCGACAGTGCGGCCCGCGACGGGCACGACGACCAGCATCACTTCGTCCTCGCCCAGCTTGCTCGGCACCGGAATCGCCGCGCACTCGCGGACATCCGGATGCGCGCTCGCTTCCGACTCGACTTCGAACGACGAGATGTTCTCGCCGCGCCGCCGGATCGCGTCCTTTATTCGATCGACGAAGAAGAAGTTGCCCTCCGCGTCGCGGCGAAAGCCATCGCCGGTGTGGAACCAGCCGTTGCGCCAGGCGCGCGCGGTCGCTTCAGGATTCTTGTAGTAGCCCTGCGAGATTTCCCAGGGCCGCGACGTGCGCACGATGAGCTCGCCGACCGTGCCCGGCGGCACTTCGATGTCGTTCTCGTCGACGACGCGGCAGTCGACACCGGGGCGCGCCTGTCCACATGTTCCGATCAGCGGTGGATTGGCCTTCGAGCGGATCGGCGTCGCCAGCTCGGTCATGTTGAACGCCGTGTGCATGTCGATGCCGAAGCGCTCTGCAACCGCGAGCGAGTCCTGATTCCAGGGCACGGTGATTACCGCGCGCAACGGATGATCGCGATCGCGACTGCTCGGCGGTTGATTGAGCAGGAAGCGCGTCATCGCGCCGACGAGGCAACAGCCCGTGATGTTGAAGCGACGCACCGTGTCCCAGAACGACTCCGGCTTGAAGCCGTCGTAGAGCACGCACGTGCCGCCCTTCGTGAGCCGATCCATCACCGCGCCGGCGCCGCTGACATGGAACAGCGGCAGGTTCGCGAGCAACCGGTCATCCTGGCCGAAATAGTCCATCGCCATCGCACCGCCGACCCACGCCTGGATGTACGTGCACACGACTGCCTTCGAGGGGCCGGTCGTGCCGGAAGT
>Ga0207675_100001148_pt1 | contig 26257 bp, 18 predicted proteins | sample KBSSwiS42_FD_184305 | JGI IMG/M metagenome (GOLD analysis project Ga0207675, IMG submission 184305) | Switchgrass rhizosphere microbial communities from Kellogg Biological Station, Michigan, USA - KBS Switchgrass S4-2 (SPAdes) (version 2) | ecosystem: Host-associated > Plants > Roots >...
GGACGACAACGTCGGGTGCAGTGAGACCGAGGCCACATTCCGTGGTTGAACAATCCACCGTCTTTCACCGTGTCTCGATTAGTACCGGCAATTAGCCGTTGAAATTAAGTTCGTCCTGACAGAGAGCGGATCTTGCTAAAGCAGATTGCACGGATGGCGATCACCTGTCCACGACGCGTCATCGTCGTGGCCGCCTTCCTGACATTGGCCCTGGCCATCTTTGGTGTCCCGGTCGCAAATAGCCTGTCCGCCAGCGGATTTCAAGACCCGACATCGGAATCGGCGAGGGCGACCCAGCTCCTGACGGACAAGTTCCGCCAGGGCGACGCGCAGCTGCTTGTCACCGTCTCAACACCAGACGGCGTCGACAGCCCGGCCGCTCGGGCCGCAGGCACCGAAATCGTCAACCAACTGAGAAGCTCGCCACACGTGGTCGATGTGGCCTCGCCGTGGACAACACCGCCGCAGGCCGCCGCCGATCTCGTTAACAAGGATCGGAACACCGGGTTAATCGTCGCGGGCATCAAGGGAAACGAAAGCGACCAGCAGAAATACGCGGAGGAGCTCTCCGCACAGGTGACGCACGACCGTAACGGCGCCACCGTGCGGACAGGCGGCGTCGCAATGGTCAACGTTCAGATCACCAAGCAGTCGCAGCGCGACCTGCTGGTGATGGAATCGATCGCGATTCCGCTCAGCTTCCTCGTGCTGGTCTGGGTATTTGGCGGTCTGATCGCAGCAGCGCTGCCCGTGGCCGTCGGCGGAATGGCGATTTTCGGCGCCCTTGCGGTGCTGCGCACGATCTCGTTTGCCACCGACGTTTCGATATTCGCGCTCAACCTCACCACCGCCATGGGTTTGGCGCTGGCCATCGACTACACGCTGTTGATTATCAGCCGCTACCGCGACGAGTTGGCCGACGGCGCAGACCGCGAGGTTGCCGTCGTCCGCACCGTGGTCACTGCGGGCCGCACCGTGTTGTTCTCGGCCACCACGGTCGCCCTCTCAATGGCGGTCATGGTCTTGTTCCCGATGCATTTCCTGAAGTCCTTCGCCTACGCGGGTGTCGCCGTCGTTGCGTTCGCCGCCGTCGCCGCCGTGGTTGTCACGCCTGCCGCGCTGGTCCTGCTCGGCGACCGGCTGGATTCGTTCAACGTCCATCGGCTCGTTCGCCGCCTGTCGGGCCGGTCCGAGCCCGTCCCGCAGCCCTTCCAGCAGCAGTTCTGGTACCGCTGGACGAGGTTCGTCATCCGCCGTGCCGTGCCGATCGGACTGGCAGGCGTCGCCTTCCTGGTGTTCCTTGGTTTGCCGTTCCTGAGCGTCAAATGGGGCTTCCCCGACGACCGCGTGCTGCCTACTTCGGCCTCCGCGCACCAGGTCGGTAACCAAATGCGCGACGACTTCGTCATCAACTCCGAGACCGCGGTGACCATCGTCATCCCAGACACCGACGACCTAGCCCGCGGCGACATTGAGCAATACGCCACTGACCTGTCGCGTGTGCCCGACGTCTCCGCGGTCTCCACCCCGACCGCAACCTACGTCGCAGGCGTCGCCGTCAGGCCACAGTCAGCACCGGCGGGCCAGACTCACGGCAGCGCGTTCCTCACCGTCGACAGCACAGCTCCGCTGTTCTCCGACCGCTCCGAAACCCAGCTCGACCGCCTGCACGCGGTCCCGACCCCGGGTGGCAAGGAAGTCGATTTCACCGGCACCGCCCAGATCAATCGAGACAGTGTCAACGCCATCGCATCACATTTGCCACTGGTGCTCGGGCTGATCGCCACCATCATGCTCATCCTGCTCTTCCTGTTGACGGGCAGCGTCGTGATGCCCCTGAAAGCGTTGGTGCTCAACGTCCTTTCGCTCACTGCCGCATTCGGGGCGATGGTGTGGATCTTCCAGGATGGGCACCTCGGCGCGTTCGGAACGACGCCCAGCGGGATCTTGGTCGCCAACATCCCGGTGCTGCTGTTCTGTATCGCTTTCGGCTTGTCGATGGACTACGAGGTGTTCCTGGTCTCCCGAATCCGCGAGTTCTGGCTGGCTTCCGGAGCCGGCGACAACGACGAGAGTGTGGCCCGCGGAATCGCCCGCACCGGTCGGGTCGTTACCGCTGCCGCATTGATCATGTCGATCTCCTTCGCCGCGCTGATTGCGTCCAACGTGTCGTTCATGCGGATGTTGGGGCTTGGCCTCACGCTGGCCGTCCTGGTCGACGCCACTTTGGTGCGAATGGTTCTGGTGCCGGCATTCATGCACGTCCTCGGACGACGGAACTGGTGGGCTCCCGCGCCCCTGGTCCGCCTGCACAAGCTTCTCGGGCTCAACGACGGTCACTCCGCCGCGATACCCGAGCAAGGGTTGGACGCGAGCCCAACCCACCAACAATTCAATGCCGAATTGACCAATGGGTTGGGCGTTGAACCCAATTACGCCACAACCACGTTCTAGGGAAAATTGATATGAGTGTTATCGCAGCAGTGCAGGGTGTGCTACCGCCGCACCGCTACACCCAAAAGGAGATCACCGACGCGTTCGTCCGGTTTCCCGGTTACGAAGCCCATGAGGATCTCCTCCGGAAACTACACGAAAATGCCAAAGTCGACAGTCGCCATTTCGTTCTTCCACTGGAGAGATACTCCTCCCTTACCGACTTCGGTGAGGCGAACGACATCTTCATCGAGAACGCGGTCGAGCTCGGAAGTGCCGCCCTGTCCAGCGCGCTCGACGAGGCGGGCCTCAAGCCGGCGGACGTCGATCTGATCATCACGACGACGGTGACCGGCTTGGCGGTGCCGTCGTTGGACGCCCGCATTGCCGGCCGCCTGGGTCTGCGGCCAGATGTGCGCCGCGTGCCGCTCTTCGGCCTGGGCTGCGTCGCCGGGGCGGCCGGCGTTGGGCGGTTGAACGACTACCTGCGGGGTGCGCCCGACGATGTGGCGGTACTGGTGTCAGTCGAGTTGTGCTCGCTGACTTACCCCGGTGCCGAGCCGACGGTCGCCACCATGGTCGGAAGTGCACTGTTCGGTGACGGCGCCGCGGCGGTGGTCGCCGTGGGCGATCGACGCGCCGAGCGGATCGGCGCCTACGGGCCCACTGTGGTGGACTCGCGAAGCCGTCTGTACCCGGACTCCCTGACCACGATGGGGTGGAACTTCGGCGCGTCGGGACTCTCGCTCGTCCTGTCTCCCAACGTTGCCACCCTCATCGAGCGGCACCTGGCCGACGACCTGACGGGATTCCTGACCGGCCATGGGCTGACGATCGACGACATCGGCGTCTGGGTGAGCCACCCGGGCGGCCCGAAGGTCATCGAAGCGATCAACGATGCCCTGGCGTTGCCCGATGAGGCGCTCGAGCTGACGTGGCGTTCGTTGAGCGAGGTGGGCAACCTGTCGTCGTCGTCGGTGCTGCACGTATTGCGCGACACGCTTGCAAAGCAGCCGGCCAGTGGTAGCCCAGGGGTGTTGATGGCAATGGGTCCCGGGTTCTGCGCAGAGCTCGTGCTGCTGCGGTGGAATTGACCTTCGCTGCTCATGTCCTGGTACATATTGCTGATCGCCGCGGTCGCGGTCGAGCGCGTCGTTGAACTGGTCGTCTCGACCCGTAACCTCGCGTGGAGCCGCGCCCGTGGCGGCATCGAGTTCGGCGCTCACCACTACCCGACCATGGTCACACTGCACACCGGCTTGCTGGTGGGATGCCTGGTGGAAGTGATTGCGCTGCACCGTCCATTCGTTCCATTGCTCGGCTGGCCGATGTTGGCGCTGGTGGTCGGGGCTCAGGTCCTGCGGTGGTGGTGCATCACCACGCTGGGCCCTCAGTGGAACACCCGCGTCGTCGTCATACCCGATGCGCCCCGGGTCACTGGCGGCCCGTACCGGTTCTTCTCGCACCCGAACTATGTCGCCGTGGTGGTCGAGGGAATCGCGCTGCCATTGGTGCACAGCGCATGGATCACAGGACTGGTGTTCACGGTGCTCAACGCTGCACTGTTACGCACGCGGATCGGTGTCGAGAACTCAGCCCTTGCGAGCCTGAAATGATCGACGTTCTCGTGGCAGGTGGAGGCCCGGCTGGGCTCGCGACGGCGCTGTACGGCGCCAAGGCCGGACTCGAGGTCGTCGTGATCGAAAAACGTTCGGGCACAATAGACAAGGCCTGCGGTGAAGGATTGATGCCGCATTCCTTGGCGCATCTCAACCGCCTTGGCGTAGATCCCCCGGGTAAACCGTTGCACGGCATTAGCTATCACGACGGACATCGGAGCGTCAGCGCGGCGTTTCGATCCGGTGTTGGGCGCGGAGTGCAGAGAACGGCATTGCACGGCGCACTCCTGGACGCGGTGGCAGCGGCCGGCGTGAAGGTCGTGCAGGGCGACGTCGGCGAGGTCAGTCAGGATGCGATGTCGGTGCGGTGCGGTGGCTTTCGCGCCCGCTACCTTGCCGCTGCCGACGGGCTGCACTCGCCGATCCGCACCGCGCTCGGGCTGGCTGTGCCAACAAATGGCCGGCGCCGGTGGGGAATTCGCCGCCACGTCCAAATCGCTCCCTGGAGCGAGAACGTCGAGGTGCACTGGTCCGACGACGACGAGGCGTACGTCACCCCGGTGTCCGACGACTGCGTCGGGATCACGATCCTCACCTCCCGCCGCGGGCGATTCGACCGGCACCTCGAATCGTTCCCGACGCTTGTCGATCGCGTAGAAGGCCGGCCGCACAGCCGCGACCTCGCCGCGGGCCCGCTGCGGCAGAAGGTGCGCGGCCGGGTTGCCGGCCGGGTGTTGTTGGTCGGTGACGCAGCGGGATACGTCGACGCACTGACCGGCGAGGGATTGGGCATTGCGTTCGGCGGTGCCGAGTTGCTCGTCGGGTGCGTGGCCGCCGACCGGCCCACCGACTATGAGCGCCAATGGCGCCGTATGTCCCGCCAGTACCGCATGCTGACGGCGGCGGCACTGCAGGCCAGCGCCTACCCAGGGGTGCGGTCACGGATCGTGCCGGCGGCGACGCGGCTGCCCACCGTCTTCACGGCTCTCGTCAACCGGCTCGCCGAGTAGCCCGTTGCTCGCGTCAGCCGACGCAGGGGAGCTAGTGAACGTGTCGCCGCCACTCTGAACGCGCACCGAACCCGTTCTGCGTGAACGCTTTACAGTCAGTGGGACATCGACTAGTCCGGGCGTCGCCGACACGACGCGACGCGACGCTTCGGCATACCCGGCAGGCGCATTCCTGCCAGGCCCGAACAACATCCCGCCATCCCGGAACTAGTGTTGATTCACAAAGGCCCAGGCGGAAAATCCATTCCTGACCTGGGGCCTTTTTGGTGGAGCTGCCGGGAATCGAACCCGACGCAGAAATCGGGCTGGCCTGCGGAAGGCTGGATTGACTACGCTAAGCGACCGGAAAGGACGCAAATCGACCTGCGGATACACCGAACGGTGTTGACGGCGTCAACAGATCAAGTGGAACTGCGGGCACAACTCGGGCGGTCGTCACGTCCGCTTCATCCGGATGGCATTTGACTCAGAGCTCTTCAGAAAGACGTAATGGTCGTAGCCCCTTGACGATTGTTGGTGACGAGGGACCCCTGGAGGAGACCGCCATGACTTCGCCACCACCTGCCGGGTGGTACCCCAACCCCAGCGGCGCTCCCGGCCAGCGCTACTTCGATGGCCGGGACTGGACGGCGCACCACCGGTCGGCGCCCACATCGATGCCCATGTCACCCCAGCCGATGCACCCGCCGGTCCCCACGTACCCGGTGCCCGTGCCGACAACTGTTGTAGTGACCGGCCCGAACCACGCATTGCACGCCGTACTCACGCTGCTGACCATCTGGGCGTGCGGCGGCTGGGCATGGATCTGGCTGATCGTCGCCTTGAGGGACCGTCGTCGCGTACACGTACACGTGATCATTGAGGCGCCACGGGCGCCTCGATGAGCGGCCCCCCACATGCCGGGCTTAGCTCGGCACCCGGTCCAGGATCCGGTCGGCAATCGTCTGGAGGCTGTCCCCGAGGTTGTATCCCTGCGCGTCCAAATCGATGACCACATTGGCTTTGGCCGCGATGGCCCGGTCACTGCTGAAGCCAGTCACACTGTCGCGTAACGTATTTCGCAACACCATGACCGTGTCGTGCTGAATCGGCTGCCCCACATCGAGGGTCAGCGGCTTGCCGTCGGCGATCAACGCCACCGATTTGCCCGCGCATCCCCGCCACTGGCCGACCACCAGTGACACCAGTTGGGTTGCGGCCGCGGTATTGTCGAACGTTGTCATCGTCTCGTTGAACAAGATCAGGCCGTCGTTACCGTCGCCGGTAATGGCCCGTGTGAACGCCCCTCGGGCGGCGCTACGTGCATATGCCGACGTGCCTCCACCGAATAACGAGCTGACGCATTCGCGGGGGGTGACATTGAGGCCCTGGTCACCGCTCAGGCCTGACGATTCCTCAACCTTGGCCAGGGCGGGTGCGTTGACCGCCTGCTTGACCTCGTCGATGCTCAGCAACAGCTTCGGCAGTTGGGAGGCAGCGACCAGCCGCTCGTCCGGACTGGCTGAACTCGTTGCAGGAGGAAGGGACGCCTCGACCGTCGAGGACCGCTCCGCCTCCCTGCCCACGACAAGCCAAATCACCAGCACGACGACCCCGACGAGAATGAACGAGTAGGACAACGTCAGCCCGATCAATGCCCGATCCTTGCCCCGTTGGCCGGTGCGCCGGATCTGGGCCAGCCCGAGATGGCCGAGCAGCGCGCCCGCGGGTGCGAAGAGGAACGCGAATATCAACGACAGGGTGGCGAAAGTATTCGTTTTCTGGCTATGGGGCATGGGTGGAGCAGAAATAACCGGAGGCTGCGGATAGGGGTCTGCGGCGAACCAATCGCCGTCGTATTGGCCCGTCGGGCCGCCATACCCGCCTTTGCTCATCTGTACACCTCACCCGAGTACATCGACATTAGCGGCTGGGCCGGGCGATCGCGATTATCGGGCGTGGACGCCGGTGGCCGCGACCACCAGCGCCACCACCACCACGGTGATGAACACATACGACAACGTGACGCCGACCAACGCCCGGTCTCGCCCCCGGTCTCCTGTTTCGTGAAGCTGCGACAACGCCACGTGGCCGAGAATCACCCCAGCGGGAGCGAACACGAACGCAAACACCACCGACAACGTGGCCAACGTATTGGTTTCCTGCGGCTGGGAAGTCGGAGTCGGCGCCCGCGCCGCGCCGGCACTCGGCTGATCGACGGCGAACGGGTCACCCGCAAATGGGCCCTCGCCGAACGGATCACCCCCGGATGGCCCGGCCGGTCCCCTGCCGTAGCCGCCGTCCGTCATTCGCGTCCCTCCTGTTCGACCGAGCGACTCAGCGATCTCACGAAAACTCATAACAGCCTGAAGCCCGATGTGATCCAACGCACCGGGTCCGCGCAACGAAAAGGGGCAATCCCCCGCGCGTGCAGGCGGTTACCGCTAGGCGGCTGCCCAAGCGACGACACCACGAAGTACCTGTGCTCCAATCGCTTTCCGGTAGACGGGTTTTCGACGGCCGCAACCATCGATCCCGCGTTCAGTCGCATCAGCAGGCTGCGTACTTCTTCATGCAACAGCCGGCCGCCGGCCTCGTCGTAGTGCTGCGCGTCCGAAGTGTCGCGCAGGTACACCGCGCCGGCGTTGGACATGATCAAGCTCCACTCGGAGCCGTCCACGTCACGCAGCACCCGCAGCGCGTCGAACTTCGACAGGATCACCGCCAGCCGGGGCCGGCCGCGGCCGATCGCCAACATCACGTTGCTCAACACATTGCGCGGATCGCCTCCGCTGAACATCTGGGCGGGCAGCAGATCCTGCAACTGGTCTCGGATTGACTTGACCCGCAAGGGATCGAACATGAAGAACACGGCATCGGCATTACCGAAGAACCGAAATGGCGGCCCGCTCAAGTCCCCGATCTCCATGTCCTCACCGGCCACATCCCGCAGTACCAGGTAGCGCCGGACGTCCCGCCAGATGCCGATGCTGAAAATCAGTGGTTCCCGCTGCAGCGACGCCTGAGTGTGCACTGTCGGCGTAGGCGGAATCAGCCCGCGATGCGCGAAAAGCGGTGCCTCATAGTGCGTGACATACGCCGTGGCGGTAGCGCGGGTCGCGGGTTCCATTGAGACGCCTAGGTTTTCACATAACAGTTCGAGTTGTTTGACCAGCACCGCGATGTAGAGGCTTTTGCCGGTGGCGCGGGCGCCCGCCATGGCGATGCAGGTGGCGTGCCCACCACGCCAGCCGTCCGGCAGCTGGTAGTGACACACCGGGCACACCTCGACTACCGGGCCTTGCAGCGCCCTACTGGCCTCCGCCGGCGGCGGTGGCGGTCCGTGATAGCGCGGCGGGCGGTCCCACTTGTAGAACGCCCCGCACTCCGCAGGCGCGCCCAGGAATGCCGATCCCACCTCGTCCAGGTAGCGGGCGCCCCCGGCGTTCGGTGGCATCATCCACAGGTACTGATCGCGGGTCAGCTGCGAAAAGCACCGCGGGCACTTCGTCATGTCAGCGCCCTCGCCAAGGCGGCGGTGATGCGGTCCAAAACATGCCGGTGCGCTAGCAACTCGTGCGACGCGTCCTGGCCCTGTCGCGGCGACGGCAGCCGCGCCCCCATCGCGTCGAAACGAGGGTCGTTGGACAAGCCGATCACCGAAAACCCCTGCCGCACAGTTGAAGCCGGGGAATCGGTGCAGGCGATAATGCGGGGACCAGTCGCCAACCGCGACCAGCGCGCCCCGGCGGACCACCGCGGCCGCGCCCGGCGCACCGCGTTGGCCAGCTGCGCTATATCAGACTCGGCCGCGCCTTTCGCATCGATCATCACCGGTGTGACCTCCGCCCCAACGAGCACCGCCGCAACATTCCGCATGCCGGCGGCGGCGACAACCCCAACCACGACGTCGGTGGCCGCGGCCACGCTGCCGTCATCGAACCACGGCCGCATTGAAGCCGAGACGTCCAGCGCCACCACGACCGACCCGTCGGACTGTGCAGGCCCACGCCCGATCACCTGACGCGCTGAACTGCGGGCTGCCGATCCCAACGGGCTCAGCGGCACATCGGCCACCGCGCTGATGCCCACCTCGACGTGGGCTCCCTGCGGTCTCAACACGGCGAACATCACCGCCGAGTCGCCGCTGACGTCGACCGGGTCGAACAACACCTGCACGGGATCGACCTCCGCGGGGTTGTCGTGCGCTATCGCGAGATGAATGACATGGCCGGGCCCGAACCTCGGCGCCCCGACCGGTCGCACTCCTATAGTCACCTCGCCGGTGATCCGGGGCAGCACCGCGTGATGTGCAGTTGGGCGGACGACCGGTTGCTCTGCAGCGGTACGCAGGTCCAGTTCGGCACCCTCAACCGAACCAGTGATCGACACCACCAGCGCCTGATTCGGAATGCGCACACGCTGATTAGGCGCACCCACAACGTAAATCGGCATCAGCGATTCCCCCGAATCCGGGCCGCCCGTGACGGCGACGCCTCCGCGCGGCGCGCCAGCAGCTTGGTGACCAGCTTTCGGTTCCGGCGCAGCGATGAGCCATCGGGTTCGACGCCCGCCATCTTCGCCATCAATTCCGCCGCGTCGTCAATATCCAGGTCGGTGAAGTCGCGGGTAGCGGCGATTTGTTGGGCGGCTTGCGCCAGCAGGCGGTCCACGCTTCCGGCGGGCGGCTTCGATTCCTCCTCCACAACCGTCCGCACCAGACTGGCTGCCAGCACGACAGCCGGGATGATGACATGATCGTCGACCAAAGTCACCACCTGCGCAACCGCGGGGGCGGCCACCGCCGGGTCTGCGGCCAGCGCAGCGCAACCAGCCGGATAAGGCTGGCCGGCGATCGTCGCGATCACAGCCAAGGTCAGCAGACGCACCACGAAGTCGGGATGCAACCGGTCGGGTCCCAGCACCTGCAGCGCGGCGTCCACGTGCGGGCTGTAGGTGGCCAGGTAACTCTCAATGTGCCGTTTCTGCACCCAAATTCGCGGTTCGAACAGTCGTATCGCCGCACACACCGTGGCGGTGTCTTCTGCGTCGGCTTCCAGCACCGCGGAGGCCAACGCGGCCAATGCCGCCGAGTCCGGTGCTCCCAGGAGCGTGGGCAGCACGGAAAGGCCCGGCGGGGCGCCGCCGGCGGCCGCCAGTAGTCCGTCGGGTTCCCACACTCCGGACGCGACCGCCTGTTCAAAGCGCTCCGAACCGCAGATCCGCAGCCACCACAGCCACGCGCAGCGGTCCGCAGCATCGGCTGGCCCCAGGTGTTGGACGCGAACCCCACGCAGTACCGCGCGGTTCCAGATGTCGTTCCCGGGCTGAGCGTGTGTCAGCTCGTACGGTTCGGGAGCTACGATGCCTTCGGCGAGCCAGTCGAGCACCTCGTCGCTCAGCTCGGTCGAGTCGTCGCGGAGACCGATAACCTTCAGCGATTCGACAGCCAGCGCCAGCCGAGCCTCGGTGCCGACGCGCTGTCCGAGCCGGTGGGTCAGCCGCGAACCGGACTGCGGATCGCACAGGGACGCAACCACATCGCATCTGAGTGCAGCCGACAGCCGTTCGTCGTCCACGCCGGCGCGCATCAGAAAATCGACCAGCCGCACCACCTGGTCGGTGCTCACCCCGCGCGCCTGTTCCAGTGCGGGGCCGACCGCTGCTGACAGCTCCGCCGGCACCGGGGGCTGAAACCGTCGTGGACCGACGGGAATTGGGCCCAGCTGATTCAGCCAGGTGTCATCGGTGATGGCGCGGCCCACGTAGGTCAGGTCGGCGTGTTCGGAAGCCGGCCCCGGCGGCGCATGCTGCACCGCGTGCCAGGCATCGGCGGTGCTGTTGCCGACCAACGCATTCAGGACTCCGGAAATGGTGGCGCCGATCGCCGAGCCGGGGGCCACGCCGCGGGGGGTGTGCGCTGCGATCACCGCATGCGCTTCGGCATGGGCGTCGCCGTACTCGGGCGCGGCCGCCACCGCCATCGCCATTGGCCAGGCCGGGGGAAGCGCGCTGTCCTCGACTTGCGCGCCGTAGCGGTCGATGTCGTCGAGCACGGCGCGCGCCGACCGCGGCTCGAGCAGCACCACCTGCGCCATCGCCGACCATGGGGTCACCGCAATGGGTTGACCGGTCGCGGTGCGGTGTGGTTCCCCGCCCAGCTCCCCCAAGGACAGCGTCGCGGTCTCGTCGATGACGACCACCCCGACAGGAACTCCCGGCAGGTCAACGACCGGTACCGCGGTCAGGTGCTGCGTGTTCTGTAGCGCCAGCCCCAGCTGGTCGGCGCGATCGAAGGTGGAGAAATTCAGCCGGGCGGCGGCGCCGGGCGACATCAGATAGCTCACCAGGCCGATCCACTGTGCGGCCGCGTCCAGGGATTCGATGCCGAGCACCACCGGCGCGCCACCGTCGAGCGCGGCGCCGACCGCATCGAGCAGCCCGAACAGCGTGGCCAGCCGCCACGTGCTGGTGTCCAGCGCGAACGCCACCACACTGTCCTTGCTCACCGCCGCCCCCGGGCCGGGGGGCTCGTCGGGCAGGACGGCGCGCGCGACCGCGGCCGCGCCGTACGGACACAGCCACTGCGGCGATCGCCACCACTGGATCGGCCGGTGATGCGGCGCGGCGTCGGGGTCTCGGTCCAGCAACGTGTGCGCGAAAACGTTGCCGGGCCGCCCGGTGTCGTCAGACCCTGCGGGGACGGTGTGCCAGTAACCCGAGCCGCGGTCGTCGATGCGCCGATACGCCAACCGCCGCGGGCCCCGCGCGAGTTGTTCGGGTGTCGGGTAGGTGGGCAGCGGGTCGGCGGCATGAAACGCGGTGCGTACCCCGGCCACCAGCGTTTGCGTTTCTGCGGCGCTCAACTCGCCGCTGACCTGCTTGATCTGCCAGCCGCCGGCGGAGCCGGGCTTGTCGAACGATGTGTAGGCCAGCTGGCCGTAGCGGGTCTTCACGGCGCCGCCGGAGTGAGCCGCAGGTTCTCCACGGGCGGGTCGAGCAGTGCGATGGTGCGCAACCGTGCTGGCGACGGAGTGTTGACAAAAAGCCGAATCCAGCCGCGAAGACCACGCAGATTCGCCGCCCATATCTCGCCGGTGCCATGCGTGGTCAGCGCGGACCACCGCAGTTCTTTCGACATCTCCCCGATGGTTTGGCCGTGTTCGTTGACCGGTGCGGCGTCGACAGCTTGTCCGTCGTGCATCGACAGCGGGATGCGCTGTGGGTTGTTGATCAGCACAAACGCGGGTGAGCCGGGAAGGTCGTACTGCGAGCGCAATGCGATGGTGGCGTGGGTCGGCCGGCCGTCGGGATCCCGGCCGATCCGCACCGCGTACTCGAGGCGCAGGAGCCCCGCATACTCGACGCTGCGGATCGCGCCGACGATGCGGTGACCGGCGGAGAACGCCACCGGCGCCAGGTGCAGCGAGCACCCGGTGGCGGGCAGCTCCTGCTTGGAGAACCGCATTCCGCCGTACTTCTCGTATTCCTCGAGGGAGATCTCAAATGACTTGCCGGTCAATCCGTTTCGCGGGTCATGACCCTTGGGGGCGAGGTGCACGACCACCGCCGCCGCGCCGGCCGGCCAATCGAAGGTCAGCGCCTGCTTGTTGCAGTACTCGGCCAGATCGACGTCGCCGATGACGCCGGTGCGCACCGACGATAGAGTCTTGCCCAAGAGCGCGCGCCCAGCCAGCAGGGTCACCGGGGTGAAGTAGGCGCGGCTCCAGCTGCCCGGCCAAGACACCCCTGAGATGACCGCGCGCATCCGACCCTGCTCGTCCTGGCGCTGCGAAACCGGCTGGGTCAACTGCAGTTCCGGGCCGAGGCCGACTTGGTCAAGCGCTGCTTCCGGCAAGTCGGTGCTGTCCCCGCCGGCGCTGGGTCCGGTCTGGCCGCGGTAGATGACCACACGCCCGGCCGGCGGCGGCGTCCAGGTCAGCTCGAACACCGACCCATCGGGGCTGTGCATACCCATCGACAGATCGGGCACCGGCGCCAGCACCGCGGTCACGGCGACGGTGGCCTCGGTGGCCTCCGATAAGCGCATGACGCCGTCGACCGTGACCGCGCAGCGTACCCGGTAGATGTATCGCTCCCCGCGCAGCGCGTCCGTGTCAACGAACCCTCCGCGGTTGTCGCTGCCCGTCAGAATGCGATGCTGCGGTCCTTCGCGGCCGGCCTCCTCTGCGGGGACGCGGTAAATGAACACCTCGCTCACCTCTGACCCGACGTTCCAACGGCCGATGACCTGCCCGCTGTCCTCGCGAATCGAGAAGTCGCGCACCGGGGTGACCAGCACAGCCTCGGCGTGTTTGACAGGTTGATTGGCGAGCGCCTGGTTGGGGGTGGGTCCGGTGTTGACCCACACCTGGTAGTGGCGCACCGCGGTATCGGGCGGCCGCTCATCGGTGGCGGAGGTGCGGGCGGTGCCGGCGATCAGGTGTGCGCGGTCCGGGGAGTACGGCGGGTTGTCCGCCTCGCTGATCACGCGATAGATGACCACGGATTCAGGCGCCACGTCGGACGGCGGATACGGCGGCCACGTCAACTCGAGGGCGCCGGCCTTGTCTTCGCCACGCCGGCGTCGCCGCAGACGAATCGTGTGGACCTCGCCGCGCTGGTCGCCGAACGCGAAAGCAGCGAAATCGCCGGCGCCGTACTGGATTTCGTCGGTCTCCAGCGGCGCGGGTTCGTCAGGGCGGGTTGGCCCGAACAGCCTGTCCGACGCGGCACCAGCGTCGATCCGCGCACCCTCGGCCGCCATCCGGTGCTGGCCTGGCGCGCTGCCGGATTCCGCGGCGCGGCCACTTTGGGTCTCCAGGTCGGCGAGCAGCCGGGCCATATCCTCGGCGTGTGCCGCTACCGAGCCGGGCAGCATGGCCCGGATCTGCGCGACATCTGTGCGGCCCGAGCGCAGCACCAGGCGCAGGTGGGCTTCCTTGAACGAATTGCGTGACACCGCACCGGAATCGATGAGCTGTTGGCGCCATGCCATTAGCGCAGCCAGCCGCGGATCATCGCCGACGTCGATGTGCTGCGGATCGGGCATCGCTAGAACACCATGTCCTGACGAGGCGGAACGTCACGGCGCTCGCTTACGCCGATTAGTGTCGCATCGTCCTCACCGCGTGGCGCGACGCTGACCCGGGGCTCGAACATCGCAAAGTCGTACGGCGGCAATCCATCACCCGCCTGCACCACCACCGCGCGGTAACCCAGTCCGCCGCGCGCGACGGCGGTCTCGTCGATCGCCACCGCCGAGCGACCCGCTGTCGTCGCGGCATGGCTGAACAGCGAGGCGTCGAACGGCGCGGGCCGCCCCCGTCGGTGCTCGGTGATGCCCGCACCGAACTGCTGAACCGGAACATGCCGGTCGAGGCCGGGTACCAGCACCGTGCCGGTGAGGTCGTCGGCGACCCGACTCTGCTCGTCGGCGAACATCTGCTCGACTCGGCCCCACAGCGCGTCGGCACCTGCGGGCTGCACGCGGCCCGACGCCACGGCGTAGGACCACTGATCCAGCCCGGACTGCGTGCCGATGCCGGGCATCCGGAACAGCATGTCGGGTTCCTCACGCAGCCGAGCGGCCGCCTCATTGACCAGCTCCCGCCACGGCTGGGTCAACCAGCCCAACGCGTACAGACGCCGCTCAATCGCATGCGCCGCGTCGGCCGCCTGCTCTTCACCCGGGTCGGCGACGCCGAGTTGGGTCGAGCGGGGCAGGCCGTCGAAGAGCTGACCGGGTGAGGGCCGCGCCACCGGCGCCGGCCCGAACGGCGCCCGCAGCACCACTCCCAGCACCCGGCACCACGACAGCAACTGCCCGTAGGCGGTGGAGAGCCGGCTGACATCCTGCAGGGCCGTACGCAGATTGGCTTGCATCGACTCCAGCTCACCCATCTGAGACTGGCGTAAGTTCATCTCCGCGAACAGGTCTCGCTGTGCGAACACGAACAACGCCAGCGACACCACGATGTACAGGCCGAGCATCACCCCGCCCGTCCAAAGCGCGAACGGCCAGCGGACCCAGCCCAACGCGGCGATCCCGGCCAGAACGCCGAGTACCAGCAGCAGCGACCAGAAGAACGTTTTCAGGATGACGCTGACTGCCCGCTGGCGTGCCCTCAGGCGCTCGTCGGCCGACACCCGGCTGGCGGCGAGCTGAATCTGGCCCACCAGCTGCGCAACCTCGCCGCGGGCGCGGTGCAGAAAGTCAGCCAGGATCGAACTGACCTGCCACGCATAGCTTCTCGACGCAACCCCTTGCCAACCTTCCAGGTCGGTGCCCGCGGTGCGCGCCTCCACCCCGGCCGCGGGATCTGAGTAGGCCCGTTGCAGACGCTCGCGCAGGTTGGCCGCGCCCAGCACATCGACCGGCTCAACCGAGCTGATCCCGATGACCGCCGACAGCGACGTCGGGATCGCCGAAAACTGTTCGGCGCCACTCGGAACCACGTCCGCCGCGTTGGCGAGCACGCCGACCCCGGAACCCACTGCGATCGGCTCCAACCCCGCAGCGCGGCGGCCCCCGTCGGCCAGGGTGAGCGCCCCGTTGACGAAATCCACCCACAATGCCCTGAGGTCCTGCTGCGCAAGGTGTTCCGGCTGCGGCGCTCCGCCCAACGCGGTGTTCAGCGTGTCGGCGTTGCGGCCCAAATCCTGCCAGTTGGCCACTTCGGCGCTGGTCACCACCGCGAACGCGGAATCCTTACCGCCGAACACCGTGCCCTGCACCGTGCTGGCCAGCACCGACGACAGCGAGCCTGTCACCGCGGACCACCACGCCCCCGGCGCCTTGCGCAGTGCAGCACCCATGAACTTGAAGAACATCCTCAATGCCGCCCAGATCGAGATCGCCTGGGCGCCAACATCACCCGAGGACATCCGCGGTCCGCGCAGCACATCACGGTGCTTGGTCCACAGCGCCCTTGCCATGGTCTGCGTGGCCGCCGCAACGTCCTCTACATAGACGACGGGCACCTGACCGCCCCGCGGCAGCGGAAGGCGCCCCGCAGGATCGAAGAGCCGAGTGCGCAGGCGCTCTTCGACCTCAGTGGTGTCAAGTCGGCGGTAGAAGGCCCGAACCGCGCGCACGGTCTGCCCGGGCAGGATCTCCACGGTGTCGAACGGTGTCTGCTCCAGCCCCGCCCACAGCCCGGCAATTCCGGCGATCACCGGTGCGGTGCACTGGGCGAAATCGAGCGGATCGGTCATCAGGCCCCACGGCGCTGCACCCAGGCCTGGGCTTGCCGAATCCTCCGGTGCGACAAGGAGGTTGTGCCAGCCCTCCAGCACCAGAGTCGGATCCGGTGCCGTCGCCGCGGTGTCCCCCCGCGTCAGCAGCACGCGCAGCAGGCTGATCCGCGCGCCCATCGAGCTGCTCCGCACAATCCGCTCGATCGTCTGCTCGGACACCAACGGCACCCGCTCGGCCGCCGGTGCCTCGATGGGCACCAACACGGCCAGCCGAATCCGGTCGTAACGCTGGGTCGTGAGCAACTGCTGCAACACCATGGGGTCCGAGCGTCCGTCGCGTACCACGGTGGCCGGGGTGGACGCGCCACCGACGTCGGTGGCCTCCACCCAGGCGAACGTGGCGAGCAGCCCGACGGCGGAATAGTCGGCCAAGACGGCGACGATCTCATCGGTCTGCGCCCGCGGCACGACCAGCACGGTCAGCGCCCGCTGCGAGGTGGTTGGCATCGACATCGTCAGAACGTTCCGCCCTCCGGGATCACCACGGGCCCACCTTCGTCGAGAACGCCTGCCCCGGCGGTCGCCTCGCCCCGGACCAGCGTCGCGGCCTCGCGCTGCAACAACCGGATCAGGGATTGGGTCGCCCAGAACACATCAGGGGCGAGGTCACGGAAGATCGGCGTCTTCGAAGCCGTCGACCGTGTCGGTATCGAGGTGAACACTCCCCCGGGCGTTGCACCGGGCATATCCGCCGGCAGGTACTGCGCGGCGACGTCGCGCACGGTGGTCAGCCACTCCTCGGCGGCGCTGGCGCGCTCGGCGGGCGTCTGGGCCGCGGCGATCGTCTCGATCCGCGGCGCCACGCCTGGCGCGGCGGCACCGGTGGCCAAGAAATCGCGCAGCACGTCTGTCGCCGACAACTCGACAATGCCGCTGGCGGGGTCCTGCGAATGCAGGTCGTAGAGCTCGCGGAGCACGCCGTAGGGCCGCAGCGAGCGCATGACCGGCGGCTCGTGCGTTTGGGCGATCGCCAGCAGGATGCTCTCCAGCACCGCCGGCAGCCAGTCATAGGTAGCGATGAACGCCGACGGCGGCGTCAGTAGCGGATTGGGGAAGTTCAACCAGCGCCCGGCGTCGGCGTCATAAATGCGGACTGCTTCGGTGTAGGGCGACTGCGGAATTTGAATCCGGCCCACTATCTGCCCGAGGAACCATCCGGCGGTCATGGCCCGGCGCTCGTCATCGGTCATCGGCAGGGATGCCGGCAACGGGCGCGCACGGCGGTAGCGCCAGAACGTCCCGCGGCCGGGCCCGGCGATCTGGGCCCACTGCGCCGCGGCCGGCTTGAGCACCGAGTCGAACGCCAGCGGCGAATAATTGGGGTAGGACCCGAAGATGTCCACCCGGGTGACGCTGTCCTCATCCGACAACGATCGGTGGTAGTTGTCCTTGGTGGCCTGGTCGATACGCGGGTTGTTGCGCAGCACTTCGAACAGCGCGTCGGCAACCGGCTGGCCGGCGAAGGGAACCTCGGAGAACTTGTAACGGTATTCGGTCTGCTGCCCCGGATGCACCCGCTGCAACGCTTCGTCATTCACGCTGGCCAACGGCCGAGCCAGCGACAGCGCCTCAGCAAATTTCGTGGTGATATCGCGGCGGCGCGTGGCCAACTCCGATTCCGCGGCGCCCGCACCCTGCACGAAGTCGCGCAGCGACACCTTGCAGAAATCCTCGAACGCCTCCCCCGGCCGGCCCACATAGAGGCGGGCTCGTGTCAGCAGCTCCGTGGGACGGGTGTGCACGTCGAACTGAGCCATCGACGGCACGCGGGGCCGACGCGTCTCGGGGTCGGTGCCCAGCGCGCGCGTCACCCATGTCGCGGTGCGCTCGATCAAACCCCCTGGTGCGGAAACGCCACCGGTGGTGCGCCACCGTCCCAGAATCACCCGGCTGGTGGCGTCGTCGATCGCGGTGCGCAGCGGCACCATCGCGCTGGTGCCGGCCACCGCCTTGGGGAGATCGATTTCGTAGCGGCCCTTGAACGCCGACGAGCTGATCAGTAGCACTTCGTTGTTGGCTTCGGCGAATCGCGCAGGCACGAGCTCGTCGGCGTCGGCCGGCCAGGCTACGTACTGATCGGTGGCGAGCCGGGCCAGCCCGACATCGCTCGGCGGCTCCGCGCGTGCCTTCTCAAGCAACACCATGGCCTCGCCGAGCGCTTCGCGCAGCGGCGCCAACATCTCCGCGCCCATCACCCGCATCACATCGCCGATCCGCGCGGCAGCGTCTGCGAACAGCTGGCGCCGCACGCTCGCGCGGAACCCGTCCAGCGCCGTTGCCAGGACCTGATCGGCGTTGGACATCACCCCGCGCAGCGAGCGCAGTGCCGCATCGACCTGCGGCGGCACCGCCACGATGTCCGATGGGCCCATCGTGCCGAGCTGCGCCACGCCCGGGGCCAGCACGTCGTCGATATGGCGACGCAGCCGATCCACCATCTCCCGCGCGTAGGGCAGGCCCAACGACGCGATCGCTCCGCCCACCACGTGTTCGAGCCGATCGACGAACTCGCGGTGCCAGCTGAACGCCATGTTGTACGCCGCATCGGCGCACGCCCGCAGCAGCTCGCTGCGCCGGTTGAGGACGGCCTGGCGGAAGATCGGCACCCATTGCTCGGCGGTCATGCCCTCGGGGTTGGGCAGGTAGCCCCGCAGCTGGCGATCGATGAGCCCGTTGACGGTGGCGGCCACCGACTCGGCGGCGAACGCGTCCGAGCCGATCCAGCGGCCCAGAACGCCCACCCGGGTCTGCTCGTCGCCGGGATTCGGCGGCAGTCCCAGCTCGCCGCAGTGCGCCTGCCACTGGCTGCCCAGCAGCGAATCGAGCTGCTCGGTGCTGGACGCCGGATTGCCCGTCTGCAGATGCCCGAACAGCAGCTTGTCCACGCAACTGCGGGCCAGCCGCTGCGCGGCGTACTCGGCGTAGCGGTCGCGGCCCATGCTGAGGCTGGCGAATCCGTAAGTGCCCCAAGGCAGTACATCCCACGCCGAGATGCCCCACCCCAGCAGGTCCCTGTCCCCCTCCGGGGAAGCGGTGTTGCCGAGGTCGTAAGAGACGAACTGGTCACTGGCCGCGCCGCTCATCATCAGCCCGGCCAGGCCGCGCGCCAGCCCGCGGTAGACGGCCCACTGCGAACCATCCCCGAACAGCGTGCGATCCGCGCCGATGAATCGGCCCACCGGGAACACCCGCGCGAACGGGATCGGCTCCCCCTCGCCGTGGTGCAGGCCCAGCGCCCGCATGAGCCGCACGTCGTGTTCGCGCGCCGAGCCGGCCTGGCTGGCCACGATCTCACCCAGCATGGCCAGCGAATTCGCGCGCACCCCGATGATGGAGCTCTGCGGCAACGAATCGAAGATGTCGGGGGTCACCATGAACACCCCCATCAGTTTGGGATCCAAGCCCGACACCAGGGTCAGCAGCCGACATACGTCCAACGCCATCGACGCGCCCGCGCCGCCGGCCATCGACGACACCACCAGAACCAGGGGCGGCTCGTTCGGGTCGAAAGTCCCCATGCCGGGCACGTCGGCGGTGGACATCTCCGAGATCGTCTCGACCCGGTACAGCGCATCCCACGCAGCTTGAAGGCGGTTGTGGATCTCGGTGGCCTTGCTGAGCGTGATCATTCGCCCAATGGCGCGGTACTGGCCCGCGCCGGCCGAGATCGGGATAGCCACCTCCTCAGGGTTGCGTGGCGCCCAGGTGGCGACGGTGTCCAATGCCGACTCGGAGCCGAGGCGCTGCGAGACCGCCGCATCGAGGATCGCGTAACTGCTGCCCTGCGGGCCGCACCCGATGTAGGTGCCGCCCTGCTCGGGGACGTTCGCCAATCCCTCGGGGCCGGTCTCGGGTGCGCTTGGCACATCGATCTGAACGAATTGCCAACCCGCCAAGAGCTTGTCGATACCCGCGGCGTGCAGTTCGAAGCGCAGCTGGTCCATGATGAACGCCAACGTGGCACCGCCGGAACCACCGCATCCCACTACCAGGAATCGTCGCATTCAGTTTCCTTCCCTGAACGGGTCGAACGGATCTGGGTCATAGCGCGCGGGACGCTGAGGGTGTGCGGCACCGCTCTGCGGCCCAAAGTCCGGAGCGGCGCTGAACCCCGCGCCGGGCGAACCGCTCCTGCTCGGTCCGGTGCTTTGAAACGGATCATGCGCCACTGGCACACCGGGACCCGCCTCGCCGAACGGCGAAACCCCTTGTCCCGGTTCGCCATGTGCCGCAGCCAGCCCCGCCTGCACAGCACGCAACCGCAGCCCGTTGAGCAGCTCGGGTAGTCGCCGTGCGACATCTTCATAGAGTCGTTCGCGCGTTGCGATGTCGGTGCGGCCGCCGACCAACAGCAGCACGTCGGCGACGTTCGCCGGCCCGCGGGGATTGTGCAACACCACCCACTTGTTGTGCACAGCCAGCGGCAGCACTGCCCGCAGTCCGCTTGGGTCGGATGCAGGCAGTTCCGAGCCCACGCTGACGACGCCGTCGGCGTCGACGATCACATACCCTGCGCCGAACGGGCTGCGGCCCATCGTCGCGGTCAGCGTCACACCTTGCACAGTGAGCCTGCGCGTGCCCCCCGCCAGCCCGGGTACCGGCTGGATGAGGTCGGTGTCGACCATCGCGAATGGCTCGCCGTCGCGCAGCACCACGTCATTGCTCACCTCGACCGGGATCCGCTCGGCCAGCATCGGTGTGTCGGGTATCTTGCTGACCCACCACTTCGACGCGTACAGCAGCGCCAGCGGGATGCCCGGCCCCAGCAACAGCGCCGCAATGAGCACCAGCACGAAGTTCGTGGTGTTCAGCGGCTTGATCAGCGACGCGACAAACGGGACCTCGACGACTTGCGCATCGCTTGGATTGTCCAGCGCCGCAACGTGTACCGGCACGGTGCCGGTCAGGCCGCCGTGTCCGTCGTGGTCGGTGCGCAGCGTCACCTGCAGCTGGCCCGTCTGCCCGGCCTGCACCTTCAAGCAGTTCTGCGCGGAGTTCGCTGTGGAGGTGACCCGCGCGGTGCCGATGTCGTCGGGCGCTGCTACCACTTTGGCGGCGTCGGTGTCGGCAATCCAGGCGCAACCCGGGCCGGTGATGTTCAGCGGTGCGGTTGCGCCTTTGGTGGCCAGCACGGTGCCGAAGTCGATCCGCTCTCCGGGTATGGGTAGGCCCAGCTTGGGCAGGATTTGCACCGGTACGTCGACGTCCTGGGGTGACAGCTCGGTACCGGGTGCGATCTGCGCGCCGGACGGGTCGGTGGCCGGTGCGGTGGTGATCACCAACGACATTCGCAATACAGCATGGCTCGGGTTCACCTTCGTCAGGTCGGCGTCCACCGGTTTGGTGATGTCGTCCTTGGCAACCGACGCCAGCAGCGGGATGGGTGCCGCCCCGTCGGGCACCAGCGCCGCCGACATCGTCGCGGTGCCGGCCAGGTCGGTGGGCTGCATCGGCTTACCCTGCCCGTCGACGAGCCCGAATGTCAGGTCCTTGACCACCTGACCGCTGCGCCACGACACTTTGTCCGCGCCGCTGAGTGCCGGGAAGATGTCGGTGGTGATGTGAATGCTCACCCTCGACACGGCGTCGGGGTGTTGGCCGGTGGTGTCGACGTAGACGATGGCCCACTGCCCTGCCCAATGCGGGCCGCCGTTGTTCTGTAGTGAAATCGTCTGCGCCGACTCGGATTGCCACTCGTAGGTCACCGGCACACCGTCGATGTCGGCAGTGTCCCTACCGTCTTTCTTGGGCAGTTCCAGAGTCGCGCCGGACGGTGAAATCAGGTACGGCACGACACCGGCCACGCCGCCGGAGCCGAGGATGTTGACTGACTTGATCGAGCGGTCCAGCACGAAGTTGTGCCGCGCTTCGGGGCACACCTGCAGCTGACACACCGGGCCTTGCTGGGTGGTGCCGGGATCGGGGTTGAGCGCGTCGAACGCGAACAGCATGTCGTCGATGTTGGAGACCGGATAGAAGTCACCCGGGACCGGATCCGTGATCTTCCCGCAGGCCAAGCCGTTGAGTCCGTGGGCGGTGCTGATCGCCGACATCACGTCGAAGTCGCTGGGTGTCTTGGTCGCGCCTAGGCCGATTCCAAGCATGATGATGCCGCTGGAACGCAACTGATCGGCGAGGCCGCCAGGCCGGCAGATCGAGTCCACCGCACGTTTCGTGGTGTCGTCGATTCCGGTGGGGCTGTCGAGACTGACGCCGTCGGCATAGGGCTTGGACGTGGGCCGCGGGGTGAAATCGATTTTGCCGTCGGAGAACCAAGCAATCGCCTGGCAGCGCTGCCCGCCGTTGGGTCCTGGCCCGCGCGACGCCAACTCCTGACGCGCGCCGTCGAGGGCCAGCCAGTAATCGGTGTCGATACCAGTGTTTTTGGATGCAATGCTCGCCAACTCGGTACCCAGCTGATCGGCCGATGACCCTGTGAGCTTGGTCCAATTGTGTTCGGGCGCATAGTTATCGGAGAATCCAGCGGAGGCTACCTCGAGGTTCGCGCCGACCCGGTCGGCGTACTTGCCCAGCGCCTGCAGCAGGTAACGGGCCGCCTGCACCCGCGCGGCCTGCGGGTCGGTGCTCCGCAGGCTGCTCGACTCGTCGAAAAGCAACAGTAGATCCCCGGCCTTCTGGGAGGCCAGGCAGGCGCCGAACCGCTTGGCGCCGCCGCCGGCCGGCTCAGCGTGTGCGGCCGTAACCGCCCAGCCGGCCATCGCACCGATGAGCATGGCGACGGCAATGAGCCTCAGCAGCGGCCCAATACTTCTGCTGGACAGTCTGATTCGCTGAGCCACTGCCATCTACTGCCTGCCTGCCCACAGCGCAATCTGCCACGCGCCCAACGCGATGCCCACCAGACACACGCCCAGCACCGCCCAGTACAAAGTGGCGGTCCAGCGCGGCGCCGAATAGATCGACTCGCTGCGCCTCCGGGTATCGACGCGGGTGTACACGGCCAGGGCACCGATCGCGAGCGGCCCGGCCAGTAGCCAGCCCGCCAGCGCGGGTACCAGTACGCCACCACCCGAGGCGGCGCTGATGACGGCGAGCACCACCCCGGCCACTGCCAGCAGCAGCGTGACGGCGCACCATTTCAGTGGCGGGCCAGCGGTCGCCAACATCTCCGCGCTGGTCGCGTGGCCAAAAGCATCCTGTGCGCCAGACTGACGACCGAGCACCCCCTCCTGTCGCGACCACGACTGTGCCTTCGGCTGATTCGCCCATGGATCAAAGCCGGTCGAAAACCCGTCACCGCCCTGCGGCTGCGCCGCCGCTGGCCCCCCCGACCCGGAGGGCGGGGCCGGGACACTCGGGCGCTTCGGCGGCCCGAAGTCGCTGAAGTCAAACGGATTTGGTTGGCCCACGTTCACCACCCCGGCATTCGCGTTTGATGCAGGTGGGTGATCGCTTCGGGCGTGTTCATCGGCATCAGTAGGGGTTCAGGCACAGGGCGAACGAATGGTCCGGCGGCGCGGCGACGTAAACGGAACGGCAATCGTAGGTGGCGGGGACCCGCGCTGTGACGGTGTACACCCCTTCTTTGTGCTCGCAGTCGACCTTGAACAGATCCAGCGCGTCGCTGCCTTCGTCGCTGCGCAACTGGATTTCCACGCACGCGCCTATCGGCACCGTGGCGAGGTCCAGCTTGATCCGCGGAATAGTGCTCGGCGGGGCCATCGATGTCACCGTGGACCCGTGGATGGTCGACGGTACCTGGTAGGTGGAGTCGGTCGGCGAGTTTGACGCGGTCGTGGTGTTAGAACCGGAATCGCTGGTCAACCACCAGATGAGGGCGGCGATCAACAGCACGCACATCAGATAGCCGATCACCAGCCCGGCGATGGCCGCCGCACTTCCCCGCTCACCGGTGCGCCGAATCTGGGGCAAAGCCAGATGCCCGAGCACCACCCCGGCTGGCGGCACCACGACCGCGAAGATCGGCGACAGCACCGCGAATGTGTTGTAGTCGGGGGACGGTGTTGCTCCGTAGCCCAGGCCGGTCGAAGCGCCCTGCCCGAACGGACCTGTGGCCGGTGGCGCCGACGCTGGTGGCGATGGGCCGAACGGATCTGCCGACTGCGGCTCGAATGGGTTACCGCCGGGATGCATCAGACCACCTCGTCAGCAGTGGCCTGCGACGATCCTGGACGGCGGGCGTTCGGCCAGCGAACCGTAAGCCTCCCTGGAGTGTCGACGCGGCGATCGTCAGTCAGTGCACACAACCTCCTCATGATCAACCTCGAAAACTCGATATGCAGGCAAAAATCGTTTCTTCTCTGTTGAACAGTGCCTGCGCAGGGCAGGAATCGGTCGACAAGATCTGGTCTACCCGGAATACCCCGTCGCGGACCTCGCATCGAACCGGAAATATAAGGATGACATTGGTGTCGGGCCCCTTGTTGGGGTCAGGCTCGGTCTGCTGAACCTCCACACAGTCGCCTACCCGAAGCTGCTCCACTCTGACCGTCGGGCGCTGCGCCGGGGGCGGCGTGATCACCGTCGTCCGCGGAGGTGGCGCTGGCGCGGCGCCCGTCGTGGTCTGCGAAGCCGTGGTTGACCCGGGCACCGACGGCGACTTCGAACTGTTGGCAGTCACCAGCCAGATCAGCAGCGCAATTAGGGCTAATACGAGGATCACGTACGACAGGGTGAGCCCGACGATCGCGCGTTCCCGACCACGCTCACCGTGTTCTTTGATCTGGGAGAGCGCCAGATGGCCCAGGACCGCACCGACCGGGGCGAACACAAACGCGAAGACGATCGACAAAGTGGCCAACGTGTTGACTTCGCGCTGAGGCGTACCCGACGGCGGCGGGAATCCCTGACCCGGGGAAAAGCCCTGCGTGACCGGCGGAGGGCTGAACCCCTGGGTGCTTGGCGGACCGCGTAAGGGGTCCGGACCGAACGGGTCGGGCTGACCGCCCCCGTACCCGCCATACGTCATAAATGCATCCCACCGTTCTTTAAATGCATCCCCGACCGATTCCATCACCATCATCAGCCGATATCCACGATATGGATGGCTGAGATACGACCGTGACGTGCTCGTCTACAATCAGTGTCCCGCTGGGTCACGGGCATCAGCTGTTCGCACGAGTCTCCCCATCGCAACAATCCGCTGACACTGTGATAACTCTGTGCGGCGATGTGATCCCTCGGGCCACAACGCTTTACTACTGTGTGCGCATGCCGGAGCGCCAACCGGCCTCGAGAGCCGTCGCGAAGTTGGCGTGGTGCTGTTTGTTAGCCGGCGTGCTGACGGCCGCGCTGATGTTCCCGCTCGCCGGTGGAATCGGGCTGTTGTCCAACCGCGCATCGTCGCCCACGGCTCCGCACAGCTTCTGGAGGTCAATCCCACTGGCTACTGGCGAGGGTTTGGTTTCTCCGGCATCAAGCGACTCATCGACCACACTCTCATCGCCGACGGGCAATGAGCGATGCCGAGTGGTTTTTTGGGATAGGGTGAGGTCACAGTGTGCCCGTAGCAGCGGTTATCGCATGCTTTGAAGGGCACGAATCATGAGTGTTGATCTGCTGGCACCATTGGCCAGGCTGGTAACTACCGCGGCCGCGATCGAGGGACTTCGAGATCTCTTCGCCGCCGAAGAGCCCCTGGACGATATAGTGGCGCGGGTCGCCGAGACCGCAGTCGCCGCGATCCCGTATGCGGACGCTGTCAGCATCACCGTGTTGTCGTGGCCTGATGCCCGTACCGCGGCCGCCACCAATGAGCAGGCGCTGGAACTCGATCTCCATCAGTACGCGTCGGGCCGGGGGCCGTGCCTGGAAGCCGCGTGGCAGCGCGCGCCGGTGCGCGCGGTTATCGGCGAAGCACATCACCGGTGGCCGGAGTTCGTTGAGGCCGCCCAGCGAGTCGGGATCCGCGCGAGTTTGTCGGTGCCGCTGCTGATCGGCGGCATAACCGAGGAGCAGGAACTCGTCGGCTCGCTC
>Ga0207675_100001149_pt1 | contig 26254 bp, 30 predicted proteins | sample KBSSwiS42_FD_184305 | JGI IMG/M metagenome (GOLD analysis project Ga0207675, IMG submission 184305) | Switchgrass rhizosphere microbial communities from Kellogg Biological Station, Michigan, USA - KBS Switchgrass S4-2 (SPAdes) (version 2) | ecosystem: Host-associated > Plants > Roots >...
CGCTCCTCTCTTCCCGGTCGCTGTTCTTGTGGAAACACGGCTCAAGACCCTAACAGGGATGGTCATTCCGCTCAACCATGCGGCTTTGCGGCGCTTTTGGGGGCCGCCAGAAGCTCGGACGCATGGAAGAGGGGCCGCAGCCGCACCCCGGCGCGGGCCAGTTCGTCGGCTCCGCCCTCCTCCCGATCGACCACGCAGACGGCCGTTCCGACCCTCAGCCCGGCCTCGCGCAGAGCCTCGACGGCGGCCACCGCGGCGCCCCCGGAGGTGACGACGTCCTCGACGAGGCAGACAAGCTCGCCCTCCTCGGAGACACCCTCCAGCCGGTTGTCGGTGCCGTAGCCCTTCGCCTCCTTGCGCACGATCAGGAAGGGCAGGCCGGACGAGAGCGAGGCCGCGGCCGCGAGTGCGACGGCCCCGAGCTCCGGGCCGGCCAGCCGGGACGCCTCGGGCTCGAACTCCTGCACCGCCTGGGCGATCGCCTCGCCGAGCGGCCCGAGCAGCTCCGGCCGCGTCTCGAACCGGTACTTGTCCAGGTAGTAGCGCGAGCGGCGCCCCGAACGCAGCACGAAATCGCCCTCGAGGTAGGCGTGCTCGCGGAGCGCAGCTCCGAGCTCGTCCCGCTGCACTAGCGCCGCGCGGTTGCGAGCAGCTCGCGCGCGGGACCCAGCAGGTGCTCGGCCTCAGGCGAGCCTTCGGTGAGCGAGATCATCGAGCCGTCGCCGAAGTAGAGCTGGACGCTCTCTCGGCGGCGCGCGGCGCGACGGCGGTAGAGGACGGTGCCGACGGCCGAGCCGGCGGCGAGGAGGAACCCGGTCAGGAAGCTACGACTCCGCATCGTTCTTCTTTTTCGCGGCGCGCTTGGCGGGTGCGCGCTTCGGCTTGGGCTTCTCCTGTTCCTGGCCGAGGCCGCGCAGGCAGCTCTTGAGGTCGTAGAAGACAAGGCCCGCGGTTGGCTCCGTCGTGGTGGTCGCGGCGATCACCCGGTCGCCGTCGCGGACGACGAAGACGCTGCCGTCCTGGAGTGTGACGTCGAGTTGCACGACCTCCTTGTCGGCCGCTCCCTGCTCCTCTGCGCCGCGAAGCAGCTCGAGCGCCGTCGAAGCGAGCAGCCCCGCACGCTCGTCGTCCACGGTCGAGGCGAGCACCGTGCCCTCGCGGTCGAAGACCACGGCGCTCTGGATCTGGCTCGAGATCTCGGTTAGGTCGGCAAGTGCCTGGGCCGTCGCCATCGGGTCTGACGCTAACACAGCCCATACTCCCGGCCATGCCCGCTCCTCTGGGGAAGTTCTTCGCCGACAGGGGCCCCCACCTCGCCGCGATGATCGCCTACTTCGCACTGCTCTCGTTCGTGCCCCTGCTCTTCCTCACCATCTCCGCGCTCGCGCTCGCCGGGCGGCCCGACGAGTCGAGCTACCTCGTCACCGAGCTCAAGCGCGCATTTCCCGGGAGCTCGGTCTCGAGCATCGTCCGCACGGTCCGTGAGATCCAGGACCACGCGACGGCCCTCGGGATCGTCGGCGCCGCTGCGCTGCTCTGGTCCTCGCTCTCGCTCTTCAGCGTCCTCGAGTCGGCCTTCAACATCGTCTACGGCAAGCCGAACAGGTCGTTTCTGCGCGGGAAGCTGCTCGCGGTTGCGCTGATGCTCCTCTCGCTGGTCACGCTCTTCGTCGGCCTGCTGGTCGGGTCGTTCGGCTTCGACCTGCTCAAGCGCTACGCGGCCGGCTTCGCCGGCAATCCCTACGTCGCGTACAGCCTCTCGGTGGCCGTCTCGTTCCTCGGGGTGTTCACCTTCCTCATCTCCGTCTACTACCTGCTGACCAACGTCGAGCTGTCGTTTCGCGACGTGCTCCCGGGAGCCGTGATCGCGGCCGTGATGCTGGAGACGAGCTTCCAGGTGTTGCCGCTCTACGTCCGCTACTCGCACAACGTGGTCGCGCTCAAGGCGTTCGGCGGCCCTGCGCTGTTGCTCGTCTGGCTCTACGTGATGGCGAACTCGATCGTGTTCGGCGCCGAGGTGAACTGGTGGCTCGTCTCGCGACGGCGAGCCCTTGAGCCGGACGAGGCGCCGGGGCTGGCCTAGCTCTGCTGCAGCGCGCGGGCCGCGCGGGCACGGTGCGAGTTGCGCGACTTCCACTCGTCGCCGAGCTCGGCCACCGTCTGCTCCTCGCCGTCGGGGACGAAGACCGGGTCGTAGCCGAAGCCGCCGGTCCCGCGGGGCTCCTCGGCGATGCGGCCCTCGAGGATCCCGGTTCCGCGGCGCTCCTCGCCCCCGGGGCCGATCAGCACGAGCTCGCAGACGTAGCGTGCGCGGCGTTCGGCGCCCTCGACTCCCCGCAGCTCACCCAGCAGCTTGGCGTTCGCCTCGTTCCCCGCAGGCGCATAGCGGGCCGAGCGGATCCCGGGAGCGCCGCCCAGGGCCGCGACCTCGAGACCCGAGTCCTCGCCGAGCATCCACGCCTCCGGCGGGCCGACGCGCCGCCCGAAGAGCGCCTTGCCGCGCGCGTTCTCGTAGTAGCTGTCGCTGCCCTCCTCCGGGTAGCCCTCCGCCTCGAGCGGCGCCAGGTCCCACCCCGTCAGCAACGCGGCCAGCTCGCGCAGCTTGTTCGGGTTCTGGGAGCAGAGCCGAACGGTCAGTCCGTCCAGCGGACCTCCAGCCCCACCGCCCCGCCAGGCCCGGTGGCGACCACCAGCCGCAGGAGCCCCTCGCCCCAGCTGGGCGACGGGACCTCAAGGAGCAGCATCGAGCGCCGCTTCCTGCGCGTCGCGGATCGTGGCGATCCCGGACTCGGCGAGATCGAGGAGCCCGTCGAGGGCATCGCGGTCGAACGGCGCGCGCTCGGCGGTGGCCTGCACCTCCACCAGCGGCCCCGCGCCCGTCCGCACGACGTTGACGTCGACCTCGGCGCTCGAATCCTCCTCGTAGTCCAGGTCGAGCAGGAGCTCGCCCCCGACGATCCCGACCGAGACCGCGGCGACCGAGTCGGTGAGCGCGCGCGAGAGGCCCGCCTTCCCGAGGGCCCGTGCCGCCGCCACGTACGCCCCCGAGATCGCGGCGCAACGCGTTCCCCCGTCGGCCTGGAGGACGTCGCAGTCGACCCAGAGCGTTCGCTCGCCGAGCGCCTCGAGATCCGTCACCGCGCGCAGCGCGCGGCCGATCAGCCGCTGGATCTCCACGGTGCGGCCCTTCTGCTTGCCCGCGCTCGCCTCGCGCGCCGTGCGCTCGCCCGTCGAGGCCGGCAGCAGCGAGTACTCCGCGGTGAGCCAGCCGCGGCCGGAGTCGCGCAGCCAGCGAGGGATGCGCTCGTCGAGGGACGCGGTGCACAGGACGCGCGTCCTCCCCTGCGAGTACAGCACCGAGCCGAGCGGCTGCTCGAGGTAGTCGACGGCGATCTCGAGCGGCCGGAGCTGGTCCGGGCGGCGGCCCTCCGGCCGGCTCACGCCGGAGCCGCCTCGAGGTCGGCGACCGCGACACGCTCGACCTCGCCGAGAGGCAGCTGCAGAAAGCGCTCGCCGAGCGTGCGGAAGAGCTCCGGCTCGCCGGTCGTCAGGAACCGGTACGAGCCCTCGCGACGCTCGCCGTTCTCGATGCCCTTGCGCGCCAGCGTCTCCGCCACCTCCCGCGCGGTCTCCTCCGCGGAGAAGACGAGCGTCACGCCGCGACCGAAGACGCGCTGGAAGATCGGCCGGATCAGCGGGTAATGGGTGCAGCCGAGGATGACCGTGTCCACGTCCGCGGCCTTCAGCGGTGCGGCGTACTCCCGCACCGCCTCGGTCGTGCCGGCGCCGAACGGCTCGTCGCTCTCGATCAACGGCACGAGCCGAGGGCAGGCGACGGGAACGAGCTCCGCGCCCGCATCCAGAGCTCGCACGAGCTGCGCGTAGCGGCCGGCCTCGACGGTGGCCTCGGTCGCCAGAAGCCCGATCCGCCGGTTGCGCGTCGCCTGCACTGCGGCGTGGGCCTCGGGCGTGATCACGCCCACGACGGGCACCGTCAGCTCTTCCTGGAGTTGCGGGAGGGCCGCGGAGGTGGCCGCGTTGCACGCGACCAGCAAGAGCTTCACGCCCTGGCCCTCGAGGTAGGCGGCGATCTCCCGCGCGAAGCGCCTGATCTCCTCCAGCGGGCGAGGCCCGTAGGGCAGGCGCGCGTGGTCCCCGAGGTAGACGAAGTCCTCGTGCGGCATCGTCACGAGGCACTCGTGCAGGACGGTCAGGCCGCCCACACCCGAGTCGAAGACGCCGACCGGCCGGGGATCCACGGGCCGATTGTAGAAAGCCACGGGCTTCTCTACCCTTTCGTGCTTGGGTCGCAGGGTCTTTCTGGTCGTTTTCGCCTCAGTCGTCGCGCTGGTCGCGGCCGGCCGCGCTTCCGCGTTCACGCAGCAGGACGTGTCGCTGAGCATGAGCGACGGCGTCCGGATCGCGGCGACGCTCTACGAGCCGAGCAACGCTCCGCCGCCCGCCGGATACCCGGCGGTCGTCGCCCTGCACGGCCTCGGTGGGAAGCGCCAGGATCTCGACTTCCTGGCGCAGGCCCTCGCCAACTCGTTCGCCGTCCTCACCTTCGACCAGCGCGGCCACGGCCAGTCGGGCGGTCTCGTCTCGATCGACGGACCCAGGGAGATCGCCGACCTGCGCGAGATCCACGACTGGCTCGCGGCGAAGCCCGAGATCGACCGGAGCCGCATCGGCGCCTGGGGACTCTCGCTCGGCGCCGGGGCCGTCCTGCGCTCGCTCGTCGAAGGCGTGCCGTGGGCGGCCGTGGAGACCGTCGAGACCTGGACCGACCTCTACAGCGCGCTCATCCCGCAGGGGCTCTCCAAGTCGGGGGCGCTGGTGCAGTTCCTGAGCTCGATCCCGCAGAGCAGGATGGACCCCTCATTGCAGGCGATCCGCGACGACGCGCTCGCGAGCACCAACCTCCCCGCCCTCCACGCCTGGGCGGATGTGCGGTCGAGCCGCTCACAGCTTGCGAAGGTCAAGACGCCCGTGTTCATGTTCCAGGGCCGGCGAGACTTCGCCTTCGACGTGACCCAGGCCAAGGCGGGCTATCGCCTGCTGAAGGGCCCGAAGCGCCTCTACGTCGGTGACTTCGGGCACGCGCCCTCGCACTTTCCCGGGCCCGACATCGCGCAGGTGGTCTCGCTCGGGGTGCGCTGGTTCACGCGCTACCTGATCGGGACTCCGGCCGGCTTCGCCCAGGTCTCGCTCGCACCGAGCCCGTGGCGCGGGAAGCTCCACGCGTACTCGGCCCTGCCGCCCACGCGGGGGCTCACAGTTCAGCTGGGAGGGTCGGACTCGCTGAGCGGGCCCGGGCGGGCCCGGCGAGCAAGCGGGCCGCTGACCGGGCGCGTGGAGATCTTCGGCCCGCCCCAGGTCAAGGTGACCGCACGGCTGAGAGGCGGATGGTCGCGGGTGGTTGCGGTGCTGACCGCGAAGCCGCCGAGGAAGAGCGAGATCGTGATCAGCGAGGGCGGGGTGAACACGGCCGGGCTCTCCGGAACGCGCAAGCTGACGATCAACCTGATCGACGTGGCGACGCTCGTCCCGCGCGGCTCGCGGTTCACGCTCACCCTTGCCTCGAGCTCGCTCGCCCAGAACCCGAACAACCTCCTCTACCTGAACCTGCCGATGCCGGCCACCGCGCGCATCACGCTCGGTCCGGTGCGCCTCTCCCTCCCGATCCTGCGCACGCCGGTCTCGCGCTAAGGCCGCACGCCGTCGCGCCCGCGCGGTAGCCATTTGCGCCGGTTTGCGTGTTAACTATTGCGGTGAAACCGTCGTCTCACGATCTACTGGTTCCCGGGGGATCTCCGAGAAAGAAGGGGTTATGAAGAGTTCATTGCGCTTGGCAGTGTTGACCTGCGCCAGCTTCGTGGGGTTCGCACTGGCCGCACCGGCGCTTGCCGCTTACACACCGTCCCTGACGATGGAGCAGTCGAGCTACAAGCCCGGTGCGGCGATCACCGCGGACGTGTTCATCTTCGCGCCGCAATCCGACGACCCGACCGCGAAGCTGACGATCTTCGCGCCGGCCGGCTACAACGCCAAGCTGACGGCGGCGCCCGGCACGAAGATCGGGCGTGTCGTGGCAATCGCGAAGCTGAACGACCTGGGTGCGGGCCTGTTCCCGCTCGCCGGCAACGTCCTCGTCGCGAACCCTGCCGATCCAGCGATCCAGGCGGCGGCGGCGCGGTGCACGCCCGGTGTCACCAATCAGGCGACCTGGGTGCTGAACGCGAGCCTCCAGGGCCAGACGATCTCGATCCCGGTGTTCGTGAACAAGGTGGGGACGCTCGTCACCCAGCAGATCTGCCTCCCGCCACCCGATGTCCCGGCGGGCACGCCGGGCAGGGCGACGCTCGGTGCCCAGCTCGTCTCGGCCGACTTCACGATCCAGGGCGTGTTCAGCAACGCGTCCCGCGGGGATCACCAGTGGGCCGGGGTCTTCACGCCGTACACGCCCAACGTTGGCGTACCGAACGCCGCTGGAACGGTCGAATGGCGGACCTATGTCGGCCTCCCCTCGACGCTGACCCTCGCCAAGGCGAAGACGAAGAAGGGGGTCAAGCTCGTCGGCAAGCTCACGGTCAACGGCCTCAGCCCGCGCGGCATTCGCATCGCCCTCTACACGGGCAGGAAGGGCCAGCCCGCCCCGAACGCCGTCTCCGGCGGAAGCGGCAAGCGGGCCGCGCGAACGGGCAAGCTCCCGACGAGCGGCAAGTACTCGCTCTCACGCCCGTCGGTGAAGTTCGCGACCTTCTTCCAGGCGCGCTTCGAGAACTACGCCACGCCTTGCACCGGTGCATCGCCCACAGGCGTTGTGGGGATCAAGTGCATCGGCGAGGACATCGCCGCCGTGACCTCTAACCAGGTCAAGGCGACCAAGCCGAGGAAGCGCTAGCCGTTCGGAATCGAGCGGGGTCCTCGCGAGAGGGCCCCGCTCAGCGCTCGGCCGGCAGGTCCTCGTGGCGCGACCACTCGTGCCACGAGCCGGGGTAGTTGCGCGCCTCGTACCCGGCGGCGCGAAGAGCCAGCGCGGCAAGCGCGGAGCGCGAGCCTGAGTGGCAGTAGGCGACGATCTCCGAGCCCTCCGGCAAGCCGACGAGCTCCCGCACCGCCCACGGCCCGTGCGGTTGCCCGGGTCCGGCGAAGAGCCGCTCCGCCTCGAGCTGACGCGCTCCCGGGATGTGAGCCTGGCGCGGGTCGCAGGGGTAGCCCCCGCGGCCCGAGTACTCGTCGGTTGAGCGGACGTCGAGGATCGTCAGCTGCGGATCTTGGAGCCGGTCGCGGAGCTCTTCCCAGGTAGGCACGGCGTCAAGGCGAGGTTCGAGGCTCGGCTTGCTCTTCTCGAGCTCGATCGCTCCCGTCTCGAGCTCGCCCGGCCAGCCCGCGACCCCGCCTGCGAGCACCGCCACGTGCGGATGACCCGCGAGCAGAGCGGCCTGGGCGGAGGCGGCGGCGCCGACACAGTCACCGCGGTCGTAGAGGACGAGGCGCTCCGCGCCGGTGACCCCGTGCCGCCCGAGGCGCCGCTGCACCTCAACCGCAAACTCCCTCACGATCTCGCGGTCGGCCAGCGGCGGCGGCGAGCCGAGCACGAGCGGGATCGACCGCGGCAGATGCCCGCGGCCGTGTGCGTTCGGACCACGAACGTCGCCGAGGACGAGGTCCGGCTCGCTCAGGTGCTCCTGCACCCAGTCGGCGTCGACGACCGGGGGCAGAGCGCTCATTGTGCGGCGACGAGCTCGCGCTCGGCCGCGATCGCCGGGCGCGCCGAGAGTCGTTCCAGCCACTCGCTCAGCGCAGGGAAGGGCTCGAGCGAGACTCCCAGCCGCTCGGTCGCGCGGATCAGCCAGGGCGCGTAGCCCACGTCGGCGAGCCCGTACTCCCAACCGGTCAGGTACGGCTGTGCCTCGAGCGAGCGGTCGAGCTCCGCGAGCTTCACGGCGAGCTCGTCCTCCGCGCCCTCCGAGCCGCGCCGGAGCGCGTAGTAGGCGTCGCCGAGGCGATCGTCGAACCGCTGCAGCCAGAGCCTCCCCAGCGCCCGCTCGGCGGGGTCGGCCGGCCACAGCGACGGCTCAGGGTAGCGCTCCTCCAGGTAGTCCATGATCACCTCGGACTCAGGGAGGACAAAGCCGCCGTCCTCCTCGTAGACCGGAACACGGCCGAGCGGGTTCTTCTCGTAGAGCCAGGCCGGCCGGTCGTCGAGGTCGATCTCGACCGCGTCGTAGTCGAGCCCCTTCTCGGCGAGGGCGATGCGCGCCCGCGCGGCGTACGGGCAGCGCTCGGCCGTGTAGAGCGTGGGCACGACCCGAGCCTACCCGCGCCCGGCACCCTTGAGGCCGAGCAGCTCGGCCAGCTGGGCGAAGAGCTCCTCCGGAGGCGGCAGCTCGTCGGGGCTCGGCGCTGTCCGGGCGACCGCGCGTACCCGTGAGGGCTCGGCGCCGGTGAGGCGCGAGACCACGGTCGGATTCGCGCCGAGCGCGACCACGTCGCCGGGCGGGAGCGGCCCCCAGAACTCGGGGACCGACTGGTACTCGTCGACGATGCTGCCCCGCTCGAAGAGCGCGTAGCGCACGACCGCGCCGTCCTCGAGGGCGATCGCGCAGACAACCGCAGCGGTTGCGTTCGAGAGCTCGGAGGCGAGGCGCTCGCGGGCCTTGCGGTCACCGTCGAGGAGCTCGTGATGCACGGCGACCCAGCCGTTGCCCGGCTCGGAGACCCGGGGCTCGCCGGAGCCGCCGAAGCGCGGGAGGTACCTGGCAACTGCGGTCCGCACGGCAGCCGCGTCGTCCGTCTGCACGTGAAGGGACGCGTAAGACTCGCCTCGCTCGGCGCCAGTGATACGCCTGTCCAGGGTCTCGACCGGCACGCTGAGGCGCTGCGCCCATTCGGTGAAGCCGAGCCGCTGCCAGACCCTCTTCCCGACCTCGTTGCGCGTGGCGACGTCGAGCGTGATGTGCTCAGCGCCGTCCGCCTTTGCCCGCTCGGCGAACTCTGCGAGGAGCGCCTTCGTGATGCCCTCGCGCCGCCGCTCCGGGCGCACGTAGACGATGTTCACGTGCGCGAACTGGTTCGCGTAGACCTCGCCGAAGGCGAACCCCACCGCGTCGCCGTCGTCCTCTGCCAGCAGCACCAGCTTGCCCTCGAACGACGCGGGAGTCACCGCCGGCTGAGGCCACGGGCGGTCCCAGTTCTCGTCGAAGATCGCCTCGAGGAACCCGACGAGGACCACCTCGTCGCCAGGTGTGGCTTCGCGGATCGTCACGCCGCGGCCACCCTAGCCTCTGCGCCGCTGCGGGCGCCCCTAACGCAGCGCAACGGAAAGACGTCTACATGAGCGTGGGCAGGCTTTCGCCGGCGCTCGCAGTCTTGGGGTGCGCGACGGCACTCGCGCTCCCCCTCACGCTCGACGCGGGGATCTACGGCGCGCCGCCGGAAGTGTTCCGCGTCGCCGATACGGCAACCGGAGATCAACACGCGCTGATCGCAGGCGAAGACCCACCCCCTGTCTGGGACGTCGCCCCGGATCGAAAGCACATCCTTCTGAACTGTCTCCCGCATCGAGAGCCGCAGGACTGTGGCGGTGTCGTCGTCGCCGATACCCACGCTCACGGAGCGCAGGTGATCGCGCGTGTGCCGCACGACGAGCTCGAGTACTCATGGGCGTCCTGGTCGCCCGGCGGGAAGCTGATCGCCTTCGAGCGGCTCGGTCGCCGGTCCGTAGCACCCGAGCTATGGCTCGTGTCGGCGGACGGGAGCGGGCTTCACCGCTTCGCGCGGGACGCCTGGCTCGGCGGCTGGTCGCCTGACTCGAGCCGAATCGCTTACGTCAGCTATAGGCCCGTCCCGGGATGCGGAAACGGTGGACGCCTCGTCGTTGCCTCGGTGGATGGGCGAAAGCGGTGGTTCGTGAGCCCGAAGCAAATGACGGCATGCCCCGAGCAAGAGGCCTGGTCGCCGGATGGCCGTTACATCGCCTACGTGGCCTACGTCGGTGAAACCCAGAAGGTGTTCGTGACCGAGGTGGCCAACGGACGAATTCACCTGATCGGACGCGGGAGTTCGCCGCAATGGGCTCGGGACGGTCGCCTCGCGTACCTGGCTTCTGCCGCCACCGGTCCTGGGCCGTACGGAATCAGGCTCTCGAACCGTGACGGCACGAATCAACGCACACTGCTGCGCGGCGTCTGGAGGTTCGGTCCGTGGTCGCCCGACGGCCGCGAGCTACCGGTGACGCGGATCTCCGACCCCAATCGCGGTGTATCAGTGCTCGAGACGCGGGACCGCGCCGGCCGGCCCGGCGCGCACCTCGACGACGGTGCCGCGTGGGGCTTCTGGTCGACTGGGTACGGCTTCTGGTGGAGGAAGGACGGTCGCTTGCTCTACTTCCGCTACGTCGGTTTCCACTAGGTCAACTCGAGCCGAGCACCCGTCAGCACCACGAAGTGCTGGCCCTGCAAGTCGAATCCTGTTCGCCTGGGCTCCTACGTCTCGCGCGCCTCAGCGCGTCGGGAGATTGCGGGCTTTCGGCCGGGGTCCTGGCCGCAGGGCCAGTTCCAACAGCCTAGCTCACCTGGAGCACGGGCGCGGTTGTGGGCCTTTCACTCCGCTCGGCGCATCGCCCTGTACACCGAGTCCCAGTGCGAGGAGACCTCCTCCAAGGCGCGGGCCGTGGTCAGAGCGGCTGCCTCCAGGCCTTCGATGATCCTCTCGACTTCAGCCAGGCGCGTCTCGAGGGCGTCGAGCTTTTGACCAAGGCTGTCCAACTCCTGGGCAAGGACTTCGCTCTCGCTGCTTCCGGCAGCCATGATGACGAGGCCGATCTTATCCCGGCTCTACCTGCCCTCGATGTCTTCGACACGGTTCGCGAGCAGGTGGAATGAGCGCTGCACAGCGACCACCAGCCCCATCAGCAGATGATTCATCTCCTCGACCGGCGGTGCGACGCCAGACCCACCCGCAGCCTGGGCTTTCTCGTAAGCGGGCAAGGACTTGACCTCGCGCCGAAAGATCTCGTCAATTTCGTCCCCTAGCGCCATTGCCGTCTCCCGTTCGGTTGCGGCAACACTAGAACAGGCGACTGGGGCCGGGCGGTGAGCCGAACGCCTACCACCCCGCCGCGGATCCGACGACGCAGCAGGATCGCGGCTATGGTGGAACCAGCGCGTTGGCTCTAGCTGTTGAAGCCGTCGAGGCTCTGCACGTTCCTCTCCGACTGTGACCCCTGGCCTGACCGCTGCAGTGCGCCCATTCGAGTGCACTGCCCTGTAAGACCCACAGAAGGAGCACCATATGCATGCCACCATTCGTCGGTACGAAGGCGTCGACACGAGCCGCATCGACGAGATCGTCGGCAAGGTCGACGAGACGTTCGTTCCGCAGATGCGCGAGCTGCCCGGCTTCGCCGGCTTCTTCGTCATCGAGGCCGACAGGGGTGTCCTGAGCTCGATCAGCCTCTTCGAGACCTCCGCGCAGGCCGACGAGTCCGACAAGGTCGCCAAGAATTGGATCAGCGACGAGAACTTCGGCATGGCACTTCCGAACGCGCCGAAGATCACGAGCGGCAAGGTCCTTGCTCACAGCAAGGGCGTCCCCGCCCTCGTCTAGCTCGACCGTAGTCCGCTTCAACGAGAAGGGCCCGGCGCTGCCGGGCCCTTCTCGCGCGGTCTGGCCCGGTCAGTCGCGAGTCGAGAGAGCTCCGGTGCGTATCGCGCTTCCGAGCGCGGTTTGGGACCCTTGTCACGTTGTGGCCCGCGTATGCGCCAGCGAGACGCCGGCTTGCCACCCTACGGCGGCGAGCACGATCGCCGCTCCCGAGAAGACCCCAAGGGCCCCGACCGAGACAGCGACACCGAGCGCCTGCGAGGCGTCGACGCCCGAGGCGATAAGGGCGGCACCGCTGGCGCCGACCTGCGTGGCCGCGCCCGCGGGACCGATCGGTAGCGCGGCCGCCGCGGCGCCGGCGCACAGAAAGACAAGCGCGAGCGGGAGCGAAAAGCCGACCCCGAGCGTGCCAAGGAGCAGGAAGACCACAACAACCCGAACGAGCCAGCAGGCGGACACGAGCGCCCACGCCTCCGATGCCGCCCGCCGGGAGGTTGTGCGCGGGCTCAGCCAGCGCCCGAGCCGGAAGCGCAAGACCCGTCTGCTCGCGGCCAGGCGAGGCAGGGCGAGGATCACAGCGGCGGCCGCGATTCCGGCGGCAGTCACCACCACGAGCGCGGCGCGCAGGCCCAACCCGGTGCCCGGAGAGACAGCGGCAGCAAAAGCAAGCGGCGCCAGGGCGACGCTGTCTATCAGGCCGAGCATCACGAGCGAGAGGCAGAGCACACGAACACCGGCAGGACAGCCGGGGTAGCGACGGACGACAGCAACCCGCATCGCATCGTCGAAGCGGCCAGGAAGGGCAACTCCGATCAGCGCAGCGCCACCGTTGCCGGCGGCGAGTGCGAGCGCCTTGGGGCGCTCGTTCGGCGTGAACAGCCGTCCCCAGCCGTAGGCCTTGAGGGCCTGAGCGAGGAGAAGCAGCAAGCCCGCCGCCACGAGCACACCCGGGTTTCCGCTCGCGAGCGGCCAGGAGGTGGTCGCGAAATGCCGAGCGGCCAGGAGTGCCAGCGCGACCACAAGCGCTCCCGACGCGGCGGCGAGCGCCCACTGGCCCCGCCGCGAACAACCGAGGCGCCAGAGCGCTCCGACCAGTACGCGATACCTGCCCTCGAGCACGATCGGGGCAAGCGGAACAGCGATCACCGTCAAAGGGTCGCGCTGGAGGCGAGCGCCTGGCTGCAAGGAAGGCGGCTCTCCTTTCATGACCCGCTCCCTTCGGGATAGGCGCCAGTCAGCGGACGGGCTCGATTCTACGCTGGCGGGTGTTCGGCACCCCCGGTCGAGGGGCGTTCCGCGACACAAGAGCTGACACGGCGCATCCCTGTCAGGAGGTAGTGCGCGGTCAAGTTCTGGAAAGGGTCGAGGCGCTCGCCGAAGGCGCGGATGTCACCGGCGTCCGGATAGAACGTGCGGACCGCCTTCTCGAGCGCGACGTCGCCGATGGGCCAGGCGCGCGGACGCGCAAGATGGCGCGCGAGGAACCACTCGGCCGTCCACTCGCCGATGCCGCGGATCGAGACCAGGCGCGCCTTGACCTCTTCGTCGGCCAGGCTCGCCAGCTCGGTGAGGTCGATCGGCTCCTCGGCCAACCCGCGCACGTACTCGGCCTTGCGGTTTGAGAAGCCAAGTGCCAACAGGTCGTCGTGGCTCGCTTCCCGGAGGCGCTGCGCCGTCGGGAAGGCGTACGCCTGGCCCACCCGGCGCCCGAACCGCTCGATCAGCCGGTTCCGGATCGCGAACGCCGCGTGGAGCGAGACCTGCTGCGCGGTGATCGAGGTGACCAGGCTCTCGAATGGCTCCGGCGAGAGCGGAGGGCGGAAGCCCGCGAGCCTGCGGGTCAGGCGCCGGAGCACCGGATCCTTCCGCGCCCAGGCGTAGAAGGGCTCGAGCTCGAACTCCAGACCGAGGTACTTGCGAACGACCGGCCGGGTCTCGGCGTCGAGCGGCTCGACGCGGACCCCGCCGCGCGCGGCCTCGATCCGCACCTCGCGACTTCCGACGACACGGTGCAGCGCCCCGTCTTGCCACAGGTTCGCCAGGTCGGGACCGAACGAGAGGTACCGCTCCGTGGAGAGGTCGAAGTCGTAGGGCTCCGGGAGCCTCAGGACCGGCATCTCTACATGGCCAACGCGAGCGCGCGGAAATCCGTGAGCTTCGCGAACGGCACGTCTCGCTCCCCGAGCCAGCGCGCGAGGTTTCCCGTCGCGAAGACCCTGTCGGCAGCGAGCGCGGCGCAGAGATCGGAATGGCTGTCGCCCGCATAGACCACCTCGACGCCGGCAGGGAGATCGCCCCGCTTGCACGGCTCGCCGCAGGCCGGGCAAGTCTGGGCGACCCGGAAGCGGACGCGCCAGCCGCGGGGCCGCGCCTCGACGTTGTTGGCGCGGAGCTCGACGGCATCCAGGAGCCCCTCGCGCTCCAGGACCGGCTCGATCAGCTCCTGGAAGCCGCTCGAGACGATCAGCGGGCAGTAGGCCCGGGCGAGCTCGGCGAAGCCAGGCCTGATCCGGACGTGCTCGAGCAGCCAGGACACGACCTCGTCCAGAGGCGCGGTCACGGTCGCGAACTCCTCGGAGATGACGTCGTTCAGGGTCATCGTCCGGCCGAGCGCAGACTCGACGCGCTCGTAGACCTCAGGGTCTCCGAACTCCTGCAGCACGAGGTCGAGCGTGTCCCGCTCCGTGACCGTGCCGTCCCAGTCGAGGACGATGCGCGACTCCATGGCCGCACGTTGCCTGAAATCGGTGCTCAGCCGCCGGTGAGGCGCTCGGCCGCGGCCCGGAGGTTCGCTCGGCCGGCGCCGTGCGTCGCCACGAAGGCTCGCGCGTCCTGGGGCCGCCACTCGGGCAGGCCCGTCTCCACCACGACCGAGTCTGGAGGCACCAGCTCGCGCTGCCAGGGGTGACGGTGGGCGTCGCGCAGGACGACCACGAGCGGCCGTTCTGAGTCGAGCGAGGGCAGGGGATCTCCCTCGCCCACCCGGATCGTCTCCGCTTCAAGAAGCTCGCCCAGCCCGTACTGGGCCTCGCCCGCGGCGATCGTCGGCTCGGGCCAGAGCTCGATCACGACTGGCTCTCCGACCAGCGATGGATCGCCTTCGACGAGGAGCGCGCGGCGTGCTGCCTCGGCTCCTGCCTCACGGTCGTGATGCGGCCTCGGAGACGAGGCCCAGGCGGCCGTCTCGCGGACCCGCCCGGCCGCCTCGAGCACGCGCTCCTCGGCCAGGTGCCCCTCGCGCACCGCCTGCACGATTGCCGCACGGAGGTCCGCGGCCTCCGCAGGCTCCCGATCCGCCCCGAGACAGAGCGCGTCGGCGCCGGCAGCGAGCGCGCCGACGCCGCCTGCCGCGATCCCGACCGTGCCGCTGATCGCGCGCATCTCCAGCGCGTCGGTCATGACGAGCCCACGGAAGCCCAGCTCCGAGCGGAGCAGGCCGATCAGCTCGGGGCTCAGCGTCGCTGGCTCCTCGGCGACCGCGGGGACGCGGATGTGCGCCGTCATCACCGCGCGGACACCGGCCTCGACCGCCGCGCGAAACGGCGGGAGCGCGCGCCGAACCAGCGTCTCGCGGTCGATCTCAGCCGTCGGCAGCTCGAGGTGCGAGTCGGCCGCCGTCTCGCCGTGGCCGGGGAAGTGCTTGGCGCAGGCGGCCACGCCGACGCTCTGCAGGCCCTTGACGAACGCGGCGACATGCCGGGCCACGAGCTCGGGGTCCGAGCCGAAGGAACGAACGCCGACGATCGGGTTCGCCGCATCGACGATCACGTCCGCGACGGGCGCGAGGTCGAGGTTCAGGCCCACTGCGGCGAGCTCGCCGCCGATCGCGGCTGCGACGCGCCTGGTCAGCTCCACGTCGTCCACGACGCCGAGCCCGAGGTTCCCCGGGAAGGAGCTGCCTGTCACGGCCTCGAGCCGGGTGACGTCGCCTCCCTCCTCGTCGACGGCGATCAGGAGGTCAGGCTTCTCGGCGCGAAGCGACGAGGTGAGCGCGGAGACCTGCTCGGGGTCGCGCACGTTGCGGGCGAAGAGCACGACGCCGCCGATCCCCTCGGCGAGCTCGCGCCGTAGCCAGTCGGGCGGCTCGAGGCCGAGGAAGCCGGGGAAGACGGAGGCGGCCGCGGCGGGCGCGAGCCCGCCCGGGCTCATCCGCGGACCGCGCCGGCGGTGAGGCCGAACGCGATCTTGCGCTGGACGATGATGAAGAAGATCACCACCGGCAGCGCGGTCAGAGTCGCCCCGGCCATCAGCGGCCCCCAGGCGGTGCCGCGGCTCGTGGAGAAGTTCGCCAGCCAGAGCGTGAGCGTCTGATTCTCGGGGCTGTGCAGCAGGACATAGGCCATGATGAACTCGTTCCAGGCCTGGATGAAGGCGAAGATCGAAGTCGCCACCAGGCCCGGCCCCACGAGCGGCAGAAGGACGCGCACGAAGGCCCCGAAACGGGTCGTGCCGTCGACCATCGACGCCTCCTCGAGGTCCTTGGGCACGCCGAGCATGAACCCCCGCAGCGTCCAGATCGTGAACGGTAAGACGAAGGTCAGGTAGGTGACGATCACCCCGCTGAGCTTGTCCACCTGGCCGGCTTTCGAGAGCACCAGGAAGATCGGGATGATCAGCGCGGTCAGCGGGATCATCTGCACGGCGATGATCAGGACGATGAACGCGCGCCGACCGTAGAAGCCGAATTTGGCGATCGCAAGCGCCGCCAGGAACGCAAGCACCATCGAGAGCAGCACGACCGCGACCGCGATGACGATGCTGTTTTTCACCGAGGCCCAGAAATGCGCTCGGTGTATCGCGTCCGTGAAGTTCGAGATCGTCGGGTGGTAGGGGAACCAGACGGGCGGGTCGGAGAAGATGTCCTGGCCGCGCTTGAACCCGGTCGCGACCATCCAGTAGACCGGGAAGATCATCACGCCGAACACCCCGAGCGCGAGCGCGTTCAGACCGACCTTCCGGGCCCGGCTCCTCCTCACGACAGCTCTCCGATCTTCACCATCTCGCGGATGTAGACGAAGCTGACGACGAGCAGGATTCCGACCGTCACGAGCGAGATCGCCGAGCCGAGCCCGTACTCACTTTGGCCGAAGGCGTTCTGGTAGGCGTAGACCGACATCACGTAGTAGTCGGGCCCCGGTTTCCCGTCGAGCATGATCCAGATCTGGGTGAACGCCTGGAAGTCCCAGATAATCGAGAGGCTGATCAGGATCACGAACAGGGGCTTCATCAGCGGCACGGTCACGTCGAAGAAGGTCCGCCAGGCAGGGGCGCCGTCCATCGACGACGCCTCGACGAGCTCCCTCGGCACCTGCGTCAGGCCCGCGTAGAGCGTGATCGCGACGAACGGGATCGCGCCCCAGACGACGAGAGCGGTGATCACGCTCCAGCCGCTCCACGGGTTCACGAACCAGTCGTGGTGGTTGTAGTTGCCGACGTGCAGGAAGGTCAGCAGCCAGTTGAGGACGCCGAACTCGTAGTCGACCATCCAGCGCCAGATGTCGACCGCGACCACGACCGGGGTCGCCCAGACGAAGATCAGCCCGGCCGTCACCAGCAGACGCATCTTCGAGCCGAGCTCGGCGAGAAGCAGGGCGATCAGCGTCCCAAAGACCATCGTCAGCGAGACGCACGCGGCCGTGAACGCGAGAGTGCGCGCGACGACGTGCCAGAACTCGGGGTCGTGGAAGATCTGGGCGAAGTTGGCGGTGCCGACCCACTCGCCCTTGTGCCTCACGAGCTGGAAGAGCCCGTAATGCTCCAGCGATAGGCGCACCATGTAGTAGAGCGGGTACGCCAGGACTGCGGCGATCACGGCCGACGCCGGCACGAGGAGCAGATACGGCGCGCTCCACGAGCCGGCGAGGCTGAGGGGGCGCCGCCGTCGCCGGCCCACCAGTGGGGGATCGGCGACGGCGGCCGGGAAGCGGGTGCTCACGGCTGAAGCATCCCGCTTCCCGTCGACAGGCTCACGACTTGGCGTTCAGGATCTTCGTGACCTGCTGGCTGTACTTGTGCGCCACGGACTTGACGCTGCCCTTGTTGGTGAGGAGCGCCGTGCCCATGGCCTTGAGCACGTTGGCCTTCTCGACGTTGACCCAGTTCGGGGCCGTCGGGATGAACCAGCTGTACTTGGCCGCCTTCGCGAACGGCGCGAGGGCGGGGTTGTTCTTGTTCACGTTCGCCAGCGTGGTCGTGTTGGCGATGTTCCCGGCCTTGGCGATGATCTTCTGAGACGCGGTGCCGGTGAACGCCTTGATCCAGTCGGCGCCGAGGCTCTTGTGCTGGGCCGAGATCGGGATCGCCAGGTCGGAGCCGCCGAGGAAGGTCGGCATGAACCGGCCCTTGATGTGGCTCGGCATCGGGTACGCGCCCATCTTCGCCGCGAACGACTTCGGCGCGGCGCCGCCCTTCGGGTCGAACACGTACGGCCACTCCCAGCCGTTGCCGATGAACGCGGCGGCCCGGCTCTTGGCGAACGGGATGCTCGGGTACGGGTGGGCCTCGTCGTTGGTCTTGGTGGCACGCGAGAGCTTCAGCGCCATCGACTTGTAGGCGGTGAGCGCCTGTACGGCCTTCGGCGAGTCGAAGACGGCCTTCCACTTGCCGTTCTGGGGGACGGCGATGTCGCCACCCCAGTCCTTGACGAAGGTCATCATCACGTACCAGTTCTGCCCCGGCTCGTAGAAGGCCGAGAAGTTCGGGTTCTTGCCGAACTTCTTCATCAACTTCGTGCCGGTGGAGAGGAACTGCGAGTAGGTGGTCGGGGCCTTCTTGGCTCCGACCGCGGCGTACATGTCCTTGCGGTAGATGACGGCGCGAGCCCCTGCGTAGTACGGGACGCAGTAGAGCTTGCCGTTGTAGCTGCACGAGGACTTGAGGCCCGCGAGCCAGGTCTTCGAGTTCGGGTAGTTCGCGGCCTTGATCGCCGAGAGCGCCCCGGCGGCCATGTACTTCGTGGTCTGCGTGTTCCCGAGCTCGATCACGTCGGGCGCGCTGCCCGCGGCGAGTGCTGCGTCGAACTTCTGCAGCAGGCTGTCCCAGCTCTGGAGCTGGAGGTTCACGTCGACCCCAGGATGCTGCGCCTTGAACGCGTTGTTCGCGGCGGTGAGAGCGCCCGGCCAACCGTTCTGCGCGTCAGTCATCACCCAGACGACGACCTCGTTTGCCGCGGCTTTCCGCGTCGACTGTCGTGTGCTGCCCGACGCGGTCGAGGCCGCGACTGCGAGTGCGACCGCGAGAACGACTGCGGCGGTGATGCGTGCTTTCATGTCGATCTCCTTGGCTCTAGCGGTCGACCCGCGCTCGCCGTTCCCTCGGTGGCCTGCTCGAACGACGCGCGGCGGCCGCGATTAATTGGTGCATACCACTTGGCCACGGGGCGCACATTCGCACACTTTGGGTTCGAATGTCAAGACCACATTTCGCAGATCTGTGCTCTGAGGCGGCTTTGCGCGCCTCACGCGCCGTCGCGCTGGTCTTGACCAGCACCATCGTTGCGCGCAATTCCGGCCAGCGCGGGCCGGTGCGGAGACGGCACCGCGGTGAGGTCGGTGACCAATCGGTAGCGGTCGCCGCGGTAGATCGAATGGACGAACTCCACGATCTCGCCTCGCTCCGACCGGGTCACGCGCTCGAACAGGAACGCCGGCGAGTGAAGCGGCACGCCGAGGGCCTCGGACTCCTCTTCGTTCGTGACCGTCGGCTCGATCGTCTGCATCCCGCCCGCGATCACGATCCCGTAGCGCGAGCGCAGCAGCTCGTAGAAGGACTGGCCCTCGAGATCGCCCGCGCTCAGGCCGGGAACGAGCGCTTCGCGGACGTGCAGCGTCTCGATCGCCATCGATTCTCGATCGGCCAGCCGAAGCCGCTTCGCGACGACGATTCGCTCCGACGGCGAGACGTGGAGGAAGCGGCCGAGACGGGCTCCGGCCGGTACGACCTCGAGCCCGAGGGTCATGCTCCCGGGCGCCATCCCGCGCCGGCGCATGTCCTCCGTGAAGGAGGTCATCGTCAGCTCTTGGGCGATCTTCGGCTCGCTCACGAAGGTGCCCGAGCCGCGGCGGCGGATGAGGTACCCCTCCCGGGCGAGGTCGTCCAGGGCCGCCCGCACCGTGAGCCGAGAGACGCCGAGATCCGCGCTCAGCTGCCGCTCCGAGGGGATCGCTTCGCCGACGCCGAGCCGATCGATCAGGTCGAACACCCGGTCGCGCGTTTCCCGCTGCTTGGTCACGGCGCCGCCGGGGCCATCTGGGCGCGTGGCGCGGCCTCGTGAGCGTCGTCCGGCAGCAGCGTCGCACCGGTGTCCGGATCGAAGAAGTGGAGCCGTGCGGGATCGAGCGCGAGCTCGAGCGGCGCGCCGACCCGGGCCCGGGCACGCGGGTCGATTCGGGCGCTGAAGAGCGCTCGCGACTCGGGCAGGAGCGCTGCCTCCTCGCGGCCGGTCACGTCCGCAGCCGCGGCTTCCGCGTCCACGTGGAAGAACACGTGCGCATCGGAGCCGAGCTCCTCGACCACGACGGGGACGACCGTGAAGGTGGTCGCCCCGGCGGCGGCGAAGCTCGCCTCGTCGAACGCCTCGGGACGGATCCCGACGACGACCCGGCTCTGCCCGAACTTCGGCCTCCGCGTCCGGTGGAGAGGAACCCGGAAGCCGCCGAACGAGACCTCGTCGCCGCCGAGAGAGCCCTCGACGAGGTTCATCGCCGGCGTGCCGATGAAGGCTGCCACGAACACGTTGGCGGGGTGCTCGTAGAGCCGTTGCGGCGGGTCGACCTGGAGTACGCGGCCGCCGTCGAGCACGGCGACCCGGTGACCCAGCGTCATCGCCTCGGTCTGGTCGTGCGTGACGTAGACGGTCGTGACGCCGAGCCGCGCATGCAGCTGGGCGAGCGAGGCACGCATCTCGACGCGCAGCTTCGCGTCGAGGTTCGACAGCGGCTCGTCCATTAGGAAGGCCTTCGGCTCCCGCACGATCGCGCGGCCCATCGCCACGCGCTGGCGCTGGCCGCCAGAGAGCTGCGCAGGCTTGCGGTCGAGCAGCGTCTCCAGGCCCAGGAGCCCGGCGACCTCCTCGACGCGACGCCGCGCCTCGTCCTTGGGCGTCCGCCGGACCTTCAGCCCGTAGCCGATGTTCTTGCGGACGGTCATGTGCGGGTAGAGCGCGTAGCTCTGGAAGACCATCGCGATGTCGCGGCGCCGCGGGGCCAGGTCGGTGACGTCGGTCCCGTCGATCGAGATCCGGCCCTGGGTCACCTCCTCGAGCCCGGCGATCATGCGCAGGAGCGTCGACTTGCCGCAGCCCGAGGGCCCCACGAGCACCATGAACTCGCCGTCCTCGATCCGGAGGCTGACGTCGTCGACGGCGGTGATACCGCCGGAATAGACCTTGGTCAGGTGTTCGAGTTCGATCTGGGCCACGGGCGCGATGACAAGGATAGGACCGGTTCGCCGGAAAAGCAAGACCACAATGGGAAACTTTGGTAACTGGTATTGACCACCTGCGGTCCACGCGCTTAGACTGCGGCCAATGGCGTCGCGCGAGGGACATGAAGGCCTCGACGGGCTTGTGACAGAGTCGAGGCGCGCAGGCGCCGACTACTCCGCGCGTTCCACCCAGGAGCTCGTCCAGCTGATGAACCACGAGGACGCGGTGGTCCCAGCGGTCGTCGGCGCGGCCGCGCCGGCCATCGCCGGCGCGATCGACGACGTGGTCGACCGCCTCGAGCGCGGCGGCCGCCTGATCTACGTGGGCGCGGGCACGTCGGGCCGGATGGGCGCGCTCGATGCAGAAGAGTGCGAGGCCACCTTCTCCACCGAGCCCGGCCAGGTTCAGGCGCTCGTCGCGGGAGGCACGCTCTCGTCTCCCGAGCGAGAGGCGGCCGAGGACGACGCCGAGGCGGGGGCCCGAGCCCTCGAGGAGATCTCCGTCGGCCCCGACGACACGGTCGTCGGCGTCAGCGCGAGCGGTCGGACGCCCTACGTCGCGGGCGCCCTCTCCGCGGCCGCGGCCGCGGGAGCACTCGCGGTCTGCGTCGTCTCCGCGCCCGAATCGGAGCTGACGCGCATCGCCGACCACGAGATCCTCGTCGTCGTGGGCCCGGAGTTCGTCGCGGGCTCGACGCGCCTGAAGGCCGGAACCGCGCAGAAGCTCGTCCTCAACACGATCTCGACGGTCGCAATGATCCGGCTCGGGAAGACCTTCGACGACCTGATGGTGGACGTGCGCGCCTCCAACGAGAAGCTCGAGGCTCGGGCCCGCCGCATCGTCAGCCTTTCGACGGGCGCCTCCGCGGCGCAAGCCGACCGGGCGCTCGCGGATGCCGACGGGAGTGCGAAGGTCGCGATCGTCTCGCTCCTCGGCGGGCTGGACGCGGAGTCGGCGCGCTCACGCCTCGACCGCGCCAAGGGCAACATCCGAACGGCGCTGCAGCGATGAGGCTCGGCGTCGAGGCTGCGCTCGTCGGCGACAAGTTCGTGCCGGGAGACGTCGAAGTCGTCGACGGCGTCATCACCGGCTACGGCCTCGCCTCGGCCAACGGTCAGGGAATCGCGGCACCCGGGATGGTCGACCTCCAGGTGAACGGGTTCGCCGGGGTCGACCTGATGGGGGCCGACGCCGAGGGCTACCGGCGGGTCGGCGAGGCGGTGCTGGAGACCGGCGTGACCGCCTACCTCCCCACCTTCATCTCGGCTCCCGAGCCCAACCTCCTTGCCGCCCTCCACGGAGTGCCGATCGAGACCGACGGCCCGCGGATCCTCGGAGCACACCTCGAAGGCCCGTTCATCTCGAAGGCGCGGCTCGGGATCCATCCACCGTCTGCCCGGCGCGATCCCGATCCCGAGCTGCTGGAACGGCTGCTCGCGGCCGGCCCGGTGCGGCTCGTGACTCTGGCGCCCGAGCTTCCCGGCGCGGACGCGCTGATCGACCTCCTGCTCGAGCGCGGCATCACCGTCTCGTGCGGACACACCGACGCGACCGCGGACCAGGCCCTGCACGCATTCGACCGCGGCGCGAAGACCGTCACGCACCTCTTCAACGCGATGCGCCCCTTCCGCCATCGCGACCCGGGCCTCGCCGGCGCGGCCCTGGCGCGTGAAGACGTCGTCGTCCAGATCATCCTCGACGGCATCCATCTCGCCGAGGAGACGGCACGGGTGGTCTGGCAGTCGGCGGCGGGTCGCGTCGCGCTCGTGACCGACGCCGTCGCAGGCGCCGGGATGGGCGACGGCAACTACCTGCTCGGCGGCTTCGAGGTCGAGGTCCGCGACGGGACCGTCCGCGGCCCCGAAGGCGTCCTCGCCGGCAGCTCGCTCACGATGATCGAAGCCGTTCGGAATTTGCACGCCCTGGGCGTGCCACTCGAACAGGCGCTGGCTGCCTCCAGCGCCGTTCCGGCCCGCGTGATCGGCCTCCCCACCCTCGGCCGGCTCGAGGTCGACTTTCCTGCCGACGTGGTCGTGCTCGACGACAACCTCGACATCGACCGCGTCTTCGTCGGGGGCCAGGCCCGTGTCGTTGCCTGAGACCGCGCCGGTTACCGAGGCGCCGGGGGCGCACTTCCTCGCGGAGATCCGAGCGCAGCCCCAGGCGCTCGCGGGCCTGCTCGAGCACGAGGCGGACTACGCCCGGGTCGCAGCCACCGCGCAGGACCGCGGCGCGACGATCGTGCGCATGGTCGGCCACGGCTCCTCTGACAACGCCGCGTCGTACGGGGTCTACGCCTTCGGGCTCCTGCCGCGCTGGACCGCCATGCGCGACTCGATCACGCTCAGGGTCTACTACGAGAGCGGCCCCGACCTCGCGGGCTCGACCGTGATCGGCCTCTCGCAGTCGGGCCAGACCCAGGACGTGATCGAGTTCGTCTCTCTCGCGCGCGCGGCCGGCGCGTTCACCGTGGCGCTCACGAACGACCCCTCGTCGGCGCTCGCCGACGAGGCCGAGGAAGTCTTGCCGCTCGGAGCCGGACGCGAGCAGGCTGTCGCCGCGACCAAGACCTACCTGAACCAGGTCGGCGCACTCGGCCTCCTGGCTGCCCACGCCGCCGGCAGAGGCGGAGAGTTCGCGGACGGCCTCCGACGAACGGCCGAGATCCTCGAGGAGACGCTCCCGTCCCTCGAGCGGGACGTGCGCACGATGGCACTCCCGTTCGCCTCGATCGGGCGGATGTTCGTCATCGGCCGCGGAACCGAGTTCGCGACCGCCCGCGAGATCGCCCTGAAGCTGCTGGAGACGTGCCGGGTCGCGGCGGAGCCTCTGACCGCGACCGACTTGGCACACGGGCCCGTCGCCGCGCTCGACCCACTCTTCCCGGTCTGGACGATCGCCTCGGACGACGAGGCCCTACCCGCCGTCGTGGACGCGGCGGCGCGCGTGCGGGGCGCCGGCGCGACCCTCGTCGCGAGCGGAAACGCCGCGGCGAAGCTCGTGGACGCCGCGTACGTGCTCCCAGTGCCGAAGCCGCCGTTGCCGCTGCTCTCGCCGCTGCTCTCGGTGGTTCCCGGCCAGCTGTTCGCCTTGGCGCTCGCCCAGGCAAAGGGGCTCGACCCCGACAGCCCGGTGGGCCTCAGCAAGGTGACGCTTGCCCGGTAGCGCCCGGCCCTGAGCCGTGGCTGAGCCCTTCTTCGCGGTCGACGTCGGCGGGAGCTCCGTCAAGTCGGCGGTCGTCGTCGACGGCGAGGTTCAGGAGCTCTCGCGAGAGCCGGTCGCGCAAGGCGCCGACGAGCTCGTGGCACAGCTCGTGCGCCTCTATGCCCGCTTCGCCGGAAACACGCTCCTGCCCTGGGGGCTCTGCCTTCCGGGTCTGGTCGACTCGCATCGCGGCTTCGTGGGCTACTCCGCGAACCTCGGTCTCCGGAACGTCGGGGTGCTCGAGCTTCTCGAGGCGGAGGTGCCGAGGCCGCGCGTCCTGGAGAACGACCTCGTCGCCGCAGCGGTCGGCGAAGCCGGCGGCGGCACCCTCGCGCTGATCCAGCTCGGCACGGGAATCGCGGCCCGCTACGTCGTCGACGGCTCGGTTCCTCGAGCAGCCAGAGCCGGCGAGGTCGGGCACCTGCGGTTCCGCGCAGACGGTCCTCGGTGCTCGTGCGGGAACCGCGGCTGCGCGGAGGCCTACGGGGGTTGGGGCGCCATTCGCCGGCGCTACGAGGAGGCCGGCCGGCCGGTGAGCTCGCCGGCAGTAGTGCTCCGCGATGCCGAGACCGATCCGTGGGCGCGCGAGCTCCTCGACGAGGCGCTCGAGGCGATCGGCTTCGCGGCAGCGGCACTCGTCGCCGTCTGCGATCCGGGGACGCTCCGCGTCGGCGGGGGCGTGGCCGCGGCCTGGGGCGAGACGCTCCTCGCGGCGATCCGCAGCGCCCTGGAGACACACGTCCTACCCGAGCTCGCCGCATCCACGCGCGTGGAGAGCGCGAAACTCGGGGACCGAGCCAGCCTCCTCGGGCTCTACGCGCTCGGCCGCGACGGCTGACTCAGAAGTGGGACGTGACGCCGGCCGGATCCTCGTCGGCGTCCGCCGGCGCGTGCTCTTCGAGCCAAGAGTAGGCGTACTTCCCGTCGTCGAGGCCTTTCGCGAGCTTCGTCAGGCGCAGGGGGTGGAACGTGTCGCACATCACGGCGAGCTCGTGGGTTTCCGTCTGGCCGATCGACTTCTCGGCGAGGCCCGGGTGGGGGCCGTGTGGAATTCCCGACGGGTGCAGGGTCACGGAGCCGACCTCGATGCCGCGGCGCGAGCCGAAGTTCCCGGAGACGTAATAGATCATCTCCTCCGAGTTCAGGTTCGAGTGGTGGTACGGGATCGGGATCGCCTGCGGGTCGAAGTCGAGCTTGCGCGGGCAGAACGAGCAGATGACGAAGTTGCGTCCCTGAAAGGTCTGGTGTGACGGCGGCGGCATGTGGATCCGCCCGGTGATCGGCTCGAAGTCGTTGATGTTGAACGTCCAGGGATAGACGTAGCCGTCCCAACCGACCACGTCGAAGGGGTGGTAGTCGAGCACGTAGGTCTGGTAGCCGTCGCGGATCCGCACTTTGACCCGGAACTCTCCCCGGTCGCGGTGGGTGTGAAGCTCCGTCGGCGAATGGATGTCGCGGTGGTAGAACGGCGCGTGCTCGAGCAGCTGGCCGTATTCGTTCCGGTAACGGCTCGGGATCTCGATCAGTCCGGGTGACTCGAAGACCAGATGGCGCTGCGGCCCCTCGGCTCGGAAGCGGTAGGTCGTCCCGCGGGGGATGACGACGTAGTCGCCCTCGCCGTAGGGCACGTCGCCGAAGATCGTCTCGAGGGTCCCCGTGCCCTCGTGGACGAAGATCACCTCGTCGCCCTCGCCGTTTCGGAAGAAGTAGTCCATCTCCTCGTCCGGCCGGCAGAGCGAGATCTCCACGTCCTGGTTCCACATCAGGAGCCGCCGTCCGGTGATCGCGTCGCCCTCCGGCTCGAGCCCCATCGTCGCGAAATGCCGGTGCGCGTGGGCATCGGGCACCCACTCGTCGCGCTCGATCGGCTCGAAGTCGCCGCGCTCGGTGATCCGGCAGGGCGAGGTCAGGTGGTAGAGGATCGACTCGTTCCCCGAGAAGCCCTCGAGGCCCATCACCTCTTCGGTCAGCAGCGTCCCGTTGTCGCGGAACTGGATGTGCCGCTTGCGCGGAACC
>Ga0207675_100001150_pt1 | contig 26254 bp, 25 predicted proteins | sample KBSSwiS42_FD_184305 | JGI IMG/M metagenome (GOLD analysis project Ga0207675, IMG submission 184305) | Switchgrass rhizosphere microbial communities from Kellogg Biological Station, Michigan, USA - KBS Switchgrass S4-2 (SPAdes) (version 2) | ecosystem: Host-associated > Plants > Roots >...
CCTTGGCGAAGGTGGGGACGCGGATGACCGCGCCGGTGATCACCGGCACGTCGACGAGATCCTCGAGCATCCGCTCCGGCGCGATGATCGCCGGCGGCGCGCCAACCCAGGACGGCGTCAGGCGGACGGCGACCGCCTGCGAATGCTCGACCATCGACACCGACACCTGTTCCTCGAGGCCGGCGCCGCAATTGCTGCGCAGCGTGCCGTCGATCTGGATCACGCTCTCGAGGTCGAGCGACGAGGTCTCGGCGCGCGCGACCGCCTGCGTGCGTCCGACGATCTTCAACACGTCGCCGGGCCGGGCGCCGATGCGGGCGAGATCCGCCGGCGACAGCCGCGCGATCGCATGGCCGATGTCTTCGACGCGCGCCTCGGCGACGCGAACGGCGAGCGTCGCGGACGCCTGCGAGGTGGTTTCCATCAGCAGGCCACCTGGAAGCGGCGCTGAATCAGCCGGGCGAAGTTGTCGAAGAGACGCCCGGGGCTGTCTGGTGTCTGGTGGTCGACGCGTGCCTTGTCGGCCGGCGCGAGCGTGACGCGGGTGCGGTCGTTGCCGGCGTCGGTCAGCCGGATGGTGCCGAGGTTCTGGTGCTCGATCGCCCAGCCGTCGATGCGGGCGGAGGTGACCGACATCGACAGCGTCTCCTCGTCGCTCTCCCAGGGGACCACGAGCGCGTTCACCATCCGCTGTTCGATGGCGTACTCCTCGATCGCGCGCGACACGGTGCGCGGCGATCCCGCCACCACGAATTCGACGTCGTCACCCATCGCGAAAATCGGGTCGGATTCCTGCTCGACCGTTGTGCTAAAGTGGCCCGGTGGTCGAACCAGTCAGGCGGCACAGTCTGCCACTCGCCAGCTCGAGTGTCAAGGCGGCCGCGACCTCCCGAACGCGCGCCGGCGCGCGCGAAGCCCGGCTCATCGAACCCATCAAAAAGACCCGTGTTCACGAGGAGATTGCCGATCGGATCCGCCAGCTGATCCTGGAGGGGACCTACCCGCCCGACCAGCCGCTGCCGTCCGAACGCGTGCTGTCGGCGCGGCTCGGCGTGAGCCGCGGATCGGTGCGCGACGCGCTCCGCACGCTCGAAGTGCTCGGGTTGCTCGAGCCGCGCCACGGGCAGGGCACGTTCCCGCGCGAGCTGTCGGTCGATCGTCTGGTGACGCCGCTGTCGGAGGTGCTCGTCTACCGCCGTGACCTGCAGGACGAGTTGATGGACGTCCGCCGCATGTTCGAGCCGGCGGTTGCCCGCGTGGCCGCCACCCGCGTCACCGACGACGATGTCGCCGAGCTCGAGCGGGTGATCGACCGGCAGCGGCGCAAGATCGCCTCCGGGCGTTCGGCGATTGGCGAGGACACCGAGTTCCACGCGGCGATGGCGCGGGCGACGCACAACAGCGTTGCGGTCCGGCTGATGGCGACGCTGAACGACCTGCTGATGGAATCGCGCAAGCTGACGCTGAAGCAGCGCGGGCGCCCCGAGCGCTCGCTGCGCGGCCACGAAGCGATCGTCACTGCGATGCGCCGGCGTGATCCCCGCGCCGCCGAGCAGGCGATGCACGATCACATCGACGAGATTGCCGCGCTGCTGAAAACCGCTGGCGACGGGGCCGATCGATCGTAGAATCCGCTGGCGCCCCCGGCGCGGAAACGGTCCATCCATGGAACAACCACTCGTCGACGGGTTCCGGCAGAGGGTCGATCGCCTCATCATCGAGGGTGACGCGTTGCGCGCGCGCGTCGCCGACACCGGCGCGACCGACTCGGCGTCGCTCGCCGCGATGCGCGCGTGGCAGCAGCAGTGCGGCGTCGCCGTCAACGAGCTGTCGGGCGGCAGCAAGGCGCACTGGCTGGCGCGCGCTTTCAGCGAGGCGTTCCTGGTGCGGCCGGTGCCAGGCGACCCCGTCGAAGAAGCATCGGTCACCGAGATCGTCTCGCGCCTGATCGAGGTGCTGCAGCAGGCCGACCAGGCGCTGGCGCGAACCGACGACGCCGTCCTCACCCAGGAAGCCTCGCAGCCGCGCCGGTTCGACTTCGTCCACAACCTCGCGCTGCGGCCGGTGCTCGAGCGCGCCTACGCCGACGCGCGCTCAGCCTTCGATCGCGGCGACTTCGGCTCGTCGCTGGTCACGGCCTGCGGCCTGCTGGAGTCGATCCTGACCGATGCGCTCGAGTCCACCGGTCAGCGCGTGCATCACCTGACCTTCGACGCGCGGATTGCCGCCGCCGAGCAGGCCGGGATGATCAAGTCCGAGTGCGCCCGCCTGCCGCCGGCGGCGCATCACTACCGCGAGCTCTCCGGCGCGCATGGCGATCTGCCGCAGGACGTCGTCGTCACCGCGCGCGACGCGCGCGCGGTCATCCAGGTGCTGCAGATGGTGATGCGCGATCTCAATCCCGGCCGGTGAACCCGGGACCACGAAGGTGGGACTACGTTCGCGCGAGCGCCGCGAGCGCCACTTTGCGCTGCTTGTGGGTATCGTGCGCCAGCCGCTGGATGTCCGAGACGTGGCCGTCGGCGTACATCACCGCCATCTCGCTCGACACGCCGCACTTCTCGTTGCACGCACGGACGCCGTCGAGCGTGTCGGTCGCGATCGAGAACACGGTCTCGAGATTGAGCGCGTCCATCGAGCGCGCGGCGTTGTAGGGATCGCGAATCAGGTAGTGGCCGAGAAACGCCGCCGGGCCGACGCAGTCGTGGCCGGCCACCTCGCGCAGCGCCGTGTTCAGCGTGTGGAAGAGCGCGTAGCGCTTTTCGGCCGGTGAATAGAGCGCGATGAACGCCGAGAACTCCTGCTCCGCCGTCGGCAGCCCGATCTGATCCTGGTAGGCCTCGAACAGCGCGTGCTCGATCGCGTCCTTCATGCCGTCGATGGTGCGCTGCGACGCCGGCAGCGCCTCGAGCGCCGTCTCGCTCCGCTCGAACGCCGCTGACGTCCAGCCGACGATATCGCTGGCGACGAACACCGAGCGCGCGCACTGGGGCGGTTCGCCGTACTGCCGCTGGAAAATCCGCCGCGACTCGCGCGGTGCGACGCTCCGCGGGCGATCGGCGTCGGCGAACAGCAGGATGCCCGAATTGAACGAGAGCGCGGCGGCAATCATCACAGCACCCCTTGAATCGAAACGCCCCGGGATCCTCGTCGGCGGTCGGCGAGTCTACCATACCTCTGCGATGGTTCAGGACGCCGAAATCGACCGCAACGGGCGGTCTCGTCGAGCTGATCGCCGGGCGCTTTCACGCACCGGCCGGCCGCTCGTCTGTTCCGCCATCGTCGCCGCCAGCCTCGTCATCTATTTCGTGATGACGCTGCCGCGGCTCGGCGTTTTTCCGCCGGTCGGCGAAGACGAGCCGTGGATTGCGGCGGCACCCTACAAGCTCGCAACCGACGGCGTGCTCGGCTCGGACCTGTTCGCCGGCTACTACGGGATGGAGCGGCACCATTACGCGCACCTGCCGCTCTTTCCGCTGGCGCAGGCAGCGATCTTCAAGCTCGCCGCCGCGGGCGTCGTTCAGATGCGCGCGCTGCCGGTCGCCTTCGGCGCCCTCCTGCTCTGCGCCGTCTTCGTTGTCGGCCGTCAGGCAGGCGGCGATCGCGTGGGCGCGATTGCCATGGCACTGATGGTCGTGCTCCGCATCACCGCCGGGGGAGCGGCAACGGGAATCCTGCTGCTCGATCGCGCGCGCATCAACCGCTACGACATCGCCGTGCCGGTCTTCGGTCTCGCCGCGTTGTGGGCGTTCAACCGCTGGGAATACACACGGCGTCGGTTGTGGATTGCCATTGCCGGCTCGCTTGCCGCGCTCGCGACGCTCAGCCATCTGTACGGCGTGTTCTGGCTGCCGCTCCTCGTGGGACTGCTCATCGCGCGCCACGGGCGACGCGCGCATCGTGATCTCATCGCGCTCGCAGCGGGTTTCGCCGCCCCTTGTCTGCCATGGCTCGCGTTCATTGCCACCGGCTGGACTGATTTCCTCGGTCAGATGCGCATGACTGCCGGCCGCTTCGATCTCCTGAACCCGTCGTTCTATGTCGACAACATGTTCCGCGGTGATGGTCCGATCTCGCTCGGGTGGGCGGCGCGGACGATCGCGTCGCTCCCGCTGACGCGCATCGGGACGTGGACGATGCTGGCCGGCGGCGCGGGTGCGTGTGTGGCGATGCTCGCGCTCACCAGGCGACGCGATGCCGATCCCGGCAGGACGTTGGCCATCGCCTGCCTCGCGCAGACGGTGATGTTCGCGGCGCTCCTGAAGGTGAAGATCGTCGCCTACATGATCGCGCTGTGGCCGCTGTGGGCAGTTCTCGTCGCGTGGCTCGCCGTGCGGCTGTGGGACCGCGGAGCAATCGCCGTGCGCGCGGCGCTCGTCGCGCTGGCCGTCGCAGTTGCCGGTGAAAGCTCCGCGCGCGCCGCCACCGCGTGGAAGAACGCCGGTGAAACCGGCGCGTACGCTTGGTACGAATCGCAGATCGCCGGATGCATTCCGCCCGGCTCACGCGTCCTCGGGCTGCAGCACTACTGGCTCGGGCTGCGCCAGTATCCGTACCGGACGTGGCTGCTTCCAATCCTGCTGGCGCAGCCGCCGGCGGGGGAGACGGCAATCGCCTTTGACGCAGCGCTCGAACGCGTCGATCCGGACGTCGTCCTTCTCGATCGCTACATCGACGATCTCATGCGCACCGCGGCAGATCCCCGGGATCCCAACCATCGCCTTTACGTCGGGTTCGAGGCGTTCAAGGCTCGTCGCCGCGTTCGTGTCGCGTGCGTCGTTCGCGACCACACCTACGGCACGATGCAGGTGCTGACCGTCCCGCGATTCACGCCGACAGGCGCTCGAGGTGCGCCGTGACCGCGCGCGCCAGCCCCTCCTGCGAATAGCCGCCTTCGAGGACGGAGACGACGCGGTTGCGCGCATGCTGCCGTGCGATCTCCAGCACGATCGTCGTCAGCTCGGCGAAATCAGTGTCGCCCAGAGTGAACTGGCCGAGCGGATCGCCGGCGCGCGAATCGAAGCCGGCCGAGATCATCACCAGGTCGGGCTTGAAGCGCTCCGCCGCCGGCACCAGCTCGGTGCGGAACGCGTTGACGATCTCGCTGCGTCCGGAGCCGGCGGGGAACGGACGGTTGACGATCAGGCCGCGTCCCTTGCCCTCGCCCCCTTCGCCGGGCAGGCCGGTGCCGGGATACCACGGGTGTTGATGCGTGTCGAAGAACAGCACCGCCCCGTCGCTCCAGAAGATCGCCTGCGTGCCGTTGCCGTGGTGCACGTCCCAGTCGGCGATGAGGACGCGCTCGACGCCGAACGCCTTCGCGGCATGCCGGGCTCCGATCGCCAGGTTGTTGAAGACGCAGAAGCCCATGCCGCGCGCCTGCGACGCGTGGTGCCCGGGCGGCCGCACGGCGCAGAACGCGTTGCGCGCGCGCCCGCGCATCACCGCGTCGACGGCGGACACGACGGTACCGGCCGCGGCGACCGCAGCAGCCTCGGAGCCGGCGGAGAGTTCGGTGTCGCCGGTGCTCAGCGTGCGGCGCCCCGCCGCGATCTCGGCGCGAACCAGCTTCAGGTAGTCCGCCGTGTGGACGCGCAGGATCTCATCGTCGGTCGCCGCGCGGGGCGCAGCGACGACGACGCGGTGCTGGCGCTCGAGCGCGCCGACGCTGGCCATCACCGCATCGAGGCGCTTCGGGTTCTCGGGATGATCGCCGCCCGGCTGGTGGCGCAGCGTGGCCGGGTCGTAGAAGACCTCGGTGACGGGCGTTTGCGCCGGCGCCGGGAAGGCGCTGCTGCCGACGGCAACCAGCGCTCCCGACGCCTGCTGCAGAAAAGCGCGGCGGTCTATTTCTTCGCCGCCTCGGTCTTCGGCGGATCGGTCCAGATCTTCTTCGGCGCCGGCCCCGGATCGGCCTTGACGCTGTGGTTCAACGTGCCGATGCCCTCGATGCTCGCGACGATCTTGTCGCCCGCCTTGAGCCAGATCTGCTCCGGCCGCACGCTGCGCGACATGCCGGTGCCGGCCGGGCTGCCCGATGAGATCACGTCGCCGGGGAACATCGTGAGGATCGAGGTGCTGTACTCGACGAGCTCGTAGATGTTGTGGATCATGTCGGTCGAGCGCGAGTCCTGCATCACCTTGCCGTTGACCGTCAGCTTCTGGCCGACGTTCATCGGATCGCGGTAGAACTCCTTCGGCACGATCCACGGGCCCATCGGCGCGAAGGTGTCGTGGCTCTTGCCGATGAACCAGTCCGAGCCGCCGAAGCGCGGTTCCTTCTCGGGCCGCCCGCCGCGATCCGACATGTCGAGCTCGATGGTGTAGCCGAAGATGTAGTCCTTCGCCTGCTCGGCGGTCACGTACTTCGCCTTCTTCCCGATCACGACCGCGAGCTCGCACTCCCAATCGACGCGTTCGCGGCCGCGCGGCATCAGGATGTCGTCGCCGTCGCCGATGACCGCGCCTTCCATCGCCTTCAGGAAGAGATACGGCGCGCCGCGATCCTTGCGCCTCGCCTCGGCTTCCTTCCGCTGCTCCTCGGGGGTGCCGGTTTCGCCGGCGTGGCCGTAGTAGTTCGCGGCCGCGTTCAGGCTCTTGCCGGGGTAGATGATCGGAGCCAGCGTCTTGACCGCCGACACGTTGCGCACGAACGCCGGCCGCGAGGTGCCGTCCAGCTGCTTCGCCGCCACGAGGCCGCCGACAATCTGCTTGATGCGCTGCGACACGCCGCTGTCGTAGCGGGTGATCAGGTCTTTCATATCCGACGGTGCGGTCAGCTTCGCCGCCGACCCGTTCTTCGTCTCGTAGTCACGGTTGGCCGCCGCCAGATCGACGACGATCGAATCGCGAAGTACGACCCCGACCGTCGTCCGGCCGTCGATCGAGAAGGTGCCCAGCTTGTAAGGCTCGCCATTTTGGGCGGCGCCCTGGCCAGCCGTGAGCGTGACCGCCCCCGCCAGCAGCACTGCCGCCGAAGCCCACCCCAGAACTCGTCCGCGCATGAATGCCTCCAGTCAGTCCGAGAAAATGCAGGCTGACGCTAACCGCCGCGCGGCGGAGTGTCAATACGCTTTCATTACGGGCTCGTGAGCCCCGCCAAAGTGCCAGCACATCCGGCACCTTCGAGCGGGGGCGGCGCCTCTCATTGAGAAAATAGGTTCCCTCGAGGCAGACTTCGACCGCTCGCCGGCACGGCGAAAGTCAGGCGCAACAATCGTCGAATCAGCAAGTTAACGGTGGCGAAGCGGATCTGGACCGTTCGGCCCGATTCCTGAAGTGCAGCTCTGTCGAGATGTTGAAGGTCGAACTGCACGCCCATACCGCGGACGACCCGGTCGACCGCATCCCGCATACAACCCTCGATCTGATCGATCGCGCTGCCGACCTCGGATACGACGCGCTGGCCATCACGCTGCACGAGAAGCAGCTCGATCTGGCCCGGTTCGCCCCGTACGCGGCGGAGCGCGGCCTGGTGCTGATCCCCGGCGTCGAGCGCACCATCGAAGGCAAGCACGTGCTGCTGCTGAACTTCGCGTCGGGCGCCGAGCAGGTCGAGACGTTCAGCGATCTCGCGCGCCTCAAGGCGGCTCAGCCCGGCCTGGTGGTCGCCCCGCATCCGTACTTCCCGGTGTCGGTCTGCCTTCGCGGCGACCTCGATCGCTACGCGGGGCTGTTCGACGCGGTGGAAATGAACGCGATGTTCACGCGCGGCCTGAACTTCAACGTCCGCGCGGAGCGATGGGCGCGGCGCCACGGCAAGCCGCTCGTCGGCAACTGCGACGTCCATCGCCTGGCGCAGCTCGGATCCACCTACTCGCTGGTCGACGCGGCGCGCGATGCGGACGCGATCTGCCAGGCGGTTGCCGCCGGACGCGTCGTCGTCGAAAGCCGTCCGCTCTCGTGGAGCGACGCGACTCGCATCATCGCCTCGATGACGTTTGGCGGGATGGTCAGCGCACCGTTTGAGGCGCTCAAAGAGAAGGTCGCGCGCGTCGAGCTGTCGACCGACTAATACATCCACCCGACGGTCAGCGCGGTCGCGCCGTCGCGAAGGCCTCGCGCGACGTCGATCCGCATCACTCCGGCCGCACCGGGCACCTTGACGCGAACGCCGCCGCCCGCGTCGATCTGCGCCTGCGACGCGCCGCCTGCGTCCGCGCCTCGTCGGCTCGCGCGCGCGAGATCGACAAAGACCGCGGGCGCGATGCGGACGAGCGCGGGCCGTGCCAGCCAGCGTTGCGCTTCGACGCTTCCGTAACCGAGCGTTCTTCCGAACACGCTCGCGCCACCAACCGGGATGATCCCGTCGTCGAGCAGCGGATGCGCGCGGACGAGCGGCGGACGGGCGCGGCCTTCGCCGGCGCCGGGCCACACGCCGAGCGGAGCCTCGTCGCTCACGCGGATCGCGCCCGTTGTGCCGGCAAAGACCCAGCCCAGCGCGTCGTTCGACGATCGCGCGCTCACGCGGGCGCCGGCTGAATCGAACGAACGGCCGCCGTCGACGGCGTACCAACGTCCGGCGTCGCCCGACAGGGCGATGAGATCGCCGAAGAAGCGGCGCTCGAGGACGCCGCCAATCGACAGCGCCTTGCGGTCGGCGCCAACCTCGGGCGCCGCGAACGATCCTGCGCCGCGCCACGCGTCCAGCCCGGCGCTCAACGAATAGCGCAGGCGCCCCGTCAACCAGTCGCTGACGCTCAGTTCACCGCGGGTGCGCGTCTGGCGAATGAGCGGAGTCAGCTGCGCGGGGTCGGTCGCATAGCTCTCGGCCTGCCACGACCCCTCGACGCGCCACACGCCAGGCAGGCGCCCGCGGCCGGGTGCTGCGAACGCCACGCTCACGGCCGGCCGGTTGTTCCACCATCGCCACTTCGCGGACCACACCTCGCCTTGTCCGCCGCCTGGCACGGTCAGCGCAACTTCGCGATCGATCGCCGCACGCGCCCCTGCGCCAACCCACTGCACGGCGCCGCGCGGCAACACGGGCTGTTCGGTGACGACCACGTCGACGGTTGCGAAGCCGTCGGCCTCCGGTCGGACCTTCACTGCCGCCCCGCTCTGGCCTGGCAGATCGCTGACACGCCGCCGGGCGAGCTCGAAGCGATCGACGTCGAGCAGTGTGTTCGCGCGGATGCCGAGAATGTCCGCGAGCGTCTGCTGGCGCATCCGACGCATGCCTTCAATCCGCACCAGGTTCACCCGCGGCTTGTCGATGCGGTTCCACGCCCGCAGCGCGCCCACGGCGTCGTCGCGCATGAACAGGCTGGACCCGAGGATATCGAGCGCATACGCGTCGGCGGGATCGCGTTCGAGCGCCGCGCGGGCAAGCGATTCGGCCTCCGCCCATCGCCTTTGCGCAAACCTGACGCCGCTCAGCTCGTGCAGCGGCCCGGCAGCGTGCGGGCATTCGGCGTGAACACGACCCAGCAGGTCGTCCGCGCGATCGAGGCCGCGTTCGCGCACCTCGGCGATGGCTTGCGCCAGCCGCGCATCGCACGCGCCAATCGATGCTGGGGATGAGGTGTTGCTCGATTCGATTGTGGAGCTGGCGGTGGAAGCCATGCCAGCGGCCGGAGGCAGGATCACCAGCGACCAGAAACCTGCCGCGCGCCACGCGCGCTCGAAGTCCGCCGCGCGCATCGATCGCGACGGCCCCCACGACGGATCGTGGATCAGGATCTCGTCGCCGGCGGCGCCGGTCACCACAACATAGTGATAACGGTTGCCGCGCTCCGGAACCAATACGACGACCGGCTGCCGGTCGGCGATACGCGCCTTCAACGCGTCGAGCGAACCGGTGATGCGGCCGGCTCGCCAGCCGCGCGCGGTCACCGCGCCGACGAGTGCGGTGGTGACGATGCCGCCGGCGCGGCGATCGACCAGCTTCGCGAACTCCTGCACGTCCGCGTGCGCGTCGCCCCAGTAGCGAAACACCATCGCTGCCGCCGCGCCGCCGCACATCGCGTCGGTCTGCGGAAGAAACGGCACGTCAATCGCAGGCGCCGCGGCGGCCAGCGAAAGCGCGACGGTCAGCGTGGCCAGCATGGATCGCGGGCGGGGCGGTCGCGGCGTGCTACTTCACGGCAATGATCAGGATGATCACCAGCAGCAGGATGATGATGATCGTCGTGGTCGAGATGACGACGGTCGACGCGCCGCCGGCAAGCTGATGATTGACGTCTCGAGCGGCCGTCGCCGCGCGCTCGAGATCGGCGGCGTTCATGGTGTCGAGCGCCGCGGTTGCCCGCGCGAGATCCAATCCCATCGTCCCGGCGACGCGCTGCACCTCGGGGCGGGTGAGCGTTTCACGAACGGTGGCGCGATCGCCATCCTGTTTCGCAACCTGGTCGGCCAGCGTCGCCGCCACCTGTGCCGGCGGCACGACGTGCTGCGCCGCGGCAAAGCCAGGCACCGACAGCATCATGACCGAGGCGAGCACACACACGAAAAGCCTTCGAGCAATCGACATCGCAGTCCTCCATCGAAAGAACATCAGGGGCTCAGAAGCAATCCGGATACCGCGAATTGGCCGAGCTGGCCGATCGAAGCTCAACGGTGCGAAGATCGCGGCCCTGTGACGTCGCGCGCCGCGTTCGATCGGTGGGTAACAGCTCTCGAGTCGAGGCATTTCGCCGAGCTCACGTTCCCGGAAGTGTCGCGCGCGCTGCGCGCGCTATCGTCGACCTACGTCGAGCGGCGCGGCAAGCTGGCCGAGGGCGCGGCGCTCGCCGGCGCCGGCAAGCGAGCCGCCTTCGCGCTGTTTTACGCGCCGCTGCATTATCTGCTGATCGAGCACATCGCGACGCATCTTCCCGGCGCGAGCGCACGAGTGCCGTCGCTCGTCGATCTCGGATGCGGCACGGGCGCGGCCGGCGCAGCCTGGGCCGGAGCCTTCGACACGCCGCCGCCGATCGTCGGCATCGATCGTCATCCGTGGGCGGTCGCCGAGGCTGCCGCCACCTATCGACTGTTCGGGTTCGCCGCGACCGCACGGCGCGGCGACATCGCGACGGCGCGCCTTCCCGATGCGCCGGCGGCGCTGCTGGCGGCGTTCACGCTCAACGAGCTCGCGGACGCGGCGCGCGAGGCGTTGATGGAGCGTTTCCTCGAACGCGGCCGCCGCGGCGGCCGCGTGCTGGTCGTCGAACCGCTTGCCGGCGGCGCCGCACCGTGGTGGAAGCGGTGGCAGTCGGCGTTCGAGGCGGCCGGCGGCCGTGCGGATGAGTGGCGTACGCGCGCCGAGCTGCCGCCGATCGTGCAGAAGCTCGATCGCGCAGCCGGACTCGATCACCGCGAAATCACCGGCCGCTCGCTCTGGCTGGCGGGGTAGACTTTTCGTATCCATGTCATCTCACTGGGAGATGCGCGTGGCGCTCGCGGCCTCCGAGTCGGACGCGCTCGCCATCGCGCCGCTGCATGCCTGGGGCCTGGTCCTGCCGGCCGGCGACGGACGCGTCTCCTTTCAGCTGTCGCATCGAGCCGGCACGCACGTGAACGTGCTGCCGGCGGACGAGTTGCCGGAGGAGCTGAGGACGCCGATCCGCGAGCCGCGGCGCGCTGCGCTGTCGAATCCGAACGGCAACCCGATCGAAGCGTCATGGAAGGCGCTCGACGCCGGCGCGCTCGTGGCGATCCCATTGCCCGGCGACCGCGGCGTGTATTGGGCCGCGTCGCGTGAACCCCTGGCCGATTCGCAGGTGACGGCGCTCGGTGCGATCGCGGCTCGCATCGCGGCCCGCGCGCAGGAACCCGAGTCGCCGGAGGCGCGTGCCGCGCGGCTGGAGCGGCTCGATCTCCTGCGCGGCGTGCTGCCGCTCATCGCCGGGGCGCTGGATCTGCGCGACGTGTTCGAGCGCCTCTCGGCGATGGCGCGCCCCGCGCTGCCGCACGACACCTGCGTCGTCGGCATCCACAACGAGGATCACACCGAGGTGCGGCTGCACGCGTTGAGCGGGGCGACGTCGCTCGGCGGGATGCCCGAGGTGGTGCCGAATCCGTACCCGAAAGCGCTGACCGCCAGCCGTGAATTCGCGATCATCCGCGATCTCGCGACGCACCCGTTCGAACGCGACGGCGTCGGGGCACGGCTCGGGCTGCGGTCGGCGCTGCGGCTGCCGCTGGTCGTCGACGGCCAGCTGCGCGGGGTGCTCGACTTCAGTTCCGCCGAGGCGGGGCGATACAGCGAGCACGATCTGCCGATCGCGCGCCGCATCGCCGACTACATCACGCTGGCGCTCTCGCACAAGGAAATCGCCGATCAGGCGCAGCGCGCGGCGACGCTGGCCGAGCGCGCGGCCAGCCTCAACGCGCTCGAGGAGCTGCTGTCGACGATCACCGGCGTGCTCGACGTGCGCGAGGTCGTCGATCGCATCTCGGAGATCGCGCAGCGGGTGCTGCCGCACGATGCGATGTCGATTCCGCTCGCCATCGAGGGCACCGATCGCGTCCGCGTGTACGCCAACAGCGGCCTCGGCGGCGAGACCGGGCAGTACGAGACGCGGATCCCGGAGCAGATGCGCGACGTCCACGAATGGGACTACCAGATCTTCGACGACCTCGGGAACGTTCCCGTCTACAGCTTCGAGCGGCCGCGGCAGGTCGGCATGCGATCGGTGCTGATGATTGCGATCAAGCGGCGCGGCCGGGTGATGGGCGCGGTCAACTTCTATTCGCGCCGGCCCGCCGGCTTCACGGCGGCGGACGTGCCGCTGGCGCGGCGCGTGGCCGATCACATCGCGCTCGCGGTGTCGCACCAGCGGCTCGCCGACGAGGCGCACCATCACGAGGAGCTGCGCGCGCGCGCCGCCAACCTCGAGCTGCTCGATGAACTGATCGCGACGCTCACCGACGCCGGCGAGCTGCGGCAGACCTTCGACCGGGTCTCGGAGATCGCCAAGAAAGTGCTGCCGCACGACCTGCTGGCGCTGCCGGTGCTGATGCCCGACGGCGAGCATGCGCGGGTCTATGCCACCAGCGGCCCGGCCTCGCCGTTTCCCGACGTCGTGCCGATGCCGCCGGTCTTCGCCACCGGGCCCGACTGGGAGTTCGACCTGATCGACGATCTGCCCGACGTGCCCGAGCAGCGCAACCTCACGGCCACCAAGCTCGGGTATCGCTCGGCGCTGCGCGTGCCGATTCGCCTCGAAGGGCGGCTGATGGCCGCGCTCGCGTTCCTGTCGTTCACGCCGGCCGCCTTCAAGCCCAGCGACATCCTGATTGCGCGGCGCGTCGCCGATCGCATCGCGCTGAGCCTGTCGCGGGAGCAGGGCGCGGCGGCGCTGCAGCGCGCCGAAGAGGCGGCGGCGCGGGTCTCGAAGCTCGAATCGCGCGTGCGTGAACTGACAGAGGAGCTCGACGCGCGTACCGGCTACCGGCGCGTCGTCGGCGAGACGGCGGAATGGCGCGAGGTGCTGACGCAGGCCGCCCGCGTCGCGGCCACCGACACGACGGTGCTGCTGCTCGGCGAGTCGGGCACCGGCAAGGAAGTGATCGCGCGCTTCATCCACCGTGCCTCGGCGCGCAGCAACGGGCCGTTCGTCGCCCTCAACTGCGCCGCGATGCCCGAGCAGCTGCTCGAGTCGGAGCTGTTCGGCTACGAGCGCGGCGCGTTCACCGGCGCGACACAGAGCAAGCCGGGGCAGATCGAGCAGGCGGCCGGCGGCCTGCTGTTCCTCGACGAAGTCGGCGAGATGGCCCCGCAGTCGCAGGCGAAGTTCCTGCGCGTGCTCCAGGAACGCGAGTTCCAGCGGCTCGGCGGCAACCGCGTGCTCCGCGCCGACATCCGCGTCGTCGCCGCCACCAACCGCGATCTGCGCAAGGCGATCGAGCGCGGCACGTTCCGCGAGGATCTCTACTACCGCCTGAACGTGTTCGAGATCCGGCTGCCGCCGCTGCGCGACCGGCGCAACGACATCGTGCCGTTGAGCGAGGCGTTCATCGGCGAGATCGGCCGCTCGATCGGCCGGCCGCCGGCGGGCCTGTCGCGCGACGCGAGGACGGCGCTGATGGACTACCACTGGCCGGGCAACGTGCGCGAGCTGCGCAACGTGCTGGAGCGGGCGGCAATCCTGTGCGACGGCGGTCTGATCGCCACCGAGCACCTGGCGCTCAGCCGGGGCGCCGCGGCGCCGCCGAAAGACGACGTGGCCGCGCCACCGCCGGTGACGGCGCCGGCGCCGCCGGTTCGCACGCCAGAGGCGCCGGCCGAGCGCGCCGCCGCCGCCGCAGGGCGCGACCTGAAGTCGGTCGAGCGCGTGATGATCGAGAAAGCGCTCGCCGAGGCGCGCTTCAACAAATCGCGCGCCGCCAAGGCGCTCGGCCTGACCCGCGCCCAGCTCTACGTGCGCATGCGCCGGCACGGCCTCGAATAGGTCCGTCGACGCTCGCATCGCGACTCACCAGACCTCTGGATCGCACCTTGGTTCCGGATCGACAGGTTGTCGATTTCGGCGCAGCGGTCCCGCGCCGCGCCGGTCCTGAGTCGAGCCGCGTCCAACTCCGCAACTAACAGCCTGAGAGCCGTTTAGAGGGAGCACCCGTGCGCGGGACTCATCTGGCGCTGGACTTGCCTCGTCACCGGCGGAGGCAGACCGCTGTGGCACAACGGAGCATCGAGCTGTTCATCGGGCGACTGGTCACCGACGAGGAATTCCGGGAGGCGTTCATCCGCAACCCGGCGGCGGCGGTCGGCCAGTTCGTCGAATCGGGGCTGGAGCTGACCCACGTCGAGATCTCCGCCCTGCTGGCAACGCGGGGCGACATCTGGGAACGCATCGCCGACCAGATCGACTCGCGGCTCCAGAAAGTCAGCCTTCAGGCTTACGCGCGGCGCGATGGCTAGCGCCCGGCGCGAGTGAGGAGACGCAGTCATGTTTGCCCAGATTACGACCATCATCGGCGAGGTTGCGCTCATCTGCGAAGTCGCGCTCGGCGCGGCGCTGGTGCTGCTGTGGGCCGCGATTGAAGTGATCGGCTACGGCGGCATCGCGCTCGCCTTCATGCGCCGCCAGCAGTGGGTGACGTTCACCTGGCGTGCGCGGCCTGCGCGCGACATCAAGTGGGGGTCAACGGTTCGCGCCGCCGGCCTGCGTCGCATCCGCGTCCGCGTCGCGAACTGAGATTGCGGATTGCGGATTGCGGATTGCGGATTTATTGCCACAATTAATTAATCCGCAATCCGCAATCCGCAATCCGCAATGTCACGGGCGGCGCCCGGCGCACCACTCCAGGAGCCGCTCTAAAGGCCAGCAGTTGATGATTCGATCCGGCGGTACGCCGGCCAGCCGGGCGTGCGCGATCGAGGTTTCGGCGTAGCGCAGCTCGCCAGTGGAGTGCGCATCGCTGTCGAGCGCGAAGGTGCAGCCGGCCGCGACCGCCGCGCGTGCGACGTCGTAGTCGAGATCCTGGCGCGCGGGATCGCCGTCGATCTCGATCGCCACCCCCGACCGCTTTGCCGCCTTGAACACTTTCTCCCAATCTGCCGTCACGCCCGGGCGCGATCCGTACATCCGGCCGCGCGGATGCCCGAGGATGTGCACCCCTTTCGTCTTCACCGCGGTCACCATCCGCGCCGTCTGATCGGTGGCCACGCGCAGCGACGAGTGCGGCGCCGCGACGACGATCTCCAGCTGCGCCAGCTCGTGCGGCTCCATGTCGACCGTGCCGTCGGCGCGGATGTTCGCCTCGATTCCCTTCAGCAGCCGGAAGCCCTTGTGCTTCTTGTTCAATCGATCGATCTCGAGATGCTGCTGCGCCAGCTCCTCCATCGACACGCCGCCGGCGATCTTGAGCCCGTATGAATGATCGGTGACGGCACAGTACTCGTAGCCGCGGGCGATGCCGGCTTCGATGATGTCCTCGAGCGACTGGCTGCCGTCGCTCCACGTCGAGTGCATCTGCAGGTCGCCGCGGTAGTCGTCGATTGTCGGTCCCACCAGCTTGCGGTTCTTCAGCGCCGCCAGCACCTGCGCGCGGCTGAGGAAGTGGCCGCGCAGGTCGCGCCGCCGCTCGATGTCTGCCGTCTGTCCGCTCTCCTCGATCGCCCGCTCGACGGTCGCCGAGGTGCCGGTCTGCAGGATCTCGAGAATCACCCGCGACGAAGCCGGTCCGATGTTGGGGATCTTGCGCAGCGTGCCGTCCGGCTGCAGGTACGACTCGATTGGCTCCTCGAGCGTCATGATCGTCCGCGCCGCCCGCTTGTAGCCCCACATGCTGGGCCTGGATTTCTGGATGGCGGCGAAATCGCGCAGAACGGCGGCAATCCGGCCGTTCATGTCCATGCCTGAGGCGGCGCGCGGCATCTACTAATATTGTCTCCTGTGACCGAGCCGATCGTCGCCAACCCGCGCCCGGCGGCTACGGTTGTGGTGCTGCGCGACAGCTCGAGCGGTCCCGAAGTGTTCATGGTGCGGCGCCACGCCGACACCGCGTTCATGGGCGGCGCTCACGTCTTTCCCGGCGGCCGCGTCGATCGGGTCGATCACGAGGGCGACGAGAGCTGGTGCGACGGCATCGCTCACGCCGAAACGCAGCTGCCCGACCTGCCGACCGGCGACGCCGTCGCCTATCACGTGGCCGCCGCTCGAGAGTTGTTCGAGGAGGCCGGCGTGCTGCTGGCGCGCGACGCGTCGGGCGCCTTCGTGTCGCTGGCGAGCCGGTCGGATCACGACCGCTTCAAGCGGGATCGCACGGGCGTCCACGCTCACGAGACAACGCTGCGCGCGGTGGTCGAGCGCGAGCGGCTGCGGCTCGCGCTCGACGCGCTGGTGCTCTTCGCCCACTGGATCACGCCGCCGATCGACACCCGTCAGTTCGACACGCGCTTCTTCATGGCCCGCGTCCCGCCGCACCAGACCCCGGCGCACGACGAGACCGAGACGACGCATAGCGTCTGGATCACGCCGGCCGCCGCGATCGCGCAATCGCAGCGCGGCGAAATCGTCCTGCCGCCGCCGACCTGGAGCACGATCCGCGAGCTGGAACCGTTCACCTCGGTTGACGACGCGCTCGCCTGGGCGCGCCGTCGCCGCGTCGTCGGCCGGCAGCCGCTGCTGTTAGAACAGGACGGACTCCGCATGCTGCTCGCGCCCGGCGACCCGCTCCACCCCGAACCGTGGAACGACGAACCCCTTGCCGAAACACGTTTCGTCTTCGTCGAGGGCCGCTGGCGGCCGGAGCGTGCGCAATGACCGCTCAATCCCCCAATCAATCCGCAATCCGCAATCCGCAATCCGCAATGTCTCCGGTGCAGCTGCGCCGCGTCCTCACGCTGCGCGATCTGGTTCTCTACTATTCGGTCACCGGCTTCAGCCTTCGCTGGATCGCCACCGGCGCCGCCGCCGGCCCCAGCGCGCTGGTGATCTGGATCGTGGCCGCCCTCGGCTTTTTCGTGCCGCTCGTGTTCACGACGCTCGAGCTGTCGTCCCGCTACCCCGAGGAAGGCGGCATCTACGTCTGGAGCAAGCGCGCGTTCGGGCCGTTCGCCGCCTTCATCACCGGATGGACCTACTGGGGATCGAACCTGCCGTATTTTCCGGGGCTGCTCTACTTCGCCGCCGCCAACGCGCTGTTCATGGGCGGACCGGGCTGGCAGTCACTCTCGTCCAACAGCGCCTACTTCATCGCCGTCGCCTCGATCGGCCTCACCATCGCGGTGACGATGAATGTGGTCGGCCTGAACGTCGGCAAGTGGCTCAACAATCTCGGCGCGCTGGCGAGCTGGGTGGTGATGGCGTTGTTGCTCGCGCTCGGCGCCGTCGCCTGGGTCCGCTTCGGATCGGCCACGACGATCGACGCGGCCTCGATCGTGCCGAGCACCAGCCTGAAGGATGTGATCTTCTGGTCGACCATCGCCTTTGCGTTCGGCGGCGTTGAAAGCGCCTCGACGATGGGCGAGGAGATCGAGGATGCGCGGCGCACCATTCCGCGCGCGATTCTGATTTCCGGCGCCGTGATCACCGTGCTCTACCTGGGCGGCACCTTGAGCGTCCTGATGACGATTCCCAAAGAGCAGGTGTCGGGGCTTCAGGGGATCATGCAGGCGATGCAGACGGTGACCGGCAAGGTCGGGCTGCCGTGGCTCGCGCCGGTTGTCGCGGCGCTCGTCACGGTAAACGCGCTCGGCGGCGTCGGCGGCTGGTTTGCCGCCACCGCGCGGCTGCCGTTCGTCGCCGGCATCGATCGGTTCCTTCCGCCCGCCTTCGGCCGCCTTCATCCGCGCTGGCGGACGCCTTACGTCGCGCTGCTCGTGCAGGCCGGGATCGCGGGCCTGTTCATCTTCCTCGGCCAGGCCGGCACATCGGTGCGCGGCGCCTATGACGCGCTGGTCAGCATGGGGATCATCGCGTATTTCATCCCCTTCCTGTTCATGTTCGCGGCGATGATCGTGCTGCAGCGCGAACCGGCCGGGCCCGAAGTGATGCGCGTGCCGGGCGGCGCGCCGGTTGCCATCGCCCTGGCGATTGTCGGCTTCGCGGTCACCGCGCTCTCGATTGTCCTGGCCTGCGTTCCGCCGGACGAAGAGCCGAACAAGATGCTGGCGGTCGCGAAGGTCGTCGGCGCGATGCTCGCGCTGGTCGCGATCGGCGTCGTCGTCTACCTATCCGGCCGCCGCCGGGCCGCATTATGAAGAAACCGATCCTTCTTTCCCTGTCCGTTCTCTTGATCGCCGCGCCCGCCGTTGCCGCGCCGCAGACGATGCGCGTCGACTACTACCACACCGGCAACGCCACCGAAGAGCACTACAGCCTCGACCAGGTGGTGATCGAGCCGCTGCCGTGGCCCGGCAATCCCGCGCGGCCGATTGACGGCACCAATCGCGGCAAGTACTTCTTCGAGATCGCCGACGCCGCCGGCGGCACGGTGCTCTACTCGCGCGGCTTCAGCTCGATCTACGGCGAGTGGGAAACGACCGGCGAGGCCAAGGAGTTGAAGCGCACCTTCTCCGAATCGCTGCGCTTTCCCGCGCCCGACAAGCCGTTCCGCATCGTCGTCAGGAAGCGGGACGCGCGCAACGTCTTCCGCGACATCTGGACGTTCACGATCGATCCCGCCGACAAGTTCGTGACGCGCGGCGTCGCCGCGCCGGACGCCGGCCCGCTCCTGAAGCTGCACGAGAGCGGCGATCCGGCGAAGAAGCTCGACTTCCTGATCCTCGGCGACGGCTACACCGCGCGCGAGCGCGGCAAGTTCGAGCGCGACGCCAGGCGGCTGGTCACGACCTTGCTCAACACCTCCCCGTTCAAGGAGCGGCGCAGCGAGATCAACATCTGGGGCCTGTCGCCGGCCGCCGCGCAGTCGGGCGTGTCGCGGCCTTCGCAGCACATCTACCGGCGCTCGCCGGTCGGCGCCACCTACGACGCGTTCGACTCCGAGCGGTACGTGCTGACGTTCGAGAACAAGGCGTTTCGCGACCTCGCCGCCAACGCGCCATACGAGGTGGTCGAGATTCTCGTCAACAGCGCGACCTACGGCGGCGGCGGCATCTACGGGCTCTACAGCACCGTCGCGGCCGACAGCGTGTGGGCGCCGTACATCTTCGTCCACGAGTTCGGCCATCACATCGCCGGCCTTGCCGACGAGTACTACACCTCGGACGTCGCGTACCTGCCGGCGGCGGATCGGGTCGAGCCGTGGGAGCCGAACGCGACGGCCATGCTCGATCCGGCGGCGCTGAAGTGGAAGGATCTCCTGACGCCGGGCGTGAGCCTGCCGACGCCATGGCCGAAAGACGAGTTCGAGCGCTACACGAAGGAGATTCAGCAGCGCCGACGCGAGATCCGCGCGCAGAACAGGCCGGAGGCCGAGATGGACGCGCTGTTCCGCGAGCAGGAGAAGCGCGACACGTCGCTCTTGAACGAAGGGCCGCACGCCGGAAAGGTCGGCGCGTTCGAAGGTGCGAACTACGAGGCGCGCGGCTACTTCCGCCCGCAGGCCGACTGCATCATGTTCACGCGCGACAACGTGCCGTTCTGCGCCGTGTGCCGTCGCGCGATCGAGGCGATCCTCGACCTCTATACTCAGGGGTGAGCTCAACCGACTAGACCACGGCATCGGCCGGGGCGTCGACGCGCCCGGCCGCGGCGTGCCGCTGCGAGATGTCGCGCGTGTTCGATGCGCGAATCGAGTGCTGAGGCTTGACGTTCGCAGGCGCATAAATCAGACTAGGCGCCCCAACGATCCTCTTCAGACGGAAAGGCGCATCATGCAGGACGATTTCGACAGCGGAATGGGTATCCCGGACGACGAACTGGCCGGCGAATCGGCAGGCTCGGACATGGGTGACGAGGGGGCCGGCGCCGAAGGCGACGGCGGAGCCGGAGAGCCGACAGGCCGCGCTTCCGGTGGCGCCCGCGCGCGCAAGTCGTCCGGGGGGGCCAGGAAGAGCGGCGGATCGAGCAAGGCCGCCAAGGGCAGCAGCCGTGCCGGCGCCGGCGGCGGGCGCAAGGCGGCTCGAAAGGGCGCCGGGGCGCGGAAAGCGGCTGGCCGCAAAGGCGCGAAGAAAGCTGGCGGACGGAAAGGCGCGACCAAGAAGGCGGCGGGGCGCGGCGCCCGCAAGGCCGGCGGCAAGAAGAAGAGCAAGATGAAGGGCGGCCGCGGGCGGAGACGATAGGCCAGTAGGCAGTAGCCAGTAGGCAGTAGCCAGTCGTCAGTCGGCAGTAGCCAGTCGGCAGTTTCAGTCGTCAGTCGTGGGGCAGAGCGGGCTTGTATCGGCCGTTTTTCGCCAGCGACTGACGACAGCTCACCCGCCTCCCGTCGCAACCCAGGAGGCCCCGACGGCTCGTAAGGAACCCTTTACAAGTACTGCAGCCACCAGTCTCGCCGCCGCGCCTTGAAGCCGGCGAACCAGCGGCACAGCGGGTACATCGCCGCGACCACCCCGATCCACACCGCATAGATTCCCCACAGCGGCAGACCCCAGCCCGGCGGCGGCGTGATCGGATACGCCGAGACGCTCGGCGACTCGAACATCCAGTGCACCTCGCCGTAGCGCGCGTAGCAGATCGCGATCGCGACGACGTGAATCAGCGCGGCGTGCAGCATGTAATAGAAGAGCGGCACCCTGCCAATCGTGAGCGCCGGCCGCAGCGCGGGCGGCGCGGGTTCGTCGCGGTCGAACGCCGCGAGCAGCAGCAACGCAGGGCCGAGCGTCATCAGCAGGAACAGCAGCGAGGGCGGGTACTTCGTCGTGTTCAGAAAGGACAGCACCGTGCGGCCGGCCGTCGCGAGCGTCGTCCAGCGGGCGGGATCGCCGTAGACGTTCATCGTCCGCAGCACGAAGAAGCCCGCGGTCAGGGCGAGGCCGGTGCGCGCGAGCACGCGGCGGCGGCGATCGCGGCTCCATTCCCACACGGGGCCGAGGGCATAGCCGGCGGCCATCACGCCGATCCAGGGCACCAGCGGATAGGCGACGAAGACCGTGCGCTCGGGCGTCTGCAGGATGAAGTTCGGCGAGTGCAGCACCGTCCAGAGCGGATGCGCGGAGCGGACGGCGTCGAAGAGGTTGTGGGCGGCGATCATCGACAGCCCGAACGCCGCGATGGCGCCGATCGGCAGATGGATCAGCGCCGCCAGGACGATCATCGACCACCCCAGGGCCCACAGCACCACCAGCATGGTGAGCTTGAAGTCGAAGTTGAACTGCCACGCGAGGCAGCGGAGGATGACCGTCTCGAGCAGGATCAACCACAGCCCGCGCAGGAGCAGCCGGCGCGAGCGCTCGCCGGTCGGGCGGCCGCGGCCGGTGAGGTAGGCGCCTGTGCCGGCGAGGAGAAAGAAGGACGGCGCGCAGAGGTGCGTGATCCAGCGCGTGAAGAACAGCGCCGTCGTCGCCGTCCGCAGATCCGTCGGGCTGATGCGCGTGTTGCCGACGAAGTCGCGCGTGTGATCGAGCGCCATCAGGATCATCACGATTCCGCGGACGACGTCGATTGCTTCGACACGGCGGCGGACGACGGCGTGCCTTGCGCGCGGTTCCTCGAGCAGCGCGCCAGACGGGCTCGCGGCAGGACGCGGCGGGCGTTCTGTCTGAGGGTGCACGCGCCGGATTATAGCCAGCTGCCTGATGGCGCCGGTCTGGCCTGATTCTCGTTCCGCTGCTCAGACCGCGACGCTCGATCCGCGTGCGGGATCGACGGCGGGCAGCGTCAGCGTCAGCGCTGCCGCGGTCAGCGTGGCGGCGGCAAACCCGACCAGCACGACGCCGTACGATCCGGTCGCGTCGAAGGAACGTCCCATCAGCATCGGCCCGGCTGCGCCGGCCAATCCCCACGCCGTCCAGTTCAAGCCGTACAGGGTCGACAAGGCTCGAAGCCCGAAATACCGGGACAGCAGATACGGGATGACGTCGAACTCGCCGCCGGTTCCGAAGCCGATGAGCGCCGCGGCCAACGCGGCAGCTCCGAACGAGCCGCTGGCTGCCAGGAGAAGCGTGCCGGATGCCGCGATCAGCAGCAGCACGAATGACACGCGCACCGCCGCGAGGCGATCGAGCAGCCAGCCGGTCACCAGCCGCCCGGCCAGCGTTGCGGCGCCCATGACGGACACGACGAGCGCTGCGTCGGACGAGGCGACGCCGCGGTCCGTGAGCAGCGCCGCCAGGTGCACCATCGTCCCGCTGACGGCGATGGTGCTGCCGAACACCGCGCTGATCAGCACCCAGAAGGCCCGCGACGACAGCGCCTGGCCGACCGTCCATTCATCAGCGCGCGCCCCCGCTCCGTCGATGGCTGCCGAGCGGAGTGTCACGTAGCGCGCGACGATCGGGACGCCGACGAAAAGGCCGGTCCCCCCGAGCACGAGGTAGGCGGCTCGCCACCCGAGGTGCCGGACCAGCGCGTCGGCGACCGGCGGGCCGACGATCGTGCCAATCGCCGCGCTCGACATCATGATCGCGAGCGCCGTCCCGCGGCGGCGATCGAACCAGCTCGACACGGCTCGCGAGTAGACCACAGCCGACGTGCCTGGCATCGCCATGCCGACGATGACGAAGATCGCATAGAGATGCCAGAGGTTCGGTGTCAGCGCCGCGAGAGACGCGAACGCGACGCTGACGATCAGCAGCGAAGGCGCGCAGATCCATCGCGGGCCCACGCGATCGAACAGCATCCCGGTGAGCGGCGCGACGACCGCCGCGCCGACGGTCATCGCGCCGAATGCCGCCGAGATCGCTTCGCGCGACCACCCGTGCTCGTCCGCGAGCGGCTTGAAGAACACGGCGAAGGTGAGAAACGCCGTCGATCCGAACAGCACGCCGATGCTCGAACCAGCCGTCACGTGCCAGCCGGTGGTCCAGCCGCTCACGCGAGCCCGCCGCCAGGACACGAAGGCCGGCGCCTCTGTTTGCCGAGCATGCTCTTCCATGGTACGCGCGCCTGGCCGTGACACCACAGACGGTTGCGGTCGAGATTCGCTACCGTCAGGCGGAACTGGTTCCTGAAAGGGCAGGCAGAACAACAGAAGAGCGGGCCGGCGGCGCGCGGGGGCCGCCAACCCGCCCAGGCGGGGTGTCGTTCGTTACGAGGCTACTTGAACGAGAACGTCAGACCGGTCGAGAACCGATGGACGCGAGGCGTCGACTCGTCGCGATGGACGAAGAAGGTGCGATAGTCCGCACCTACACCGACCCAGCGGTTGATCCGGTAGTTCACACCAGCACCGACATTGGTCGCAAAGTTCGTCGCCGTGCGACGATCCTCGAACCGCGTTGGCCCGATCATGACGTCGCTCACGACCGTGTCCGACGTGAATGATCCGAGTCCGCCAGTGAGATACGGCGCGAGGCCGCCGGCCGCAAACGGCCGCACCTTCAGGTTGCCGTTCCAGTGATACGCGTTGACGCGAGCGTCAGATGAAACGGCGACGGGAGCGGCGATTTCCGCAGCGTCACGAAATGGCGCCCGGGGGATGATCCCGAACTCCCCGACCAGAGCAGCGCGGTCGTTCAGCTTCACATTGAGATCCGCCAGTGTCGAAAACGTCGTGCCGACATTCGCGAACGAAGGACCGACTGCCGCGTTCAGCGAGACGCGAGCGTCGTCGGACTGAGCGGCCGCGGGGACCGCGAATGCCAGCGCAATCAGAAGTACCAACACCACACGACGCGTACGCATAACGTTGTCAACCTCCTTCGCAATCTGTTTTCTGCGCCGGGCCGCCGGATTGGGCACGGCCCAGCGCTCACATTTACGCAGCCGAGGACAGCTGCTTCGGTTGCTCCGTTTCGATCTCGACCCGGCGCGTCTTCACCGCATCTTGGTACGGCAGCGTCAGCTCGAGAAGCCCATGACGAAGTGTCGCGCCAACTTTCTCGGCGTCGACAGACGCAGGCAGCGTCAACATCTCCTCGAAACGCATCACTTCGGTGTCGCCGTCACGCTCGATCCCGCGAACATGGATGCTTCGGCCCATGACGTCCACAGTGACGTTCTCGGGCGCGATGCCGGGAAGCGGGATGCGGACGCGATAGCCGTCATCATCCGCCATCATGACCTTGCCCACCTCCTTTCCTTCCGAGTCTCTTCACCCATGACTGACGCCTCACCCCGGATGCGGGTTCCCGGGAGCTCATTGCGCTGATCGGGCTCGCGACGTTGTTGTACTGCAGAGGTGCAACTCGGTCGCGGGGTCAGGCGTCAGTAAAGGTGGAAGGCCGAACCGGAAAGGGGGTGAGGGGAAATGACGGGAACGAGATGGGGTGCATGGCTCAACGTGATCGCAGGCGTCCTACTGGTGATCGCGCCCTTCGCGCTGGGCTATCACACGCTCAGCGACGTGGCTATGTACGAAGCCGTTGCCGTCGGCTTGCTGATCGGGGGCATCGCGCTGTGGTCGGCGCTGAGCACGGACGCACCCACCTACCTCGATCACATCGTGGCGCTGTTCGGCGGGTGGTCCATCGTTGCACCCTTCGTGTTCGGCTACCACACCACGGTTGAAATGGCCCGCAACACCGACGTCGTGGTCGGCATCGCCGTGGCGCTGATCGCGCTCGTCAGCCACTTCTACGTCTCGCCGGTTACGCGGCAAAAGGTCACCGCGTGATCTGACGCCGCTCTCGAGGCCAGCCCGGAGATGGAGGCCCAGGGCTGGCCTCTTCTTCTCCGGTCTTCACCAATCACCGATCCAGATCGCCACCATCCTGTTGCGCGCGGCGCTGCATCCGAGGGCAGGCCGCAGGAGTCGTCGAGCGGCTCTGGCGCGGGCGGGAACCGGGCACGATGGCTCGGCGTCCGTTTTGTACGAGCGCGGCGTCCTCGATCGATCTGCATGGACTCGCGCTCTGCGCTCGCGCGGCGTGTCGCCGCACGCGCCTAAGACAAAAAGGGGATGCCATGCCGCTCAAAAACCTTGAAGAGACCATCGACCGGATTCAGCGTGCGCTCGCGAGGGAACTGAAACGGCTTGGCGGGAGGGACCGCTCGACGGGCAATGCAAAGGCCAGCAGTCACGTCCTCGCCCGCCGTGCCGAGGCGATGGCAAAGGATTCGGCGATTACGCAGATGGGAGGAGGCAACGCATGAATCGGAAGACATCTTCAATTCAGCGAATTGCGGCGGTCTTGATCGTGTGTGGGCTCTTGCCTGGCACCGCCTGGTCAGAGACGAAGTCGCGGGCGTCTGTGCACGCTGGCCCAGCCGATTCACCGCAACGGCCCGAGGTCGCGTTCGATCCGACACGCCGACAGGTCACCGTGCGCGTGTCGGCGCGAAACCTGGATGGTGTCAAGGTTCCATTTCCCCTGCGAGAGAGCTTGACCGTGCTCGAGAATGGCGTCCGGCAGCCCGATGTCAGCGTTGATGTCGAGCACTCTCCGATCAATGTGGCCGTGCTCATCGAAAACGGCGGGCGCTCGCAGCAGTTGAACGAAGCGGTCAGCAGTGAAACCTCGATGCTCATCCGGCCCCTGTTGAATGTGCTCGATTCACAAGACCGCCTTGGCGTATTCGCTTACGACGACTCGGTGCACACCGTAGTCGACTTCGACACGCCACAGGACCAATGGAGACTCGCACTCGGTCGCTTGTCGAAACCGAGGTTCTCCGAAGCCAACTTCTACGATGCGACGCTGACAGTCCTGGATCGGTTGGCGGGGATCTCGGGCCGAAAGGCTCTCGTCATTGTTTCAACGGGGATCGACACCTTCAGTCGAACTCCGTTTGCCCAGGTGCTCGCGCGAGCGGAGCAGACGAAGATACCCGTGTACGTCTTCAATCTGGGCGAGCTCGCGCGGCGGCCGCTGTCGTCGACCTCATGG
>Ga0207675_100001152_pt1 | contig 26247 bp, 24 predicted proteins | sample KBSSwiS42_FD_184305 | JGI IMG/M metagenome (GOLD analysis project Ga0207675, IMG submission 184305) | Switchgrass rhizosphere microbial communities from Kellogg Biological Station, Michigan, USA - KBS Switchgrass S4-2 (SPAdes) (version 2) | ecosystem: Host-associated > Plants > Roots >...
CGGGGTTTCCGCTCGCCGCGCAGGATGGTGGAGGCCTACCAGCGGCCGGTGCCGCCGTACGGCGCGGGCCTGGTGGGCGCGAAGGCCGGGGCGACCTCGATGATCGACGTCTCCGACGGTCTGCTCGCCGACCTCGGCCACGTGGCTGAGGGATCCGGGGTGGCAATCGACGTCGAGACCGCCGCCTTCGACCTGGCCGAGCCGCTGCAGGCGGTCGGTGCCGCGCTCGGAGTCGACCCGATGCAGTTCGTGCTGGGGGGCGGCGACGACCACTCGATCGTGGCCACGTTCCCCGGCCGCGACGACGTCCCGGAGGGCTGGACCGTGATCGGTTCGGTGTCCACAGGTGAGGGCGTCACCGTCGACGGGGCGTCGTACGACGGGGCGAGGGGGCACGCGCACTTCGGATAGTCCCTCACGTCTGGCACCTGGTCGGGTCGAGTTCGGGTGCCGGACGTCACGGACTATCCGGCCACGACGCGGCGCAGCACCGGCTGGGCAGCGGCAAGGACGACGGCGAGGGCGGCGCAGGAGAGCCAGAGCAGGCGGGGGCCGCCGGTGTCGAGGAGCCGGGTGCCGAGCAGCGGCGCGAGGACCGCGGCGAAGCCCCAGCAGACGCCGTACGCCGCGAGGTAGCGGCCGCGGGCACCCTCGGGAGCCAGCCCAGAGACGATCGCGAAGGGGAGCCCGAGCAGCAGCACGTCGCCGATGCTCCACACGACCGTGGTCGCGAGGAAGCCGGCCAGGCCGGACGCCCAGCCGGTGCCGGCCAGTCCCGCGCCGAGCGCAAGGTAGCCGACCCGCATCGTCCCGAACGGGTCGTCGGGCACCAGGCGCCACGCCAGCAGCGGCTGCGCGACCACGATGGTCACCGACGACACCGTCATCAGCAACCCGAAGTGTGCAGCCGGCAACCCGCGCTCGTCCATCGTGAGCGGCAGCCCGACCCGGATCTGCAGGAAGAGGGTCGCGAAGCAGGTGCCGACTGCGAGCATCGCGAGCAGGCGCGGGTCGCGCCACGGGCTCCCGGCCACCGCCTCCCGGGAGGTACGACGGGGTGACGTCGGAAGCGCCAAACCGACCACGGCAGCGCAGGTGAGACAGGTCACCGCGTCGGCCACGAACAGCAGGCGCAGGTCGACCGAGCCGAGCGCCGTCGCCAGCACGCCCGCGCCGACGCCGCCGGCGGCGAGGGCGGCGCCGAACAGGCCGAACGCCCGCGCCCGAGACTCCGCGTCGGTGAGGTCGGCGATCATCGCCTGGCTGGGCGGCTCGTAGAGCTCGAACGCCAGCCCGAGGACCGCCGCGGCGACCATCGCCTGGACCAGCGACGTGCCGACTGCGATCGCGAGCTGGGCGCCGGCACACCCCGTGAGGCCGAGCACGATGGTGGCCCGGTTGCCGATCCGGTCGGCCAGTCGGCCCCCGGCCAGCCGCGAGGGGATCGTGGCGACGCCGAACAGCGCCGTGACCAGGCCGGCTGTCGCCAGCGACACGTGCCGATCGCGCACCAGCACCACGGCCAGGAACGGCAGCGTGAACGCGCCGAGCTGGTTGACCGCGCGGGCGGCGACCAGCACCAGGACTGGCCGGGGGAGGTCACACCAGGGGCGCACGTCGCACCTCTCATGACTGGCGAAAGCCCTATGATCAGTGATACACGACGACGCTACGACACCGGGAGTGACTGGTCAAATGCGCTTCGACAGTCATGTGTTCGCCCTGATCAGCACGTCCGTGCGACTGGTCAACGCGCTCTCGGCGGGGTCGGACGGCGGTCGTCCGGTCCGCCGGCCGGAGGGCGTCGCGCTGGTCGAGGCCGTGAGCGACGCGCTGGACGGCCAGGGCGGTGTCACCCGGGTGAGCACCGAGGACGCGGAGCGGCTGGACGGGGTGGTGCAGCAGGTGCGCCCGGTGTTCGACGCGGTGGCGCGCGGCGACCTCGACGCGGCGGCGGAGCAGGTCAACGCGCTGCTGCGGGCCACCGAGGCGCGCCCGCGGCTGGACAAGTTCGGCGACGGCGGCTGGAGCCTCCACTTCCACGGTCCCGACGTGACCGTGTCGCGGGGCTGGGCGGCCGGGCTCGCGGCCGGGCTCGCGGTCGCGCTCGGCAGCGACCTCGCCGGGCGGCTGGGCGTGTGCGACGCGCCGGGCTGCGACCGGGTCTACGTGGACGCCTCACGCAACGGCGGCCGGAGGTTCTGCTCCACCCGGTGCCAGAACCGGGTCAAGGCGGCCGCGCACCGGCGTCGGCGGGCATGACGAAAGGCCGCCCCCCAGGGGGACGGCCTCCGGATGACGCGGTGGCTCAGGTCAGCGCGTGACCTTGCCGGCCTTGAGGCAGCCGGTGCACACGTTGAGACGCTTCGGCGCACCGTTGACGGTGGCGCGGACGCGCTGGATGTTGGGGTTGAAGCGACGCTTCGTGATCTTGCGCGACCAGGGTCGGTTGTTGCCGAAGCCGGGCTTCTTGGCGCAGATGTCGCAGACGGCAGCCACCGTGCACTCCTTGTTGCTTGCTGAAAGGTTCGAGATCGAGGGGCCCTGGCGACGGCGTGGCAGCGCTCGGGCAACCGCACAAGACTAACCGAGACCGGGTCGACGAAGCGAATCGAGGGCGCAACGCACTAACGTCCCGCTCATGGCCGACGACCGGGGTGACGAGATCGCCACCTTCGACCTCTCCGTGCTGGTCCGCTACGCCGATCTCGCAGTCGAGGGACTCGGGGCCGCGCGCGAGGAGATCGACGCGCTCAACGTCTACCCGGTGCCCGACGGCGACACCGGCACCAACATGTACCTCACCGTCGAGAGCGCCCGCGACCAGATGGCCGAGCGGCTCGCTGGGTCCGGTGGTGAGCCGGGAGACCTCCGGCTGGCACTGGCGTCGTACTCCCGCGGCGCGCTGCTGGGTGCCCGCGGCAACTCCGGGGTGATCCTCAGTCAGCTGATCGGCGCGCTGATCCGCCGGATCGGCCAGGCCGGTCCCGACGACCGGACCGCCGCCGTCTTCGCCCAGGCGCTGCGGGCGGCCTCCGACGCGGCGTACGCCGCCGTGGGCGAGCCGGTCGAGGGCACGATCCTCTCGGTCGCGGCCGCGGCCGCCGAGGGTGCGGAGAAGGCCGCCGCCGACCCCGCCGTTCGGCTCGCCACCGTGATCCGGGCGGCGGCCAGCGCGGCGGCCGAGGCCCTCTCCCGTACGCCGGAGCAGCTGGCGATCCTGCGTGACGCGGGCGTGGTCGACGCCGGCGGCCGCGGGCTGTGCGTCGTGCTCGACGCCGTCGAGTCGGCGGTCACCGGCAAGCGGCCGGCGCGCGACACGGCCACGATCGGCCGACGTGCGATCCCGGTGCCGCTCCCGACCGGTGATCTCACCGCGGACGGCCCGGCCTACGAGGTGATGTACCTCCTCGACGCCGACGACGACGCGATCCCCACGCTCCGGCGGAGCCTCGCGCCCCTGGGCGACTCGCTGGTCGTGGTCGGCGGCGAGGGCCTGTGGAACGTCCACGTGCACGTCGACGACGTCGGTCGCGCCGTGGAGGCGGGCATCGAGGCGGGCACCCCTCGGCGGATCCAGGTCACCCACTTCGCCGAGCAGCTCGGGCGCACCCGCGCCTCCAGGTCGCAGCCCACCGGGCGGGCGGTGGTCGCGGTCGCGGCGGGGCCCGGTCTGGAGGGGCTGTTCGCCGAGGCCGGGGCGACCGTGATCCCCGGGGGACCGGGCCGTCGGCCCTCGACCGGCGAGATCCTGGCCGCGGTCGAGGCCAGCGGCGCGAAGGAGGTGATCGTGCTGCCCAACGACCCCGACTCGGTGGCAGTCGCCGAGGCGGCGGCCGGGGCGGCGTCCGGGCTGGGGATCAAGGTGGTCGTGGTGCCGACCCGCGCCCAGGTGCAGGGCATCGCGGCGCTGGCGGTGCATGAGCCGGGCCGCCCGATCGAGGCCGACGTGGTGGCGATGACCTCCGCGGCACGCCACGCCCGGCACGGTGCGGTGACGATCGCTGCCAAGCAGGCGATGACCAGCGCCGGAGCCTGCTCGCCTGGCGACGTCCTCGGCGCGGTCGAGGGCGACTTCGTGCGCGTCGGCGACGACCTGTTCGAGGTGACCACCCACGTGCTCGACCTGTTGCTGTCGGGGGGAGGCGAGCTGGTCACGATGGTCGCCGGCTACGGCGGCACCGAGCTGGCCGAGCTCGGCGCGTCCTACGTCGTGCAGCACTTCCAGGGCGTCGACGTCGTGGTCTACGAGGGTGGTCAGGAGCGGTACCCCCTCCTCCTGGCGGTGGAGTAGGGCCTTGGCATCGACGATCACCTGGGACGCGCGGATCGCGGCCGTGGCCGGCAAGGACGCAGCCAAGGTCGAGAAGGCGCTCGACCTGCACACGGTGGGCGACCTGCTCGGCCACTACCCCCGCAGCTACGTCGCCAAGGGCTCGCTCAGCGACCTCGGCGAGCTCCACGAGGGCGACTTCATCAGCCTCTTCGGGCAGGTGACGAGCAGTGCGCTCAAGACCTACCAGGACCGGCGCACGCGTCGTACCGCCTACCGCACCGAGGTCCGGATCAAGGGCAGCGACGGCAGCCTCGCTCTCACGTTCTTCGACAAGCACGCCAACACCGCGCACTGGCGTGAGGGCGAGTTCGCGGTCGGCCGCTACGGGCTCTTCTCGGGCAAGCTCAAGTGGTTCAGCGGGCACTGGGAGCTCAACAACCCGCGTGCCAAGATGTACGCCGCCGAGGGTGACGCCAGCCAGGCGTACGACGCCGTGCCCGAGCTGATCCCCATCTACCGAGCCTCCGGCAACGTCGACACCTGGCAGATCGAGGACGCCGTGCGCGTCGCGCTCGACCTCGTCGACGCGGTGCCCGACGTGCTCCCGGAGCGAGTGCGCAAGGAGCAGGACCTGCTCGACGCCCGCACCGCCCTGAGCTGGGTGCACCGGCCGGACTCCTGGGGCCAGGTCAAGACTGCCCAGAAGAGGCTCAAGTTCGACGAGGCGTTCGTGACCCAGGTCGTGCTCGCGCAGCGCCGCCGCGACCTTGCGCTGCGTCCGGCGCAGCCGCGGGCCGGGCGCGACGGCGGTCTGCTCGACCGGTTCGACGGCCGGCTGCCGTTCCACCTGACCGACGGTCAGCGTGGGGTGGGGGAGACCATCCTCGACGACCTCGCCAGGCCACACCCGATGCACCGGCTGCTCCAGGGGGAGGTCGGGTCCGGCAAGACGGTCGTGGCGTTGCGCGCCATGCTGCGCGTCGTCGACTCCGGCGGGCAGGCGGTGCTGCTCGCCCCGACCGAGGTGCTGGCGCAGCAGCATGACCGCTCGATCCGGCAGCTGCTCGGACCGCTCGCCGAGGGCGGCCTGATCGGCGGTGACGCCGACGGCACCCGGGTGGCGCTGCTCACCGGCTCGATGGGCACGCCGGCCCGGCGCCAGGCGCTGCTCGACGTCGCCGGTGGTGACGCCGGGATCGTCGTCGGCACCCATGCGCTGCTCGAGGACAACGTCTCGTTCTTCGACCTCGGGCTGGTCGTCGTCGACGAGCAGCACCGGTTCGGCGTCGAGCAGCGCGCCGCCCTGACCTCCAAGGCGGAGAAGCCGCCCCACGTGCTCGTGATGACCGCGACCCCGATCCCGCGCACCGTTGCCATGACGGTGTTCGGCGACCTCGACACCTCGACCCTGACCGAGCTCCCGCGGGGACGGGCCGACGTGCAGACCTCCGTCGTACCCCGTGCCAGGCCGGCCTGGCTCGACCGCGCCTGGGAGCGGATCCGCGAGGAGGTCGCCGCCGGCCGGCAGGCGTACGTCGTCTGCCCGCGGATCGGCGACGACGAGCCCGCTGAGTCTTCGGGTGGTGACGACGAGTCGACGCTCAGCGCGGTCGAGGAGACCGCGCCCGAGCTCGCCGGCGGTCCGCTGCACGGGCTGCGGGTCGAGAAGCTCCACGGCCGGATGGCGCCCGACGCCAAGGACGCCGCGATGCGGGCCTTCGGTGCTGGTGAGATCGACGTGCTCGTCTCCACGACCGTGATCGAGGTCGGGGTCGACGTGCCCAACGCCTCGGTGATGGTGGTCCTTGACGCGGAGCGCTTCGGCGTCTCTCAGCTCCACCAGCTGCGCGGCCGGATCGGACGGGGCGAGCACCCCGGTCTGTGCCTGCTGGTCACCGGCGCCGCGGCCGGGTCGGTCTCGCTGGAGCGGCTGGAGGCAGTCGCCGGCACCCGCGACGGCTTCGCGCTCTCCGAGGTCGATCTTCGCCAGAGGCGCGAGGGCGACGTGCTCGGCACCGAGCAGTCCGGGCGACGCTCGACGCTCAAGCTGCTGTCGGTGCTCGACGACCTCGACACGATCCGGCTGGCCCGCACGCTGGCCACGGAGCTCGTCGAGGAGGATCCTGAGCTTGGTCGCCACGACGACCTGCGTGCCGCCGCGGCCGGGCTGCAGGACCAGGCCGACTTCCTGGAGAAGACTTGAGCACCCGCAGGGACCCTGACGCACCACCCCTTCCCCGATGACGCGCATCGTGGCGGGCTCGGCGCGCGGTCGCCGGTTGCGGACGCCGACCGGGCAACGCACCCGGCCGACGGCCGATCGTGTGCGCGAGGCGCTTTTCTCCGCGCTCGAGTCGGCACTCGGGTCGCTGGAGGGGCTGCGGGTGCTCGACCTGTACGCCGGCTCCGGCGCGGTCGGGCTGGAGGCGATGTCGCGCGGGGCCGGGGTGGCCACGCTGGTCGAGGGCGACCGGCGCACCGCCAGGCTGGTGCAGCAGAACGCCGACGACCTCGGCTTCCGGCGGGCCGAGGTGGTCGCCGCCCCGGTGGAGAAGGCCGTCGCCCTCCCGCCGCGCGCGCCATACGACGTCGCGTTCCTGGACCCGCCCTACGCGCTGGGCGACCCTGACCTCTCCCGGGTGCTCGACTCCCTGGCCGGCAACGGCTGGCTGACCCGCGGCGCCATCGTGGTGGTGGAGCGTTCCTCGCGCGGCGACGAGCCGGGGTGGCCGCCGGGAATCACCGGCGAGCGCCACAAGGAGTACGGCGAGACGATGCTCTGGTACGCCAAGGCGGACTGAACACGGCAGCGGGGCTCGTCGTCGTCATACCGACTCGACTCGACACGAGACGCTCCCAGCGGTCACGATGGAAGAGCCTTCCCCATCCGTCACCGTCGCCCCCAGGAGATCCCCCGTGCGCCGAGCCGCGTGTCCCGGGTCGTTCGACCCCGTCACCAACGGGCACATCGACATCATCTCCCGGGCCTCCGCGCTGTTCGACGAGGTCGTGGTCGCCGTCGGCGTCAACAAGTCGAAGGCCGACGCCAGGCTGTTCAGCGCCGAGGAGCGGATCGAGATGCTGGAGAAGGTCTGCACCGAGTTCGACAACGTCACCGTCGACGGGTTCGAGGGCCTGCTGACGACTTTCTGCGAGGAGCGTGGGATCGGGGCGATCGTCAAGGGTCTGCGCGCGGTCTCCGACTTCGACTACGAGCTCCAGATGGCCCAGATGAACTCGAGCCTGGTCGACGTCGAGACCGTCTTCATCCCGACCAGCCCCGAGTACTCCTTCCTCGCGTCCTCGCTGGTCAAGGAGGTCGCGATGTTCGGAGGCGACGTCTCCAAGCTGGTGCCGCCCGACGTCCTGCAGCGGCTCACCGTCCGGCTGGCCGAGCGGGCGGCACGAGGGCCGGCGTGAGCGCGCGGTCACCGCTCGACCGCACGGTCGCCGAGCCACCACCGCTCGTTTTGGCCGTGGCCGCCCTTGGCCGATAGACTTTCCCGGTTCTGTTGATGCGCCCAATCCCGGAAGTGACCCCCTGAGCAGCCTGGACCCGAGAGCGCCGCTCGTGCTCGACACCCGCGAGCTCGGCCGCCGCCCGGGGTCCCAGCGTCAGAAGTCCCTCCGGGCCGAAGCCCCAGCAGAGCTCGGCATCGAGGTTCTCCGGGTCCCCGAAGGTGCGCCGGTCGAGATCGACCTGCGCCTGGAGGCGGTCATGGAGGGCGTGCTCGTCACCGGGGAGGCAGACGCCGATCTGGAGGGGGAGTGCGTGCGGTGCCTGGAACCGATCGAGGACACCGTCCACGTCGACTTCCAGGAGCTGTTCGTCTACGACGACCCGGACACCCGGGGGATCGACGACGACGAGGATGTCAGCCGGCTCGAGGGAGACCTGCTCGATCTCGAACCGGTGCTGCGGGACACGGTGGTGCTGGCACTGCCGTTCCAGCCGTTGTGCCGGGAGGACTGCCCCGGGTTGTGCGCCGAGTGTGGCGCGCGGCTCGCGGACGACCCCGGTCACGCCCACGAGGAACCGATCGACCCCCGCTGGGCGGGCCTTTCTCAGGTGACAGCCGAGATGGCAGGCGGACTGGCCCCCGCGACCGACGACGACAAGCGGGCCGGCTCCGGCCCCGAGAAGGAGTAACCGTGGCTGTCCCGAAGCGGAAGATGTCGCGAAGCAACACGCGCCACCGCCGTTCGCAGTGGAAGGCCTCCGCGCCCCAGCTGGTGACCTGCAGCAACCCCGCGTGCGGCTCGAAGCACCTCCCGCACCGCGCGTGCCCCCAGTGCGGCCAGTACGGCGCGCGGGCCGAGCGGCGTCAGGTCCTCTGATCACCCCACCACGGCGCTCGCTGCGCTCCCGCCGCGTCGGGGGCCCCGACTGACCGCGTCCGGCGCCCCGTCGGACCCGGCCACCACGGTGGACGACCGGCTGGACGCGCTGCGCGAGCAGCTCGGCGGTCCGGAGCTGACCGACGAGCTGCTGGACCTTGCCCTCACGCACCGGTCCTACGCCTACGAGCACGGTGGCCTGCCTACCAACGAGCGGCTCGAGTTCCTCGGCGACTCGGTGCTCGGGGTGATCATCACCGAGACCCTGTACGTCACCCAGCCCACGCTCTCCGAGGGGCTGCTGGCCAAGCTGCGGGCGGCCGTCGTCAACGCCCGCGCCCTTGCCGAGGTGGCCCGCACCATCGGCCTCGGTGAGCACATCAAGCTCGGCAAGGGCGAGGAGTCGACCGGCGGCCGCAACAAGGCCTCGATCCTCTCCGACACGGTCGAGGCCGTGATCGGTGCGGTCTACCTCAGCGGCGGCTTCGACAACGCCGCCCAGATGATCCATCTGCTCTTCGACCCGCTGCTGGAGTCCGCCGCCGGGCTCGGTGCGGGACTGGACTGGAAGACCAGCCTCCAGGAGCTTTCCTCGGTCCACGAGCTCGGCGTCCCCGAGTACCTGATCGAGGACGAGGGCCCCGACCACGAGAAGACCTTCACCGCGCAGGTGCGCGTCGGCGGCCGGATGCACGGCCACGGTGTCGGGCGCTCGAAGAAGGAGGCCGAGCAGCAGGCCGCCGAGTCGGCGTACCGCACGCTCTCCCGCGAGTACGGCGACCCCACCGCCACCGCCTCCGCGAACGGTCGGGGTGCCTGAGCTCCCCGAGGTCGAGGTCGTCCGTCGCGGGCTCGAGGCGCACGTGCTCCACCGGACCGTCGCAGCGGTCGAGGTGCTCCACCCCCGTCCCGTCCGCCGGCACCTCGCCGGACCCGACGACTTCGTCGCCCGGCTGACCGGGCGCACGTTCTCCGACGCCCGCCGCCGTGGCAAGTACCTGTGGCTACCCCTGGACACCGGTGACGCCCTGCTCGGCCACCTCGGCATGAGCGGCCAGATGCTGGTGCAGCCGGCCGACGCCGCCGACGAGCGCCACCTGCGGGTGCGGTTCCGGTTCGCCGACGGCGGCCCCGAGCTGAGGTTCGTCGACCAACGGATGTTCGGCGGCCTGTCCTTCGCCGCGGGCGGCGCGGAGCTGCCCACCGAGATCGCGCACATTGCGCGCGACCCGCTCGACCCGGCGTTCGACGAGTCCGCGTTCGTGGCCCGCCTCCGCCGTCGCACGGCGGGGGTGAAGCGGCTCCTGCTGGACCAGGGGCTGGTCAGCGGCGTCGGCAACATCTACGCCGACGAGGCGCTCTGGCTGGCCCGGCTGCACGGCGACCGTCCCGGCAACCGGCTGCGCCGCGCCGACGTCGAGCGGGTGCTCGCGGGCGCCCGTCAGGTGATGCTCCAGGCGCTGGGAGAGGGCGGGACGTCCTTCGACGCGCTCTACGTCAACGTGAACGGCGAGAGCGGCTACTTCGAGCGCTCGCTGCAGGCCTACGGGCAGGAGGGACGGCCCTGCGCGCGCTGTGGCACGCCGATCGTGCGCACGTCGTTCATGAACCGCTCGTCGTACTTCTGCCCGACCTGCCAGCCCCGCCCGCGACAGCGCCGACCGGGCCCCAGCAGCAGTCCCGCCGCCACCAACGCAAGCAGGTGACGGGCAGGGGTCGACACGGCCTTGGGCGGCGTGCGAGTCTTGTAGATGGCCTGAGAACGCTCGGACCGCCCCCACCCCCGCGAGAGGACATCCATGGCCAAGGCACTCCTCGGACATATGGGCACCGACCCCCGGATCAGCGCCCGCCTCGCGTCCGAGAATCGCCTCCTGCGTCAGCGGGTCGCCGACCTCGAAGCACACGTGATCCGGCTCCAGGCCGAGAACGACGCCCTTGCGTCCGTCTCGCACCGGGAGCTCCTCACGCTCGACGAGAGCATGCAGCCTGCCTGACCCGGCAACACCAGCGCCGGTCCGACAATCCGCTTGACCGGCTGGTCGAAGCCACGGTTGTCTGACGCCTCGTGAAGCTCCTCGAGACGGTGGTGCCTGCCCGTTTGGGCACGCCGTTCCGCTGGCTCCTCGCCTCGTCGTGGACCAGCAACGCCGGTGACGGGATCGCGCTCGCCGCGGGGCCGCTCCTGGTGGCCTCGCAGACCTCGAACGCGACGTACGTCGCCCTGGCCGCGCTGCTGCAGCGGCTGCCGTGGCTGCTGTTCGGCCTGTACGCCGGCGTGCTGGCCGACCGCCTCGACCGGCGGCTGGTCGTGATGACGGCGGACGTCCTGCGCGCCGTGGTGCTCGCCGTGCTCGTGGTCTCGATCGTCACCGACCGCGTGAGCATCGCGGTCGTGCTGGCCGTCATGTTCCTGCTCGGCACCGCGGAGACGTTCGCCGACACCACCACCAGCGCGCTCACGCCGATGGTGGTCGGCAAGCGGGACCTCGGCATCGCCAACGCCCGGGTCATGGGCGGCTTCATCGTCGCCAACCAGCTGGCCGGGCCGCCGGTCGGCGCCGCCCTGTTCGCGGCCGGTACGGCGTGGCCCTTCGTGGCCCAGGCTGTGCTGGTCGCGCTCGGGGTGGTCCTGGTCTCGCGGGTGGTGCTGCCACGCCACGGTGTCGACCGGGAAGCCACCCCTACGCGCGTGCTCGACGACATTCGCGAGGGCTGGCAGTGGCTGTGGCACCACCCGCCGGTGCGAACCCTGGCGCTGACCATCGTCACGTTCAACGTCACCTTCGGCTGTGCCTGGGCGGTGCTGGTGCTCTACTCGCGCGACCGACTCGGCCTCGGCGCGGTCGGGTTCGGCCTGATCACCACGGTCAGTGCGCTCGGTGGCCTGGTGGGGACGGCGGCGTACGGCTGGCTGGAGCGGAACCTCGGCCTGGCCATGATCATGCGGGTGGGGCTGGTGATCGAGACCCTGACCCACCTGGTCCTGGCGCTTACCACCTGGGCGTGGCTGGCACTGGTGGTGTTCTTCGTCTTCGGTGTGCACGCGTTCGTCTGGGGCACCACCTCCACGAGCGTGCGGCAGCGCGCCGTGCCGACGGAGATGCAGGGACGCGTGGGCAGCGTCTACATGCTCGGCGTGATGGGCGGCATGGTGGCCGGAGCCGCGATCGCCGGACCGCTGGCGAACCAGTGGGGGATCACGGCGCCGTTCTGGTTCGCCTTCGTGGGCTCCGCGGTGATCCTGGCGCTGATCTGGAACCAGCTCGGGCACATCGCACACGCGGACGAGGAGACCCTGGCCAGGGAGCCTGCGTGACCTACTCCCCGCGGTAGGAGCCCAGGCTCCACTCGTTGTCCTCGGGGTCGGCCACGGTGCTGCCCCGGCCGCCGTACTCCATGTCGGCCGGCTCGCGCACCGTCGTGAACCCGTGGTCGAGCGCCCGCTGGTGCACGCGGTCGACGTCCGCGTCGTCGGCGAGCACGAGGTAGGCGAACGCGACACCGGTCGGGGCACCGTCGGACGCCGAGCCGAACATGATCCCGCCGCCGCCCGGCCAGCTCATCTGGGCGTGCTCGACGCGGGTCGGGTCGTCCGGCGAGAAGTACGCCGCTGTCCTCTCGAGGCCGAGCCCGGCGGCCAGGTAGTCCAGCGCGGCGGCGGCGTCGCGGTAGCGGAGGGAGTGGAAGAGGGTCGTGTTCGTGGTCATGGCATCGAGACTGCCGCGACCGGGGACGCCGGGTCTTGGACGAATGGGTGCTCGGCACGGAGGTACTCGCGCGGCGAGTAGCCGGAGATCTCGCGCCACTCGCGGTTGAGGTGCGGCTGGTCCGCGTAGCCGCTGACCGCCGCCACCTCCGCCAGCGGCTGTCCCGCCGCGACCCGCTGCCGGCTGCGGTCGAACCTGGTCACGCGGGCCGCCTCCTTCGGAGTGAGCCCGAACTCGGCCCGGAACCTTCCGCCCAGGCGTCGCCGGCTCCACCCGACGGCGGCGGCGAGGTCCGCGACCCGGGCGGTGCCGCCGGTGCGCTCGACGAGCGACCAGGCCCGCGCCAGCTCCGGGTGGGGGAGCCGGGCCGGCGAGTGGGCGGCGACGGCGGCCAGGAGGGCCCGGTCGAGGACGGCGAACCGTTCCTCCCAGGTCGCGGTCACCAGCTCGTCGTACGCCGGCAGGTGCAAGAGGTTGTCCAGGGACACCATCGTGCGGGCAAGGGCGGCGGCCGGGACCCCGAGCAGCGCCCGGCAGCCGAGCGGGGTCAGGCCGAGCTGGAGGCCGTGCTGGCGACCGTCGTGCCGGATGTCGACCGGGACGCTGTGCAGCCCCGACGCCAGCCCCCAGTAGCGCCCGCGCGTCTCCTCGTGCCCGTGCCAGGCGAGGTCGATCGGCTCGTCGAAGGCGATCACCACGGTCAGCCGGTCGGACGGCATCCCGCGGTGCCGGCCCGGCACGGGGGCGCGGTGCCGGTAGCCGATGTAGGGGTCGACATACGCCCGCAGCGCCGGGTGCGGGGACCGCCGGAGCGACTCGCCCTCCATGCGCGCCACGCTACGCCCGGCACGCGAGCACCTCCACGGATCGGGGGTGGCCCGCAGGTAGGGTGAGCCGCGCTGACTTCCCCCCGAACCGGTGCTCCGGTCCGGCCAGCGCGTCTTGCCGACCGCACCTCGCGACCGATCGCTCGGGGGAGCCCAGACGAAGGAGCCCAGGCTTGTACCTCAAGAGCCTGACCATGAAGGGCTTCAAGTCCTTCGCGTCCGCTACGACGCTGCAGCTCGAGCCCGGGATCACGTGCATCGTGGGCCCCAACGGCTCCGGCAAGTCCAACGTCGTCGACGCGCTCGCGTGGGTGATGGGGGAGCAGGGCGCGAAGTCGCTGCGCGGCGGCAAGATGGAGGACGTCATCTTCGCCGGCACCTCCGGCCGCCCTCCGCTGGGCCGCGCCGAGGTGGTGCTCACCATCGACAACAGCGACGGCGAGCTGCCGATCGAGTACGCCGAGGTGACGATCGGCCGCACCATGTTCCGCAACGGCGGCTCGGAGTACGCCATCAACGGCAACCCGTGCCGGCTGCTCGACGTGCAGGAGCTGCTCAGCGACTCCGGCATCGGCCGCGAGATGCACGTGATCGTCGGGCAGGGCCAGCTCGACACGATCCTGCACGCCACTCCCGAGGACCGGCGAGGTTTCATCGAGGAGGCGGCCGGCGTCCTCAAGCACCGCAAGCGCAAGGAGAAGGCGCTCCGCAAGCTCGAGTCGACCGACGGCAACCTGACCCGGCTGGCCGACCTGCTCAGCGAGATCCGGCGCCAGCTCAAGCCACTGGGCAGGCAGGCCGAGGTGGCCCGCCGTGCCGCGGTCGTCCAGGCCGACGTCCGCGACGCCCGGGCCCGGCTGCTCGCCGACGACCTGGCGACCGCGCGGTCCTCGCTTCAGCAGGAGATGGCCGACGAGTCGATCCTGCTCGAACGCAAGGAGGCGGTCGAGCGGGAGATCGGTGCCGCGCGCGAGCGCGAGGCCGCCCTCGAGGCTGCCCTCCGCGAGGACCTGCCGGCGCTCTCCCGGGCCCAGGAGACCTGGTTCGGGCTCTCCGGCCTGCGCGAGCGGATCCGGGGCACCAAGGGCCTGGCGACGGAGCGGGTGCGCAACGCCGCCGACCAGTCCGCCGAGGCGGAGGCCACAGGTGGCCGCGACCCCGCCGAGCTGGAGGCCGAAGCCGAGCGGGTTGCCGCCCAGGAGGCCGGGAGCCTGGCCGAGGTCGAGCGCAACCGCACCCGGCTCGAGGGTGCCGTCGCCGCCCGCCAGACAGCCGAGCAGCAGTTCGGTGACGAGGAGCGCCACGTCGCCGGCCTGCAGCGGGCGGCCGCCGACCGCCGCGAGGGCATGGCCCGGCTGCACGGCCAGGTCAACGGGCTGCGCAGCCGCTCCGCGGCCGCCGAGGAGGAGGTCGGCCGGCTGGCCACCGCTCGCGAGGCGGCACTTGCCCGCGCCGCGGAGGCCCAGCGCGAGTTCACCTCGCTGGAGACCCGGGTCGCGGGGCTCGACCAGGGTGAGGAGGGTCTCGACTCGGAGCACGAGGAGGCCAGCGCGCTGCTGGCCGACCTCGAGGACCAGCTGGCCTCGATCCGCGAGCAGGCCACCACGGCCGACCGCGAGCGGTCGTCGCTGGCCGCCCGCAAGGAGGCCCTCGAGATGGGCCTCAACCGCAAGGACGGCGCCGGTGCGCTGCTCGCCGCGAGCGACTCGGTCTCCGGCATGCTCGGCTCGGTGGCCGCCCTGCTCTCGGTGCAGTCCGGCTACGAGGCCGCGGTCGCCGCTGCCCTGGGCGGAGCCGCCGACGCGGTCGCGGTGCGAGACGTCGACGCCGCGATCGGTGCCATCGGCCACCTCAAGACCGACGACCTCGGCCGCGCCGGCATCCTGCTCGGCGGGGCCGGCGTCGATGACGGCGCGTGGCCCGGGCTGCCCGAGGGCGCCGTCTACGCGATGGACGTCGTGGAGTGCCCCGTCGACCTGCGGCCGGCGCTCTCGCGGCTGCTGTTCAAGATCGCCGTCGTCGAGGAGCTGGTCGCGGCCAAGGAGCTCGTCGACGAGCTGCCCGACGTCACGGCGGTCACCCGCGACGGCGACCTGCTCGGCGCGCACTTCGCCTCCGGCGGCTCCTCGAACGCGCCCAGCCTGATCGAGGTGCAGGCGGCGGTCGACGAGGCCACCGAGCAGCTGGCCCGGGCCACCCACACCGTCGAGCGGCTCACGTTCGAGGCGCAGACCCTGGAGCAGCGGCGGCTCGACGCGGCCAACCGCGTCGACGTCGCGCTGGCCCGGCTGCACGAGTCCGACGCGACCCTGGCCGCCGTGGCCGAGGAGCTTGCCCAGTACGGCTCCGTCGCGCGGTCCGCCCGTGGCGAGGCCGAGCGGCTGGCCACCCAGATCGCCGCCGCGGAGGCGGCCCGAGAGCAGGCCGGTGCCGGACTCGCCGAGCTGGAGCAGCGGCTGTCCGCGGCCGAGGCCGCCCCCGAGGAGGAGCCGGACACCTCGGCCCGCGAGCGGCTGGCCGACGGTGCCCGAGCCGCGCGGCAGGCCGAGATGGACGCCCGGCTCGCCCTGCGGACCGCCGAGGAGCGTGCCCGCGCCCTGCACGGCCGTGCCGACAGCCTGCGGCGCACCGCGCGGGCCGAGCGCGAGGCCCGGGCCCGGGCGATCGCGCGCCGCGAGCGCGTCCTGCGCGAGGGCCGCGCCGGACAGGCTGTCCTCGCCGCCGCGGCCGTCGTGCTCGCCCGCCTCGAGGAGTCGGTCACCGCCGCCACGGTCGAGCGCACCCGCGTCGAGGACGGTCGCGCGAGCCGCGAGCAGGAGCTGGTCGCGGTGCGCGAACGGCTGCGCACGCTGGCCCGCGACCTCGACGAGCTGGTCAACTCCGCCCACCGCGACGAGATGGCCCGCACCCAGCAGCGCATGCGCATCGAGCAGATCGAGGAGCGTGCGCTGGAGGAGCTCGGGCTCGACGCCGACGGACTGGTCGCCGACTACGGCCCCGACCAGGCGGTCCCGTTCACCGGCGAGGTGGCCGAGGGCGAGGCCATACCCGAGGCGGCGCCGTACGACCGTGAGGAGCAGACCAGGCGGCTTCGGTCCGCGGAGCGGTCACTGGCCCAGCTCGGCCGGATCAACCCGCTCGCGCTGGAGGAGTTCTCCGCGCTGGAGGAGCGGCACAAGTTCCTCACCGAGCAGCTCGAGGACCTCAAGAAGACCCGCCGCGACCTGATGGACATCGTGCGTGAGGTCGACGAGCGGGTCGAGCAGGTCTTCACCGAGGCCTTCGCCGACGTGAGCGCGGCGTTCGACGCCACGTTCTCGCGGCTGTTCCCCGGTGGCGAGGGACGGCTGGTGCTGACCTCGCCCGACGACATGCTGGCCACCGGTGTCGAGGTCGAGGCCCGTCCACCGGGCAAGAAGGTCAAGCGGCTCTCGCTGCTGTCCGGCGGCGAGCGGTCGCTGGTCGCGGTGGCGTTCCTGGTGGCGCTGTTCAAGGCACGGCCCTCGCCCTTCTACATCCTCGACGAGGTCGAGGCGGCGCTCGACGACACCAACCTCGGGCGGTTGCTCGAGATCTACGAGGAGCTGCGCGAGAACTCCCAGCTGCTCGTGATCACGCACCAGAAGCGGACGATGGAGGTCGGCGACGCGCTCTACGGGGTGACCATGCGCGGCGACGGGGTCTCCGCGGTGATCAGCCAGCGGCTGCGAGAGCAGGAGTCGGCCTAGGCATGGTGGCTTGTCACCGCTGTCACACGAATACCACGGTCCCGTGGTATTCAGCCTCTTCCCTAGTGTTGAACCCATAGGGCAGAGGCCGGATACCACGGGACCGTGGTATCCGGCCGGCCACCCGCCAGCCCCCACCACCAGGACCACCTCATGACCCAGACCCACGAGCAAACCGACCGCCCGACGCGCGCCGACTACGTCACCTGGCGGCAGGCCACCACGCGCTGGGCCGACGACGACGTCTACGGGCACCTCAACAACGCCGTCTACTTCGAGCTGATCGACACCGCGGTCAACGGGCACCTGGCGGAGACGGTCGGCCGCGACATCCGGACGCTGCCCACGATCGGCGTGGTCGCGGAGGTGTCCTGCCGCTACTTCCGCGAGGTCGGCTACCCCGAGCCGATCGACCTCGGCCTCGTCGTCGACCGGGTCGGCTCGTCGTCCGTCGTCTACCGGATCGGGGTGTTCCAGGGGGAGGGCGACGAGGCGGCCGCCGAGGGCCGCTTCGTGCACGTGTACGTCGACAACACCGACCCGGCGCGCCCCGTCACGCCGCTGCCGGACGAGGTCCGGGCCGCGGTCGAGCAGCTGCTGCGCGGCTGACCGGCTGGCGCCCGACCACGGGCGACCCTCTTGGCGGCGTGGTTGGGGGGCGCTCCGGCCCGGGGTATCCTTTGGATCGTTCCATTCGACGATGACTCGGAGTTCCCGCCCCATGTTGTGGATGCTGCTGGCACTGTTCCTGATCCTCGTGGTGGCCGGACTCGTGGTGCTCTACGTCGCCTACCCGCACCGGGGCGAGGAGATGCCGGTGGTGCCCGTGCTGGGTGACGCGATGCGGTCCGCGGCCGACGCGATCCCGAGGCTCGACGCCGACGAGGTGCGCGCGTCGCTGCGGCGCTGAGCCGCCCCACACGCGGGGCCGGACCTGCCCCTGATGGTTGGATGATCCGGTGGAGACCTTCAACCTGATCTTCCTGATCATCGTCCTCGCGATCGTCGTCGTCGGCGCTGTGGGCCTGGTGGCCCTGCTACGCCGACGCCCGCAGCCGCCGGTTCCGCCTCGGCCGGACGGGCCGGTGATCACGCGGGACGAGGCCGCGTCGCTCGCCGACCCGGAGACGACCGATCGTGGCACCGTCGACGGCATCCCGCCGGAGTCCGAGGAGCCGGCTGCCGGGACCATCACGATCGAGCGTCCGGAGTCGGCCTCCAGCCGGCTGGTCCGGCTGCGGGCGCGGCTGGCGCGCTCCCAGAGCGGGCTGGGCCGCGGCCTGCTCGCCCTGCTCTCCCGCGACCGGCTGGACGACGACACGTGGGAGGACATCGAGGACACCCTGATCACCGCGGACGTCGGCGTCACGCCGACCCACGAGCTGGTCGAGCGGCTGCGCACCCGGCTCCGCGTCGAGGGCGGCGACGGTGCCACCGTGCGCAGCGTCCTCCACGACGAGCTGCTCACCCTGGTCGACCCGTCGCTGGACCGCCGGCTCGGCATCACCGGTTCCGGCGGCAAGCCCGGCGTCGTGCTCGTGGTGGGGGTCAACGGCACCGGCAAGACGACGACGGTGGGCAAGCTGGCCCGGATCCTGGTCGCGGAGGACAAGGGCGTGCTCCTCGGTGCGGCCGACACCTTCCGGGCCGCGGCAGCCGAGCAGCTCACCACCTGGGGCCAGCGGGTCGGTGTCGACGTCGTGAGCGGCCCCGAGGGCGGCGACCCGGCGAGCGTGGCGTTCGAGGCGGTCCGGCAGGGCGTCGAGCGACCTGCCGACGTGGTGATCGTCGACACCGCCGGCCGGCTCCAGAACAAGGCCGGCCTGATGGACGAGCTGGGCAAGGTCAAGCGGGTCGTCGAGAAGCAGGCGCCCGTCACCGAGGTGCTGCTCGTGCTCGACGCCACCACCGGCCAGAACGGGTTGACCCAGGCGCGCGTGTTCTCCGAGGTCGTCGACGTGACCGGCATCGTGCTCACCAAGCTCGACGGGTCCGCCAAGGGCGGGATCGTGATCGCCGTACAGCGCGAGCTCGGGGTGCCGGTCAAGCTGGTCGGGCTCGGCGAGGGTGCCGACGACCTCGCGCCGTTCGACCCGTCCGGGTTCGTCGACGCGCTGCTCGGCGAGAGCTGAGTCTCAGGCGCCGCAGCCGCGGATCACGAGGTCGACGAGGCTGTCGAGCTCGCTGGGCTCCGGGAGCGACATCCCGCTGATCGTGCGCACCGCCAGGATGCCGGAGATGAGCTGGACGGCGGCCGACACGTTCGCGTCGTGACGCACCTCGCCGCGCGCGATCGCGCGATGGAACATCATCCGTGCGGAGCCCTCGGCCCGGTTGTTGGCGGCCCGGTAGAGCGCGGCGATCCGCGGGTCGCGCACCGACTCGGCGATGCAGGTGCGGATGTAGGACGAGCCCTGCTCGGAGTTGGCGAACGCGAGCACCTGGGCGAACGCCTCGCGCAGGTCGCCCTCGATGCTGCCCGTGTCCGGCGTCGGCATCTGCGCGTCGTACAGCTGGCCCATGGCCGCGACGGCAAGGTCCTCCTTCTTGGCCCAACGGCGGTAGACGGTCGCCTTGCCCACGTGGGCACGGCTGGCGACGTCGTCGACGGTCATGTTGTCGAAACCGTGGACGAGGATCAGGGCGGCGGCGGCGTCGAGGATGCGTCCGTCGGCCTCCGGGTCGCGGGGGCGGCCTCGCTTGCGGCGCACGGGCGCCGGCGCGGGCGCTACGACCGGGGGTAGTCCGGCGGGGCTGGTCATCGTCACCTCATGAGGGTAGGGGGCAAACCGGGCGGTTCGCCGGGTTTTCGGGGATATTCGCGGTTCACGCACCTGTAACACGAATCGCACCAGACGTGACGAGAACGAAACACCCAGGGATGGGTGCCGAAACACCGTCCGACCACAGTTCTGGCAACGAGGCGGGGCTCGGGTCCACGACAGTGCAGTCGCCGGGCCTCGCCGTACCCCTGACCACTGGGTCTGATCAATGGGAGGTCCCATGAACACCGGCGACACCGCCTGGGTTCTCGCGTCGTCGGCGCTCGTGCTGCTGATGACGCCCGGTTTGGCGTTCTTCTACGGCGGCATGGTCCGCTCCAAGAGCGTCCTCAACATGCTCATGATGAGCTTCGCCACGATCGGTATCGTCTCGCTGCTCTGGGTGCTCTACGGCTTCTCGGTCGCCTTCGGCACCGAGAAGAGCGGTCTCTGGGGCGGCTTCGGCTGGGCCGGGATGAAGCACCTCACCACGGCCGAGGTGACGATCAACGGCGGCGTGTACGGGATCCCGCTCCTCGTCTTCGCGGCGTTCCAGCTGATGTTCGCGGTGATCACGCCCGCGCTGATCAGCGGCGCGATCGCCGACCGCGCCAAGTTCGGCACCTGGATGATCTTCGTCGCGCTCTGGGTGACCATCGTGTACTTCCCCGTCGCGCACTGGGTGTTCGACTTCGGCGACAAGGACGGCAACGGCGCGGGCTGGCTCGCTGCCAGGGGCGTCCTCGACTTTGCGGGCGGTACGGCGGTCCACGTCAACGCCGGCGCCGCCGGACTCGCCCTGGCGCTTGTCCTGGGCAAACGGATCGGGTGGAAGAAGGACCCGATGCGTCCGCACAACCTGACCCTCGTGATGCTGGGTGCCGGGCTCCTGTGGTTCGGCTGGTTCGGCTTCAACGCGGGCTCGGCCCTCGGCGCCAACGCGCTCGCCGGCCAGGCGTTCTTCACCACGATGATCGCCACTGCGACCGCGATGCTCGGCTGGCTGGCCGTGGAGCGCATCCGGGACGGGCACTACACGAGCCTGGGTGCCGCCTCCGGCGCCGTGGCCGGTCTGGTCGCGATCACCCCGGCGTGTGCGTTCGTGACCCCGGTGGGTTCGATCGTGATCGGCATGCTCGCCGGTGCGATCTGCTCGCTGGCGGTGGGCCTGAAGTGGCGGCTCGGCTTCGACGACTCGCTCGACGTGGTCGGCGTCCACCTGGTAGGCGGTGCCTTCGGGGCTCTCTCGCTCGGCTTCCTCGCCCAGGGCGAGGGACTCTTCTACGGTGGGGACATCAGCCTCCTGGGCAAGCAGGCCCTGGCGGTGGGAGCCGTGGGAGGTTACTCGTTCGTGCTGGCCTACGCGATCGGCAAGGCACTCGACCTGACCGTCGGCTTCCGGATCCCCGCGGAGGACGAGGTCGAGGGCGTCGACCTGTTCGCCCACGCGGAGACCGGCTACGACATCCACTCCGCCGGCACGGGTTCAGGTGCGCTCACGGGCAAGCCCGACGCACTCGTCCAGGCCGGCGCGGAAGCAAGGGGAGTGAACGCATGAAGCTCGTGACAGCGGTGATCAAGCCACACAAGTGGGACGAGGTCCGCGAGGCCCTGGAGACGTTCGGCGTCACCGGGATGACCGTCTCGGAGGTCAGCGGCTACGGCCGGCAGAAGGGCCACACCGAGGTCTACCGCGGCGCGGAGTACGACATCGCGCTGGTCCCGAAGATCCGGATCGAGATCGTGGTCGACGACGGTGACGTCGAGGACGTCGCCGGCATCATCGTGAAGTCGGCGCAGACCGGCCGGATCGGTGACGGCAAGGTCTGGGTCTCCCCGGTCGAGAGCGTCGTGCGGGTCCGCACCGGCGACCGCGATGGGGCGGCGATCTAGGGAGGGGTGTGTCGGTTCCCCACACTTGTCCCGGAACTGCACGAGATCTGGCCGATCCGGTGCAGTTGCGGGACAAGTGTGGGGAAACCGCACGCCCCCCCACCGACGCTCAGGACTCCCCGGCGATCAGGTACTTCCCGCCCTGGAAGTCGAGGTCCAGGGAGACCGCATCGCTGCGGTGCACGCCGTCGTCGCGGACGTAGGCGACGTCGTAGCTGACGGTCAGGTTGTCGGCGTCGGGCTCGATGTTGCTCGGGGTCGCGGTCGCGATGGTGTCCCAGAAGCCGGAGTAGCCCTCGAGGCCGCCGCTCTGGTCCTGGAACTCCGGCGTCAGCTGCGCGAACGTCGCCTCCGGGTCCTTGGGTGCGGTCGCCAGGTAGCTCTCGATGAACGAGGTGATCCCCTTGTCGGTGGCCTCCGAGGACGCGGGCGTGGTGCTGGCCGACGTGTCGTCCGACGGGCCGGTGCCCGCGCTCGGCCCGGCCTCCGGCTGGCCGCCGCCACTCATGCCGCGGACGAGGAACGCGACGAACAGCAGCGCGATCACCGCGACCAGGGCGATCGCGATCAGACCCTCGAGGGGTATCCGGCGGCGGCGTCGGGACGGCGCGGGCGCAACCGACGGCTCGCCCCGGATCACGCTGGTGGGCTCCGCCACGGGTGCGGCGGGCACCGGCAGCGGCGCGGGCGCGACCTCGGCCGCCGGCATGGTCTGGGTCGCGAGGACACCGTCCGGGCCGCTCGCGAGGTACGCCGCGGCGCGGGTGGAGTCCCACCTGCTGCTCGGGTCGTGGCGCATCAGCTGGCCGATCAGCGGCGCGAGCCAACCGGCGCGCTCCGGCTGCGGCACCGGCTCGTTGACGATCCGGTAGAGGGTGCCGATCACGTTGCCCTCGACCGTCTCGTACGGCGCGTGTCCCTCCACCGCGTGGAAGATGGTCGCCCCCAGCGACCACATGTCGCTGGCCGGCGTCGCCGGAGAGCCGCCCGCCACCTCCGGGGCGAGGAAGCCGGGCGAGCCGACGAGGAGGCCGGTCCGGGTGAGCTGCTGGTCGGCCTCGAGCCGGGCGATGCCGAAGTCGCCCAGCTTCACCTGCCCCTCCGGCGTGACCAGGATGTTGCTCGGCTTGACGTCGCGGTGCACGATCCCCGCCTCGTGCGCGGCGGCCAGCGCTGCTGCGGCCTGCGCGATCAGCGTCGCCGCGGCGTCGGGGGAGAGCGGGCCGCCGCGGCGCACCAGCTCGGCGAGGTTCTCCGACTCGACGTACTCCATCACCAGCCAGTGCTGGCCGGCGTCCTCCACCAGGTCGAAGACCACCACCACGTGCTCGTGGTGGAGCCTCGCCGACACCTGCGCCTCGCGGCGCACCCGGTCGAGGTCGGCGTCGGAGGTGCCGGGCAGGGCGCCGATGCGCTTGGCGGCGACCCGCCGCCGCAGGAGGATGTCCTCGGCCAGCCACACCTCGCCCATGCCGCCGCGCCCGATCTCGCGCTCGAGACGGTAGCGGCCGGCAACGGTGGTCACACGGCAAGGCTAGGTGCCGCGGTCACGGCCGGGCTCCCCCTTGGGGATACGGCTCCGGGCATCACTGCCGTGGACTCTCGCCGTCGATCAGGTAGCTGTCGCCGTCGGGCACCAGGTCGAGGGTGGTGGAGCCTTCGCGTCGGCTGCCGTCCTGCAACCGGTAGCTGACGTCGTAGCTGACGGTCATCGCCTCCTCATCGGCCTCGACGTTGCTCGGGGTGGCGGTCTCGATGGTGTCCCAGAAACCCTTGTAGCCGCGGTAGCCGCCGCTCTCCCGCTGGAACTTCCGGGTGAGCTGGCTGAAGGTCGCGCGGGGGTCCTCCGGTGCGGTCGCGAGGTAGTCGCCCACGAAGCTGCTCATCTCCTCGGCGTTGCCGGACGGTGACGCGCTCTCGGTCGGGGACTCGGTCGGGGACTCGGTCGGGGACTCGGTCGGGGTCTCGCTCGGGGTCTCGCTGGGCGACTCCGACGGGCTGCTCGAGGACGAGGCCGAGGACGGGCTCTCGCTGCTGGTGGGCGCCGCGGCCGGAGACCCCGGCTTCTCTCCCCGCGTGAGCAGAACCGCGGCCACTGCGACCAGGACGATGGCCAGGGCCGCGGCCGCGACGATCAGCCAGGTACGGCGGCCGCCCCGGTCGTCGACCACCGGAGGGGCGGGCGCCGGGGCCGTCTCAGGGGCCGTCTCCGGGGCCGTCTCCGGGGCGGGCTCGGGGGCGGGCTCCGGGGCCGCCGCCACCGGCGCCACGGCCGGTGCCACGGCCGGCATCCGGAGCGTGGCCGTCGCCTGGTCGGGACCCGCATCCAGGAACGCCCGCACATCGGTGGCGTCCAAGCGCTCAGCCGGGTCGCGGAGCATCAGGTGCTCGACCAGCGGCGCCAGCCAGCCGGCGTGCTCGGGACGGGGCGGCTCCTCGTGCACGATCCGGTACATCAGGCCCAGCAGGTTGCCGTCGCTGGGGAACGGTGGGTGACCCTCGACGGCGTGGAAGACGGTGGCGCCCAGCGACCACATGTCGCTGGCGGTCGTGGCCGGGGCGCCGCCGGCGACCTCCGGGGCGAGGAAGGCAGGGGAGCCCACGACCAGGCCGGTCTGCGTGAGGACGGTGTCGGACTCCAGCCGGGCGATGCCGAAGTCGCTCAGCTTGACCGTCCCGGCAGGGGTGACCAGCAGGTTGCTGGGCTTGACGTCGCGGTGCACGATGCCGGCCGCGTGGGCCGCTGCGAGGGCGATCGCGGCCTGGCGGACCAACCCGGCCGCCTCATCCGGCGGCAGGGCTCCCAAGCGGTCGACGCGTTCGGCGAGGTTCTCCGACTCGACGTACTCCATCACCAGCCAGTGCTCGTCGCGCTCCTGCACCAGGTCGAACACGACGACAACGTGCTCGTGGTTGAGTCGTGCCGAGACGTGCGCCTCACGCCGCACGCGGTCGATGTCGGCCTCAGAGCGGCCGGGCAACGCTCCGATGCGCTTGAGCGCGACCTCGCGCCCGAGAACCGTGTCCTCGGCCAGCCACACCGCGCCGGTGCCGCCGCGTCCGACCTCGCGCACGAGCCGGTACCTGTTGGCGATCGTGGTCATCGGGTCAAGGCTAGACACTGGTTGCGGGGTGCGTCCCACCCCTGCGGGTCCGGCGGCCGGCCCGACTCGGTGAGGCGCGTAACACGGGGGTAACCCGCGGGCCCCACGATGGGACACCCGCAACCGGGAGGAGTGCCGTGACCGCGAGCGACCGGAGCGCCCGCACCCGGGCGGCCGACGAGCTGTGCGCGGATGCGTTCACCGGGGCCGCGTGCCCTGAGATCGGGGTCGCCCTGGTCGCTGTCGGCGGGTACGGACGGGGCGAGCTCGCGCCTTACAGCGACCTCGACATAGTGCTCGTGCACGACCCGGGCGTGGAGCCCGGCGACTGGGCGAGCGAGGTCTGGTACCCGATGTGGGACTCGGGCGCGAACATCGACCACTCCGTGCGTTCGCTGACCGAGGCGGCGGAGCAGGCGTCGGCCGATCTCCGGGTGGCGATGGGGCTGCTCGACGCCCGGCACCTGGCCGGTGACCCGAACCTCACGCTCCGCCTGAGAAGTGCGCTGCTCACCCAGTGGCGCCGCGACGCACGGGAGCGGCTGGCCGAGCTGCACCAGCTCGTGACCGGGCGGGGCGACCTGCTCGGCGAGCTCGCCCACTCGTCAGTGCCGGACCTGAAGGAGTCGGTAGGTGGCCTCCGCGACGCGACGGTGCTCAAGGCCCTGGTCGCCAGCTGGCTGGTCGACGTGCCGCACGTGGACCTGGAGCGCTCCCGCGGTGCGCTGCTCGACGTCCGCGACGCCCTGCACGGCGTGGCCGGGCGAGCCACAGACCGGGTGGTGCCGGAGTACTGGCCGGACATCGCGGAGGTGCTGGGGCTGGCCGACGCGACCACGGCGCAGCGACACACCCGGGCCCTCGGTCGCCGGATCACGCACCTGAGCCGGCTCGCGTGGCGCCGGGCCGAGGCGGTGCTGTCCCGGCCCAGCGTGACCGGAGCGCGGCGACCGGCGCTGGAGCCGATCGCGAGCGGGGTCGCGGTATCGCGCGGTGAGGTGGTGCTGGACGCCGGGGTGCGCGCGGCCGACGACCCGTGCCTGCTGCTGCGTGCGGCCGCGGAGGCCGCCGAGCGTGACCTGGTGCTGCCACCGACCACCGCCGCGAGGCTGGTGCGTGACTGCCCGCCGCTGCCCGTGCCCTGGCCGGCCGAGGCGCGCGACCTGATGGTGCGGCTGCTCGCCGCGGGTCCGGGTCTACTCGCGGTGTGGGAGACGCTCGACGAGACCGGCGCCGTGCAGACGATCCTTCCCGAGTGGGAGCAGGTCCGTCTGCTCCCTCACGCCTCTGTGGTGCACCGGTTCACGGTCGACCGGCACATGGTGGAGACCTGCATCGAGGCGTCCGCCCTGATCCGGCGGGTGGCCCGGCCCGACGTGCTGATGGCGGCCGCCCTGCTCCACGACATCGGCAAGGGCCGGCTCACCGAGCACTGCGTCGCGGGGGAGCCGGTGGCGCGTGAGATCGCCGCCCGGATGGGCTTCGACGAGCGCGAGGTGGAGCTGGTCGGCCACCTCGTGCGCTGGCACCTGCTGCTGCCCGAGACCGCCACGACCCGGGACCCGGACGACCCGGCGACGGTGCGGACCGTCACCGAGCGGGTGCCGGA
>Ga0207675_100001153_pt1 | contig 26238 bp, 26 predicted proteins | sample KBSSwiS42_FD_184305 | JGI IMG/M metagenome (GOLD analysis project Ga0207675, IMG submission 184305) | Switchgrass rhizosphere microbial communities from Kellogg Biological Station, Michigan, USA - KBS Switchgrass S4-2 (SPAdes) (version 2) | ecosystem: Host-associated > Plants > Roots >...
CCACCGTGACGACCACGCGCGCGACCTTGTCCACCGTGCTCTTGTCGTAGGTGCCGCCCCAGTCGCTGACGTCGCTGTCCGCGCCGGCCGGCAGGATGTAGAACGCGCCCTGCGATGCCGAACGCATCGCACCGACCTTCACGTCGCCGTTCTTGGCGAATTCGCCGGCGCGCAGGCGCGAGTTCTGCATGGCAGCGGAAATAAGCGACATCTTCACGTCTTCCAGGTTGGAGACCAGGAACTGCGGCGGGCCGTAGTTGACCGGGTGTCCGTCCGCCTGGAACTGCACGACGCCGCGCGCCGCTTCGATGATGCGCGCAATGTCGGTGGTGTTGACCGTGACGGTCTGGTGCGCGAGATACCCGACCTGCACCTGGCGCATGTTGCCATTGCGGCCCTCGACTTCTTCGAAGTTGGGCTCGGAGGATTCGTTGGAGGAGGTCACGGCGGCGGCATCGAAGCCCGCCCGCGCCAGGAAACCGTCGACTGCCGGCTTTTCCTTGCGCAGCTTCGCCAGCGCCTCGGCAATGGTCGTGCCCTGCACCTGGACGGTGATGGTCCACTCGGCACGGTCGGCCTTGACGGGCTTCTCGGCGAGACCCTTGACCGAAATGGTTTCCCGGCCGCCGCCCACCTGTTTGACCTGGTAACCGAGCACCGCGGCGGCGATCACCAGCGCGACGGAAAAAATGATGGTGCGCACCATGGAGAACCCTTGTTGTTAGCCCACGCCCCGCGTGAGACCGGTGGCGGCCATGTTAGTTCATCCCGGGCGCTTCAGCCTGCCCGCCGCGCGCAACGCCAGCAGCAGCAGAACCAGTGCCGCGCACAACCAGGCAAAGGCATCGCCGATGCGCGTGTACAGCGTGCCGCCGCCGCGCAGCCCGAGGTCCGCGACCACGCGCACCGGCCGCTCGCGTGAGGTGACGGCCTCGGCGATCACCCGTCCGTAACGATCGCTGGCCGTGAGCCGCCCCGCCGCCGCGGCGCGCGCGATGGCAAAGCCGTTTTCCACGCCGCGCACCAGCGCCATGCGCGAATGCATCCGCCCGTCCGCCACGAAATCCCAGGCGGGGACGAGCATCAGTTCGACACCCTGCCGGCCGTAGTCGCGGATCATGGCAGGGAAGTCCATGTCCTTGCAGATCGCCACGCCGCGCGTGCCGTCGACGTACGAGCTGGTACCCAGCGTGTAACCCAGCTCCAGGCCCGGAATCACGCGGCGCTTGAGATAACGCCGCAGCGGTTTGCCGGCGACCAGTACCTGCGCGGAATTGACGCGCGGTCCATCGGGCAGCACTTCATCGAACCCTACGACGACGGTCGCGGGCGCAACGTCGGCGGCGGCGGCCGCGAGCTCGCGACCCGAGCCGTCGGCGAGCCGGGCACCGCCCAGCTGCTTCTCGGGCAGCACGATGAATTCGGGCTGCGCCGCGGCCGCTGCGCGCACCTGCGCCGCGAACGCGCGCGCCGTGTCGAAGTCCTGCTGCTCGCCCTGGAATGCGCGCGCCTCGAATGCATCGAGGCCGACCAGCGCCACGCGCGCGTGCGATTCATAGTTCTGCGAGAGGCGCAGGATGCCGAAGCCCAGTGCGAGCAGCACCGGAATGCCGCCGGCGATCAGTGCCGGGCGCGCTTCGGTCGGCCGCGCGATGCTCACCGCGGCGGACATCGGCACCAGCGCGACACAAAACGTCAACGCGGCGAGTCCGCCGAGGCTGGCGAGCTGCAGCAGCGGCGCCACATCCACCAGCGCATATCCCATGGCGCCAAAACTGCCGTGCGGACTGACGAGACCGAACAGCCATTCCGAGGTCGCGAGCAGCAGTGGATAGGTGAAGACGGCGACCGCGGGGGGAGCCGCACGCGCGCACCACCTCGTGAGCAGGACAACGATGGCATAGGTGCCCGCGCCAAGCGCGTTCAGGATGAGGATGGCGGGAAGGGGCATGCCATCGCCGTACACGTACACGATTCCGCCGAGACTGATCGCGCGCGCCGCGGCGGCGGCGACACCCACCGTCCAGGCGCGCGGCGCGCTCAGCGAGTAGACCAGCAGCGGAATCGGCGCGATCAGGGCCAGCGGCCCCCATGGCCCCATGTCGATCGATACCGCGAACAGTCCCCCGGTGAGCAGGGTCGCCACGATTCCAAACCTCGTACTGCCTCGCCAGCTCATTGGATGAACTCCTCTTGATGCGATTGAACCGCCTGCAACGTGCGTTCCGCGGCCCGCGCCGCGAACGCCAGGTAGGCCGTACGCGACATGGCGAAGCGCCCGCTTCGTTGCAACATCGCCAGGCCATGAAGCTGTGACCAGAAAAACATGGCGATTTCGAGCGGATCGCCCGGCGCCAGTCGACCCGCTGCCTGCGCAGCTTCGACACGCGCCACCAGCATCGACACCGCCGGCGATTTGCCGGCGCGGAAATCGCGCGGATAACGCCGTTCGATGCCGGTGCGCAGCACGAAGCAGGCATCGAAACGCGCCGGTTCGTCGAGTGCGAACGTCATGTACAGCCGCGCGGCTTGGCGTAGCCAATCGAACGGATCCGTGGCACGGACCGATTCGGCGCGGCGCTGCCAGACGGCGAAGGCTTCGCGGCCCGCGGCACGCAGCAGGGCTTGCTTGTCGGGAAAGTGCCGGTACACCGCCATGGGGGTGATGCCGGCCGCCGCGCTGACTGCGCGCAGGCTGAACGCCTCGACGCCATTACGTTCGAGTTCCTCGAGGGCGCAGTTCAGCAGCCGTGCCTTGGTGTCCATGTATACACTGTATACAACGAGGCCCACGAGGTGGTCAACGATTCTTTGTGGCAGACTTGCGCGCGCCATGATGGGAGTCGACCTGCAGACCGAGAACGTCGCGAAGCTGATCCAGCTCGCCCTGGGCCCGGTATTCCTCATCTCCGGCGTCGGCATCACGCTGAACATGCTCACCAGCCGGCTGTCGCGTGTCGTGGACCGCGCCCGGACCCTGGAAAGCCAGCGCGAATCCACCAGCGACGAGAAGAGGTTGGCGTTGATCGACGAAGACCTGAAGGTCATCTTTCGGCGCACGCGCTACATCAACAGCGCCATTGCCCTGGGCACGACTTCGGCCTTCCTGACGGCGCTGGTGGTCACGCTGTTGTTTGCCAGCGAGTTCACGCCGCTCGGCGTCGGCGGCGTGATCGCCGCGATGTTCGTCGCGTCGATGGCCTGCCTGTCGGTGTCGTTCCTGCTGTTCCTCGTCGAGGTGCGTCTGGCCATCAAGTCGTTGCGCATCGGCGTGCACAAGAACTCATGAAAGCCGGGGCCGCATTGTGCATCGCGATCTGCGGCGCCGCCCTCGCCGCGGATCCCGGCACCGCGGCCAAACCACTGTCGTCGGCACAGATTCTCGATGCCGCGCAGGCCACCGACTGGCGCCGACCCGATCCCGCCAACACGCTGTACCTCGAACTGCCTGCGGGGCGCGTCGTCATCGAGCTCGCGCCGCGTTTTGCGCCCGAGCACGTCGCCAACATCAAGGCGCTGGTCGGCGAGAAATTCTTCGATGGCCTGCCCATTGGCCGCGTGCAGGACAACTACGTCACGCAGTGGGGCGATATCGACGAAGTCCGCAAGACCGCGACCGCCACGCGCCGGCTGCCGGACGAGACCGCCCTCGCGTGGAACGAGTCGCTGCCCATCGTCAAACTACCGGATGCCGACGGCTACGCACCCGCAACCGGCTGGCTGGACGGATTCCCGACCGGCATCGAGCGCAAGCCCGCCGCGCAGGTCTGGATGACGCATTGCTACGGCATCGTCGGCGTGGCGCGCGGCGACTGGCCCGACACCGGCAGCGGTTCGGAGCTGTACGTCGTCATCGGCCAGGCGCCCCGCCACCTGGATCGCAACATCGTGCTGGTCGGCAAGGTATTGCGCGGCATGGAACTGCTCTCCTCGCTGCCTCGCGGCAGCGCGCCGCTCGGCTTCTACAACGACCAGGAAAAAGGCCGGCGCACCCTCATCAGCAGCGCGCGCCTCGCCAGCAGCCTGCCCGCATCGGAACGCACGGCGCTCGAAGTCCTGCGTACCGACACAGCCTTGTTCACGAAATACGTCGAAGCGCGGCGCAACCGCCGCGAGGACTGGTTCTTGCGGCCCGCCGGGCACATCGACGTCTGCAATCTGGCGATACCCACTCGATAAAAACAGGCGCGACATCAAGTAGAATCAGGCGCCTTATGGGACGCATATTCGAAGTTCGCAAGCACACGATGTTCGCGCGGTGGGACCGCATGGCGAAGCAGTTCGCCCGCGTCGCGAAGGACATCAACATGGCCGTCAAGGCCGGTGGCAGCGACGTCAATTCCAACCCCGCGCTGCGGCGCGCCGTGCAGAACTCGCGCGCCGTCAACATGCCGAAGGACAAGGTCGACGCCGCGATCAAGCGCGCGCTCGGCAACGACTCGGCGAGTTACGAACAGATCATCTACGAGGGTTATGCGCCGCACGGCGTCGCGATCATCGTCGAGGCGGCGACCGACAACCCGACGCGCACGGTTGCACAGGTGCGCGCCATCTTCTCCAAGGGCGGCGGCAACCTCGGCACCGCGGGCAGCGTCGCGTTCCAGTTCCGCAAGATGGGCGTGTTCCGCCTCAATCCGGCAGGCATCGATCACGACGACCTCGAGCTGTATCTCATCGACCACGGCCTCGACGAGATGGGCGACAGCACCGGCGAGAAAGGCGAGCCACAGATCGTCGCGCGCTGCGAGTTCGCGCAGTTCGGCCACATGCAGGAGGCGCTCGAGAAGCGCGGCATCCACCCGATCTCCGCCACGCACGAATACATCTGCACGACGCCGATCGAACTACCCGAGGCGCAGGCCACCGAGGTGCTCGAGATGGTGGACCTGCTGGAACAAAACGACGACGTGCAGCACGTCTATCATTCTCTCGTCTAGGTTCGCCGGTCTGAAATGGACACCATCGAAGCACTGAACTCCCGCAGCAGCGCCAAGGCCTACGGCGACATGCCGCCGACGCGGGACCATCTCGCGGCCATACTCGAGGCGGCCGTGCACGCCCCGGATCATGGCCGGCTGCGCCCGTGGCGCTTCATGCTGATCGAAGGAACCCAGCGCAAGAAGTTTGGTGACATCCTCGCGGCGGCGGCGCTGCGCCGCGCGCCGGCGCTGTCCGCGGGCGACCTGCAGCGCGAGCGTGACAAGGCGACGCGCGCGCCGCTCATCATCGTGGTGGCATGTCGCGCGGTGACCGGCACGAAGGTGCCGGTCATCGAGCAAATCCTCGCGGCTGGCGCGGCCACGCAGAACATCCTGCTGGGACTGCACAACTACGGTTACGCCGCGGCGTGGAAGACCGGCGAGTCGGCCTACGACCCCGAGGTCAAGAAGGCGCTCGGCCTCGCGGTCGACGATCACATCGTGGCGTTCGTGTACGCCGGCGGCGGGCTCGGCGCGTTGTTCGCGCCCGGCAAGCCGGCGACCGTGCAGGACGCGATGTTGCAATTCCCCGGCTAACTACGCTGGACTAACCGCGACGGGCGAACCAGTTGCCCGCATAGAAGAACAGCAGGTAGCAGGCGACGAGATTCAGCAAGATGGGCAGCACGCCGCCGAGCAGGAACCTCGGGCTGAACAGCGGCGATGACGGATCGACGCCGTGCCGCGTCATGAAACCGATTGCAAAGCAGAAATTCGCGAACGCCAGCAGCGTGAAGACCAGCTGCAGAATGCGGGCCCAATTGAAACCCCGCGCCATCAGTACGCAGAACAGGACACTCATCAGGTTGACGATCGCGCTGCCGAGCAGCCGGTACTGATCGTTGACCTGAAAGTCCATGTCCTGCAGGTATTTCAGGTCCACGAGCACCCGGAGCAATACGGCTGCGCCGATCAGGCCGATCGCGAGATTTACGAAGCGGGGTCGCGCGCGCGGCGCGAGCACCGGATCCGCCACCTCGGCGGCCGGCGGCGTATAGGGATTCCCCTCGGCCACGATTACTGGATCTTCAGGCCCGGCGCGAACGGCCGGACGCCGATGGCCTCGTCGATCTCGCTCGGCGCATAGGCCACGTCGCCTTTGATCACCAGCACCACCTTGCGGATGTCGGAAATGTTCTGCGTCGGGTCGCCGTCCACCAGTATCAGGTCGGCACGTTTGCCCTGGGCGATCACGCCGCGGTCGTCGAGCACGCGCGCGTACCTGGCGCCGTTCCAGGTGGCGATCTGCAGCACCTGCGCAGGCGTCAGGCCGGCCTCCACGTACAGCTCGAGCTCGCGCTGCAGCGTGAACCCGGGCAGATCGTCGGTGCCCGCCACCAGCGGGATGCCCGCGCGGTACATGCGGCCGGTGAACTCGATCATCTTCGCGTACGACTTCTCGTAACGCGCCGCGGTCGCGTCATCCGGGATCTTCATTCCCGCCTGGAAGAACCCGCGCCGCACATCGGGCGGCACGTGGTCGGCCACCGCCGCGAACTCCTGCGACAACACGCCGTCCCGTTGCCGGATGAAATTGAAGGTCGCGAGCGTCGGGTCGATGACGGTGCGGCGCTGCGCCAGCAACGCGAGGAAGTCCTGCACGGGTTTGCCGTCGAAGTCCAGGTCGCACACCTTGTTGGCGGGTAGATAGAACCGCTCCAGCGTCCGCGTGTCGGTCTTCGCGTCGACGAGGAAATTGAGCAGCACCTGGTTGATGTGCTGGATCTCGTCGTAGCCGCCGAGCACGGCCTCCTCGGCGCGCATGAAGGCCGGGATGTGACCGCTCACGCGCATGCCGCGCGCGTGCGCGTACTCCGTGATCGCCGGCACGATGTCCTTCGGAAAGGAGTTGTATATCTTGATCTGCGGCCAGCTGTGCTCGTGGTACCAGTCCACGGCCTTTTTCGCCTCGTCGAGATCCTTGATGACGAAGCCGCCCTGCGAGGCGTTGGGACTCGCACCCTCTATGAAGCCCGCCGGCACGATGCGCGGCGCCAGCAGCTCGCCCGCCTTCTCCTGGTCGATGACCTTGAGCAGCGTGTCGTTGTTGTTGCCCATGTCGCGAATGGTGGTCACGCCCGCCGCCACGTGCAGCGCACCGTCCCAGGCGGAGAAATGCGAATGCATGTCGAACAGGCCGGGCAACAGCACGCGGCCGCCGGCGTCGATGACACGCGCGGCTTCGCGCTTTTCGCTGCCCGCGGCGCTGATCGCGCCGATACGGCCGTTGTCGAGCAATACGTCGGCCGCCGGCAGCAGCAGCGCGCGCTCGCTGTCGAAAATCTGCGCGTTGCGAATCAGCGTGAGTCCGGGCAACGGCCGGCCGAGACGCTTGTTGATGGCGACCAACAGATCCTTCTCGGCGGCATTCTGTGCGGTCTCGAGCGCATCGCCATTGCTTTCCCAACCCTCCTCGATGAGCCGGAACGCGCCGGGAATGATGAACGCCACGAGCCGCGGCGAGGCGTCCGTGGTCGCCCACACCGTGGTTGGCGTGAATCCCACGCCCGTCAGCGCGATCAGTTGTACCTTTCTAGTCTGGCCGCTGCGGGTGATCTCCTTCTCGAGCAGCTTCTGACTCGTCAATACGCCGCTCGGCACCATCGGCAACTTGCCGTCGGGGGTTTTCGCCAGCGCCGCAAGGGCCGCCGAAAATATCGCGGGGGTACCCGAGAGCGGCCAGTAGAGCGCGGTGCCGGCCACATCCTGCTCGCCCTTGTCGGAAGTGGATTTCCAGCGCGCCTTGTTGCCGCTGCGATCGAAGTTTTCGTCGACCAGCGCGCCGTAGGTCGACACGCCCTTGATGCGGTATTTCGTGATGGCCGCGTCGCCACCGAGCGTGAACTCCTCTTTCAGCTCCGGCCCGCGTCCGTTGTCCTTGTAGGTGAAGTCCACACGGTAACGGTCGCCGTCGCGGGTCACCCACTGGTGTCCGCCGACAAACTTGCCGCCGTCGAAGATTGCCAGGTAGCGAATCTGCTCGGCCGCGTTCGCGGCGCACGCCCACAGCAGACCGAGCACCACGACGGACAAGGATTTCATCAGGCATCTCCCAGACTTTGCGAGGTGGATTTGCGCGCAGCATACCGTGGCTGGCACGAAATCTGCTGCATTCAACGCATGAAGCAATCGCCACATCGCAAACCCTCGCGTGAACATCCGGCGGAACCGAATCTCTGCCGCGCATGCAAGATTTTCACACCGGCGCGGAGCTAGTTACCCAGGAGCAGAGATGCTGATACGAGACGTCATGACGGAACAGGTGTTGACCGTGAATCCCGAGGCCTCGATTTTCGACGTGGCGCGGCTGATGCGCGACGAGGACATCGGCGCCGTCCCCGTCGCCGAGAACGACCGGCTGATCGGCATGGTGACGGACCGCGATATCGTGGTCCGCGCGCTCGCCGACCGGCATTTCAAGTTCGGCACCCGGGCGCGCGCGGTGATGTCGGAGAAGATGTTCTATTGTTTTGCCGACCAGGAGGTCGATGACGTCCTGGAAAACATGGGCGAGCTGCAGGTTCGACGCATGCCGGTGGTCGATCGCGACAAGCGATTGGTCGGCATCGTGACCATCCGCGACCTGTCGGACAGGGCACCCCGGACGAAGGCGGGAGACAGCGCGACCCTGCGGCCGGTGAGTCACTGAAGTTGCCGGAACGGCGTGCAGGGATTGTGATCCACGCGCGGCTATTCCAGCCGCAACAGCTCGGCACCTTCCCGCACCTGGTCGCCGACGGCGCAGTGGACGGCCGCGATCACACCGGCCGACGGCGCGGTCACCGTGTGTTCCATCTTCATTGCCTCCATCACGACCAGCGCCGCACCCGCTGCGACTTTCGCGCCTGCCTCGACCAGTACCGCGATCACCCTGCCCGGCATGGGCGCCACCAGCCCACCGCGGTGATCGCCACCGATAGACTCCGGTAGATAGGGATCGATCCATTCGAAGACGTGATGCTCGCCATCGAGGTACAGGTGCGTGGTGGCGCCGCTGGTGAAGGCATGCGCGCGCAGCACCACGCCGTCCACGGTTGCCTCGAGCCCGCCATGCTCTTCGAGGAGACCCGATACGCGGTGTACTTCGCCGCCGATCTCCACGCGCACCGCGGATCCGGCCAGAGTGACGCGCAGGTTTTCCGTCTTGCCGGCATTGCCAAGTTTCCAGTGCCGCTGACCCGACGCGCCGGTGCGCCAGCCGTCCACATCTTCCCAGGGCGAATGCGCCCCGCGGCCACGGTTCAGGGCGAGCACGTGCACCAGCGCCGCGAGATCCCACAGCGGCCGGGACGCCGCCTCGCGGGGCACGAACAACCTTTCACGTTCACGTTCGATGAGCGCGGTGTCGAGACGCGCCTCGACGAACGAGGGGACGCCCATGAGCCGGTGCAGGAACTCGATGTTGGTGTGGACGCCGGCCACGTGGTAATCGGCAAGCGCCGAACGCATCCGCGCCACCGCCTCGTCGCGCGTCGCGCCGTGAACGATGAGCTTGGCGATCATCGGATCGTAGTACGGCGTGATCTCGTCGCCCGGCCGGACGCCGGTGTCGATGCGCACGCTGGCGGAAGTCGGGGGAGTCACCAGGTACTCGAGCCTGCCGATCGAGGGCAGGAAGTCGCGCGATGGATCCTCCGCGTAGACTCGCGCTTCGATGGCATGACCGCGGATCGCGAGCGCCGACTGCCCGAGCGGCAGCTTCTCACCCGCGGCCACGCGCAGCTGCCACTCGACGAGATCGAGACCGGTGATCATCTCGGTCACCGGATGCTCGACCTGCAGGCGCGTGTTCATCTCCATGAAATAGAAATCGCCGTTCGCACCTGCGATGAACTCCACGGTGCCGGCGCCGGCGTAGTTCACGGCCCGCGCCGCCGCGACGGCCGCGGCGCCCATCCGCGCACGCCGCTCGGCCGTCATGCCGGGCGCGGGCGCCTCCTCGATCACCTTCTGGTGCCGGCGCTGCACCGAGCAGTCGCGCTCGAACAGATACACGGCATTGCCGTGCGTGTCGCCGAACACCTGTACTTCGACGTGCCGCGCGGGGCTCACGTATTTCTCGACCAGCACGCGGTCGTCCTTGAAGCTCGCGGCGGCCTCGCGCTGGCAGCTCGCCAGCGCCGCGGCGAATGCGTCGGCACTGTCCACGCGCCGCATGCCCTTGCCGCCGCCGCCGGACACCGCCTTGATCAGGACCGGAAAGCCGATACGCCTCGCCTGCTCGAGTAGATAGTCAGGCTCCTGGCGATCGCCGTGGTATCCGGGTGTGAGCGGCACCCCGGCTTTCTCCATCAATGCCTTGGCGGCGGACTTCGAACCCATCGCGGAAATGGCCTGCGCCGACGGCCCCACGAATGTGACGCCGGCGCGCGCGCAGGCGGCCGCGAATTCCGCGTTCTCGGAGAGAAACCCGTAACCCGGGTGAATGGCGGTGGCGCCGGTGCGACGCGCAGCCTCCAGGATGACTTCACCGCGCAGGTAACTTTCCTGCGGGCGCGGACCGCCGATGTGCACGGCTTCGTCGCAGGCGGCGACATGCGCGGCGTGCGCGTCGGCATCCGAGTACACCGCGACGGTGCGCAATCCCATGCGTCGCGCGCTACGCGCGATGCGGCAGGCGATCTCGCCGCGATTGGCGATGAGCAGGGTCGCGAACACCGCTATTTCTTCGGCACCCAGGCCGGCGGGCGCTTGTCGAGGAACGCGGCAATTCCCTCGCGCCCCTCGGGCGACGCGCGCGCATCGGCGATGCACTTGGCGGTGGCCGCCAGCAGCACGTCGTCCATCGGCGCCTCCACGACGTCGGCCAGCAGACGCTTGGTGGCGGCGAGTGCCGCGGGACTGGCGGCGAGCAGGTGCTGCACGAATCGCTCGACCTCGTTGTCCAATGTCACGGCGCCGGCCACTTCGTGCACCAGCCCGAAGTCGCGCGCGCGGCGGGCATCGAACTTCTCGCCGCTGAGCATGTAGCGGCTGGCGTGTCTCGGGCCCATGGCACGCACCACGTGCGGCGAGATTGTTGCGGCCACCAGGCCGAGCTTCACTTCCGAGAGCACGAAATTCGCGGCATCGATGGCCACGACGATGTCGCAGGCCGCCGCCAGGCCCACGCCGCCACCGAATGCGTCGCCATGGACGCGCGCGACCACCGGCCGCGAACAGGCATGCACCGCGTGGAACATGCGCGCCACCTGGAGCGCGTCGGTGTAGTTGTCGGCGTGGCCCTGGCTTGATTCGACACGGCCGGCCATCGAGCGCATCCAGTTGAGATCGGCGCCGGCGCAGAAGGCCGGCCCGCGCCCCGCCACCACGACCACGCGCACGTTAGCCGCGGCTTCCACCGCGGCGAATGCGGCCGCGATCTCGGAGATCAGCGCGTCGTTGAACGCGTTGCGCACTTCCGGCCGGTTCAGCCAGATCCAGCGCACCGCGCCGCGGTCCTCGATCTCGAGATGGCGGTAGTCAGCCATGCTTCACATTCTAAAGACGCCGAAGCGCGTCTCGGGAACCGCGTGTCGCAGGCTGAGCGCCAGCCCCAGCGCCAGGCAGCGTCGCGTGTCGGCCGGATCGATGACGCCGTCGTCCCACAGGCGCGCGGTGGCGTAGTACGGATTGCCCTGGCTCTCGTATTGCGCGCGGATCGGCGCCTTGAACTCGGCCTCTTCCTCGGCGCTCCACTTGCCGCCTTTCGCCTCGATCGAATCGCGCCGCACGGTGGCCAGCACGTTCGCGGCCTGCTCGCCGCCCATGACCGAGATGCGCGAATTGGGCCAGGTCCACAGGAAGCGCGGCGAATAGGCGCGCCCGCACATGCCGTAGTTCCCGGCGCCGAAGCTGCCACCGACGATGACCGTGAACTTCGGCACGCGGGCGCAGGCCACCGCGGTCACCATCTTGGCGCCGTGGCGCGCGATACCCTCGTTTTCGTATTTCTTGCCGACCATGAACCCGGTGATGTTCTGCAGGAATACCAGTGGCACGCGCCGCTGGCAGGCGAGCTCGATGAAGTGTGCGCCCTTCTGCGCGGACTCGGAGAACAGGATGCCATTGTTAGCCAGGATGGCCACCGGCATGCCGTGGATGCGCGCAAAGCCGGTCAGCAACGTCGTGCCGAAGCGCGCCTTCCACTCGTCGAAGTCGCTGCCGTCCACGAGCCGCGCCACGATCTCGCGCGCATCGTAGGGCTTGCGTGTATCGGTCGGGATGAGGCCGTAGAGGTCCTCGGCGGCGAACCTGGGTTCTTCGAACGCCGGCCAGTCGCGCGGAGTCGCCGACGGGTCCGCGGGTAAGCCCCTGACAATACGCCGCGCGATCCCCAGGGCATGGGCGTCGTTTTCGGCGAGATGATCGACGACGCCCGAGATCCGCGCGTGCACGTCGCCGCCGCCGAGCTCCTCGGCGCTCACCACCTCGCCGGTGGCCGCTTTCACCAGCGGCGGCCCGCCGAGGAAGATCGTGCCCTGGTTGCGCACGATCACCGACTCGTCGCTCATCGCCGGAACATAGGCGCCGCCCGCCGTGCACGAACCCATGACCACCGCGATCTGCGGAATGCCCTGCGCGGACATGTTGGCCTGGTTGAAGAAGATGCGACCGAAGTGCTCCTGGTCCGGGAACACCTCGTCCTGGCTGGGCAGGTGCGCGCCGCCGGAATCGACCAGGTACACGCAGGGCAGACGGTGTTCTTCGGCAACACGCTGCGCGCGCAGATGCTTCTTGATCGTGACCGGGTAATACGTGCCGCCCTTGACCGTTGGATCGTTGCAGACCACGACGCATTCGCGCCCCGCGATCCGGCCGATGCCGGTGACGATGCCCGCCCCCGGCGAGTCGTCGTCGTACATGCCGAAGGCGGCCAGCGGCGAAAGCTCCAGGAATGGCGCGCCGGGGTCGAGCAGCATCTCGACCCGGTCGCGGGGCAGCAATTTGCCCCGCGCGACGTGCTTGGCCCGCGCCGCATCGCCCCCGCCCAGGGCGCTTTGCGACTGCCGGGAACGCAATTCATCGACCAGCGCACGCATGGCGGCCGCATTGGCCGCGAATTCGGCGCTTTTCCTATCGACTTTGGATTCCAGTACCGGCATGATTGTCGGACAATAGTACAACCGGACATTTAAAGGCAAGTGACATGAGCACGCTCGACCGCTGCGACTTCGACTTCGGGCTCGGTGAAGAGCTCGACGAGGTACGCGCGCAGGTGCGGCGCTTCGCCCGGGAGCGCATCGCGCCCCGTGCCGAAGAGATCGACCGCAGCAACGAATTCCCCCGCGACCTGTGGCCGGAGCTGGGTGCCGCGGGCTTGTTAGGCGTCACGGTGCCGGAGCGCTGGGGTGGCGCAAACCTCGGATATCTCGCGCACATCATCGCGATGGAAGAGATCTCGCGCGCCTCGGGTTCCGTGGGCCTGTCCTACGGCGCGCACTCCAACCTCTGCATGAACCAGATCGTGCTCAATGCCACCGACGAGCAGCGCGATCGCTACCTGCCGAAACTCGTTTCGGGCGAACACGTCGGCGCACTGGCCATGAGCGAGCCCGGCGCGGGCTCGGACGTAGTCGGCATGCAGCTCAAGGCCGAGAAACGCCCAGGTGGCTACGCCCTCACCGGCCGCAAAATGTGGATCACCAATGGTCCGGACGCGGATGTCGCCGTGGTGTATGCCAAGACCGATCCCGCCGCCGGACCGCGTGGCATCACGGCGTTCATCATCGAGAAGGGGTACGCGGGCTACTCCACCGCGCAGAAGCTCGACAAGCTCGGCATGCGCGGATCCTCGACCAGCGAGCTGGTGTTCGAGAATTGTTTCGTGCCGGACGCGAACGTGCTCGGCCAAATCAACGGTGGCGTGCGCGTGCTGATGCGCGGCCTGGATTACGAGCGCGCCGTACTCGGCGGTGGTCCGCTCGGCCTCATGGCCGCGGCGCTCGACCTGGTGCTGCCGTACATCCACGAACGCAAGCAGTTCGGCCAGACGGTCGGCACCTTCCAGCTCATGCAGGCCAAGGTGGCCGACATGTACGCCAACCTCAACGCCGCACGCGCCTATTCCTATGCCATCGGGCGCGCCTGCGATGCCGGGCGTTGCTCGCGCCAGGACGCGGCCGCCGCCATCCTGTTCGGCGCCGACCGCGCCACGCAGATGTGCCTCGAGGCCATCCAGGCGCTCGGCGGCAACGGCTACATCAACGACTACGCCGCCGGCAGGCTACTGCGCGACGCCAAGCTCTACGAGATCGGCGCCGGCACACAGGAGATCCGCCGCATGCTCATCGGCCGTGAAATCTACGAGATGACCTCGTGACGCCACGCGCCTCGACGAAGCGTCGAACTACCGCCACGGAATTCGAGCCTATCCGGCTCGAACCCGCCTATCGCAAGGTCGCGTCGGCACTGCTGGAACGCATCACCAACCGCTCCATCAACGCGGGCGACCGCCTGCCGCCGGAGGTGGAGCTGGCGCGGCAATTCGGCGTGCACCGGGGCACGGTGCGCGAAGCACTGCGCGAGCTCGAAACCAACGGCGTGCTGAAGCGCGAACGTGGCTCCAAGTTGATGATGGTCACGCGGCCGGCCCGCCACACGGTTGCCGCCGGCGTGTCGCGGGCGCTGGCGCTGCACGACGTCAGCTACCACGACGTCTGGGAAGCGCTCACCGCTCTCGAGCCGCCGATCGCCGCGGCCGCCGCGCGCGCGCGCGACGCGCGCGACCTGGCGCGCCTCGACAGCATCGTGGCGCGCCTGGACGAAGAGCCGGACACCGAGGCGACTGTCGCACAAGCCGCGGAGTTCTTCCGCGCGGTGGGCGAAGCCACCCACAACGGCGTATTCATGCTCGCGCACGAACCCCTGGTCGAGCTGCTGGTCCCCTCGCTCGGGGCGATGATCGACAAGGTGCCGCAGGCGCGGCGGCGCATCGCCGAAGCGCAACGCAGGCTCGCGACCGCCATCCGCGAGCGAAACGCCTCACAGAGCCAGGACTGGATGGCCAAGCACATCCGCGACTTCCGCCGCGGTTTCGAGATTGCCGGCATCGCGCTGGAACGTCGCGTCGAAGGTTAGCGTCCACGAGGGGCCGCCGCACCGATACACCCCGGTGCGCGTTCCGGCTACAGTTCACGTCCTGTAGCAAGGAATCCAATATGAGTGCGAAGAACCTGGATCGAACCGTGCTGCCGCGCCGGGATTTCGTGCGCAACGCCGCGGCGACTGCCGCCGCCTTCACCATCCTTCCAGGCCGCGGATTCGGCAAGTCGCGGCGCATCGCGCCCAGTGACCGCGTCAACATCGCGGCCGTGGGAGTCGGCGGCATGGGACGTCAGAACCTCATGGCGTTGTCCAGCCAGAACCTCGTGGCGCTGTGCGACGTCGATTGGCGGTTCGTCGATGGCCGATTCGCGGATATTCCCAAACAGGCGGAGTCCACTGCGCAGCGGCTCAAGGATGCCACCGATCCGGCGACGAAGCAGCGGGCGCAGCAGCAGCTCACCGGCTGGAACGATCTGCAGGCGAAGATCCTGAAGGCGAAGCGCTACACCGACTATCGCGAGATGCTTGCCAAGCAGAAGGACATCGACGCCGTCGTGGTCGCGACGCCCGATCACATGCACGCGTTGATCGCGCTCGCGGCGATGGACCTCGGCAAGCATATGTACGTGCAGAAGCCGCTCTGCTGGTCCGTCGAGGAATGCCGCAGACTTTCACAGAAGGCGGTCTCCACGAAGCTCCAGACCCAGATGGGCAACCAGGGCCACTCCTCCGACGACGCACGGCTGGTCAACGAATACATCCAGTCCGGGGCCATCGGCACGGTCACCGAGGTACACGCGTGGACCAATCGTCCGCTGTCGCATTGGCCGCAGGGCATTCCGCGCCCGGCGCCCTTGCCGGCGAATGCCGCCTCGCTGCCGTGGAACATGGAAGGCACGATGGCCCGCGCGGCCGGCGCGTTCGGCTCGTATCCGGTACCGGACGGCCTCGCCTGGGACCTGTTCCTCGGTACGTCACGTGACATCCCGTATCACCCTATCTACCACCCGTTCAACTGGCGCGGCTGGACCGACTGGGGCGTGGGCGCCATCGGCGACATGGGGGCGCACCTGCTCGACTCGTCCTTCTGGTCGCTGGATCTCGACATGCCGACGTCGGTGGAAACCGTTTCGACGCCTTACAACCACGAGTCCTATCCCGCCGCCTCGACCATCTACTACGAATTCCCCGCGAAGGGCGCGCGCCCGGCGGTGAAGCTCACCTGGTACGACGGCAACCTCACCCCGCCCAAGCCGGTGGAGATGGATGACGAAGAGCTGAACAGGGCGGGCGGCGTCTTGTACGTCGGCACGAAGGGCAAGCTGTTGCACGACACCTACGGTTTCAATCCGCGCCTGCTGCCGAAGTCGCTGCACGAGGCCGTGGGCAGACCGAAAGAGACCTACGAGCGGATCAAGACCAGCCACGAGATGAACTGGGTAGACGCCATCCGCGGCACGCAGAAGACCACGAGCCCATTCGAATATTCTGCACGCCTGACCGAGATCATGTTGTTGGGCATCGTGGCGCTGAACGCCGGAAAGAGGATCGAGTACGACGCCGCGGCGATGAAGGTGAAGAACGTGGCCGATTCGGACGCGTTGCTCAGGCGGCGATACCGCGAGGGCTGGGGGCTGCCGTAGTGCTGCTATCCTGATGCCCGCCACACGGCGACTACTGCTGCAGGCCGCGGCCGCGTCTCCGGCGCTGCTGCTGGGCTGCGCCGAATCCGATCCGCTGGATGAAGCCATCGAACGGATCCGGCCGCTGTCGAGGCGCATGGATCCGCTGCGACCCGGCGACTGGCTCGAGTCGCATCGCGAGCCGGGCCAGACCTACCGCGAATACCGAACAGCCATTAATAAGCGGGCCATCGACTCGTACAAGTCCATCCGGGTCGTGCCAATCGGCCTGCTGTCCGAAGGTCAACAGGCTGTGCTCGACATCACCGTCGAGTTCATGCGGCCGTTCTTCGGCTTGCCGCTGGAACTCGACGCACCGGTGGCACTTCAGACCGTCCCCGCAGACGCACAACGCCGGCGGTTCGACGACGACACGCTCCAGTTGCTGACGTCGTACCTGCTCAACAACACGCTGAAAGCCAGGCGCAAGTCCACCGACGCGGCGGTACTCGGGATCACTGCCGAAGACCTGTGGCCCGGTCCGGGCTGGAACTTCGTCTTTGGCCAGGCGTCGCTCACCGAACGCGTCGGTGTCTGGTCGATGGCGCGCAACGGAGACCCCGACTCCGACGTGGGCATGTTATGGCTTGCCGCCCAGCGAACCGTGATGACGGCCACGCACGAGACCGGCCACATGTTCGGCATCCGCCACTGCACCGCCTGGAAGTGCGGAATGAATGGCTCGAACAGCCTGCAAGAACGCGATCGCCAGCCTTTCGAGTTCTGCTCGGAGTGCCAGCCCAAGCTCTGGTGGACACTTGGGCTGGATCCGCTCAAACGCAGCCAGGCACTCGAGGAAGTCGCTCGCCGGCTCAACTTTCCGGACATCGCGGCCGCGCTCGCGGCGCAGAGCCGCGCGCTCGCCGGCTGATCAGGGCATCAGAACGCGAACGACACCGTGAACGCGCCCGAACGCGCGTGCCCGAATGATTCGTCCACGTCCTGGAACACCAGGCCCAGCGCAATGTTGTTCTTCAGCTTGTGCGTGAGATTGAGCTCGTAGAAATTGTCCCAGCCCTGGATCTCGTAATGCCGCACACCTTCGCTGTCGAGCATCACGCGGTTGTCCGAGGACAACTCCCACTTCAGCCTGCCGACCTTCGGAGTGAAGGCCCAACCGTCCGCGAATGGAATCTGCCAGCCGACGGCGCCCGATGTGTGCACCAGCTCGAAGTCGCCCGGGTCGTCGAGAAAGTCCGCGTGCACCGAATGCGAACGGCCGACTTCCACCAGGAATCCCACCGGTGTCTGGAACCCGAACGACGCGCCGATCTGCACTGCGTCGAATGTGAACGTTTCGGTCTGCCCCAGGACCGTGCCCTCGTTGAAGCGCATGTGCGTCATGCCGGCGTACGGCGCTATGTATGCGTGCGTCTTTGCCGCGTCCTGGGCCTGCGCACCCGCCGCGGCGCACAGCGTGCCCACGGCGACTAACCACTTTTTGATCCCCATCCTGTTCTCCCGCCTTTCCAGTAGGTGGCGCGCGGATGCGCGCAGGGGGCCGACCATACGTGGGGAAGTTAGACCGGCTCAATCCCGGGCGACGGGTATCGGAATCCGCTACCCGCCGTGCACGGTAGCGCGCTGTTGCGGCGCCCGATCCGATCCGGTGTCGGGAATCGCGCCCGGCGCGTGCGCGGCCCCGGCTGGAGAGCGCGCTTTGCATAACGTCGGCAAGGGAGATTCTGTTCCGTATCAGGGGAATCCCTGAGGTATGCTGACGGCCGGTTTTCCGTCGGGCGTATTCATGTCTTCCGAGCTGCTGCGACTGCGTGCCGCCATCGCGCGCGACCCTGGCAATGCCGAATTGCGCTACCTGCTCGGCGCCGAGCTTGCGCACCTGCGCGAGTATCCCGAGGCCGTGACGCAGATGCGCACCGCGCTCGACATCAATCCCAAGCTGCACTTCGCCCGCCTGCAGCTCGGAATGCTGTATCTCACCATGGCGCAGCCCGACGATTCGCTCGCCACCTGGGCGCCGCTCGAAGAACTCGACGAGAGCGCCGCACTGAAGGCATTCAAGCGCGGACTCGAAGCACTGATCCGCGACGATTTCTCAAGCTGCATCGGCTACCTGCAGCGGGGCATCGACCTCAACAAGCAGAACGCCACGCTGAACGAGGACATGTCGCAGCTCATCGAGCGTGTGAAGGACGGCAGCGTGATCGCGCCCCCGGACGCCGCCTCGCCGGCTGCCGGCTTCTCGGGTTACGGCGAGCCCTCGCGTACGCGGCACTGATCGGCCCGGGTCGTCCAGCGCCGCGGTTGCGCGGCTGTCGCAGTCTTGTTATCAACCGGGCGTGAACCTGCCTTCCAGCGAAGACTTCAGCCTCCCGGCCTGGGCCTACACCGACCCTGAGTTCCTCGCGCTCGAGCGTGAACGCGTATTCCGTCCGTCGTGGCAGATTGTGTGCCACCTGTCGGAAATCCCCCAGCCCGGCGACTACCAGTGCTTCGACTTCATCGGCGAGATGCTGTTCGCGATCCGCGGCAATGACGGCCAAGTGCGTGTGTTCCACAACGTCTGCCGGCATCGCGCCGCGCGCCTGCTCGACGGCCCGCGCGGCAGTTGCACCCGGCGGATCATCTGTCCGTATCACGCCTGGTCGTACGACCTCGAAGGCAAACTCGCCTCGGTGGGTGAACGCTCCGCCTTTCCGCATCTCGACATCTCGCGCGAGTCGCTGGTCGCGGTGGAGACGGAGGTCTACGAAGGCTTTGTGTTCGCGCGCATCCAGGGCGGCGGCCCGAGCGTCGCCGATATGATGCGGCCGTATCACGATGAGCTCGCGACGCACGAGTTCCCGAAACTCGAACCCATCGGCCGCGTGACAATTCGGCCGCGCCGAGTGAACTGGAAGAACGTCGGCGACAACTATTCGGACGCTCTGCACATTCCGGTGGCGCATCCTGGACTCACGCGGTTGTTTGGTGCGAGCTACCGCGTTGAATCGCGCGAGTGGGTTGATCGCATGGTTGGCGACATCTCCGACAAGCCGTCGCGCAACTGGGCGGAACGCGCGTATCAGAAATTCCTGCCGGCAGCGGCTCACCTGGCGGCCGACAAGCGACGCTCGTGGGTGTATTTCAAGCTCTGGCCAAATTTTGCTTTCGATGTGTACCCCGACCAGGTCGACATCATGCAGTGGCTGCCGGTGTCGCCGACCGAGTGCCTGATCCGCGAGATTGGTTATGCGCGCCCGGACGCGCGCCGCGAAATGCGCGTGGCGCGGTATTGCAACTGGCGCATCAATCGCCAGGTGAATGCCGAAGACAAGGTGCTCATCGAGCGCGTGCAGGCGGGAATGGAGACCGGCAGCTATCGCGTCGGGCCGCTGGCCGCGGGTGAGGTCGCGCTGCGCAGTTTCGGCGCGCGCATGCGCCGACTCATCCCGGAATGCGCCGACGCCGCGCCACCCTCGCCGGGCTGGTCACGCCGGACTGGTAGTTAGTGTCCGGGCACCGCAAGCTCGGCCCCGTGCTCGCGACCATCGTCGTCGCGGGAAATATGATCGGTTCCGGCATCTTCCTGCTTCCGGCTACGCTCGCCAGCGTAGGAAGTCTGACCGTGATCGCATGGATCATTGGTACGCTCGGCGCGCTGGCGCTGGCTTTGTTGTTTGCGCGCCTCGCGCGACGCAAACCCATGGCGGGCGGACCCGCCACCTATGCCTACGACGCCTTCGGGCCATTTGTCGGTTCACAATCGAGCCTGTGGTACTGGACCTCGTGCGTCATCGGCAACGTAGCCATCGCCACCGCCGCCGCCAGCTACCTGGTCTCGTTTTTTGGCATCTCAATCGGCCCGACGCAGAGTGCCTTGTTCACGATTGGATTACTTTGGCTGGTCACGATCGTGAATCTCGTGAGCCCGCGATTCGTTGGACAAGTCGACGGTCCGCTGCTGGTCGTCGGCCTGGTGCCCCTGCTGCTGGCTGTCACGATCGGATGGACGTCATTCGACGCCGCCCAATTCCGCGCATCCTGGAACGTGAGCGGCCAACCCTTCTACCAGGCGTTGCCCAACTCGCTGGCGGTGGTGTTCTGGGCGTTCACCGGACTCGAGAGTGCCTCGGTGGCCGCAGCCGTGGTCGAAAATCCAGAACGCAATGTCCCCATTGCCACCATCGCGGGGGTGCTCATCGCGGCACTCATATATATAAGTGCGAGCGTGGTGATCTTCGGGCTCGCGCCGGCCAGTGATCTCGCCGCGTCGAAAGCTCCGTTCGCACTGGCGGCAGCAGCGGCCCTGGGCCCGAAGGCTGGGCCGCTCGTCGCAATATGCGGCGGCCTCAAGGCGCTGGGAACCCTCGCAGGCTGGGTGCTCATGACTGCACAGGTCAGCCGCGCCGCCGCCGACCACGGCCTGCTGCCGCAGGTGTTTGCGCGCACCCGACGAGGAGATACGCCGGTCGCGGGACTCGTCGTCGCCGGGTTGGTAGGCACCGCCGCCATCGCGCTGACCGTCAAACCCACGCTGGGAAAACAGTTCGGGATGCTGTCCGAGGCATCAGCCCTGTTCGCGCTGCTCACCTATCTCGGCGCGTGCGCCGCGGCACTGAAGTACCGGGTAGCGGGAGAGAAGGCGCTGGCCCTGATCGGTGCCGCGTTTTGCGTGTTCGTGATCGGCTGGTCGAGCGTGCCGGTGCTCACCGCCACGCTCATCTGCATGGCGCTGTTCGTGCCGCTCTATCTACCGTTGCGGAGCCGGAAGTACCGGCTGCCGGATCCGGCCGTGCGCACCGGCCAATTCGCAAAGCTGCGCGAACGACACGACGACCCGGACAACCGCCCGTAGCACCGGCACGTTACTTCGGCAGCTTGCTCCCGTCCCACGGGCAAACTACCCACGACACGTGCGCGGGTTTGCCGTTCGGGCACATGCGCGGCACGAACAGCGAATTGACGGGCAGTTCGATGACGACCGGCTCGACCGCCTTGCCGTCTTTTTCCTTGAGCAACACGGTCAGGGTCGATTGCACGTACGGCGAGATGATGCGGCCGTCCTTGTCCTGGTCGTCCAGTACGAAGAACTGCAGATTCTTGCCGGTGTTGCCGAGGGCGCCCTCGAGCATCGGCGTCATCACTTTCAGCAGCAGCCCAAGCTCGTCGGGAACCTTTTCCACCGGCTTGATGGCCCGCTTGTTCTTGCCGTCCGAAAATTCGATGGTCATGCCCTTGGTGATCGTGTCGCGGTCGTAGAAGCTCACCGTGCCGAAGCGCGAAAGGTCGGCCTGGGCAATCGCGAGCATCGAGTACTTCTTCATGATCGTGAGGAAGGCGTTGCGATCCGACTCCGACATGTCCTTGTCGCTGAGCAGGCTGGCTTCCCAGTACTCGGGCGGAATCCACCAGACGAGATGAATGCCCTCGGCATTGGCCATGACCTGCGTATCCTGGGTCATCGCGCTGATGTCGACGTCCTTGAGGTTCTTGGGCTCGACCGCCAAAGCATCGAGCGAAAATAGGGCCATCAAAGTCACGGGCATTGCGGGTGGAATTCTCATCAGTGGGTCCTCAGTAGCCGGCTTGCATGCCATTCGATGTGATCGCGAATGAACGTCTGGATGAAAAAGTACCCGTGGTCGTAGCCGGTGTGCACGCGAAGTTCCAGCGGCTGCCCGCCGGCCTTGCACGCCTCTTCCAGCAGTTCGGGTTTGAGCTGCTCGCGCAGGAATTTGTCGGAGGTTCCCTGGTCGACGAAGATCGTGTCGCGAAAGCGGTGCCCGCTCAACAGCAACTCGCGGGCGTCGTACTGGCCCCAGCCTTCGCGATCCGCGCCGAGATAACCCGCGAAGGCCTTTTGGCCCCAGGGCACCTGCGTCGGCGCCGAAATCGGCGCGAATGCCGACAGCGACCGGTACTTGTCCGGATTCTTGAGGCCGATGGTGAGCGCGCCGTGTCCGCCCATCGAATGCCCCATGATGCCGCTGCGCCTGAGGTCGGCGCGAAAATTCGCGGCGACCAACTGTGGCAGCTCGTTTACCACGTAGCTGTACATGCGGTAGTGACGCGACCACGGCGCCTGGGTCGCGTCGAGATAGAAACCGGCCGCGATGCCGAAGTCCCAGCTGTCGCGGTCGCCGGGTAGTTGGATGCGCGGGCTGGTGTCGGGCGCCACCAGCATGATCCCCAGCCGCGCCGCGTGTTCCAGCGCGCACGCCTTGGTGACAAAGGTCTCCTCGGTGCAGGTGAGGCCGGCGAGGTAATACAACACCGGCACCGGCCCACCTGAAACCTGCGGTGGCGTGAACACCGCGAAGCGCATCTCGCAGTCCGTGCTCGCGGCGCGATGCTTGAAGTACCCGAGATCGCCGCCGTGACAGAAGTGCCGCGAAATGACCTCGATCACGTCTTGAGCGTGCCCTTCTGCTTGGCCACGTGCGTCGCGATCGCGTCCATGAGCACGGGCGACAACGCGTCGTACGGCGGCAGCCGCAGCTTCTTCAGTCGGTCACGGACCTTCTTCATGTCCTTCGGGCGCGCGGCCCCGGCTTCGATGATCGACGACACGAATGCCGCGAACTCGGGCTTGTTCCAGCCCTTGTCCTTCGACAGTTCCACGTGCACGAAGTCGAGACCGAAGAACGGATGGTTGGTGTTCTCGATGCGCCCGTACATGTGAACGCCGCAGGCGCTGCAGGCATGGCGCTGAATCGTCGCGCTGGCGTCGACCACGTTGAGCTTCTGCCCGTTGGCGCTCACGCTCACATTGTCCTTTGGCACCACGGCCACCACGGAGAACACGGCGCCGGCCGGCTTCCAGCACCGGGTGCAACCGCACGCGTGGTTGTGCGCGACGTTGCCCTTGATGCTGACTGTGACCGGATCCGTGGCACAGAGACAGCTGAGCGTGCCGCCCTTGAATTTCTTGTTGCCCGCCTTGACGCCCTTGTCGATGGACGGGTGCAGTTTAATGGCCATGAGTCTTCCCCTCTAGAAAGTGACTACTGATCGAATGGATTCACCCTTGTGCATGAGATCGAATGCATCGTTGATCTTGTCGAGCGGCATGACGTGCGTGATCAGGTCGTCGATGTTGATCTTCTTGTCCATGTACCAGTCGACGATCTTCGGCACGTCGGTGCGCCCGCGCGCGCCGCCGAATGCCGTACCCTTCCACACGCGTCCCGTCACCAGCTGGAACGGCCGCGTCTTGATTTCCTGGCCGGCCCCGGCGACCCCAATGATCACCGAAACGCCCCAGCCCCTGTGGCAGCACTCGAGCGCCTGGCGCATGAGATCCACGCTGCCCACACACTCGAAGCTGTAGTCCGCGCCGCCGTCGGTGAGCGACACGAGATAGGGCACGAGATCGCCCTGCACTTCCTTCGGGTTCACGAAGTGCGTCATGCCGAACTTCTCGCCGAGCGCCTTGCGTTTGGGGTTGATGTCGACGCCGATGATCTTGTTGGCGCCGGCCATCTTCGCCCCCTGGATCACGTTGAGGCCGATCCCGCCGAGCCCGAAGATCACGACATTGGCGCCGGGCTCGACCTTGGCGGTGTTGATCACGGCGCCGATGCCCGTGGTGACGCCGCAGCCGATGTAGCAGATCTTCTCGAAGGGCGCGTCCTCGCGCACCTTGGCGAGCGCGATCTCCGGCAGCACGGTGTAGTTAGAGAAGGTGCTGCAGCCCATGTAGTGGTGCACCTTCTCGTTGCCTATGGAGAAGCGGCTGGTGCCGTCGGGCATCACGCCCTGGCCCTGCGTCGCGCGGATCGCGGTGCACAGGTTGGTCTTGCGCGATGTGCAGGACTTGCACTGCCGGCATTCCGGCGTGTACAGCGGAATGACGTGGTCGCCCTTTTTCAGCGTGGTCACGCCGGGGCCCACGTCAACCACGATGCCCGCGCCTTCGTGCCCGAAAATCACCGGGAACAGGCCTTCCGGATCGCCGCCCGAACGCGTGAATTCATCCGTGTGACACACGCCGGTCGCCTTGATCTCGACCAGGACCTCGCCGGTCTTGGGGCCAGCGAGCTCGACGGTGGTGACTTCGAGAGGTTGACCGGCCTTCCAGGCCAGAGCAGCGCGGGTTTTCATTGTTATCCCCTTCCCGTGAGCGGCAGAGTCTACCGCGCGCCTTGCTTTCCTTCAGCACCTTCATGAGCATGGCGCGGTTTTCAGGGAGGCCGTCTCATGCACCAGAAGTTGCTGTTTGTCATCGTCCTGGGCGCGGCACTCGCGGGCTGCGCATCCACGACCCCAGCGCCGGCCCCGGTTCCGGCCCCGAACAGCCCGGCGGGCACTCCCAAGGTGCACATGACCCGTTATTCGCAGGCGCAGGTCACTCGCCTGACCTACTGCGTCGGGCTCACGGATACCGCGTGGAGCATCTCGACCATGAAGGCGTCGGGCAAGACCAAGGAACAGATTCGCGCCACCTATGCGAATCACCCCAACCCCACGTTGATCAATGCGGAGATCGACGAGGTGTATGGAGCGACGTTCACGCACGTCTGGGATTACAGCGTGCAATTCTTCCGCGAATGCGCGGTCAACGTCGGCCAGGTGGCCGCCGACTCCACCGACACCGGTGCATACTGCGTCCAGAATGCAATGATGAGCAGCCAGGCCCAGGAATACCGGGCAGCCGGAAAGACGAAGCAGGAGGCGTATGCCAGCTTGCCTATCAAGGGCGACAAGCCCAAGTCGCTGGTCGATACGGTGTACGAAGGCAATCTGGACCGCGCGCACACGATGCTGGATGCCTGGAACACCTGCATTGCTCCCATGACCGTGAAGTAGATGAAGCGGCGCGAAGTTCACCTGGCGGCGGCGCGCGGATTCGAGCTGGGTGCGCAAACCTACGCGCGCGGTCGCCCGGATTTTCCGCAGGCACTGGACTCCTGGTTGTGCGACTCCTTGCAGCTCGGCGCCGGCAGGACGGTCCTCGACCTCGGCGCAGGCACCGGCAAGATGACGCGGCTGCTGGTGCAAACCGGCGCGGACGTCATCGCCGCCGAGCCGGTCGACTCGATGCGGGCCATTCTCGTGCGCGACCTGCCGGCCGTGCGTACGCTGCGCGCCTCCGCGCAAAACCTGCCTCTCGCCGATGCCAGCCTGGACGCCGTCGTTTGCGCGCAGGCTTTTCACTGGTTCGCGACGCGCGAAGCATTGGCGGAGATCCGGCGCGTGCTGAAACCGGGCGGCGTGCTGGGCCTCGTCTGGAATATCCGAGACGAATCGGTCGATTGGGTCGCGCAGCTGACCCGCATCATGGCGCCGCACGAAGGCGACGCGCCTCGTTATTACAACGGTGAGTGGCGCACGGCGTTTCCGGCCGAAGGCTTCGGCGAGCTGCGCGAACGCGTCTTCCCGCACTCGCATGTCGGATCAGCCGAACAGGTGATCGTGGACCGCGTGGCGTCGGTGAGTTTCATCGCGGCGCTGGACGCTGAAACCCGCGAGCGCGTGCTCGACGAGGTTCGCGCCCTGATTGCGACGACACCGGCGATCGCCGGGCGCGACCCCGTTGCAATGCCCTACCTGAACCGGGTCTACTGGACCCGCGCCGTTCCGTTCTGACTCGAAGGAGATTCGAATGC